>UMFB01024265.1_pt1 | contig 13466 bp, 9 predicted proteins | sample 1964921 | NCBI WGS metagenome assembly UMFB01 (sample SAMEA4836037, study PRJEB28245) | human gut metagenome | biome: gut microbiome; material: fecal sample | place: Denmark | collected 2008
TCAGACAACCCTTACGGTTTTCTTTCACACTATCTTTCCCTCCGAATCCTTCAGATAGAGGGTTTATCGACAGTCTGTGGCGGCGGGACGCATTAAGCGTCCCCCCGCCCTTCTCTTTTTCACCGTCCTGTGGTACAATGGCGGAAATAATCCAACACGGAGGTGATCCCATGGTCAAGCGCCGCGCCCTCCTGGCGCTGCTCCCCCTGCTTCTCCTGGCTGGCTGCAAACAACCGGAGAAGTTTTCCACATCCTCTGGTGTATCTGTGGAAAATCCCGCCGCCGATGCGCTGGCCTCCGCCCAGCTTGGGGAGCTGGACGGCCTGCTCTCCGAGGCGGAGCTGGCCCATGTACATACCCTTGTGGAACAGCTCCTCCCCCTGCGCCAGACACGGGAGGCGGAAGCACGGTGGCAGTTGTCCACTGAGGAGGCCAATCTGGTGGACCGCCTCAACCGGCTCTATGAGCGGTACACGCTCAAATACCTGGGGGGCGGCGGGTCCTGGGGCTATGCCTCTCCCGCCGAGCGCCCGCTGGCCGACTATGCCGTGGAGCCGGACGGCGGCCTCCGGCTGACCTCTGGGGAGGATGTCTACCGTCCCCTGTGGGCACAGGTGAACGCCCTTCTGCCCGAGGGGGCCCTGGACGGCTTTTCCCGCTTCACTGTCTTTACCGACGGTCTGGATGAAACCCTGGCCTATGTTTCCCCCCTGGATGACACAGGGACGCGGTGGGAACTGGCAGTGGACCCGGCGGATGCCGGGGAGTTGGACTGGTTTACCGAAACCGTCCTCCACGAGTATACCCACTACCTCACCCTCAACGACACCCAGGCGGACTACGGCGCTCCGGAGAGCGGCGCCCGGTACTGCGAGGAGGGCATGGTCGCCCGGTCCGGCTCCTATCTGGATGACTTCTACCACACCTTCTGGACGGACTACCTGCATGACCGCCTGGCCAATCCGGACAGCTATGGCTTTTACCTCCGGCACCAGGCGGATTTCGTCACCGACTACGCCTCCACCGACCCGTCGGAGGACATTGCGGAGAGCTTCACCTACTTTGTCCTGTGGGACGCCCCGGAGGGGGATGCCGTCTGGGAGGAGAAGCTGAACTTTTTCTACCGCTATCCCGAGCTGGTGGAGTTCCGCACCCAGGCCCGGGCCCGGCTGGGTCTCTAGCAGACCAGCGCGCGGAAGCCCCGGGGGGCCCCGGAGCGGAACGTCCGCTCCTCCCCGGTGAAGGGGTCGGTCAGGGCCAGCTCGTGGGCGTGGAGGCACAGGCGGCCCAGCGGGCTGGCGGCCGCGCCGTAGTCCCGGTCTCCCGCCACGGGGCAGCCCAGCTCGCTCAGGTGGGCGCGGATCTGGTTCTTGCGCCCGGTGTCGATGTCCACCTCCAGCAGGGTGTACTCCCGCCCCGCCTGGATGGTGCGGTAGTGGGTCACCGCCTCCTTGCCGCCAGAGCGGACGGAGTAGACCTTGTGGGCGGCGTTCTCCCGCAGAAGGGTGCGGATGGTGTCCTCCTCCCTGGGGGGCCGGCCCTCCACCACCGCCAGATAGCCCCGGCGGCGCACCAGCGCATCCCAGTGCTCCTGGTAGGCCCGCTTGGCCTCCTCGTCTTTGGCGAACAGGAGCACGCCGGAGGTGTCGCGGTCCAGCCGGTGGACGATGAACACCCGCCCTCCGGGCCTGGTGCGGCGCACGTACTCCCCCGCCATGCGGTAGGCGGTGCGCACCTTCTCCCGGTCGCTGGCCATGCTCAGCAGGCCGGAGGGCTTGTCAATGACCAGGATGCGCCCGTCCTCATAGAGCACCGGGAAGGGGGCCCGCCGCGCCTCCGCCCCCTGGGCGAGCACGCTCACCCGCTGGCCGGGGGCGAGGGGGTGGTCGTGGCGGCGGACGGCCGTCCCGTCCACCTGCACCTGTCCCCGGGCGAGCAGCGACTTGATATGGTTGCGGCTCCCCTTCGCGTGCTCCAGCAGGAAGGGCAGCAGCGGGCCGCCCCGCTCCACGGTAAACTGCATCTCTTTCACACCATCACATCCTAGGAGGGATTTTTATGAACGAAGTTCTGTCCCAGCTCCACGCCCGCAAGTCGGTGCGGGCCTTTCTGGACCGGCCCATTCCCCCGGAGGCCCGGCGGGCCATCCTGGAGGCGGCCTGCGCCGCCCCCACGGCGGGGAACCAGCAGCTCTATACCATTTTAGACATTACCGACCAGGCCGTCAAGGACACGTTGGCCGACACCTGCGACCACCAGCCCTTCATCGCCCGGGCCCCGCTGGTGCTCCTTTTCTGTGCCGACTGCCAGAAGTGGTACGACGCCTTTGCCGCCGGGGGCTGCTCCCCCCGCCGCCCCGGGCCGGGCGACCTGTGGCTGGCCCTGTCCGACGCCAACATCGCCGCCCAGAACGCCGTCACCGCCGCCTGGAGCCTGGGCATCGGCTCCTGCTACATCGGCGACATTCTGGAGCAGGTGGAGGCTCACCGGGCCCTGCTCCGCCTGCCGGAGTACGTGGTGCCCGCCGCCCTGCTGGTGTTCGGCTACCCCACGCAGCAGCAGCAGGAGCGGGAAAAGCCCCGCCGCCGCGCCTTGGAGCACATCGTCCACGAGAACGCCTACCGCCGCATGGAGCCGGCCGAGCTGGAGGCTATGCTGGCCGACAACGCCGGAGCCCGGCCCTACGGTGCGTGGCTGGACGCCTTCTGCAAGCGCAAGTACAACTCCGATTTCTCCCGCGAGATGTCCCGCTCCATGGCCGAGTACCTCAAGCCCTTTCTGCCGTAAAAACGCCCGCTCCCGGTTTTGGCTGGAAACCGGGGGCGGGATTGCATTTTCCAGCCTGCTTCGGTAAAATGGAGCCGGTACCAGCCAACCGGGAGGAGAGATGCTTATGAGTCCAGCAGATGAAGCATGGGTGAAGGAACTTTATGAAGCCAATGCCCTCAAACTGTATAAGGTCGCTTTCCGCCGGCTGGGCGATAAAGACGAGGCTGAGAATGTCGTACAGGAGGCATTCTTATTGCTCCTGGCTCGGTTTGATACCGTAAGAGTTCATCCAAACCCCTCCGGGTGGCTGATGAAAGTCGTTCAAAACCTAATCCGCCATTCTATGGACAGGAACCAGAAGCAATCTAGCCATGAAATTTCCATAGAGGAACAAATCACTCAAATCAGCGCCCCTCCAAAACAGTTTTTTTCTCTGCGCGATATACTGCCGCCGGGCCTCACCCAGCGGGAACAGGATCTGTTGGTCTGGTTCTATGAGGAAGGGCTGTCCTACGAGGAGATTTCTGCACGGCTGAAGATTCCGATCCTGACCTGCCGGACTCAGATGTTCCGGGCAAAGCAACACTATAAAAAGCTGGCGGAAAAAGAAACAGATTTTTCAGAATTGATGTAATGTTTCTATCAGTCTTTCTGATATTCCTAAGAAGGAGGTGTCATGATGCCCGAGAAGAAACGAGCCCCACACCAGTCGGGCAGAGGGAAGGGCAACGTCTCTCAAATCCAAGGACATCTGTGCGACAAAACAGCGGACGAGCTGTTGACAGAGCTGGAAGCCAGGATGGATGAAATGACAGACCTTACCTATGATGAGGATGTGATTGACTCCTATCTGGCCGCCCTGGACAAAAAAGCTCCTCTCGAAAAAGATTTTGATGTGGAACGGTCATGGGAAAAGTTCCGTTCACAGCATGCGATTTTATTCGACGAGGACATTTTGCCCAAACCGGAGGTTCCCCAAAGAGGATCTCATGGATTCCGTTTCCGCAGAGCCTTCGCAAGAGTTGTCGTTGTTGCGGCCATCGTCGCCGTATTCACTATGTTTTGTGCACAGGCCGCTGGCATCGACGTGTTCGGTGCAATCGGGCGATGGACGGAGGAGACATTCCGCTTTGCTGCCCCGGCAGGCCCTGCAACTTCCGCGGTTTCCGCAGTTCCTGTTGACATTGATGGGGTTCTGATCTACGAAGTGGAGCAATACCCCACGCTTCAGGATGCTTTTGACGCCCACTCCATTTCTGAACCGCTGGCCCCGTCCTGGATTCCGGAGGGGTATGTGCTGGACTATGTGGAGGCCAGCCCTTCAACCGGACAGGTCGTATTCACTGCCTCCTACAGCAGCGGTCAGAGCATCCTGAACCTTATGTATTCCTATCGAATGGACGGCACCTTTTCCTCATCCATCTTTGAAAAAGATGGTTCCTCTGTGATCGAGTACACCAAAAACGGCATTGTCCACTACATCATGTCGAATGTGAATGTACGGGTGGCTGCCTGGGTGAACGGTACCTGTGAGTGCTCTATTACGGGACCGTTGACCGAACAGGAAATGATCACAATCATTGATTCTATTTATACATAAGAGAGGAGCAGTCAACTATGAAAAAATCTCTGCGCTGCATCTGTGCAGCAATTTTTGCGCTGGCCTTCTGCACAGGCTTCGTCATCCATGCTTCGGCGGTTGAGCGGGCAAGTTCCTATCTTACGAGATATTCTGCCACGCTTTTCGCGGGTGACCGCGGCGCCGTTGAAATAACGATTTCCGTCGTCGCAAATCAACGTGTTTCAGAACTGGGCGCCAGCTACATTTTGTTGGAGGAGTCCGACGATGGCGGAAGGACCTGGAGCACCGCCAAAGAGTACGAGGGCGAAAGCTGGATGACCGCCGAAAACCGCTCCAGCTACAGCAGGACCCTTTCGTATCAGGGAACCATCGGACATCAATACCGGGTAACGGCGGATGTCTTTGCCAGAGACGCCAACGGCATCGACAGCCGTACCACTCCCACCTCCTCCGCGGTTACGGCAAAAAGATAAATAGCTCTATTACCAACTATATTTTTTCTATTTTGTAATGATCGTTTATTTGTATTATAACCGGCTGATGGAATGACTTCGCATTCCATCAGCCGGTTTATTAGAACTCGTCTGTTTCCTCTTCCTTAAAATGTTTGCCGCAATGAGGGCACACTGTGATATTTCGCCCCCACATTGGAAATCGCTTTTCACAGTAAGGACATTTAGGACGAGCATATCGTCCCAGCCATACACAATTCACTGTGACTATGGCCGATCCAAAGAACACCTCGCCTGATATCAGAGATGCAATCAAGAGAAATATCAAACAACCTAATGAAGTAAAAAAACCTACTCGTGTGCTATGCACGCTCTTTAATTTCATATTTACCTTGGTGTTAACAGTCAAGCTCTAATGTAGTTACTGTATTTACGTCAAAATAGTATAGCGTTTCATAGGATCGATATATATATTCCACCGTAGGTTCGATCTCTACTTCGTAAGTCTTGTGCTCTCCAGGATCCATTCGGAAGCATACTGCTGCCGGAACTACATCAAAATTTATGCCCTGGTCTGCGACACTAAGTCCCATTTTAAAAATAGCCTCTGTTCCAAATGGGTCGATTTCCATTTTACTTGCTTGTGGCAGTATCGTATTTAAGGTTTCTAGTACTACACCAACATACCCTGCGGCATCTTTAAAAATGCCCAAAATGGATAAAGCAGCTGATAAGAGAGAAAATACTGTATCCGATTCACCAGTATCCACCCCCGGCGGGGCTTCATAAAATCTGAGAAAAGCACAATCCTTTGTGGTAGTACCGATAATTTTAACCTGACTCAAATAAACATTTGCTAAATCTACTTGATCCGATAATTCTTCACAGTAAGTATATGGCGCAAGTAGCAAAAGACTATATCTAGTGTCATTCCCTGCCTCAGAAATAGCCCCTTCCGGTTTAAAGTATGCGTAAAAATCCATTCCCGGCCCACTGAGTCCGTAGTTATTTTTTGGCACCGGCAGGGTAAACACTTCCACTTTTTTATATCCTTTTGGCGTCGTAGGGGTACTTGCCAGCGCTAACTGACCATCTAAATCATTCGTATCTTCGGAATATAGAGGATGCAGTGCTTTTATCTCGTCTGTATAAACGGATTCACCGACTCTAAGAAATACAGGGAACTCCTCACTATCTTGTTTTTTCATTGAAATACCTAAACAGGCCCCTTCCGTACCTATCCGTTTCTGGAACGAAGACATAATATGGTAGGTTTCTGTGCCTATGGAGATCTCGCCCTCCAGCGGCCCCCCCTTCAATTAGAGTAATGTCATCAGAAAGTTCTACTTGCTCCAGTTGGCCCTCCAGATGAGTCTCATACGTCGTGTCTCCACTGTAGAATTGGAGTTCCACGGACGCCTTAATGTTTTCCGCAGTTTCATTCAAAACTAAATTATAGCTAAATTCTGCGGTCACATTTGGCGCGTCTTCTCCTCTTGTAGCCAGCCCATTAAAAAACGGCATCTGCGAGACTTCCGTGCCGGGTTCATATTCCACTACAGCGGTAATGCCCGTTTCAGAAATGGTATCTGTCAGACTGGTTGCCAGTGCCATTGGCGACAGAAGCGACAGGAGCACTGCAAGCACCAAAACCGTTGGTATTCCAATATAACCCCTTTTTTTCTTCAGCATCATTTTGAATCCTCCCATTTTCATTTCCCTATCGGGGACTGGATGATGGGTTCTTTGCCGCTGGTCGTGTACTTTGCTCATAGCAGGCGCTTAAATCATTCCCATTGGGCTCACCCCTTCTATGTGTTTTATGCACGCACATTTCAAGAATAGCTTCCTGTTGGATCTCTTTGTCTCTATATCAGTCTGGAGGATCAAAATATTACACTTCATCTATAATTTTTTACGTAGGCCAGGTCTGTTATTGAAATTTAAGGAGGGCAGCAAGCCTGGATTGCCCTTCTTCCTTTATTATAGATTGTAAACTGCGTCTCTTTGGGGCCTAACCGCCTTCCGACGCAAAAACTTTCCTCCTAACAGCAGGAGCGCCGCCCAAATGGGCGGCGCTCCTGTTTACTTTATAAATGCTCGCCCTTAGCGGGGGTTCTTGATGGCGGCCTGGGCGGCAGCCAGACGGGCGATAGGCACGCGGTAGGGGGAGCAGGACACGTAGTTCAGGCCAACCTTGTGGCAGAACTCCACGGAGGTGGGATCGCCGCCGTGCTCGCCGCAGATACCCAGGTGGATGTCGGGGCGGGTCTCCTTGCCCAGCTTGGCGGCCATGGCGACCAGCTTGCCCACGCCGTTCTGATCCAGGTGGGCGAAGGGATCGGACTCATAGATCTTCTTGTCGTAGTAGTAGCTCAGGAACTTGCCGGCGTCGTCGCGGGAGAAGCCGAAGGTCATCTGGGTCAGGTCGTTGGTGCCGAAGGAGAAGAACTCGGCCTCCTTGGCGATCTCGTCGGCAGTCAGGGCGGCGCGGGGGATCTCGATCATGGTGCCGACCTCATACTTCATGTCGATACCGGCGTCCTTGATGATCTTGTCGGCGGTGGCGACCACCACGTCCTTGACGTACTTGAGCTCCTTGACCTCGCCCACCAGGGGGATCATGATCTCGGGCACCATCTTCCAGTCGGGGTGCTTCTTCTGGACGTTGATGGCGGCGTTGATGACGGCGGTGGTCTGCATCTCGGCGATCTCCGGGTAGGAGACGGCCAGACGGCAGCCGCGGTGGCCCATCATGGGGTTAAACTCGTGCAGGGAGGCGATAACCTCGTGCAGGCGCTCTACGGTGACGCCGATCTCGCCGGCGATCTCCTTGATGTCCTCCTCCTTGGTGGGCAGGAACTCGTGCAGCGGGGGATCCAGGAAGCGAATGACAACCGGGCAGCCCTCCATGGCCTCGTACAGGCCCTCGAAGTCGCCCTGCTGGTAGGGCATGATCTTGGCCAGGGCCTTCTTGCGGTCCTCGGTGTTGTCGGCGACGATCATCTCGCGCATGGCCTTGATGCGCTCGCCCTCAAAGAACATATGCTCGGTGCGGCACAGGCCAATGCCCTGGGCGCCGAAAGCGCGGCCCTGGGCGGCGTCGCGGGGGGTGTCGGCGTTGGTGTAGACCATGAGCTGACGGTACTTGTCCGCCCAGCCCATCAGGCGGCCGAAGTAGCCGGAGCCGGGGTCGGCGGGCACGGTGGCCACGGCCTCGCCGTAGATGTTGCCGGTGGAGCCGTCCAGGGAGATCCAGTCGCCCTCGTGGTACTCCTTGCCGGCCAGGGTGAACTTCTTGTTCTCATAGTCCACCACGATGTCGCCGCAGCCGGACACGCAGCAGGTGCCCATGCCGCGGGCCACCACGGCGGCGTGAGAGGTCATGCCGCCGCGGACGGTCAGGATGCCCTGGGAGACCTGCATGCCCTCGATGTCCTCGGGAGAGGTCTCCAGGCGGACCAGGATGACCTTCTCGCCCCGCTCGTGCCACTCCTTGGCCTCCTCGGCGGTGAACACCACGCGGCCGCAGGCGGCACCGGGGGAGGCGGCCAGGCCCTTGCCAACGACCTGGGCCTTCTTCAGGGCCTCGGCGTCAAAGGTGGGGTGCAGCAGGGCGTCGAGCTGCTTGGGATCGACGCGGCACACAGCCTCCTTCTCGTCGATCATACCCTCGTCCACCAGATCCACGGCCACCTTCAGGGCGGCGGCGGCGGTGCGCTTGCCGTTGCGGGTCTGCAGCATATAGAGCTTGCCATTCTCGATGGTGAACTCCATGTCCTGCATGTCCTTGTAGTGCTTCTCCAGGCGGTCGGCGATGGCGGCGAACTGCTCGTACACCGCGGGCATCTCCTCATGCAGCTTGGAGATGGGGGAAGGGGTGCGCACGCCGGCCACCACGTCCTCGCCCTGGGCGTTGATCAGGTACTCGCCGAACAGGGCCTTCTCGCCGGTGGCGGGGTTGCGGGTGAAGGCCACGCCGGTGCCGGAGTTGTCGCCGGAGTTGCCGAACACCATGGACTGGACGTTGACGGCGGTGCCCCAGTCGTAGGGGATCTCGTTCATGCGGCGGTAGACGTTGGCGCGGGGGTTGTCCCAGGAGCGGAACACGGCCTTGACGGCCTCCATGAGCTGGACCTTGGGATCCTGGGGGAAGTCCTCGCCCTTCTCCTTCTTGTAGAACTCCTTGAACAGAACCACCAGGTTCTTCATGTCCTCGGTATCCAGCTCCACGTCCTGCTTGACGCCCTTCTTGGCCTTGACGTCGTCGATAATCTCCTCAAAGCGCTTCTTGCTCAGCTCCATCACCACGTCGGAGAACATCTGGATGAACCGGCGGTAGGAGTCGTAGGCAAAGCGGGGGTTGTTGGTGAACTTGGCCAGGCCCTCCACCACGGTGTCGTTCAGGCCCAGGTTGAGGATGGTGTCCATCATGCCGGGCATGGAGGCGCGGGCGCCGGAGCGCACGGAAACCAGCAGGGGGTTCTCGGGATCGGCGAACTTCTTGCCACAGATGGCCTCCATCTTGCCCAGGTACTCGTAGATCTGGGCCTGGATGTCCGCGTTGATCTGGCGGCCGTCGTTATAATACTGGGTGCAGGCCTCGGTGGTGACGGTGAAGCCCTGGGGCACGGGCATACCCAGATTGGTCATCTCAGCCAGGTTGGCGCCCTTGCCGCCCAGCAGCTCCCGCATGGAGCCGTTGCCCTCTGAGAACAAATAGACATACTTATGCGTGTTGGCCATTTGTCATTCCTCCTAGATTTACGTTGCACTACTATACTCAAATACAGTAACCGGAGACATTATACCATTTTGCCAAAAGATTGCAAGAGATACCCGTCGGTTTTCTTTCTCTTTTGCTCAATTTTCGCCACTTTGGGCGCACGGAAGTGCCAACTGGCTTCATTTTGCTCCAGCCGTCCCCACCCCGACCGGCCGCGCATAAAAAATGCCCGCAGAAGCGGACATCGTGTTTTTAAATGTCTACATTATCAAACATGTGGATGTTTAGTAAATATATCATTTTTGCAGGAAAATTGCAACAGGCTATTAATATATTTTACAAATTTATTTCCTAAATCTTCCTATCGCAAAATGTTGTATCCTCGTTTAAAAAGGTAGACATTTACAAAAAGGAGGATACACCATGAGACATCAAAAAAAACGGTGGTTTGCCGCATTATTAGCTTTATGTATGTTACTATCTATTCTTCCTTCAACTTCTCTAGCTTTTAGTGAAAGCGAAGAGACCTGGAGTGGGAACAGGAGGAATCAGACCATTGATGGCGGAACCCATACAATTACGCTTAGTAATCTTACTATTGACTCACCGGGCGTTGAGAAATCTGCTATTGATATAACTGGTAACGCAGATGTCACCTTTATATTGGAGGGCAACAACACTCTCAGCGGTTACCGGAATCATCCTGCCATCTGGGTGGAGTCCGGTTCCTCCGTTACCTTTGAAGGAAACGGATTACTCGAGGCCTCCGCCGGCGGGGCATCCATCGGTTTGGGGGCGGCCGGAATCGGCGGTGGATATGGCGCCAGCAGTAATTTTGGCAATATCACCATCAACGGTGGTACCATCATTGCCCGAGGCTCCGGAGGCGGCGCGGGCATCGGCGGCGGCTACGAGGTCGGCAGCGGGACTGTAACCGGCAATATTACCATCAACGGCGGATACGTCACGGCCATCGGTGGGTCAAGCGGCAGTACCGGCGGCGCGGGCATCGGCTCCGGTGAGAATGCAAACTATGGCGGAACCGTCACCATCAACGGCGGTGTGGTATACGCCGAGGGCGGTGCGGACTCCACCAGCATCGGCAGCGGCAACCGTGCTATCGGTACAAGCGACAACGGAGCCTTCACCACCGGCACGGGCGGAAACGCCGTCATCGTGGCCCCGGACGGCATTGGGGACCCCTCCGGCTTCGCTGACTGGGACGGTATTTTTATCAGCTATGAGGGCAGTAATACGAGCGCGACGGTGGGTGAGGACGGTACGGTTCACCTGAATGACACAGAGGCCAATATCCAGGTCTGGGGTGAACCGGTGATTGACTATCCGCTTGTGGTGGAAAGCGGCACCGAGCTGCGGGTCGTCCAGAATGACCGAAACTACGCCTACGCCACTCTGGAAATCGGCCAGGACGGCAAACTGACCAATAACGGCACCGTCACCGTAGACGAGGGAAGCACCCTGATTCTGCTGGAAGGTCTTGACCAGACAGATGGCAGCGGTACACTGGAATGCACCGGCACCGTCAAACTGCCCCCGGAGGAAAAGCTGATTGCCCTGTCCGGCGCGGAGGACCTGACCTACAACGGCACGGAGCAGAGCCCCGAGGTAAGCGTTACATTAAATCTGTGGGGCTATTCCCATACCTATGGGAATCCGGCGGACTATACCGTAACTTACACAGATGCCACAAACGCCGGAGAGACCGCCAAGGCCGTTGTTACCTCCACTGGTGCCGGCGACCTGCTGGAGGGCAGCGCCTTCAGGACCTTTACCATTCAACCCGCCGATTATACCATTAACGTGTCCGACGGGAATTGGACAGTGGCGCATGGTGAAACGCAGCTCCTGTCCAAGCTGCCCCCTGCCACCATTTCCATTGACCCGTCGATTCAAGATGACCTGACCGGCCTGAGGGCTGGGAAACTGACTTGGTATATGGATGGGCAACATTCGCAAGCGGTGACCGATACCTCCCTTCAGAATACATCCGCCGGCGAAGAGGTACCCCTCTATTGGGTTTTCAGCCACAGTGATTCCAATTTTGCGCCAGAGTCCAAGTCCGGGACACTGACCATCACGATTACCAATCTGCCCATTTATCCGGTTGTGATCCGGCAGGGAGATGAGGTTGTTACAAATGGTACCATCAACAAGACCTATGGGGATGAAAACTTCACTCTAACTGTCGAACTTCAAAAGGATGATAGCCCTATTTCTCCTGATAGTCTCGTTACCTTTGCTAGCAATAATGAAGATGTGGTAACAGTAGCCCCGAGTGGTGAGGTTACCATCACCGGCAGCGGAACCGCTGTCATTACCGCCAGCGTGGCGGAAAAAGGCGGAGACGATGGCTATGCCGCCGCCAGCGGTACCGTCACCGTATCTGTGGCTCAAAAGCCGATTTCCGTGGATGACAGCACCGTGAAGCTGAACGGTCAGACTCCGGGCGATAACGGAATCTATACGTGGGCCTACAATGGCGAGGAAGATGTTAGCATATCGGCTGAATTGACGGCTGGCTCCCTGGTAAGCGGCGACGAGGGGCAGGTCACCCTGTCTGCCACTGGTATGCTGGACAGCGCGAATGCCAGCAGCACCCGCCTTCGGACCGCAGACATTACCTATACCTTGTCCGGCGACCGGGCGGAGCACTACACGCTTTCTCCCCGTACGGCAGAAAAGCAGGTTGCTATCACAAAAGCAGACTCCGGAACCTCCGGAATCTTGGCCAACCCCGGCACCTTGACCATCGCCAACCGGGCCGCCAGAAGTTATTCCTTTGATCTTCGCACTTTGAATCCGGATAATGCCACTCTCGGCATTACCTCGTATACGAAGGGCGACATAAAGTTCGAGTCCGGCAAGGAGTCCTATTTTACCTCAAACGATGTAACGATCACAGGCAATCTTCTGACCTTGAAAGCCAACGCTGTGGACACACAGGATACCGGAAAGGTGGCCGAGATCCCCATTGTGATCCGCAGCCAAAACTACACCGACTTCACCGGCACCATCACGGTCAGCAGCAAAAATCTCCATATCCTGACCTATGATCCCAACGGCGGCAGCGGCGGCCCCGGAACGGAGCTGCTGGACACCCAGACCGGCTACACCTTGAAGCAGTCCCCCGTCCCCACTCACGACCAGCAGGACGGCGTGGATGTACTGTTTATTGGGTGGACAGCGAACACCACTGGAGACAAAATCTACACCGCCAGCGATACAGCGCCTGACATTATTACCAACGTAAATATCAGCAGCGACACGACGGTTTACGCCGCCTGGGGCGTGGATACCAATGGCGACGGCGAGCCGGACGTGAACGAGACCAAATACACCCTGTCTTATAACGCAAACGAACTGGATGGCGGCTCCTTGAGCGGCGGCAGCCTGCCCACCGGCGGCACTTATGTCAAGGGCAATACGGTTGCCCTGGCCGATGGAAGCGGCCTCAGCCTCACCGGAACTACCACCAGCGACAAGGGAACCGCCCTCTTTGTGGGCTGGTCCAAGACACCGATTAACAGCATTCTCTCTCAGAATGACACCATGCCCGCCGGTGTTGTGGAGCAGGTAACCTTCACCGACTCCAATATCACCGTTCACGCCGTCTGGGGCTGGGACACCGACAACGATGGCAAGCCCGACATCACCCAGAATCCCTCCATCACCTCCTCCGCGGGTGAGAACGGCTCCATCGCCCCGGAGGGCAAGGTCTATGTCCCGGCCGGGAACAGCCAGAAGTTTGATTTTACTCCGGACGCCGGCTATGCCGTGGACCGGGTCACCATCGACGGCACGGCCTATGTCAACAACGGGGTCAACCTGCTGCCCGGCATGGAGACCTGGAAAAAGTGGGAATCCTACACCTTCGCCGATGTCCGGGAAGATCACACCATTTCCGTGACCTTCGGTG
>UMFB01038414.1_pt1 | contig 13436 bp, 15 predicted proteins | sample 1964921 | NCBI WGS metagenome assembly UMFB01 (sample SAMEA4836037, study PRJEB28245) | human gut metagenome | biome: gut microbiome; material: fecal sample | place: Denmark | collected 2008
AGATGTCAGTGGCCCAGGGAAGTTCTGCTTCGGTAGATGTGACAGTCACTAATGCAGTGCTGTCTGCTGATTCTCTGTCTCTTGGTGGAGGAGAGGCTGCTAAAGTCATAATGAGCGGAAATGGAGCAACAATTAGCAGTGGCAATACTTTCACGGTCGCAAAAGGTAATAACGCATCTGCAACACTGGACTACTCTGATTCAAAAATTAATATCGGTAATGGATATATCGGTGGTGGTGAAAAGGCCCAGACAGTGCTGACGTTGAAGGATTCTGCGTTAGCTGCAACCGGTGATGTAATTATGGGACAGGGGCAGGAAACTCAGACAGACCTGACGCTAAGCCCCCAGTCATCCATAAAGGTATCCGGGAATATGTCTATTGCGCAAGGTAACGCCGCCTCAGCCAAAGTGAGTGTGGACAATGCAGATTTATCTGCGAACTCCATGTCGATTGGTGAAGGCGATACAGCAACAGTGACAATGACCGGAAATGGGGCAACGATTAGCAGCGGCAATACTTTCACGGTCGCAAAAGGTAATAACGCATCTGCAACGTTGGACTACTCTGATTCAAAAATTAATATCGGCAATGGATATATCGGGGTGGGCGAAAAATCTCATACATTACTAAAACTGGACAACTCTACTTTCCATGCCGCTGGGAATATTGATATAGGTAAAGGCAGCTCCACTATAGCTACTGTTTCTGTCGGGGCGGGTAGTAACATGTCAATAATAGGGAATGCTAGTATTGGCGTTGGAGATCAGGCTAAAGCAAAGTTTTCAGTAAAAGATAGTGTACTGAATATAGGTAGTAGTCTGGTTCTCGGACAGGGGAATAGTACCGAAGCAGAAATGTCTGTTGAGCATTCTCAGCTTTATAGTGGTAGCCTGTTGCTTGGGACGGCTAACAATGCTGTCGTTTCTATGGATGCTAATGATGCAGGGATATCTGTAGTGGGAGATTATATAGTAGCAAAAGGTGATGGTTCAGAAGCTACGTTGATTTACAAAAACTCAGATATTAATCTTGGGAATGGTATACTAGGTGCTGGTTCCGGAGTCAAAACAGATTTATCACTGGATAACAGTAAATTTGTTGCATCTGATGGAATCATCATCGGTGAAGGTGATAATGCCATAACTAATCTTTCTATCTCTGATAACTCTGTGTTTAAAGGAGAACGTATAAATATTGGTAATGGTGCATATTCACAAAATTCTATAAGTATAACTGGAAATTCCATATTTGATTTCGGCTCGTCTCAGGAATCAACCATTGGTGAAGGTGATTACAGCCAGTCGTTAGTTACCATTAATGATGCATCAGTTTATGGTGATGGTTCATTAACTTTGGCAAAAGGTAATAATAGTTTTGCAGTACTGAATCTTCAGGATAATGCAGTAACTAATGCCAACAACATTTCACTTGCTACAGGACTGGGCAGTAAAGCAATCGTGAATGTTAGTAATATGAATTCCGGACAGTTCAATCCTGTATCTATGGGAGCAGGAGATGGTTATGCGGAAGTAAATTTTGATGGTGTTAATGGCTATACACTCTCAACTAATTTCATTTGTATGGATTCCGGTTCATGTGCAGACACTGTCATAAATGTAAAAAGAGGGACAGTTTCTCTGTCAGGAACAAATGACTGGAAAGGGCAGATAAATGTTTATGACGGAACCCGACTGGATGCAAGGGGGAATGATGCCGTTGATGGTATACTGAATGTCAGCAAAGAAGCACAGGTTGACTTTAACGGATACTCGCAGCATATGACAGGGATAGATAATAAAGGGATGATTTATCTTTCTGACGGAAGTGCTTCATCAGATGTGTATCTGGATAAAGATTATGTTGCACATGATGGTTCCGGTGTACAGTTCGGAATTTTCGGGCAGAAAGAGGCGGATGTGATGCATGTTAAAGGTGATACATCCGGGAGTTCAGGTATAGTTGTCACGACAAACAGTAAAAATAAAATAAAGAAAGGTGGCGACATTCTTCTTGTTGAGGTTAACGGGGACTCATCAGGTAGTTTTTACCTTGACTCACTGATTAAGAATGGTAAGGAATATAAGGTGATAGGTGACTACATTGATGTGGGGGCCTGGGAGTATGCGCTGAACAAGAAAAGGAAGAATTGGTATCTGAGTGTGGATATGCGTCCTGAGCCAGGTGCGTTTATAAACAATAGTAAAAGTATGTTAGATATGTTTGCTCTACAACGGTATGACATACCCGGGCAACATCGTTATCCTACATTGTTTGAAAACTTATATAACAATGGGATGTGGATTCAATTTAACAACAACTCAGGTAGTAATAGTGAGGTGTATGATAATCTCAAGACCAGTTATAGTTTAAATACTATGATGATTGGAGGGGATATATACAATTGGACTGATGGATATAACTATTCACATATCGGGATAATGGGCGGGATGGGGAGTGCCGCTAACAAAACAACGTCAACAAATAATAAAAGAGCTACCGGAAATGTAGACGGTTATACTCTTGGGCTTTATCATGTATTTCAACAAAATATCAGTGATGGACTAAATGAGTCAGAACGTCAGGGGCTGTGGACTTATTCGTCTATACAATACATGGATTATGATAACAGCGTCAGTTCAACAAATAATTTCAAGGCTGATTATGGTGTAAATGGTTTTCGCCTGACAGGTGAGGTTGGTTATCTAAAAAATATAGGTGGCATACAACCAAGCGATTTCTACGTTGAACCTAAGTTATACCTTTCGCATACTGAGTTGTCTGGAGGTGTAGTTGAAGATCTTCAGGGAGGGAAAATAACTTATCCGAATTCGCTAACTATTATTGAACCAGGAGTATTTTTCTCTTATCGAAAAACTCATGAATCGACTTCCAATGATGAAGCAATGTTTAAAGATTATATAAAACAATCTGTAGTCGATGCATGGTTTGGTGGGGGATATTCATTTAAAACTGGAAATTATAGTCGTACTAACTTTGATTCAGATATGGTTGAATATAATACATCGGATAACTTCGTTCTTAAGAGTGGTGTTGAATTTGAATTTTTGAAGGATGCACGTCTTTTATTATCATCCTCATACTCAATAAATAATGATCGCAACTTGAGTTTTATTCTTGGTGGCAATTATTATTTTTAATCGTTACTGGTGAGGGTTAGCAATCGTCCAGCAAATTATTTGCAGGATGATTGCTATATTCTGTCATTGGTTTTTTGAGGTAATAATGGTAAGATATCATGGCGAATTTACATACTATCTTTATCAACAATCTGGACGTTACTTTTTTTGTAAGAAGCTAACGAAAAAGAGAGATACATCAAATTGTAATCATCTTCATATAATTCGAGAATTATCCTTCAATGAGGACGAGTTAGAATTAATAGATTTCAGCACAGACGGTTTGGACGCAAATGATAAAGAAATAATCAGGGGAATGATTGATGAGTTGAAAAAATAAATATGTAAAAATAGAATGTTTTATCAAATGTAACATTAATATTTTTCTTTTTTGTGCATGTATCTACCATAATCAAAGTAAATATATGTTTTGTATGCTGTTGATTCTAATTAAATAATTTCCGATAGTGTATATGATCGATTATATGTTTTGGATAGGGGTTGTACTTTGGTCTACAGTAATAGTCATGTGGTTTTATGATAACAAAGTATCATGCTCTGGACTTTTTGCCTTAAGTATATTTATATTTTCAGGTGGAGTTATGATTATGTTGTTTTTAATATCTTTTTTATATGGGGTAATATCAGCGTTAGGCCTTGCGGTATGAAATTAATCATTGCGGTTGATTTATTCTCAAGTTGAACTTAAAGAAATCATGCTTATTATACTATTAAAAGACAAAAAGAAGCCATTTAACCTGGAGGAGTGATGTATAGAGTCAATCATATTATGAGAACAATAAATGAAATGAGTTCTTATACTCCGCACATGAAAGTAAACAGAATTGCTGAACGGTTGAGTAAGGTGCAAAAAATATCTTTTTGCATCTCTGTTATTTCTTTTTTTCTTCTTGCCATAATTACTTTGACATATGGACCGTTTAATACAAAAAGTAACTTGAGTTTTATTAGCGCATTATCTCTTTATTTTATTAATGTCATTATGGGAGTTACATATTTATCAGTTCCTGTAATTAATACAATAAAGTATATATATAATTTTAAAGGGGAGGTGGTCAATGAATTAATATATGACATTGATAGTGATGAGCAACATATTGAAGCATTGTTACCTTATTCATTAGAAGAGTTGACATATGTGTCAAACTGTATACAGGTAAGAATTCCCAAAATAAAATCAAAATGTTTCTTATGGGGAGGCGGGAAAACAGCAATTATATCAATTTTATGCCTATCGTATTCGGCTATTTGTATCGTTAATGGAGGTAGCATAGATGGTATTTTTGTTGGAGAGACTGGTGATAAAATTATTGTCGCCATCATGCTTTTTATACTTTACACATCATTGATGAATATGTTTTTCAAACAAAAATTGCTATATTTACAAAATTTAAAAATGATAATAGATATGACTATAAAGATAAAAAGAAATTTCACATAACTGCTACTCTAAAATAAAATGACACATGGGAGACTATCTATTATTATTAATAACGAATAACATTTGTTATTGCCATTTATGGTGCTCCCGGGATCAGTTTTAACCATAAGCAAGAAAATGTTTCTTTGAACAGTTAGACATCACAAATGAGCGTCTGCCAAAAGTTGATATAGCGCTTGCGGGATGTGTTGAGATTATATAGGGAAAGAACTACGGAGAATTATTATTGCCAGGCTTTCTCCTATGAATTTTAGCCATATCAATAGACCTTTGCTCTCAGTAACGCAAAGAGAGCCTCTTTACTGATTGAAGGTAGTCAAGCGACATATGGTCACTTATTTTCTCATGTGTCGCTTGACACTATCCTGAAGTTTTTTAAGTCGATTTACGTCACCCAAAATGAAAAACTCCTTTGCATGAGTGTTCATAATAATATCACAATGGTAAAGCTACATGACAGACATCTTAACTTAGTTAAGAGAGTACATAACAACTTTGCTATTACATATATTCAGGGTTGTTTGTAGTGGTTCACAAAATCAGGACACTGGAATAACCTGTTTCCACTTTTCTTCATGTAAGCAAGGCGATAAACCACCATTGTTTGTATGATGTCTATAAACGTTGTAATAACAATTTATCTACTGCTTTATATCGCGTACTGCATGACTAAAATCACCATAACCACCCTTCACAAGCCATTTACTTTTAAATCTGCAAAAGACTCTTCCCATCGGCGAATTATCCAGGTAATTCCCTCTGCGACTCATACTTTGCATCGCCTCATAACGGCAGAGTAAAATTTTGTATTTATTGCTTTTATACTGAACACCTTGATCTGAATGCAACATCAGGTGGCCATCACGCGGTTGTGTTTCCTGAGCATTATGCAAGTAAACGGCTCACCAGAACAGTATTGATATTTACTGAGCGGTCAGATCAACTTTCCAGGGTAACAGATCGCGTACCAGGTTTGCCGACCAGTCCTGGATATGTTCAATGCCGTAACGCAGCCATTTTTCCAGCTCCACATTATTCAGACGGCATGTACCGATCAGCGAGTACAGCACCGCCGCATGTTCGCCACCACTGTCGGAACCCGTGAAGAGCCAGTTCTTCCGGCCTATGGCCACTCCCCGTAAGTCGATCTCTGCGATGTTGTTGTCGATTTCCACCCAACCATTACTGCAGTACACGTTCCGAGCATCCCGCTACTGCAGCAGGTATGCAAACGCTTTTGCCGTATCCGAGTGACGCGCCAGTGTTTTCATCTGAGTCTGTATCCAGTCGTACAGTGACTGCATCAGTGGCGCAGCTCTGGCTTTTCTTGCCGCCAGACGCTGTTCTGCTGAACAGCCCCGGACCGCAACCTCGATGGCATACAGTTCACTGATACGCTGCAGGGCTTCCGTGGTGACGTCGGTTGGCGCTCTTGCATGCACATCGTGGATTTTTCCCCGAAAACATGTGCCATACACGCGGCTTCCGTTATTCTGCCTGATTCGTATAACGCCCGGTAGCCACCGTAAGCATCGGCTTGAAACACACCGCTGTAACCGGCCAGGTGATTTTGTGAATGGATACCTTTCCAGCCGGACTGTACGCGAACCAGACCGCCGGGGGCATCTCCGAGCCGGCATCACGGTCATCACGGACGTAGCACCACTGCCGGACGGTTCGAGTTTTACCGGCCATCAGCACATACTGGCGCAGTATGTTATACAGCAGCTCCAGTAGTTCGCAACGGAACAGATCCAGCGTGGCACGCCTCAGCTACACGCCCTGGCGACGGTATATTTCTGACTCGCGGTATAACGGCAGATGGTCTGCATATTTCCCGGTGACTACATGGGCCTAAAGCCCCGGTCCGGCATAACTGCTGAAGGCTCAGGTGTCTGCACGATATAGTTGCACCGGCAACAGGCCTGTTTCGGGCGTTGTGTTTCGATAACCTTAAAGGTGCAGCTGATAAACTCTAGCAGCTCTGACACATTACCCCCCAGAGGGCTGAGCTCACCACCACAGGCCGGGCAGCATTCCTCTTCCGACCGGATGACCCTGGCTTCATAGGGAAGTGAGGCTGGTAACGATTTACGGGCTGAAGACTGGCGCAGGGAAGATGGCAGTGCCGGGTCATATTGCTCACCAGTGTTTCTGCCATTTCCTCCTGAAGTGCGCTGATTCGCTCCTGTGCTTCCTGTATTTACCGTTCGATTTTTGCGCGAAGTTTTTCTGAGCTTTTACCGAACTGCATGCGCTGCAGTTTTGCAACCAGCGCCTTCAGCCGGTTGATTTCGGAAGTATAAGTCGCCACCTGCGATGAGAGCAGGCGGTTGTATTCATCCATCTGGCAGATGGTGTCCTGTTGCTTCTTCAACCGTGCCAGCCACTGGCCTGCATCAACACCACTCTGGCGCAACGTCTGGCTGATTGCCCGGCTTCGTAATTCAATTCTTTGTACATAAACAGGACGTTTCACCTGCGCGCAATAAACGGTACGGTGAACACCGAATAAATAACAAAGAATCCGCACTGGCCGCTTTGCCTTCAGCCGTGTGCTTAGTCCGACAAGTTTTGAGCATGCATTGAGAAAAACTCCGTTCCGTATGCCTTCATGAGTCTAATCCATTGAAATCAGCGATAGCTGTGATGAACTGTTAGTGCTAAAACAGCACTACAATTTAATCTATACAACAATTAGGCGTACAATTTATTTTATGTTAAATGATGTTCATTTAATGACCAGAATTTCGATCTTATGCATGTATTATGTATCCGCTTACTTAATGTTCAATTATTTGGATATTAGATGTTTTAAGGTCATGCTCGATGTGGGAAGTAAGACAAAAACACAGAACAACTCTTATTTGGTATTTATTTTTTTAGGCACTAGCAATTAAAAAAATGATAACTATAAGAATAATCACAAAATTAAACAACAATAAATGTTATAGTTTTCAATGTGTTAATAACCAACATTAACAATTTATGCTTTGTTCAACTCATTACATTTTCTTTAAGAATTTTCATGTTTAAAATAAAAAAAATTATCAAAGACGGGAGGTGTTTGGTTTATAAATTCAAAGAATTAACATGATGATAACATAGCGTAACTGATTCTTTCTCCTTTTTGTTTTAATTTAACATAAAGGATTTTAGAATTTTATAATCATTTGCACCATAATAATATCCATAAAATGGGGCAGCTTTAATTATAATAAACAATATAAACTCCGATTTTGTGCCAGCCCTCTAAAACAGGGCTTCTTTTAAGAAAATGATATGACAGATAATGAAAAAATAGACCTGATGATAAAAGAGATAAAATCTGTTATTTTAAAAAGGACAGGAGAAGATAGCAAGGTAAGTATTGTAGAGATTGATGGTTGCAGGCGTATAAATATTTTAATAGATAACATATCAAGTTATCTAATTAAATTTTCAGAGCATCAAAACAACCAACTCACATAATTATAAGATGTATTGTATAAATACTAATTGCACATATACAAAGATTGCAATAGAGCAGCTACTGCACGAAAAGTATTTTGATGACAGGTGTTATTGTCATAGCATTAAGATCTATGATTTAAGGTTTTTAAAAATAGAGGATGTTGCCTACAAGTTAATACAGTTATTTAAGGAGAGAAGAAAAGAAAATATAATATTTCTTTGTTCCGACAGGTTTATACACAGCAAAGAAAAACCAAGAAACATCTTTTTTCTGGATACAAAAGATAGCATACGCAACTGGAGTAGACATCTAAAAAAACTTCGTTATTGTAACAGTAACGTGCTTATATGCTTTTTATTTTTATGTGGCCTCTACCACATATCTGTATTTACAGGAAAAAAACAAGTGATTATTGCCTGTATAAAAAAAGGATTTTCTTTTTCTGAAATGATGAATTTTCTTAACATTAATGCGAGAACATTAGTTAATTATCTTGGGGGGCTTACAACTTATTTTATTCTTCCATATAGTGATTCTTTATATAAATATATTAGTGATAATATTATAGCATCATCTACCGAAGAGTATCATATTCTTTTGACAAATCAAAGGAGATATTATGTTTAATAGGCGCGTCTTATTTATATCTGTTTTTTCCTGTGCTGTGTTCATGTTATCAGGTTGTTCATCTAATAGATTTGCCTCCAGGGATGCAAATGCTACGTATGTTAATACACAGCTAAAAATAATACCTCGTTCCCAGGAGAAAATACAAGCTCAATCACAATGCTCAAGGAGTTTTTCTCTACTGCAAAAATTAAACACGGACAAGTTTAGTATGTACAGAAACCAGTTCGATGAGATAAATGATGCATACTATTTTTATAAAAGAAATGTTGATTTAATGAATAAAGACTCTAAAGAGTTAATGGCAAGCGTTCTTGATTCTAAACTTGATATGGTATGTGTACGAGTCGATAACGCCTCATTTGTAGGCATTTATGGGAAAATGAAAAAAGTTATGGACTTATAAACAGGAATGAGGGCTTACTGCCCTCATTATCAATTTATGTTATTTTGGATCGCATCACTGTGTTGGTTTTCTTTAATTGTGTTATGGGGGACTGGATTTTATTCATTGCTCTTTTACATCATTTCTGCATTGCTGATAATCATTTTATATATTTTATATTTTATTGGAGAGAATATGTTTTCTAAAGGGAAAACAAAGGAAAGTGAGTCGACCACAACAATTATCTCAAAAAATACTTCGTTTGTTGGCGATATTAGTTCTGATGAAAAAATAATAATTCACGGAAAAATTAATGGTAATATAAACACTGACAATGGTGTGGTATTTATTGATAAAGGAGGAGTTGTTAATGGTAGGGTTTTATGTGAAAAAATGATTTTAAATGGTGAATTGTATGGTGAATGCTGTTGCTCCACGTTAGTTGTTTATGAAAATGGTTTTTTACAAGGAGAAGTTAGTTATCGATTTCTGGAGATTCGCAATGGCGGATGTATTACAGGGGTTGTAAACAAGGTGACTGACGAAGTGCAAAACAATGTATCTGAGTTAGTAAAAGCGAGAGAAAGTTAAAAACATGAAATTCGAGAATGTAATCTTACTCCTTGTTATTGTCATTATGTTTTATTTTGTAATAACAAATTTAATTGAAGCGAATGATTACTACAAAGAAATACATGTATATTCCGATATATATAAATGATTGCATTTAATATAATGATTACGTGTGGATAATGTGATGATATTTCGATATTTAATCGTTATTATTTTAAGCGTATACATAACAGGGTGTACGAATAATAATTTAAAGAAAGAAGATATCCCCGAAGATATGTTCGCAATAATTTATGGTTCAGATAGCATAAAAAAATATGAACGCGGACAAATGGAGCTTACAAGAAATATAAACAGCGGATGTATTGAAGCCTTGGTTTTTTTGAGTGAAGAGGACCCCGAGACGTATAGCGATTATATAAATGATTATCATAAAATTGCAGAGGGGTATCGTTTTCTTGATGAAAACAGAAAATTTATGAATAAAGATTCAATTGAATTATTGGTAAGGGGGTTAAATGTTAAAAAGGATGTCCTCTGCTCAAGAGTAAAGTTTGAAAGCTTTCAGTACCTTAAAAACAAGTTCCAACAATAGAAAAAACCAAATACTAAGGTAATGCAATTCAGTTATTGCAGAAAATATACTCTATCTATCATCCTCATCTTTGATGAGGATGATTAATATATCTCATGAGACTCTTTATGAATACTATAAAAATAAACCTAGACTTAATTGATTATGATTCCATTGTAAATATTGAACTTCCCTGCCTTCTATCTGAAATAGAGGTAGAGTTATTATCTCAATTGCTGAAAGGGTATTCAGTGAATGATATTTCCAAGCGAAGAAACAGAAGTATCAAAACAGTTTCGTGCCAAAAAATGAAATTATATAAAAAACTTAACGTAAAAAGCGATCTGACTTTATGGCGAGATGTTTTTTTAAGATTTAAAGTCCACCTACAACCTAAAAATATCATCTGTGATAATTTTAATAGTTCTGCTTTACCAGTTTTTTCATCTAAAGGGGAGAGTATGGCGCACTACAACATATATTACCAACCAATCTATAACGCAAAAAATGGGAATATTGCTGGATGTGATGTTACTATTGCGTTAAAAAATTCAGATAGTAGTGCTTTTGCACTAGATTCTGACATAATTAATTATAAACCCAATGATAACAAAGTGTCTTATTTGTTTGGATATATCAATAAACTATTCTCACCGATCAAAAATAATCTTCCACATGGTTTTTTCATTACTATAAATATTAATCCTGAAGATATTCTCACCTGTGATATCGAAAGGGAGTGTTTACATTTTATTAAAGTTTTTGGGAAGGAACGGATAAGGCTGGTCTTACAGTTTTCAACTAAAGAAGAACTTTACATAATAAGAAGGTATCAGTCTTCTTTAAGACGTATCAGAAATAATAATGTTTATTTATCACTTAATGATTTCGGTATGGGATATGCTGAGCTTTCACACTTGCAAAACATACCTTTCTCCTATGTAAACTTACATAAAACAATGTTCCATGATATAGAAAGCAATAGTTTGACAGATATAATAGCAACTACAATTATTGATTTATCAAAACAACTGCATATAGATGTTATTGCTGATGGTATAGAAACGAAGAAACAGGCTGGTTATATGATTGAAAGAGGAGTTAAATATTTAAAAGGCATCGCATTATCATCGCCGCTACCTGCAGATGCATTTGTACGAAAGTTGCTAGCTTCATTAAAACAAGTCTAAAACTCAGAACCACCCATATAGCGGGTGGTTCTGATTAATTTAATATTATTAATATTACCTAGAAAATATTATACTTTATTCATCTGATATTAATTTTCTCAAAATTGATATCAGCGAAAATAAGAGTTATCAAGTGCGCAAAAAATGTCCGATTTGTTAAATAACAGATGGATTAAGTATTTGTCTAGATAAATAAGATAAAAAAACCTCCTTTGAATACAAAGGAGGTGAAAAATAAGGCTTACTTCAAGTCACCCCCATTATCAATGGAAGTTTCTTATTTATACATGTTCTTAATGTTAAATGTGATGTGTAAACTCCTAAATTTGAGTCTGTTGCCCATTTTAGGGTAAATTTCTTTGTTCAAAAGTGACTGTCATGGCTGTCACCAAACTTGATAATAAAGCGGTATTGTCCATTTCTGTGATACGACCAAGATTATCAAATCCCCCTTTTTTTACGGCCTCGCTCGTCGGGAACACCTTATGTTTCTTGGATGTTTAATCACATTGTTCAACCGACTCAAGCCGTTCGTTGTGTATATGACGTTACGGATCTCTGCTGGGTAATCTCAGAACATCCTGTGCGACTGCTAGCCCCGGCTCACTTGCTCGGAATAAGGGACCGTAACTATCTTTTTTCGGAGCTAGGTTGAAAAAAGAATGTAGTGGATCACAAAATCAGGACACCGGGATAACCTGTTTCCACTTTTCTTCATGTAAGCAAGGCGGTAAACCACCGTTGTTCGTGTGAGGTCGATAAACGTTGTAATAACCATTAATCCACTGGTTTATATCGCGTACCACATGGCTAAAATCACCATAACCACCTTTCGGAAGCCATTCACTTTTAAGGCTGCGAAAGACACTTTCCATCGGCGAATTATCCAGGCAATTCCCTCTGCGACTCATACTTTGCATTACCCCATAACGGCAGAGTAACTTTCTGTATTTATTACTTTTATACTGAACACCTTGATCTGAATGAAGCAGCATGCGGCCATCATCGGTCGTATTTCCAGTGCATTACGCAAAGCCCTACAAACCAACTCAGCATCAGCGGTTAATGAGAGGGCTGAACCGATAATCCGCCGTGAATATAAATCAACACGAGCGCGAGATAACACCATTTGTCCTGCAGGCGAATAAAACTGATGTCGCCGCACCAGACGCGGTTTGATGCGGCGGGGTTAAATTGCCGGTTCAGTATATTTGGCAATGGCGGACTTTTGTCTTCGTTTACCCGGTAGTGTCAGCGCCAGTGATATAAGACGGTAACGGTCAAACATCGTGGCGTTGACATCTTTGGTGGTGTGCCGCGCGAAGTGTTGTATGACAATATGAAAACTGTGGTTCTGCAACGTGACGCATATCAGACCGGTCAGCACCGGTTCCATCCTTCGCTGTGGCAGTTCGGCAAGGAGATGGGCTTCTCTCCCCGACTGTGTCGCCCCTTCAGGGCACAGACTAAAGGTAAGGTGGAACGGATGGTGCAGTACACCCGTAACAGTTTTTACATCCCACTAATGACTCGCCTGCGCCCGATGGGGATCACTGTCGATGTTGAAACAGCCAACCGCCACGGTCTGCGCTGGCTGCACGATGTCGCTAACCAACGAAAGCATGAAACAATCCAGGCCCGTCCCTGCGATCGCTGGCTCGAAGAGCAGCAGTCCATGCTGGCACTGCCTCCGGAGAAAAAAGAGTATGACGTGCATCCTGGTGAAAATCTGGTGAACTTCGACAAACACCCCCTGCATCATCCACTCTCCATCTACGACTCATTCTGCAGAGGAGTGGCGTGATGATGGAACTGCAACATCAACGACTGATGGCGCTCGCCGGGCAGTTGCAACTGGAAAGCCTTATAAGCGCAGCGCCTGCGCTGTCACAACAGGCAGTAGACCAGGAATGGAGTTATATGGACTTCCTGGAGCATCTGCTTCATGAAGAAAAACTGGCACGTCATCAACGTAAACAGGCGATGTATACCCGAATGGCAGCCTTCCCGGCGGTGAAAACGTTCGAAGAG
>UMFB01007666.1_pt1 | contig 13255 bp, 11 predicted proteins | sample 1964921 | NCBI WGS metagenome assembly UMFB01 (sample SAMEA4836037, study PRJEB28245) | human gut metagenome | biome: gut microbiome; material: fecal sample | place: Denmark | collected 2008
TCTGCTCAGAAGATTCCAGAAAGGACACAAGCTGCCTGGAACCCCAAAAACACCGTGAGCTGCAACTCACGGTGCTTTTGGTTACTACTGCTTTTTTTGACTGTGCTTTTTTGAGATCACTTGAAAAGGCAGCGTGTCCAGAATATCATTTCAGAGAAAAGAACGTCAATATGTAGCTCAATACGGATCCCAGCATCAGTGATGAACTGTGCTGGGATTTTTTTCTTGGAGGAGATTTTATTCTGTCGATTTTCAGTAGACATGGTTCGTTTTTTGAAAAGAAGAAAGACTAGGTTGCAAGTTATTGCTAGCTTAGTAAAAAGTATATTTGCACTCAAAAAAATAAGGAACAGCAGGTAGTTAATGAGAATAACGGCGATATGCATGAAAAAGATTTGCTTTGATTGTGTCTTTAGCTGAAAAAACATACAAACTATTGACATTTAACTTGTTCGAGCTTATTATGTCCTTGAAAATACTTTTAACGAAGCTAATAAAAAGTAGGCGAGGGACTCCCGATGCTCGATCAAATCAAGATAAAAAACATAAAAAAAATCATGCTGTGCTTAATGGCACATCGCTGCGCAACAAAATCTCAAATTGTTGAAGACACAGAATTGAGTACATCTACGGTCTCATCTTGTATAAATAGCCTTTTGAAGTTAAAGCTTCTTGTATCAGATGGAATGAAGGATTCTTCAGGAGGACGTCGCTCGACAATATATCGCTTAAATCATTCATACGGATGTTTTATCGGACTGGTTTTATCGCCAGAAAAGATCGATGGTGTCGTTGTTGACTGCGAGGTCAAGGTGATTAAAAGGATTTCATGCCCAGTAGAAAAAGATGCTTTCCTTATCAATGCAGTTACTGAAATTTTAGAGAAAGAAATTTCTGAAACTACTAATATTTTAGGAATTGGAATTGGTGTTTCTGCAGAAATGGATTATAAGGAGCAAATCGTAATCTCTGCACCTAAATTAAAGTGGCAGTTCGTTCACTTGAAAGAAATTATTGAACGCCAGTATATGATTTTTACTTATGTAGATCATCCTGTTAATGCAGCAGCCGTCTGTGAGGGAATGGTAGGCAAAGCACGTGGCCAAAAGAATTATATTTATATTGGTGAAAATTCAGGTGGAAAGATAGCACTCGTGTTGGATGGTCGAGTATGTCGTGGTGCAGGTAATAGTATGGGTGAAATCTCAGAGGAGCAAATAGTGAATCTGATGTGTCCGGAAGCATTGCGATTTTTTGGTGTTTCACAGCTTTTAGTAAGCTATCAGAGCCAAGCTTTTAAAGACAGGGTTTGCACTCGTGCACAAGGTTTTTCAGGGGAAATTATTTGTATTGAACAAACGAAGGACACATATCCTATCGGAATGGCGGCAGTCGCTCAACGCCAATGGTTTGAGTCGATTTACTTCATGCTTTAAAGGCTACAAGACAAAGGTGGGTTATTGATGAAAAAAATATATGATGTTGTTGTTTTGGGTGCTGGGTCAAGCGGTATAAACGCTGCAATTAGTGCAGCACGCAGCGGTATGAGTGTTTTGCTTATTGACAAAAATGGATATCCAGGAGGAACTAATACTTCTTCGATGGTAGCTCCGCTCATGACTTTTCATGCCGGAGAGCAGCAAGTTGTTAGAGGGATTGCACAAGAAATTGTGGATCGTTTAGCAGCGCGTGGCGGTACGCTAGGGCATATCCCTGATCCGATAGGGATGGTTTCTACGATTACGCCGATTGATTCAGAGTTACTTAAGCTTGTCTACTTCGAAATGCTTGCTGAAAATCCTAACATTACGACCTTGCTTCATACGTTTTTGGAATCGGTAGAAGTAGAGGATAATCGCCTGCAAGCGATTACGGTACTCAACAAAAGCGGCAAGACAACATACAAGGGAAAGGTCTTTATCGATGCTACAGGTGACGCGGATCTTGCAGCGTTGAGTGATGTCGAGTTTGTGCAGGGACGCAAGAATGATGGAATGGCGCAACCGATGTCGTTAATGTTTTCGATGGACAATGTGGATTTAACGCAAACAAAAAAATATGTGCAAGAGAATCCCGAGCAGTTTATTCTGAATCCAAATTGTGACTTGGAAAAGTATTTAGCAGTATCCGGCTTTTTTGGCTTGGTGGCAAAGGCGAAGGCGAATGGTGATTTTCCGCTTCCTCGTGACCGTGTGCTTTTTTTCCAAAGTGTGCATTCGGACGAAGTATTGGTAAATATGACTCGCGTAACAAGGTTGTCAGGCGTGAACGCAAAAGATTTGACGAGTGCTGAATTTGAAGCGCATAAGCAAGTTGAAATTGTGGGGAATTTTCTCAAAAAATACATTCCAGGATTCGAAAACTCACAACTTCGGTGTATTGCGGCGATGACAGGTGTACGTGAAAGCCGCCGTATTGTTGGAATACAGACGCTTACATCTGATATGGTAATAAATAGCTCCAAGCACAAGGATAGCGTAGCGATTTGCGCGTTTCCTATTGATATTCATGATCCCGTTGGCTCGGAATTGAACTGGATTCGAAAAGAAAAGATATGTTGTTATGACATTCCCTATGGTACGATGGTACCGCAGAAACTGACGAACTTACTAGTTACGGGACGTTGTATTTCTGCTACACATGAGGCACTCGCTTCTGCACGTATTAGCGCTACTGCGATGGCGCTGGGGCAAGCCGCAGGGTTGGCAGCTAGTTTATCTGTGCAGGATAAGAAAGCGTGTCAGGATATTAGTGTGGAAAAACTACAGAAATTGTTGAAAAAACATGGCGCGGTTCCTGGAAAAAAATGGTTATAAAAGATGTTGCCCCATTATTTGCGGAGTGTATAAATCCACGCAATATTCCCGGAAATAGAGATGCATCGACTTATTTTTTGGTATCGAAAGATTTTGGACAGACATGGGAAGAATGTCCGACGATTCAGGGCGTGACCGATCATACAAACTCGCTAGTTGCAACATGGACAAACATTCGCTTGTATTTGAGTTGAAATTTTTTGCTCAAGACGTATGCTGCAAATGTTGATTTTGCAGATATGAAATAATTATTTACAGGAGGATACTATGAAAAAGAGTACAAAAATGCTTTCGCTCGTTATGTGTGTAGTGCTCACACTGGGATTGCTGACAGGGTGCGGCAACTCCAATTCGAGTTCTACCACGCCGCAGAGTGGAGAGACCAGTGGTTCAAATTCCGTAAGTGTCGTTCCCGCCAAGAGTTTTAAGTATGTAGGTATTTCTACTGGTGTAACAACTGAAGAGTTCAACGCACATCCATTGGTTGAATTGCTTGAGGAGCATACTGGTTATGATGTTACATACGATCAGGTTCCGGGTGGTATCGAGGAAGCTTGGACGATGATCAATAATATCTTTATTAATCGCGAGGACTATCAGGCAATCAATGTGACAAAAGACCAGTTCTATAGTCTTCTTGCCCAGGACGCGTTGAAAGATCTCAGTCCGTATATTGAGAATTCGAAGAATCTCAAGAATGTCATCGGCGAGTTCGGGTGGGAAACTGTCAGTAAGGATGGTGGCATTTATGCATTGCCGCGTAAAGATGCAATGAAGGTCACGAACTGGGCCATCGCCTATCGGGAAGATTGGCTGAAAGAATATAATGCGGCCAACCCTGGAAATGAAATTCCTGTACCCTCTGAAGAAAATGGTTACAGCATGTCTGTAAGTGATTTCCGTGCGATGCTCGAGTATTTTAAAACCAAAGTTCCTCAGGGTGGCGCAGCGTTCCATGTGGATATGAATGCTGTAGTACAGGAGCCCATCATGCCCGCTTTTGGCATTTATAACGAGTGGATGGATGTTGATGGAAAACTGACATATTATATTGATCACCCCAACTTCGAAGTCTATCTCACGTATATGCAGGATCTTATGGACGATGGTCTTGTCGCTTACTCTGCGACCGCAGAAGAAGCCAATACGGTAAAAATGTTGCAAGCTGACCAGCTCGGTGCAGGCCGTGTATATCACTGGGATGCTGCTGCAATCGAAGGTGCAGAAGGAACGGATGACAGTATTGGCTATATTTCGGCACTGGTAGCAGATGAGAATAAGGGCGATGTTTCGAAGCTGCGCCAATTCTCTTCTGAGGCCTATCAGTTCTTCACTGTTGTTCCGAAATATGCTACAGAAGAGCAGGCCGCCGCAGTCGTTGATTGGGGAGATAAAACACTAGACGAAGACTTTTTCCGCCTTTTGACGATTGGTGAAGAAGGTAAGACCTTTACGATTAAAGATGGTGAATACTGGCCCATCCTTCCGGCATTCAATGACGAACGCAATCTGTCGGATCGGTATCTGGTAGCGGCACGTGAAGAAGACTATTCTAAGTACTGGTTGTGTCGTACACGCAAGACAGAGGCACAGAATAAACTGTTCAGCCGGGCCAATGCCAATATTGAAACTACCGGAGTAAAATCTCCTATTGCAGTTATGCCGCCGAATGAAGCATATGACACAAAATTCACCGGTGCGAAGCGCGAGTTGGATACTGCGTTGGTGACGACAATGTTTGGAACTACTCGTATGAGCGTTGACGAACTGCGAAACGTATTTGCGATGAATGGTGGCGCTGAAGTTACTGAGTCGGTGAATGAATGGTATGCCACGTGGGAAAGCAAAGATACCTATAATACTGTCAAATAACAAAATGCACTGAACGTTTCAGTAAGGGATGGCTGTCCAGTGTTGGGCAGCCATCCCCCATATAAGGTCGAACGAATTACCACAATTTGCAGATAGAAGGGAAGTATATGGCAAAAGTAAAGTTAAATAGAATGGAAAAAAAGCTCAGATTTAAGAGCGATATGAAGCGATACGGTAATTTGTTCCCATTTTACATTCCGGCAGTCGTGTTCGCTTTGGTCTTTTCCTATATGCCTATGTTAGGTTTGGTTATGGCATTTAAGGAAAATCCAAATCTACTTGGTAGTAGTAGTGCTATTGCGGGTATTTTGGAGGCGGATTGGGTAGGATTTCAAAATTTCAAAATGATTTTTTCAAATCCCAAATTTCTCTCAGCTTTGTCTAATACACTGATCATTAGTTTTCTAAAAATAGTGCTTATTTTTCCACTTCCTATTGCACTTGCGATTATCATTAATGAGATGCGCAGCCTACCGTTGAAACGCAGCCTTCAGGTAGTGATGTATATTCCTTATTTTTTATCATGGGCAACGATTGCAGGTGTTTTTGTTTCTATTTTGGCTACAGAAACAGGCGTCGTTAATAACATTATTGCTGCGCTGGGACATGAACGATATCAATTTTTGAACAATAACGAATTTTTTAGAGGCTTACTTCTGCTTTCATCGAGTTGGAAAGATATTGGATGGAGCGCAGTGACATACATTGCTGCTATTACAGTATTGGATCCTGCATTAAATGAGGCTGCTCGCATTGATGGTGCTACAAAATTCCAACAGATTCGATACGTTACGCTACCGGGAATTATGCCAACAATTGCATCTATGTTTATCTTGCGAGTTGGTTATATTATGGATGCTGGTTTTGAACAGGTATTTGTATTTTATTCCCCTTTCGTGGAGGGAAAGGGAAATATTTTGGGCATGTATACATGGCGGCTGATTAACGATAGCGGACTTGTACCGCAATATGCGCTGTCCACGGCCGTTGGCTTTTTCAATTCATTTGTTGCATTGACACTTGTCGTCAGCATGAATTTTGTACTTAAACGATTTTTCAACAAGAGCATCTGGTAAAGGGAGAATGCAGATATGATGAAACAAAGACAAAAAGACTTGGCAGGCCCAGCAGATGTTCTTCGCTTGGTAACAACGATCTGCAGTATTGTCTGCTTTTTGGTTTCTGTTGTTTTTGCAAAGTTGCCAGAAATAGCTGTGGAGGCTTTGCATATTATTGCTTATGGGTTGTGGATCGTTTTAGCTATCGAGGCATCTGTGCAACTTTTTCGGATGGAACCAGAAGTACGCCGCCATCACCTTAAACTGCATAAAGCAGATTTAATATTCTGCATGGCTACGGTTGTTTGTCTGCCACTAAGCCTTATAACAGGCAATATTGGTTTTGGTGCAATCGTTTTAGTAAAGCTGCCGGGGGCATTACTTCCCTTTAATGACGAAAAGGTGTTTCAGGTAATCGTCAATATTGTTACGACGCTGTTGATTGTTTTATACATCTTTCCGTTCTTTAATGTGATAGCAGTTAGCCTGTCTTCGCCAGATCAAATCGTGAATCTGCTTCCGAAAAAAATTGATTGGTACTCAGTTAAATATGTGCTGAAAGACGAAGGCTTTTTCAGAGCTATGTGCGTTTCTGCCATTGTCACTTTACTTGGAACAACATTCTCTGTTGTAAGTATGGCGATGGCGGCGTATCCGCTCTCGAAGCCGCGCATGCCTTTTCGGCGTACGATGATGATGTTTTTTGTTATCGTTATGCTTTTTACAGGCGGCATGGCTCCTAATATGCTGCTAATGAATTATTTGAAACTGAACAATACGATTTGGGCTTTAATCTTTCCTTCGATTGTCCAGGTGTTTTACCTGATTTTGCTTAAAGGCTTTTTTGAAGATGTGCCAGAGGAATTGGAGGAATCTGCACGCTTAGACGGTGCGAATAACTATACGATTTTGTTCCGTATCGTATTCCCGGTTGCCGCCCCTATGATCGCTACTGTGGCGTTTTTTACGATGATTTCGTATTGGAATAATATCAACAACTCCATTTTGTATATTACATCTAACCAAAGCATCTATCCGTTGCCCATGTACATTCAAAACTTTTTGAACCGTAGTCCTATGGAAGTAGCAATGACAAATCCCACGCTTGTGAGCTATTGGGACAACGTGAAAATGAGTTATGTGTTATTTTCGATCATTCCGGTGTTAATGGTGTACCCATTTACATTCAAGTATCTTAAGAATGGGGTTGCTATGGGTGCAGTAAAAGGATAAGTACATAATAGCCGAAAGCGTACATGACTTTAAAAGGAGAAAGTGATATGAATTACCTGTCCATTTTAAATCAAAAACGTCCAGCATTGATTGCAAGTCTTCCCGGAAATCGCCTCGATCTTGCAAAGGCAGCTGTAGAGTGTGGTGCAGATGTTATAAAAGTACATATGAATGTGCAACACCGTGCGAGTGGCTTGCATTTTGGTACATTTGAAGAAGAAAAGGAAACGTTACAAGAAATTCTATCTGTGGCGAAAGGTCCATGCGGTATTGTGGCAGGCAACAGTGTAGAGGATGTGGAGCGCGATTATCGCAAGGCGTTTGAATTGGGATTTAGCTTTGTGTCTCTTTATTCTACTGCTATGCCGCTTTCGGTTTTGGCTACTCCAGGACTTATTAAAATGGTTGCGCTTTCGTGCGATTATACGCTTGATGACGTACGGTGCCTGCCAGATATTGGTGCAGATGTGCTGGAAGCGTCTATCATGCGTCCTGAAACGTATGGGCAGCGACTGACAGCCGCTGAATTACTACAGTATGATGCCATATGCAAAGAGAGCAAACTGCCGGTTGTCATTCCCTCCCAGCGTAAGATTCAGCCAGTAGAAGTAGGCCAACTTGTGGCTTGCGGTGTTGCGGGTATTATGATTGGGGCAGTAGTAACGAGTACGGAGGAAAAAGAGTTTCGCCGTAGTATGAGTGCTTTCCGCAATGAGATTGATAAAATTTAAGTTCTGGATGTAAAGGTTTTGGGACGGTGAAAAATATGAAGATCGGTTTTCTCCCACTTGATACGCGCCCCTGTACTTACGATATGCCTGTGCAACTTGCACGACAAGCTAGAGCTGAGATTTTGCTTCCACCGCAAGGAATAATGGCTCACTACAAAGATGAGTCTGATACGGCTGCGTTGACAGTTTGGTTGGAGCAGATAGCATCAGAATGTGATGTGCTTGTTGTAAGCGTCGAACAGCTGCTTTATGGTGGACTTATACAATCCAGGCAAACGCTAGTTGGATTGGAAGAACGGATGAAACGACTGCAGGTGTTGAGCAGAATCAAAAGAAAGCATCCGGAGATTACTATTTATCTTTCTAATGTCTTAATGCGTACATCCATCAGTACACTTGACTCTGAGACGCTGGTGTGGTGGGAAAAGATTAACAATTATTCAAGGCTATACTATAGGGGAAAAGCAAAAAACGATGTTGATGCAGCACAGAAATGCCGTTTGCTTGAGCAGGAGATCCCCGCGGATGTGTTGAACACGTTTTTCACAGCGCGAAATATAAACCATGCAATAAACCGAGCAAGTATACAGCTTGTGGCAGATGGAATTGTAGAGGAGCTTTTCATTTTGCAGGAAGACTGTGCACCGGAAGGCGTACAGCGGTTTGAGCAGGAAGTGCTGAAAAAAGACATTGAGCAGTTGGGCGTTTCTGAAAAGGTTTCAATGTTTAACGGAACAGATGAGGCAGGAGCAGAACTGTTGCAGCGAGCGATTTGTCCAGAAGGCGGTGAGCTGGAAATTGTTTGGTTGGGTAAACAGCATGATTTTGTTGCGAAGTATGAAGATAGACCGTTCTACGAAAATTTAGAAGGACATATGAAGGCACTTGCCCTGCGAGAAAAAAAGGGGGCACAATGTGTTCTGTTTGTTTTAACTCCTAAACAGAATCAGCGTGAAGCATCGTTTCCTCGTGTAGAAGCGAAAACTGATTATACCAGGGAAGAATTGACTTCATTTTCCGGGAAAATCGAAGAATATGTAAAAGAAGGACGCCGCTGCTACTTACTTGATCTCGATTTTACAAATGGAGGAAATTCAGAAATGCTGGCCTGCCTTGCACAAGTTATGCCAATCAGTGAATTGTGGGGCTATTCTGCGTGGAACACAGCAAGCAATTCTTTGGGCACATTGCTTGCGCAAGTTTTGGCCAGTAAAGATGGAAATGATGAAAAAAATCAAGCGTTTACAGCAGAGCGTATTCTTGATGACGCATTGTATCAGGAGATTGTCCGTTCAGCGGTAAAAAATCGAATAGAAGATGAGGGTGAGGATATTTATAACATCCATGACATATCTCGTACTGAGCAATATCTGAAGGAAGAATTTGAAGTGCTTTCCCCGCTGTTGAAAACAATTTTCGGGGAAAAGATTCCTTCATTTGAAGTAAAGCTGCGTTGGCCCCGACTGTTTGAGGTGGCGGTGTTCACAGATTTAGGCGGCGGTCCTGTTTATGGAGAAAAAATTGCCTGCTACAGCTGATAGAAACGATTGTTCCGCACTAAGGTCGAAGTCAACCGTAGTGCGGGACATTTTACTTTTAGCATAATATTGTTGAAAACATGCAGAAAGGAAAAATATAATGGCAATCAAACTATTAGGAGACGCAACAGAAGTTAAAAAGGGGCTTGACCATATCAATGAGTTCTATCCGTATGTTTCACAGCATTTGAACAAACCAATTATGGCTTTTTATCAAGGTGAAAAAAAAGAATTATCAATCGAGATTGTGAATGTAAATGATGCTTGGCATATCCGATTTGGCAGGCGGTGTGATTTCTTTCGGGCGCTTGGTTGTGTGCTAACAGAGGGCGAACGTTTTAATTTGCTGCACGAGAATGCAGTCTATGAAAAATGCGGTGTCATGTTGGATGTCTCCCGTGATGCAGCTTATACTGTCACGCAGCTGAAAGAGTTTTTTGTATGGATTGCGCTCTGCGGGTTGAATACATGCTACTTATATATGGAGGATTTGTATTGTTTGGAGCGATATCCGTATTTCGGGTATTTGCGGGGAGCGTATACGCAGAATGAGCTTCGAGAACTTGATGATTTTGCAAACGACCTTGGCATTGAGCTTATTCCGTGCATTCAAACGCTTTCGCATCTGGCTACAACATTGAAATGGGATTATGCACAGTGTATGAAAGATACTTCTAATACATTGATGGTTGGACAGGATGAAACATATGAATTCATTCGTGAAATGTTGAGTACTTTAAAAGAAACGTTTCGCACACCGCGCATCCACATTGGTATGGACGAAGCAATGGACCTTGGAACAGGAAAGTATCTGCGAATGCAAGGGTATACACCGCAGTTCGAACTAATGATGGAACACTTGATTCGTGTTACGCAAATGGCGCAGGAGATGGGGTTAGTGCCCATTATTTGGGATGATATGTTCTATCGCTCAAAGAACAAGGACCTTGATTATTATGATCCCTCCGTGATGTTAAACGAAGATGATATTGCGCAAGTTCCTAAAAATGTGCAGCTTGCGTATTGGGATTATTATCATAATACGCAGGAAGAATACGACCTTCTGCTTGAAAAACGAAAAAATTTTACACAGCATATTATTTTTGCGGGAGGCATTTGGAAATGGAACGGCTGGGTGCCTAACTATGGAAAGACCTTTGTTTCAACGCATGCAGCATTGCAGGCGTGTAAAAATCATCGTGTAGACGAAATACTAGCGACAATGTGGGGGGACAATGGAGCAGAAACTGCGTTGCAGACAGTTTGGCCTGGTTTAGTGCTTTTCGGCCAATATGCATACGGAGCATCCGTAGATGATGATGCTATCAGCCATCGCTGCAAGATGTTTACAGGACTTTCTTTGGCGGAGTATCGTGCCATTGAATCGCTGGATGTTCTGCCGGGATGCGAGTTGCAGAATCTAAAAACACGCAATCCGTCAAAATATTTTTTGTATCAAGATTTATTGCTGGGTGCGTTTGATTGTTATGTGGGAGATAAAACGGCTGCGCATTATAAGGCATGTGCTTTGGAAATTCAGAAGATTGCACACACAGAAAAACATCCTGTTGAGTTTCAGCGTATGCTGAAGTTGTATGAATGTCTTGCATATGTGTTAGCGAGAAAAAGTGACTGGGGCGTACGCGTGCGGACTGCGTATAAGAAAAAGGATATGGACCTCCTTGCTGATTTGTGTAAAGAGTTGGATTCTCTTTCTGAGGAAGTTGACGCATTGCACAAAGCGTTTGTATATATGTGGTGCTATGGTACAAAAGGTTCCGGTCTCGAAGTGCATGATATTCGATTGGGAGGTCTGACGGGGAGAATCCACACTGTACAAATGCGACTTTCGGCATACATCAATGGGGAAATCACAGAGTTGGACGAATTGGAACAGGAAATATTGCCATTTAAACAACAAAGCGGAGATGATGATGGATATCCTGTTTGTAATAAATATCATTTGATTGCTACGCAAAATTTGCTGTAAGCTTTATCGGCTTCTTGGAATTTAAAAGAGTGATTTTCTGGTTTTGCATTGGAAATAATCATGCTGGTTGGAATCCGAGATAGTATAGCGGTTATTGTTCGCATATTGCGAAATAGAAGAAAGTGTTTGCAGGGAAGACGTATTTAATATGAATATTGAACCATTATAGGAACGGAAAATGCAGCTTTCACAGATCTATGATGGGAAACACCTGCCCCGCTATCACTATGAGGCCGATATGACTGCTGTCGGAATATCCTCCCGACAGAAACCGGAGAATAGCAAGAATGTCACCTGGGTCTACCTTCCCGCGTCCAAAGGACAAATTGAGCGTGCCATGCAGCGTTCCGGCATTACCAATCCAAAGGATATGCGTCTCTGGATAGCCGACAGCTCATTTCCAGAGGAAGTGGATGTAGCACTGGACTTCCGGTGCGATAACATCCACGAACTCAATGAGCTGGCGCTGGCTGTGGAGAAGTTTTCGATTCATGACCGCAAGAAGCTGGGGGCAGCAGTAAGCATGGCCAAGCCGGAAAATGCCAGCCAGATCCGCCGCCTGGCGGAAAACATGGATCTGTTTGAATTCGCCCCCGGTGCGCACACCCCCGCGGAATATGGAAAGTACATGATCCAGAAATCCGGCCATTTTGAGTATGACCCCAATCTGGACGAGTTTTATGACTATGAGCGGTATGGCCTGCAGCACATGGACTATCAGTCGGGCGTATTTACCGACCGAGGCTACATCGCCTATGTCGGCACAGTAGATCTGGAGGAACTGATGGCGGAAGACCCGGTGAACCAGTATCAGCGGGAACAGGGGGTTCAGATGGGAGGAATGGCATGATCCAACTTCTCATAAGCCGAAATGGAAGCCCAGTCCATGTGCCGCTCCGATTCCCTTCGTCTCCCGACAATATCACGGCAGCCTTCCGCCAGCTCAGTCAAGCCACCCAGACAGGGAAAACAGAAATTGTCGAGATCAAAAGCGTCATCGCCAATCTGCCGTCGTACCTCAGCGGCCTCGACCCTGATTCCAGAACGCAGCTTGCACAGCTGAATCAGCTTTCGAGCATCATTGCCCAAATGGACTCCCGTGAACGGATCATCTATGCTGGCGCCTTGGATGGCAACAGCATCAATGACCTGAATGATATGATTCGTGTGGCGGAACAGGTGTCGGACTACATTCTCATCCCCAATGTCAATTCAGATGTGACACTTGGCCGTTATGTCGCTGTTGCCAGTCAGATTCAGGGTGACCCCAGATTCCCCGAAGCGGCCTGGCCCTACCTGGACTTCGCAAAAATCGGCGCAGAATACTATGCCGGGCATGGCGGCGCCTATACCTATGCCGGCTATGTGCTCCGCAAGCAGGATGATGAGCTTGTAAGAGAGAAAAAATCGAAGATCCAGCTTGACCTCTCCTCTTCCCAAGCGCAAGCGAGTGTCTGCCTTCCGGCAACGAAGGAGGAATTGGAGCGAGTAAAAAGAACACTGGGAATCGATTGTTTTGCAGAGGCAGTAATAACCAAGGTGTCGTTTTCCATTCCCTATATGAACGAGCATATTCCAACCACAGGGGTCTGCGTGGAAGATGCGAACGAATTGGCTTGGGCCATTGAGGGGATGCAGTGTGAAGACGGTGAACTACTGAAATATCTGTCGGTTCTTTCTGTGGAGCAGCCGGGGACTATGCAGGAGGCTCTCCACTGTGCTATGAATCTGGACGACTACGAGCGCATCACGGAGGACACCTACGAATACGGGCGAACCGTCCTTCGGCGCATCGGTGCTGATGACGAGCTGATTGATACCATCGACGGATATATGGATTTTGAGAAGCTGGGTGAGGACACTATGGCGGAGGAAGGAGTCCGGCGAACCGAGTTTGGCCTGATCTGCCGATGCAGCAGCCCCTTCGCTGAGGAAATCCAGGCAATGGAGATGGGAGGCCTTTCCTGATGCCCCGCGAAACCGATTTGCTCCGCGTAAAGCTGGTGGCGCACACCCT
>UMFB01043268.1_pt1 | contig 13145 bp, 15 predicted proteins | sample 1964921 | NCBI WGS metagenome assembly UMFB01 (sample SAMEA4836037, study PRJEB28245) | human gut metagenome | biome: gut microbiome; material: fecal sample | place: Denmark | collected 2008
ATGATAAGTATCGGTACTTTACCTGTCTGAGTTAATAGCTTATGAATATGAGAGCTTACGGATACGCAGGAGGAAAAAAACGATGACTGATGCAGAACAGAGGGAAGCTGCCCGCCAATTTGCAAATAAATGGAAGGGGAGAGGAAGAGAAGATGAGGATGGAAGATCATATTGGATTGATTTTCTGTCAAACGTTCTTGGAATGGAGAATGTGACAGATCGTGTGGAATTTGAGAAAAAAGTTGTGGTAGATGGAAATACAAAAAGAATTGATGTGTATATTCCGGAAACGCATGTGTTGATTGAACAAAAGAGTCTTGGTAAAGCACTGGATCATAAGATTATGAATTCTGGTTCAATAGAACTGACGCCGTATGATCAAGCAAAACGATATAATGATAATCTTCCATATGATGAAAAGGCCCGTTGGATCATTACCAGCAATTTCTCTGATATATGGATTTATGATATGAATGCCAGAGTACCGGAGGCAGTAAAAATATCATTGGATGAAATACCGAGTAAGTATCCGTTGCTTGATATTTTAATAAAGAAAGATGTGCAGAAAATCTCTCATGAGATGGAAGTATCAATTAAAGCAGGAGATATTGTTGGACTGCTTTATGAAGCATTCCTTAAACAGTATAAGATTCCAGAAGTAAAAGCGAAAGAGGAAACCATTGAACAAAAAGAGAAAAGGGAGCATAAACTGAAAAGTCTGAATGCTTTATGTGTTCGAATTGTGTTTTGTCTTTATGCTGAGGATGCGGGGATTTTTGGAAAACGGAATATTTTCCATGATTATCTGAAAGCATATGAAGTGAAAGACTGCAGGCGTGCATTATTGGAACTGTTTAAAGTCTTGGATACGCCTGTCTCTGAGAGAGATGAATATTTGGAAGAAGATTTAGCACAGTTTCCGTATGTGAATGGTGGATTGTTTTCAGATGAAACTATTGAGATACCGCCTTTGACAGAAGAAATCAAAGAATTACTTTTGACCAAAGCTTCTGAAGATTTTGACTGGAGTGATATATCCCCTACAATTTTTGGGGCAGTGTTTGAGTCAACGTTAAATCCAGAAACAAGAAGATCAGGTGGAATGCACTATACAAGTATTTCCAATATACATAAAGTGATTGATCCGTTGTTTCTCGATGAATTGCAGACGGAATTTCATGAGATTTTGAAAATACAGGTGCAGAGGACAAAAGTAAAACGTCTGGATGAATTTCAGAATAAACTGGCTTCACTGACATTTTTAGATCCAGCTTGTGGTTCAGGAAATTTTCTGACGGAAACATATTTATCACTTCGACGGTTAGAAAATGAAGTTATTCGTGAAAAAGTTGGTGGTCAGATGACGTTGGGAGATGTTCATAATCCAATCAGAGTATCCATTCAGCAATTTTATGGAATTGAGATCAATGACTTTGCTGTGACAGTAGCAAAGACAGCTTTGTGGATTGCAGAATCACAGATGATGGAGGAAACAAAAAATATTGTATATGGGTTCAATGATGATTTCCTTCCATTGAAAACTTATGTGAATATCACAGAAGGAAATGCACTGAGATTGGATTGGAATAATGTGATTTCTAAAAGTAGATTAAATTATGTTATGGGAAATCCACCTTTTGTTGGTGCAAGATGGATGAACAAAGATCAAAAAAAAGATATGGAATATGTATTTCAGGGAATAAAGGATTTTGGGAATCTTGATTTTGTAACGGCATGGTATAAAAAGGCAAGTGATTATATTTTAAATACGGACATTTGTGTATCGTTCGTATCTACTAATACAATTACACAGGGCGAACAGCCAGCAATTTTCTGGAAACCATTGTTTGAGATGGGAATACATATCAATTATGCATATAGAACTTTTCAATGGGATAGCGAGGCAAATTTAAAAGCACATGTTCATTGTGTGATTGTTGGATTTAGCCATGTGCAAAATAATCGAAAGAAAATATTATTTGATGTAGATGGGGTTCCACATTCTGCAAAAAATATAAATGCTTATTTGATTGATGCAGATAATGTTTTTGTTGCCAGTAGAAAACATCCTATCTGTGATGTACCAGAAATTGGAATTGGAAATAAACCGATAGATGGAGGGTATTACTTATTTGAGAAAGATGAGATGGTGAATTTTGTAAAAAAAGAACCGAAAGCAAATAATTATTTTCATCCGTGGTATGGAGCGAGAGAGTTTATTAATCAGAAACCTAGATATTGTTTATACCTAGGAAATTGTGTACCGAGTGAACTAAGAAAAATGCCGGAATGTATGAAGCGAGTTGAGGCAGTTAGAGAGTATAGACTTAACAGCACAAGTGCAGGAACACGAAAGATTGCAGATAATCCAACGAGATTTCATGTATCTAATTTTCCAAAAGGAAATTACATAGTTATACCGCAAGTGTCATCAGAACGTAGAAGATATATTCCAATGGGCTATATGGATGAAACTGTACTGTGCAGCGATAAAGTAAGAATTATGACTGAAGGGACGTTATATCATTTTGGTGTGCTTGAATCAAATATTCATATGGCATGGATGAGAGCAATTTGCGGAAGATTAAAAAGTGATTATAGTTATACGGTAAATCATGTTTACAACAATTTCCCATGGCCGTCATCTACGGATGAACAAAAAGAAAAGATAAAGAAAACTGCACAGGCAATCTTAGATGCCAGAGCACTTTATCCAAACAGCAGTCTTGCAGATCTTTATGACCCGTTGACTATGCCACCGGAATTACTTAAAGCACATAACGCAAACAACAGAGCTGTGATGGATGCGTATGGTTTCAGTACTAAAATATCGGAAGCGGATTGTGTGGCAGAATTGATGAAAATGTATCAGAAGCTTACAGAAGAAAAATAGAAAATAATGATTACTCAAAAAGGCATTAACCGTAAATGGTTAGTGCCTTTTGCTTTGACTACTATAAAAATTGTATCTGTTTTCAGTTAAATTCTTTAAAATGAAAAGTATTCGCATGAGTTTTAATACAAATGTACAAAATGGTAAGTGAATAAATAATAAAATAATGGAAGAATGGAAGATGAATAAAAAACAAATAAAAGACGAAAAGAAAACAAGCAAATAAATAGGATTGAACAGAATGGATGAATATGTTATAATCATATGGAAAACAGAAAGGAGGCGAGCAGAGTGATTGATTTGTCAAATTTTAAGACATTTGACTTTAGCGAGGGTGTACCATATATTTCGATTACAAGTAATGGTATTACATTCAACAAATCTGTAATCATGAAGATGAAATACCCAACATATGTAAAACTTCTGATAAACGAATCTGATAAACAGATTGCGGTTCAAGCATGTGATGAACATGATGACAAGTCAGTACAGTTTTATAAGGAAAAATCAAATGGTGTTTTGTCGGTTCGATGGAATGCAAAAGATTTGATTAACACGATTGCAAGAATTTGTGATTGGGATTTGAGTCAGTTGTCGTATCGAGTAAATGGCGTATTAGTTCCAGAAATGAATTTAATGCTGTTTGATTTGAATGAAGCAGTCACTATGGTATAAGGCTTGCAACTTTTCTGATTCCAAAAAAAGAGTTCATTTGAGATTAGGGCCTCAAACGAACTCTGGCGGAAATAGCAGAGACAAAAGATCATCTACTAAAACCATATCTTTCAAATATATTTTAGTATTTGTTTCTGCCAATTTCCATACTTTCTCGGATTCGTCTGAGAAAAATCTTTTGGAAAGGAGGCAGATTGCATGGTAAAATGTGACCAGACTGACATGGTTTTTACAGCATATATTACATTAAGAAATGGAAATCGTTTATATGCTAAGCAGGTTGGCAAAAAGGTATTTTGCTTTCCACGTAAAGAAGCCAAAGAAAAGAATGATAAATAAATTATAAGTAATAATATGTTCGAGAATGTTTGATGATCACATTCTCTCTTAAAAAGAAAGAGAGACAAAACATGAATACAAAATCAAGTGGACAGAAATTATCAACACAGGCTTCAAAAATTATGAGATCAAATAATAGTTCTCAAATTCAGAAGTCATTAGCTGCAAGTGCATTGTCACAGAGAAACACCGGAAAAATTACTGGTAAAGCTATGGAAACAAAGGCATCTATGGTAATGAACAGTAATAAGTATTCTGGAACAACAAAGAGTTTAGCTGCAAGTGTTCTTTCACAATCAGATAAAAACAGATAAATAATGATTACCCCAAAGGGCATTAACCGTAAATGGTTAGTGCCTATTTTTTTTGCTTTTTTTCAAAATCATCTGACTTTATACCCTCTGCCACGTGTGATTAGTGGAAAAATGATTTTTCTAAGAAAATATCTGCCCTCGCGTTGTATGGAACAGGAAATTAGAAAAGAAATATTTCGTTTATACATAAAAAATTTGCAAAAGAGGGTTGGTAAATACCGTTTTTAAAGCTTTATAGGTAGAAGAACAATTATTTTTCAAAATTATGTCCGTTTTTATATGCCTCAGTACAGAGTATATGAAGGAACTAACGAAAACAAAAGACAAGGTAATAAAAATGCAAAAAAATATCACGAATTTTTTGCATCATGCCAGGTCATTTGACTTTAGTAATTAGAGGACGTTTTGGAAATGTTCCTTCGTTGAACCTTGACAATTGATAAGTGCACCCTGGAAGCCTACCAGGAGTCTTGCCATGACCTTTCTTTTCTGAAAGTGAGCGAGATCATAATGACACTCCCGATGATGGGCGACTGACCGGAGCCTTATGGTCAGTGACCTGCATATGCAGGCAGAGGCAGTCTGAGACGGCTGCAGGTAACAGGGAAACGCACGTAAGACCGCTGGCGCAAGAAAAGTAACTGATAATAATGTTTAAAGGGCGAAATGCCTGGAAAGGACGGTAATGACTATGAATAAAGTTATTTTAATGGGGAGACTGACAAAAAATCCGGAGATTAAATATGCCGGGAAAGATAATGATATGGCAGTAGCAAGATACACGCTGGCAGTGAACAGAAGATATAAACGTGATGGGGAACAGGAAGCGGATTTTATTTCCTGTGTAACATTTGGAAAGAGTGCAGAGTTTGCACAGAAATATCTTCATAAGGGAATGCGGATTGTGATCGGTGGTCGTATCGGTACTGGTAATTATAAGGATAAGGATGGAAAGATGGTTTATACCACGGATGTAATCGTGGAAGAACACGAATTTGCTCAGAATAAGGACAGCAGCGGTGGTGAAAATTCAACTGATACACCGAAAACGGATAAGGACGGATTCATGGAAGCATCAGAAGGTGAGATCCCATTTGACTAATCTGGAATAAGTGGTTGGAGGCGTGGATTATGGGTGTGAGTTATAACAGATTATGGAAAATGCTCATTGATAAAAATATGAAGCGAGTAGAGATGCAGTATCTCACCGGAATCAGCGGAAACATTCTTGCCCGGATGGGAAAAAATCGGTATGTATCCATGGAGACGGTTGAGAAGATCAGTAAAAAATTGAACTGTACTATTGATGAGATGATGGAATTTACAGATAGTGAATAACACGCCGGATACGGCATAATTCTCTTAGCAAAGCTAAGAGCGCACTTCTATACAGGCAATTACATCTGCCTGTATCGTGCGACCTGCGGTGCTGTTCCCGGATTTGAGAAATCTTAATCCGGAAATGTAGCGAAATCACAGGTTTCGGACAAGGGGATAACTTCCTCTTGCGGCACAGGTGCCTATCTCATTTATATCAGGGAATCAGCATTTATGAGAGAAAGCTGGTTCTTTTTGTTTGTGAAAAATAAGAAGGAGAGACAGACAATGACCAGAGTCAAGAATTTAAAATATAAATCCATGTCACTGGAAGAATTGAAAGCCAACATGGAAAAAAGCAAAAAGGAACTTGAACAGGCAATGCACAATAAGAACATTCTGGAACAGAGAAAAAAGCTGATCGAGAGGAAAGAACGATCACACCGATTGGTGGTTAAAGGTGCTGAGTTTGAAAAAGCGTTTCCGATGTCCAAAGATCTAGAAAGTAATGAATGAAATGAAAGTTCTTAAATACAACAGAGATACAGTCCGGGAGAGATATTTGGAGGCAGGAAGAAAGGAACGACAGCAGATTGCTGAAGAAGTAAAGAAAATTGAGAAGGGAGATGATAGCTGATGGCACTTTATCATTTTGCAGTAAAGCAGGTATCCAGAGGAAAAGGGCAGACAGTGGTGAATTCTGCCGCATATATTTCCGGGCAAAAATTATATAACGATTATTATGGCCAAGTTCATGATTACCGAAGAAATCCGATGTGATGTTTACAGAAATTCTCAAACCGGATTATGTACCGGAACGATTATCAGACCGGGAAACATTATGGAACGAGGTAGAGAGAGCAGAAAAGGGCAAGCGAGCACAGCTTGCCTATTCTTTTGACATTGCATTGCAGAATGAGCTGACGTTGGAGGAGAATATTCAACTGGCGAGAGAATTTTGCCAGGAGCAATTTGTGGAACGTGGCATGATTGTGGATTTGGCAGTTCATGAGGGAAAGTCAAAGGATGGAGATGAGCCGAACAATCCACATTTTCATGTGCTTGCCCCAATTCGTCCTTTTACAGAAGAAAAAATCTGGGGGAATAAACAGAAACGGGAATATGTTTTAGACGAAGAAGGAAACAGAATAAAAGATGCCCAAGGGAGGTATGTCTTCAATGCTGTTTCTACTACCGGTTGGAACGATCCTGAACTTTTAAAGGAATGGAGAAATGCATGGACCGAGAAAGTGAATGATAAATTCCGGGAGTGTCACATGGCAGCCAGAATCGACCATCGTTCCTATAAAGAACAGGGAATTGACCTGATCCCGACAATTCATGAATGGTACGAAGTCAGGGCAATGGAGAAAAAGGGAATCAAGACAATCATTGGAGAGTTGAATCGGGCGATCCGACAATTCAATCAGATGTTCATTTCCTTAAAGGAATCTATCCAGTGGATGAAAACAGCCTATGAAGAAATGAAAATGGAACTGGATCGAAGGCAGCAGAACCCGACGCTTTTGGAAAGTCTGCAAGATTATTATGATAAAAAGACGCAGAATAGCCCGAAACTTTCAAATTTTTATGCGGAGATGGAACGAAGGGGAAAGAAAATTTCAAACCTACAGGAGTTTGCAAAATCTATCAATTATCTTCAGATACACAGCATTGAGACAATGGACGATTTACAAACACGAATTCAGGAACTGAATGGAATTATTTCTACCAGCAAAGCTGAAATCAGTGAAAAGAGAGAGCAACTGAAAAAACTGGAAGATTTGGAAAAGAAGATGCAGGTATTGAAGCAGAATCAACCGTTGATCGATGAATACAACCATTTTTTCTTCCAGAAAAGACGGGAAAAGTTTTATGCGGAGCATAAAAAAGCGATTAATTATTATCGCAAATGTGAGCGTGAGCTAAAACCATACCGAGATAAAGAGGGACGGCTGCCTGAATCCAAATGGAAGAAAGAAAAAGAAGATCTCCGGATAATGATTGAAGAATTAAAAGCTGATAATCAGCCTTATCATGATGAGCTTGCTTTTGTAAAAAAGGTACAGAGATGTGCTGATATTGCCAGACGAGATCGAAAAATGCCAGAAACAGATACTTCTGGGCTTTCAGAAGAAAAAAGAGAACTGCAGGAGCAGGAATCGAAACAGATGTCTTCTATTCATGGCAGACTGGTGGAAAACCAGAAACTGATCGAGGAAGAAAAAGCGAAAAATCGGAAAATGAAGAAAAAGAGAAGTAATGAGATAAGTTTATAAAAATCTGTTACAGGACAGACAGGAAAGGATGATGAAAATGCAGTATACAGAAGAACAGATTGCAAGAGCAAACCAGACAGACCTTGTTTCTTTTCTGAACGCACAGGGAGAACAGTTGGGAAAAAGTGGCAGAGAATACCGTTGGAAAAAGCATGACAGTGTAACGGTATCTGGAAATCGCTGGTATCGTCATAGCCAGAGTAAGGGTGGCTATCCGGTGGACTTTGTAATGGAATTTTATCATGCCACATTTCCGGAAGCGGTAAAGATGCTGATCGGGGAAGAAGGCGAAGCAGACAGAAACCCTGCCTCGCCCCGTCCCCGGACTTCCGATTACCGGAGAAAAGTGAAACGGAAGAGACAGTCATAAAATATCTGACAGAAATCAGGAGACTTGAGAAAAATATGGTGGAGGAATGGATTGCCGGTGGGAATATTTACGAAGAAAGGAAACACCATAATGTTGTATTTGTCGGCAGAGATGCAGACGGTATTCCGAGATATGCACACTGCAGGGGAACCGGCGAGATAAAATATCGGGGAGATGTAGCTGGTTCTGATAAATCTTACGGATTCTGTCACAGAGGAGCGGATAATCAACTGTTTGTATTTGAAGCATCCATTGATTTGCTGTCTTTTATCCAGTTATTTCCAAAAGACTGGAAGAAACGTAGTTACCTGAGTCTGGGCGGAGTCTCCAGTGTGGCACTGATGCCTTTTCTTTCTGAACGCCCGCAGATCACTTCGATTTTCCTGTGCCTGGATAATGATCATGCAGGAAATGAAGCCTGTGAAAAATTAGCAGGAGAAATTCCGGATGGATATCGTGTGATTCGGTTGAAACCTGCCAGAAAAGACTGGAATGAAATTCTCTGTGACGAAAATGCTGACAGAAAGAAAGTGCTACAGGAAACCGTTACAATGAAAATGCAGGAGAAAGAAGCACTGGTGCCGATGTTATGTTATAAAGATATTGAGCAGACCAGTGTGGAATGGCTGTGGTTCCCGTATATTCCATTTGGAAAGCTGACGATTATTCAGGGTAATCCAGGAGAGGGAAAAACTTATTTTGCCATGATGCTGACAGCAGCGTGCACGAACCGTAAGCTGTTTCCAAACATGGAAGATATTGAGCCATTCAATGTGATTTACCAGACAGCAGAGGATGGCATGGGCGATACCATCAAGCCAAGACTGGTGGAAGCAGGAGCAGACCTGAGCCGGGTTATGGTAATTGATGATTCGGAAGAAGCATTGACCTTATCTGATGATCGGATTGAAAAAGCGGTTAGACAGAATCATGTTAGGCTTGTAATCATTGATCCGGTACAGGCATTTATCGGAGCAGATGTGGACACGAACCGGGCAAATGAAGTTCGTCCGGTATTTCGCAAACTGGGTATGATTGCAGAGAAAACCAGTTGTGCTATCGTGCTGATTGGTCACTTGAACAAATCTTCTGGGACACAGAGTACTTACCGGGGGCTTGGATCTATTGATATCATGGCAGCAGTAAGAAGCTTGATTTTTATTGGAAAAGTGAGAAAAGATCCGACAACGAGAGTGTTGATTCATGAAAAAAGTTCTCTTGCACCGCCAGGGGAGACAATGGCTTTCAAACTGGGAGATGAAGAAGGTTTCCGATGGGTAGGAGCTTATGAAATTTCAGCAGATGAATTGTTAGATGGAAAAGAAGGAAAAGCAACCGAAACAAAGTTGGAACGGGGAGCAAAGCTGATCCGGGAACTGCTTGCCGATAAAGAAGAAATTTCAATCCGCGAATTAGACGACAAAGCAAAGGAACAGGGAATATCCGGGCGGACAATGCGTGATGTAAGAAGCCGAATGAAAAATGAACTGGAGTATTGGATAAATGAGAAGCAGGAAAATTGTATTCGGTTAAAAGACTGATGGGTGGCAGAGTGATTACAAAAATATAGAATTTTATAGATACCTTATCTGCCGTCTGCCACCTGCCAGTTTGTAGTGCAGATAAAAGTTTTTGATGAATTAAAAAGAGGCGAAAAATTAAATTGAGAATAATAAAGAACTCTGGTAGAATGAAAGTTATCAGTATGTTAAGGTGTAAAAAACGGAGTTTGGAAGGGGCGAAATTAATGGCTATTTTTTCAATTGATTTACCTGGGCGTGTGAAAAATTTTGAATTACCAAGAACAAAACCATTGATGCCATTATTTGAAACAATAGTTAATTCGATTTATGCGATTGAGGAAAGACAGCAAAATGAGGACAAGATAAAAGGCTATATTAATATTGAAATAATACGTGAACCGCAAATGAGAGTTCAGACAGAAGGAATAGATAGTAGTATAAATGACATTACGGGTTTTGTGGTAACTGATAATGGAGTTGGCTTTGATGAGAACAATATGAAATCTTTTCTTCAGTCTGATTCTACGTATAGAGCTGAAAAAGGTGGTAAAGGTGTTGGGAGGTTCGCTTGGTTAAAAGCCTTTAAAGAAGCGGATATAGAAAGCTCATTTATTGATGCAGGAGAATGGGTTAGAAGAAAATTTTGCTTTACATTAGAGCAAAATGAAATTAATGATTCGTTGGAAGATATTGAACCTCTAACTGATAATAAAACAATAGTAGCTTTAAAAGAATGTTTGGCTCCATATAAGAAAAATCTTCCTAAAAAAGGAGAAGTTATTGCTACTAAAATAATGCAACATTGTTTTATTTATTTAATGTCTGCAAAGTGTCCGGTCATAAAAGTGGCTGATGAAGATCAGACATATAATATTAATGAAATGTTTGATGAGCGTATTAAAAAGGAGTCTGAAAAAATCGAATTTGAGATTGGAAATGAAAAATTTTCATTATTGCATACGCAGATCGAAGATGCTGCATTTGGGGCAAGCAAACTGTATTTATATGCGAATGATAGAATGGTTCAAGAAATAAATCTTGAAAAAGAAATTGTAGATTTGGATAAGAATCTGTTTTCAGCAAAAGGTTATTATTATGCAGGAATTTTGTCGGGAAAGTTTTTAGATGAAAATGTAGGAACAAACAGAACTTCTTTTGATATTTCGGATACAGCTGAAGATGAATCTGAGATAAGTATGGATGATATTATCTCAAATGTTGCACAAAATGTTCAGATATATTTGTCGGATTATTTATCTGAGGTAAAAGGAAAAAAAGAAGAAAGAGTTCGGACGTATATAAAAGATGAAGCACCACAATATGGACATCTCTTGAAGTATATGCGAGAGGATGTTGAGGCAATAAAACCATATCTTCCAGATTCTAAATTGGATGATGAATTGTATAAGATTAAGAGAAAGTTTGATAATCAGTTAAAAAAAGATAATCTGGATATTATTAAAACGCTGGAAGTGGGAGCAACAAGTTTAGATTCTTATCAGGAAAAATTCCAGAAACAATTTGCTAAAATTAGTGAAGCGAATAAAGCATCCTTAGCAGAATATGTAGCACATAGGAAAGTGATTCTGGAGTTATTGAAAAAAGGTATTCAGTCGGATGATTTTGGAAAATACAGTAAAGAGGCATATATTCATAACCTTATATATCCTATGCGAAGAACGTCAGATGAAATTGAATATCAGGCCCATAACTTGTGGCTAATAGATGAAAGATTAGCTTATTGTGAATATGTGTCATCAGATATTCCATTTGATAATAATCCAAGGGAAGATAGAACAGATGTAATGATATTAGATAAACCGGTTGCTGTTTCGGATGAGCCTAATACTGGACGAGAATATGAAACAATTGTAATTTTGGAATTAAAGAAGCCTATGAGAAATGATTATACACAGGCAGAAAATCCAATTATACAAATGCTGGGATATGTCGATAAGATTAGTTCTAATGAGATGAAAGATAAAAATGGGCGACTTATAAAAACGGGAACTAATACCCAATTTTATTTATATGCGGTATGCGACATTACTTCTAAGTTGAGAAAAATTGCAGAAGATTTTGATTTTATTGAAACGCCAGATAAACGTGGAATGTATAAATATCACGACAAAAAGAGAGCATATATCGAAATCTTGTCGTTTGATAAAATTATTGATGACGCAGGAAAAAGGAACAGAATACTATTTGAAAAACTAGGTATTTAACGTAGAGGCTGTTTATAGAAATATAGGCAGCCTTTTAAGCTGAAAATGAAATTTAAAAAAGATTGCGAACTGCTTGCAATTTGCAATCAAACGAAATATAATGAAGAAAAAAGAGGAGGCGATATCTATGGCAAGAACAGCAAATGTATTTGCACGTGTTGAGCCTGAAGTGAAAGAACAGGCAGAGCAGGTGCTTGATCGACTTGGTATTCCAATGTCCAATGCGGTAGGAATGTTTCTGAGACAGATTGTACTCCAGAGAGGAATTCCTTTTGAAATGAAACTTCCGGCTTATGAGGAACCTGTTGCGTATGGTTCTCTTACAAAGAAACAGTTTGATGCAGAAATAGAAAAAGGCATGGAAGATATTAAAGCTGGCAGAGTATATTCAGCAGATGAAGTTGAAGCAGAAATGAAACGGGAATTTGGTATATGAAATATAAAGTGATGTATACAGCAGGAGCCAAAAGAGATCTGAGAAATATTTTCAGATATATTTCAGAGGAACTGTTAGCTCCAGAGAACGCTGCCGGACAGACAGACCGAATTATGGCTGCTATTCGAAAGCTGAACACCATGCCGAATAGAAACCGGCTTTATGAGGAAGAACCATGGCACAGCAGAGGACTTCGGTTCTTTCCGGTGGACAATTATTTGGTGTTTTATAAGACGAATGATGAAACAGAAACAGTGTATATAGTGCGAATTATGTATCGTGGACGTGATGTTCGCAAGCAGTTAAGTCGGACGGAAGACGTTTCAGAAAATTAAAATTCAATATGGAACAAAAACACGAGCAGTTAGTCTATGAAAAATGGGTTAGCTGCTTTTTTCATGCAAAAAAGGAGGTGCTGTGTATGGGATATGCACGTAAAGATGTAGAGAAAACAAAGAAAATAGCAAAGAAATTTGTACGCTATCAAGAGGGTGCAGAGCTTTATAGCATTGGACTGACAAAATTCCAGGAGTTGGCGAAAGAAGCCAAAGCAGTGTACAAGATTGACAAGGTTGCTCTTGTAAATTGTGAAATCTTTGAAAAATATCTGGAGACATTTCGGATTGCGTAGGGAACAGAAAAATCGTGGAAGGACGAAAAATAGGGATTGACTTCTTGTCATACGAAAAATATAATGTAGATGTGGAGGAATAAGAACAGATATGGCGAAAATAGGAAGACCAAAGTCGGAAAATGTAAAAAAGAAAGTATTGA
>UMFB01036564.1_pt1 | contig 13114 bp, 9 predicted proteins | sample 1964921 | NCBI WGS metagenome assembly UMFB01 (sample SAMEA4836037, study PRJEB28245) | human gut metagenome | biome: gut microbiome; material: fecal sample | place: Denmark | collected 2008
GTCTAGCGTAACTTCCCTCTGCAATCCGTCAGCCTCTTTGTACGGCATTCCTTTGTTTAAGGGATGCCGTTTTTTCGCTCTCCCTCCTAGAGTCAAGCGCTCTATCCATTCGTGTCAAAAGACCAGTGTGCGTGAGGCGCATCGCTGGTCTTTTTGTTACCCGAAATCCGGGAAATACGCTTTTCTGCTATCCGAATCGGGGAAAGGAACCAGCAGGAATGCGCCCGGCAATGTCAACTTTTTACAGGAGGAATGTTCATGAAAAACCGTGCAAAGAAGCAAGTTCTGTCTTTCGCGGCGGCCATGGCGATGATTCTCGGCGGCGGTATGCAATTGTATGCTGCGGACAAAATTGCCGATACCGTATACCACAATGGTAAAATCTATACCATTGCGGAAACGGCACAAGAAGCCAAAGACATCGCAAATGCCAAAAAAGCTGACGTTGTCGCAACATTGAATGGCAAGATCGTCTTTGTGGGCTCGGAAGCCGACGCCAAAGCGCAAGGCTATCTTGATGCGGCGAAGGTCAACAAAATCGTCGATCTGCGCGGCAAGACCATGTTGCCCGGCTTCGTGGATGGACACGGCCATTTTCCCGGCGAGAGCCAAATCGATCTGTTCAACGTTAACCTGAACTGCCCGCCGCTCGGTCCTGTCGCCAATATGGACGATCTGGTCAGACTGCTCAAGGTCAAGGCCGACAACACTAAGGCCGGGGGATGGGTCTTGGGTTCCAACTATGACGACTCCGTAATCGCGGAAAAACGTCACCCGAACCGTGATGATCTGGACAAGGTCAGCACGACACATGCCGTCGTCGCCACGCACAGCTCCGGACATATGAAGGCGGTGAACTCTTATATCATCGACACCATCATCCTGCCCCAGGGTGAAGTGGTCGGCAACGATTTCATCAAGGCCGACGGCAAAAAAGTCGACGGTGTAGAAATCAAGAACGGCAGGTTGACCGGTATGCTGTTCGAGATGGACGCTATGGGGCTGGTTACCGCTCCTGCCCTCAAGCCCGAGGAAAGCCTCCAGCTCACCGCGCGCGGCTCTCAGGCTTATGCCGCAGCTGGCGTGACCACCGCTGACCAGGGTGCGAGCATGTTGAACGCGCTTCCCGCGCTTCAGGGGTCCGTCCAAGAGAAGGATCTCCAAGTACGCGTAATCCTGCATCCCCTGACCTATTTGACCGTCGGTGGATTGAACCATCAGTTGCTGAAATGGGATACGAAGGGAACCTCAGATCCATTGGACGACACTCCGACGGGAGCGTCTCCATCGGTTGGCGATGACCTCAGCCGTTTCGTTGCTGGCAAAAACGATCCGTCCGCGCTTCCCGAGAATTATCTTTTGTTCGGCGCATGGAAGCAAATCTATGACGGTTCGAACCAAGGATATACCGGCTACTTCAAGCATCCCGGCTATTGGGACAAGGGGAACAACGACCCCAACGATCCCGTCACCGGTAAGCCGGATCCCAATGCTCCCAACGATCTGCTGGGACTGAACGGCACGCTCAACTTCTCGCGGGAAAAGCTCATCGCCAGCATGGATTTTTACACGAAAAACAACCAGCCCGTTGAAACCCACACCAACGGCAGTTGGGCGGCGGAAGACTACATGACCGCCATCGAACTGGCTGTGGCCAACCATCCGACGGTCAAAGACCTCCGGCATACGTTCATTCATGGACAGATGGAAGAACGCCAAATCGTCGAACGCTCCATCGGCAAGTATGACGAGCTGGATTCAACCGCGAACATGTACAGCGATCTCAGCGGTACCGCCCGCCAGGACGGCGGAGTGGATATCGACGCGAACAAAAAGGCATGGACGGCTTCCGACCTGCGCGCCGCCCTCCAAAACGGCAAGCTGATCAAGGATCAGAACCTCGTTTCGTCGTACTTCATCAACCACACCTATTTCTGGGGCGATCGCCATCTGGAGATCTACATGGGCCCCGGACGCGGCAAGCAGCAGAACCCGCAGGGTTGGGCCGCCGCATACGGCCACCACTTCACGTCCCACAACGATTGCCCTGTAACCCCGATTTCCGGCCTGCGCAGTATTCAGTCCTCCGTGACCCGCACCAGCACCGGCGGGCAGGTGCTCACTGGTTCCAGCACGGATCTGAGCGCCAAGGCCATGTATCCTGAAACGAAGGGCGGTGCTGAACGCGAATTCTGGGATTTCGATCAGCGCCTCAACCCACTCCAGGCCATCCACGCGGTGACCGTCACCCCGGCCTACCAGAATCACATTGAACGCTTGGTCGGCTCCATTGAAGAAGGCAAGCTGGCCGACTTCGCCATCCTTGACCAAGACCCCATCGAGGTGGCCGCGACCACTCCGCTGGAGATCCAGGACATCCGCGTCGCCACGACCGTCGTCGGTGACAACGTGGTCCACGGTTTCCTGCCCGACGCCGACGCTTTTGTCAGCTTGGTGAACGCGGGCTACGGTCAGGCCGACGGCGTTGCCGTCAGCAACCTCAGCTCCAGCAAGATCGATCACGCTACGGCCGAAAAGAACTACGGAGCCATAGGCAAGGGTGAAAAGCGCCTCGGCACCCTCCAGTTCACGGCGAACATTACCGAAGGCAAGAGCGGCGTATTCCAGTTCTCCTTCCTCGGCAACGACGCTACCGTGGCTGAGTTCAAGCTGTACAAGCTCCATGATACGACCACGGATCTGTACACGTACGGCAAGCCCGCTCCCGAACAGCTGGATTCCACTTCCGGTCACTGGTGGATCGCCGATATGGCCGCCCCCACCGTTCCGTTGACCGAAGCGGATAAGCTGGAAATGGACAAGTCGTACATCGCCTTCTTCGTGATCGGCGATAACGACGGCACGTTCGATGCCGACGATACCCCTGGTGTCATCAAGGACCCCGTATCTCTCGTCACGACGGGCCCCCTGCCCAATAACGGCAATTCCGGTTCTTCAAACGACGATGGCGGAAGCAGCAGCGGCTGTACCGTCGGCTCCACGCCTTCGTATGACCTTCTGGTCCTGTTCCTCGGCATGTCGGCCGTAGCCGCTATCCGCGTGCTGCGCCGTCGAAACGAACAATAACATCTGCTGAAAAGGAGCCTCCACTCCGTGTGGGGGCTCCTTCCCACTCAAGGTTTCATGGCGAATTTTTGCTACAAGGCCATTTCCGCAAAGGGTAAAACCGTGCGCGGCGTGGTGGAGGCTGACACCGAACGGCAGGCCATCGCGTCCGTACGCGAAAAGGGGCTTGTGCCGCTCTCCGTCGAATCCGCGTCTGCATCCGTTGCCAATCCGGGAATGCCTTCTTCCAAGAGCTCCTTCAAAAAAATCCTTGAATCGCTCCACCCCGTCCCCAAGACGGCCGTCGCCGCCATGGCCCGCCAGCTTGCCACTTTGCTGCACGCGGGCCTTCCGCTCGACGAGGCCCTTGCGAGCATCTGCGCACACGACGACGTCTCCCGGATGCAGGGCATCGTTTCCCGTCTGCGCGACCGGATCATGGCGGGAGGGGATCTCGCCGACGGGCTGGCGGAATTCCCCAATGTTTTCTCGTCGACATTCGTAACCATGGTGCGGGCGGGCGAGGCCTCCGGCACGCTGGAACTCGTGATTGAACGCTTCGCCGAGCACATCGAACAGCAGGTCGCTCTGGTGCGCAAGGTACAGGCTACGCTGGCCTACCCCATCCTTATGCTGTTCGTGGGCATCGGCGTCGTCATCTTCCTGCTGACGTTCGTGATCCCCAAGGTCACGCAGATTTTCTCGGACATGGGCCGCGCGCTTCCCGTGCCCACGCAGATCCTGTTGGCCGTCAGCGACGGCATCCGATCCGGCTGGTGGATCATCCTGCTCCTCGTCCTCTGCATCATGATCGGCGTTTGGCGGATGCGCAGGACCGAAGGAGGCAAGCGGTATGCCCACCGCCTGCTGCTGCGTCTGCCCGGCATTGCGGGCATCTACCGCCCGCTGATCGTCGGGCATATGACCCGCACCCTCGGTATGCTCCTCAAAAACGGCGTCACCCTGCTCAAGGCCCTGCATATCGTCAAATCCGTAGCGGACAACAAACTCATGGCCCAGGCCATCCAGAACATGATCGACGGCGTACAGGCGGGCCGGGATCTTTCTGAATTCATGAACGATCCGCTTGTTTTTCCGCCGTTGTCCCGCCAGATGGTCGCCGCCGGAGAACGGAGCGGACAGCTCGGCGAAATGCTGCTCTGGGTCGCCAACGACAGCGAAAACCGGGTCGCCTCGCGTCTTCAGGTCGTCACGTCCCTCATGGAACCGGTTATGATCCTCCTGCTGGGCGGCATCGTCGGCTTCGTGGTCATCGCCATCATCCTGCCCATCTTTGAGATGAGCACCCTCGCAGGCTGACCATGTCCAGACGCTTAACCACACTCTTCTCCCTCTTCTGCATCGCGCTGATCGCGTGGTTCCTTGCCCGGGCGACCTTCGCCCTACGCGAGACAGAGCTCGAAACATCCGGCTCCGCCTCCCGGCTTGCGGAAAACGCCGCTGCCGCGCCCGCGCCGCTCGCCGCCTTTGACGGCATCACCACGCGCAACCTCCTCGGGGTCTCCGTCTTCCCACCCGAGGCCCGCCGTTCCCTAAAAAGCGGTACGGATGCGGATTCCGGCGAAGAAAACGAACGCCTTTCCGCCGACGGCATCGACGCGCTGCCCGTCAGCAAGCAGGGCTGGAAACTGCTCGGGACCATCGTGAACACGGGGCCGGGCAAGGCCAGCCGCGCCGTCATTCAGGTGAACGGAGCGGAACAGCCCTACAGGGAAGGAGACACGATACAAGGGTGGAAAATCGCCCTCGTGCAGCGCCGCACCGTGGTCGTCGCCAAAGGCGGATCAAAAGAGCGGCTGCTCATGAGCGAGGACCCTATCCTTCAAAAGGAAGATACCAAACCCGACGAACAAAAGACCGTGAGCCGCGCCCGGCTGCGGGAGGAGCTCGGCGATGTCGGGTCCCTGATGCGCGCCGTCTCCGTCTCTCCGCAGACCGTGGGCGGCTATCAGGGGTTACGCATCCTCGACATGCAGTCGGGAAGCTACATAGAGGAGCTCGGACTCAGGAAAGACGACCTTCTGCTGGGGGCCAACGGCAAGCCCCTGAGGGGATTCGGCGATCTGGGCGGGCTCGGAGATTTGGCCGACAAGAGCGCCATCACGCTCGAAGTCTTGCGCAACGGGAAAAAAACCATCATCCGGTATGATGTACAAAGTTGATGCCATGTTCGATTCGTTCTGCAAAGCGGCAACGGCCCTTCGTGTCTCCATCCTGTTCCTCGCCCTGCTCTGCGCGCAGGGTTTCCCGTCCGCCGCTCCGGCGTGGGCCGAGCCAGAAAGCGGCCTGACGCTGGATTTCAAGGATGCGGACATTCATGCCCTCATCAAGTACATCAGCGAAGCCACAGGCCGGAACTTCATCACCGATCCCACGGTCAAGGGGAAGGTGACCGTCTATTCCCCGGTCAAGATTTCCCCGGATGAAGCCTTCGAAACCTTCGTTTCCATCCTGCGCGTGCAGGGGTACGCGGTGCAGAAGAGCGGCACTGCCTACAAGATCGTCCCGCTGAAAGAAGGCCTCGGGCAGGGCGAAGACGCCGCCGTGGGCCGCAAGATGGGTTCCGAGCTGGAAACCGTGGTCACGCAGATCGTACCCCTGAAAGTCGGCGTGGCCGCCGAGCTCGCCAAAATCCTTCCCTCCCTGCTCGGGAAGGATTACGCCATTTCCGCCTATACCCCCTCGAACACCCTCGCGCTGACGGCCCCGGCCCCCAACGTCGCCAAGGCCATGGCCTTCCTCGAACAGGTGGAAGCCAGCGATACGGCGGGCACCTCCGCCACGCTGGGCCTGCAATACGGCGATTCCAAGACGCTGGCCGCCACGCTCGCCAAAATCCTCAAAAGCCGGGATGAGGAGTACGCCAAAAAGGGCCGCCCCACCGTCAGCCTCGTGCTGGCCGACGAACGCACCAACAGCCTGCTCATCTACGGCGATCCCGAAGCCATCGGCATGGCGCGTGACGCGGTCGGCTCTCTGGATATCCCCACCCCCAAGGGCAAGGGCGACGTACACCTCATTTCGCTGTCCAATGCCAAGGCCGAGGATCTGGCGCAGGTCATCAACACGCTCGTGGAGCGCCAGCGCGCCGCCGGAACGGAAGATCAGAAGCCGGATACCGTGCTCTCCAAGGACATCAAGGTGGTGGCCGACAAGTCCACCAACAGCCTCGTGGTCACCGCCCGCCCGGACGAATTCGAAGCCCTCAGCAACATCGTCGCCAAGCTCGACGTGGTGCGCAAGCAGGTGTTCATCGAAGCCCTGATCATGGAAGTGAGCAGCGAGGCGTCCTTCTCCTTCGGCATCAACTGGGCCATCGGAGGCAACACCGGGGACGCCGCCATCGTCGGCGGGGGCAGCCTGAACGGGGGAGCCGTTTCCCTGAGCTCCAGCGGAGCCAACAAGACGGTATCCCTGCCCGCCGGCGTGAGCATCGGGGCCATCCTGAAAGACGCCATCACCGTGGGCAACACGAGTTACAACATCCAGTCCATCCTCAACGCGGTCAGGGGCAACAGTGACGTCGACGTGCTCGCCACCCCGCAGCTCCTCACGCTCGACAATGAGGAGGCCAGCGTGGAGGTCGTGGACAACATCCCGTTCACCAAGGAAAGCACCACCCGCAACGACAACGACTTCACCACCCAGTCCATGGACTACAAGGACGTGGGCGTGAAGCTCAAAATCACCCCGCGCATCAGCGACGACGGCTCGCTCCGCCTTGAGGTGGAGCAGGAAGTCAGCCGGGTCACGCAGGGCCTCATCACCCTCACCAACGGCGACCAGCTCGTCGCCCCGACCACCCGCAAGCGTCTGGTCAAGACCACCATCCTGCTGCAGGACAGCCAGACGGCGGTCATCGGCGGCCTGCTCGACGATCAGAAGACCTACAACCAGAGCGAAGTCCCCGGGCTCGGCAGCATCCCCGTGCTCGGCTGGCTGTTCAAATCCCGCAACAAGAAGTCGACCCAGACCAACCTGTTCATCTTCATCACGCCCAAGGTCATCAGAAACGCGGCCGACTCCGCCGACCTTACCCGCGAAAAACAGCTCGTACTGCATGAAACGAGTGTGGGCCATGACGGCCTCGGCCTGCCGATCATGAGCAAGCCCAAGCTGTTGAAACCTGTTTTCGTGAACTGACGCCATGAAGACGCTCACATCATTGCTGGAACGCCTTAACCTCGATCCCGAGGTACTGGAGGCCTGCGCACGAAACGCGGAGGCTTTGGGCCTCCCGCTCGAAAGGGCGCTGTACGAGGCGGAGCGCATCAACGAAAACCAGTATCTGGAAACCGCGGCGGCGCGCCATGCCATGCCCTGTGAACTGCGGCTCGCAGCCCTCATGGACAAGGAAGGTTCCGGTTGGGCCACGGACGCCGAACGCGTCTGCAAGGTTCCTCTGCCTTGGCTCAGAAAACAGAAGGTGGTGCCCGTCCGCGACAAGGACGGCAAACTTGCGCTGGCGATCTGCCACCCGTCCGGCTGGCTTCTCGCACAAGAGATGGGGATGCTGCTCGGCGAACGGCTTGAATACCCCGTGCTTGCCCGCGAAGACGACATCACGGACATCATCAACCGGATTTTCGGAGAGTCCACCCGCTCGGAAGGGAGCGTTTCGGACGTGCTCGGCGATTCGGTCAATGCGATCGACGAATTCAACGAAGACGCGGTGGAGGACTTGCTGGAGGACAGCAGCGAAGCCCCGTTCATCCGGCTGGTCAACATGATCCTCGCGCAGGCCGTGCGCGCCGGGGCCAGCGACATCCACATCGAACCCTACCGCGACGTTTCCCGCGTACGCTTCCGGCTGGACGGCGTGCTCTATGAACGCCATACCCTGAACAAGGCCCATCACGCCGCCGTGGTGTCGCGCATCAAGGTCATGGCGAAACTCAACATCGCGGAAAAGCGTCTGCCGCAGGACGGGCGCATCGCCATTTCCCTCGGCGGGCGTCAGGCGGGGCTGCGCGTGTCCACCCTGCCCACGTCCTTCGGCGAACGCGTGGTGCTCCGTTTGCTCGAAAAAAGCGAGCGCGTGCTTTCCCTCACCGAACTCGGGCTCAGCCGGGAAGACCTGCAGCTCATGCATTCCCTTGTGGGGATCACGCACGGCATCGTGCTGGTCACCGGCCCCACCGGCAGCGGCAAGACCACCACGCTCTATGCCGTGCTTCAGGAACTGACCGCGCCGGACAAGAACATCCTGACCATCGAAGATCCTGTTGAATACGAACTGGAAGGTGTGGGTCAGATACAGGTCAATCCCAAAATCGGGCTGACCTTCGCCGACGGGCTGCGCTCCATCGTGCGCCAGGACCCGGACGTCATCCTGATCGGCGAAATCCGCGACGCCGAAACCGCCGCCATCGCCGTGCAATCCGCACTGACCGGGCACCTCGTCTTTTCCACCCTGCACACCAACGATGCGCCCGGCGCAGTCACCCGCCTCTTCGACATGGGCGTGGAACCGTTCCTGCTCTCCTCGGTCCTGCGCGGCGTGGTGGCGCAGCGCCTCGTGCGTATGCTCTGCCCGCACTGCCGGGAGCCCTATCTCCCGGACGGGCAGGAGCTGGAAAAACTCGGGGGCGCCCGCTCCGCCTACCGGTCCGGCCAGCCGCTTTACCGGGCCAAAGGTTGCCCGGACTGTCTGGACACGGGATACCGGGGCCGTATGGCGATTTATGAAATCATGCCGGTGAGCGACGCTTTGAAACGGCTCATCGTGGATAAGGCCGACGCCAACGTGCTCGGGGCGTGCGCGCTGTCCGAAGCCATGCGCAACCTGCGGCACGACGGCATGTTGAAAGTGATCGCGGGGCTGACCTCGCTTACCGAAGTAGCGAGAGTTACCAATGAGTAGCAAAACGAACGATACGTCCCACCGCCGCGACGCGACGCCTCCGCATGAAGCCCGCAGCGAAACATATTTGCCATACGGGGCAGTCATATGATGCGGACGTTGCTGGACAGGCTGCTTTTCGCGCTTCCTTCTCCGCCTTCCCGAGCCTCGCTGGTACGGGGGGGGCTCTATCTTCTGTTCGGCCTGCTGTTGTACGGCCTGTTCCTCGGCACGCTGTACATGCGCGAGCTCAGCGTGGTCGGCCTGCGCCAATGGTGCGGGCGTCTGCCCGGCGTACAAGTGAACATGAGCCGCCCGGAGATGTCTTTCTTTCCGCCCGCGCTGGAAATCGCCGATCTGACGGTGCAGCCGCCGAACGCCTCGGAGCCGTTGGCCTTCCGCAATGTCCGGGCGGGGCTGACCGTCTTCCCGCTTGGCGTATCCCTCGACGCCGACATCGCCGGGGGCGGACTGGCTGCGACCGTGATCCCGTCCTCGCTCTGGAACCCCGAACGGCTCGCCGTGCGGGCATCCCTCTCCGGGGTCGTCATCGAGCCCTTGCTCAGGCCATTTATGGGCAAAACGTCTCTCGTGCAGATACGGAGCGGCAAGCTGGATGGTTCCGCAACCCTCGACCTGCCCCTTCTGAACGGGCGGCCCGAGCCGCTTGCGGGCGAAGGCTCATTGAACCTCTCCCTGCGCGGGGGCGTGGCGGATCTCAGCCTGCCCATGCTCAAGAGTTCCCGCTTGGACAAACTGGAAGGCACAGTGGAAACCGTCTGGAAAAAAGATCGGCTGACCTTGCATCAACTCGCCGTGCGGAGCCCCATGCTCGCGTGCACCGTCCAAGGGCAGATCACCCTCGTTCCACGCGATCTCCCCGCCAGCCGCATGGACGTGCAGTCCGCCCTGCGCATCCCGCTTGAACAGGTACGGGAGGAACTCATGCCGGAACGGACGCTCCAATCCCTCAAAGACAAAGGCGAAGTCCGGGTACGCATCCGGGATACCTTCCGACGTCCCTCCTTTGACGTGCAGCCCTGACCGGAGGCATTATGATCGCCAAGGACAGCTTCATCATCCTCCAGTCCGGGACTGAGCTCACGGGCGCGTTGTGCCGCATCGGGCTGAAAAGCCGTGAAGTTTCGTATCTGCACCATGTCACCTGCGCCGATCTGACGCCGCAGGCCGTGGCCTCCGGCCTCCGCTCCCTGCTCGACGGGTTGGCCGCGGCGGGCCTGAAGCGGCCGGACGACGTGCGCGTGTGTCTGTCCGCCGGAACCATGCTGTTCCGGGACTGGGCCTTCCCTTTCCGCTCGCGGGCCAAGGTGGAGCAAGCGCTTTCCCTGCTGCTCGAAACCGAATTTCCCTTTGACGCCGACACGCTCGCGCACCGCGTCTGTCTGACCGGAAACGCCGCCGCATCTGCCGGGTATAAAAGCGGCGCACAGGCAATCAGCGTATCCCTCCGAAAGGAAGATCGGGATTTATGGCTGGACGCTTTCGAAGCGGAGGGGCTTTTCCCCCGCCTCATCACCGTTGATCCGTTCCCGCTGCTCGCAAACCTGCCGTCCCGACAAAACGGGATCGCCCTGTTCCTGCACGTCCAGCGCGAATGCTCCGCCGTGGCCCTGCTCGACAACGGCACCATCCGGCGCATCCGGGTCATCCCGGTTGGCTGGACCCCCGAAACGGACGCCGCCGGCCTCAACATCTCTTCATCCGAACAGGAAAACGCCGCTCTGCGCGGATTCGCCGACCGGCTGCGGCGCGAAACGTCCCTCGTACTGGAAGGGACGCCTTTCGTACCGGATCGCCTTCTTGCCTATGGTGAAGCCTTTCTCGGAAACGGCGCGTCCGCCCGTTTCGCCGAGGCCTTCGAGCTGCCCGTTTCCGTGCTTGGTCAAGAAGTCCCCTTAGCCGGTCAGGTGGCCCGGCTCGGAGAGACCGATCCCTCCCGGCTTTTGGCTCTCTGCGCGGCCTCCATGCCGCTCCCGGCCCCGTGGCGCCCGCCCCTGTTCCCTTCGTTCCACCGTCCTCCGAAGGGAGGCCATCTTTCCAGTGAACACGGCAGGCGTTTGGCATGGGCGGCCTGCGGCGCGCTTGCCGTGGGCGCGGCCTGCCTCGCCTCCGTTTGGGCGGAAGGATACGCCGCCGGACAACAGGCCCTGCGCCATGAGGACGCCGCCCGCTCCCTGTTCCGCAAGGCGCTCCCCGACGTGCACGGCTCGTTCAACCCCGTGCAGATGGAGAGCATCCTCAAAAACCGCATTGCCGGATTGCGCGGCGGCGGGGAGAACGACGCCACATTCCCGGCCCTCCATCTGCTGCAGGACATGCACGCCGCCGTGCCGGATTCCCTCGACATCCGCCTCGACCGCCTGAGCCTCGACGCCCGCCGCTGCGGGCTCAGCGGAACAGCCGCGAGCTATGAGCAGGTCAACGCCCTGCGCGTAGCCCTGTCCGGACTCCCCGGCGTCCGCGAGGCCAAAATCCTCAGTGCAGCCAACCGTACCGGCAAGCCCGAACCGGGCACGCCGTCGGGCGCGGTCATCTTTGAAATCGAACTTGCCCTTGAGGGAGGCCAGTCATGAGCGTGTCCCGTCCTCTCCTGTTCGGCCTCAGCGGACTCGCGCTTCTCGGCGTGGTCCAATGGGTGATCCTGCCCGCCTTCGAATATCGCGCCGACAACGCCTCACGCGCCGAACGCGCCCGGCAGCGCCATCTTTCCATGCAGCTTCTGACCGACGACTACGCCCGCCTGTCCCAATCGAACGCGGCGGCCCCGGCGAAAAACCGTTCCCTGTTCAGCCTCGTCAACAAGGAGGCCGACCGCCTGTCCCTGTCCCGGCGCATCGAGGCCCTCCGCCCGGCGGCCCGCAAGGAAAACGACGGCTCCGAACGCATCGAGATGCGCCTTGCCGGCCTCTATCTGAAACAGGGTGTGCAATGGCTGCACGCGCTGGAATCGCACCCCGGCATCCGCGTCGAAAACCTCACGTTCCGGCGATCGGCCAAAAATCTTTTGGATATGGACATGACCGTTTCCCTTTCCGGAGGCACGCAATGAACCGGGGCTTCACCCTGCTGGAAGTGCTCATCGCGCTGGCAATCCTGAGCACGGTGGCCCTGCTTGCCGTCCGCGTCAGCGGGGACAGCCTGACGCAGCTTGCGGAAACGGGATGGGAGGACGGAGTACTCCGCGCTGGAAGAGGCAAGATGATCCAGATGCTCCGGGAGTCCCCGGACAGTCTCGATCAATGGGGAACCCTGTCCCCGGAATACCCTGATGTGGAATGGCATTCAAAGCTTATCGCCCTGCGGTGCATGGAGGGCAAGCGCCTCGAATTCCGGCTTGTGGAAAACCGTGGGACGTCCTCCCGGGAGCTGCTGCTTGAATACATCCTCCCGCGATAACCCGCCACCGACGGGCATGTACGGCTTCACGCTCGTGGAACTGCTCATCGCCATGACCCTCACCGCCGTCATCGGCATGGTGCTGTTCAGCACCTACAGCATGGTCATGGACAACGGAAAAACCGTGCGCAACCGCGTCCTTGAACGCGAAAGCGAACGCGTCTTCTGGGGCATCCTCGACAATGACATCGCCGGGTTGTGCCTCATCGACGACAAACGCTCCACCCTCCCCCCGCTCTCGCGCGAGCCGATCGTCCCGTCCGACGCGTTCTACCGCCTCACCGAGACGGACAAGCCGCAGCCCTCCGACGACGAAGTGCTGCTGTCTTTCGCCACCAGTTCACATCTGGCGGACATGCCCGGCACCCCCTTGCCCGGCCCGGTATGTGTGGAATACGTCCTGCGCAACGGCAACTGTTCAGCCGCGTTCATCCGGCGCGAGCGGGCCTACTGCGGCGTGGAAGGCGACTTCCCGTGGTCCGAGCTGGTGCTTGTCCGCAATGTGAAGTCGCTTGAGGTGGCCCTCTATTCGGCCAAGACGCAATTCGTCGAGGATTGGCCTTCCCCGCTGCCCCCTGAGGCCGTGCCGGAAGCCATCCGGTTTGCCCTGCACAGGGAAGGGGAAGAACAACCGGAACTGTTTGTCGTCCCCGTTTTCCCCCGGAGGCCGCATGTACGGGACTAGGGGAAGCTTCTTCAAGGATAAGCGCCGGGGCGCGGTGCTCATTCTGGTGCTGTTCGTGCTCACCGGGCTTTCCGTGCTGACCG
>UMFB01008425.1_pt1 | contig 12939 bp, 10 predicted proteins | sample 1964921 | NCBI WGS metagenome assembly UMFB01 (sample SAMEA4836037, study PRJEB28245) | human gut metagenome | biome: gut microbiome; material: fecal sample | place: Denmark | collected 2008
TCAAACAGGCCCGCCCGGTCCACCGCTCCGGTGAACCCGCCCTTGGCGGTGCCGAACAGAAGCCCCTCCAGCAGGTTGCTGGGCAGGGCCGCGCAGTTCTGCGCAATAAAGGGCTTCCCGCTCCGCGTTCCACCGTAGTGGATGCTCTGGGCGAACAGCTCCTTTCCCGTGCCCGTCTCCCCGTAGATCAGCACCGGCATGTCGTTTTGCGCCGCCCGCTTGGCCCGCTCCATGCTCTTCTGGAACTTGGGATCACGCCCGATCAGATCGGAAAAGTGATAGCGTTTGAGCTTCTGTTTTTCGGATGTCTCCTGCGTCCCCACCTGACTTTGCAGATGGGCCAGCCGGTCGCACAGCTCCGACAGCTGAGTTACGTCATTGGCTACCTCGATCACGGCGAGCAGCTTCCCGTCGGCATCTTTGACCGGAATGGTAGTATTAATGGTGTGAATATATTTGCCGCTGGCGTTGATGTACCGCTGCGGCTGATTGACGGTGGATGCCCCGGCCTGGAGCGCACGGTAAATCGTACTGGACTCCAGATCCATGTGAGAAAACGCATCCTCAAAACGCCGGCCGACCACATCTGCCGGCTCCATCTGTTCCATCCTGGCCATAACGGAATTGTAAAAAATGGAGGTCCCCTGCCCGGCCACAATATGAACCCCTTCATTCAAAAGGCCTAAGAGCGCCGACAGGATCTCCTTATATTCATTTTCACGCACTATGATATCTCCCAGTACACGCTGTGCCTCTCTTTTGCGAGAGCCCGTAAAAGTAATCAAAGCTAATATAACATATAAAGTCACAGAATTTCAACGTAAGATTTTGACCACTTGAAAAACCCGGCTGGAGGCAGATGACGCTTAAGACCACACCGTGCGGGCAGCCATAACTCGGAGGCAAAAGAGGATAGTATGTGCAGCAGCCGGAAAATCCGCTCCGGATTTGATGCCGGCGGGCAATTTTATTTGGTCTAATCAAATAACTTTTTTAGCTGTTACAAATTCTTTTCACTCTGGATTGGGCAGGGAAAACACCGTATCCTCTATGGACAATGATGACAGTCAAAATAGAAAGAAACCTGTCTTTGACCGAAGTCAAAAACAGGTTTCTTCGCCGGGTGATGGCTACAAAAAAGATGCAGTGGTTGCAGGTCTGCACCAAAAACCAAATCGCAACCCAGCAAAGCGGTTGCGGTTTGGAAAGGAGCCGCGGACGATATGACGTCCGCGGCGACATGTCCTGTGTTGATAAAAAATGCATTTTGATAAGGGCTTGGGATTAAGGTTGATTCTATAAAGAAAACCGTTTGAATTCCTCAAGTGTCGCTTCAAGTATCTGTCTGTTTTCGTGCTCAGGCTTTAAATACTGTTGCATTTCTTCAAATATCTGATCGAGATTTTGCAGGTCTGAGTCTGTATATATTAAAGTAAAAATATTAAACTTTCGGTAATATTCTTTGTGCTTCTGCATCTCTTTTTCAAAATTGGCTCTGGCCTCTAAATTGATTTCTTTTTGATTTTTTTCCTTTGTCCTGGATAAGTACCCATGTGTTGACCAGGGAGAAAATTCAAATCCCTGTTTCTACAATGTATAGGGATTAATAATCGTGAAATCCAACCGATACCTGTGCTGTGTCTGAAGACCGCCATATCGCAATTCTGGGATCAAGAGCGGAATTTCGTATGGCTGCTTGCTGCTTAACACCAACTCGCAATACTTTTTGGCAATCTCCATTTCATAGGGTGATCTCGTTTGTCGAACCATAATATTTTGAAAAAATACCAGGTATTGTTCTATCGTAAAAAACTCTATTCTTTGCGGTGAATGGGGAACGACAAGTCCTGTCTCCAGGACATGTCCGATGGTCCAGTAGTTTGGTTTAAAATGTCGAATTTCACTGACATCGTTTTCCCATTCTCCATTTTTAAAACGAGGGGTGATGAGAAGTCCGTAGCTTGCATTTGTTTGCCCAATCCAAAGTGCTGCTTCTTCCTTTTTAGGGCGTTTTTTGCCAAGGCATCGCAGTTGCGCCAATATGTGCGCTTTAAAAAAAGAGTCACATATTCTAAGAGTTCCGGATCACTTGTCAGTTGATGCTGAAACTTATACGCCGCCCTGGATGCCTCTTTTCCCGCATCGACGGTCTTTATGTGGTTTATAAGCCCCTTGAACCAACGGGCGGCAAATTCCTCAGGTGAGCTTATCACGTCATCTGTAACATTAAGATACGTCGTGTGCTTCCCTCCGATTTTTGCGTGGAGGGATAATTGCTGAGATTTGAAGTCATCTGGATTGTCTTTGCTGAAGGCATGGCGCCGCAAGATACTAGGAAGCAGTGCGTCCAGTTGACATGTTAGCTGCGCAATCTGTTCTTTTTTCTGTCGCGCAAACCACTGCTTTCCTGTCATAACAGCCACCCTTTACACATTTTTCTCCCAGAGTATTGCTGTAATTATATCAAGTATTCCTATTTTATACAACTCAATATTAATCTCATGTGGTTATGACACAGGGGGGCAGATCCCAAAAATCTTCCATTTTGTATCTCGATTTCAGCTCGTTTGCACTTTCATGCCTCATCTCCGAAGTGAATACAGAAATAGCTGAAAGTCCTGTCATGATAAGGCTTTCAGCTATACCCCCCTATCCGCCAGTCTCATGTAAACTGTTCGAATTGGGTGGGGGCATTCAAAAACCTTGGCGCAGGCGGAATTCACTTCCGCCGGGTATGTGAAGTCCTCACGGTATTCATAAAAATAACCACACCGAAAGGTCTGGTTATTTTTATGCAAATAACGGTTAAAACCGATATTTCTGCAAAATCGAAAAACGCCGCAGAGCGGCGATCCCAAATCACAACCCAGCGCAGCGGTTGTGATTTGGGAAGGAGGAGCAGCAAAATAAATGCGCTCTGACTTTTTAAAAAAGTCGGAGCAAACGATTTGACGTTTGCTCCGACGTGGTCTGAGTGTCATGAAAGGATCTGTGGAAAATACAGTAATATCAATGGTTTGTAAGCGGGAAGCAAGGAGTTTTATCCAATCAAATCATATAATCGGAAATATCCTCCGCCTTTTTCCCTTTTTCTAATGCATCAAACTGCGCCTTGATTTGCTCATTCCGTTTAACATTCATGCCATTAGGAAGATATTTAAGGTCCTCTTCCTTGATGTCGATCTCTGCAATATCGTTTTTCTCACCGTATTGCGGGAAATTGACCAGCCAATAACCGTCTACTTCTTGTTCATAACAGATCCAACCCTGCATTCCTTTGTGTACGCCTTCCCGGGCATAGCTTTCTTTTTCCACAATCACTTCAACACAATCCATCATCTGCATTTTATTCACCTCCGTACGGTGTTGTCAGTCGTATCTCGCCGGTAGGCTCAACCATCCAACCTGATATAAACGATACTGTTCCATCGCCATTTCTTCTCGGGATTTCAATTCTGATACTTATTCTTTGACCTGCGAAATTTAACCTTCCCAATTCATAATTTCCAGATACATACTTTTCCCTTGCCTGTCGTTCTATTTCTTTTTGCAGCCAAAATGCATCCACAACTGTATAGCCCCATTCATGAAACAGTTTATCTTTCCCGTGTGGATGTTCACCTCTGGTATTAAACAAATATGGGTCAAATTTGCTGTATGCGCTATGTGCTGCAGCGTTGCTGACAACAATGGTATAAGGAATCGGGTCTAATGTGCAGTGACAGTATGGATGGTGCGGACAAAGCGGAGCTTTTTCCTTCTGAAACCAACAGTCATCCAGCCTCAAGCATTCCTCACAGTGAGTTTTGCCCTCTGAATGGTGCGTCCATTTGACCCAGCTTGGTAGTCCTGCACTCTTTTGTATTGTGCCGAAATATCGCTTATAGTACAACAGTTATTCCCCCTTAAAAGTACAAGAAAATTATTTTTCATAATATAGGGGGAAACAGGCAAAAAGCTGCATGTTTCTGTACAACTTTTTTAGAATAATTTTAGAAATAAAAAAATCGGAGTATCCCGGAGGATACTCCGATGGTGCGGGCGGCGGGAGTCGAACCCGCACACCATGAAGGTAACGGAACCTAAATCCGTCGAGTCTGCCAGTTCCACCACGCCCGCATGATAACTCAGTATACTATTCCCGTGCAAAATTGTCAATTGCACTCTGCGGAGCGGGCAGTTATAATAGAGAAGAACGTAAACCGCAAGGGGGAAACCGACCATGAAACGTGCTCCGCGGATTGCCGCGATTCAGGATATCTCCGGCTTCGGCCGCTGCTCCACCACGGTGGTGCTGCCGGTATTGGCCGCCATGGGCGGGGAATGCTGCCCGCTGCTTACCGCCTGCCTCTCCGCCCACACCGCGTTTCCGGCCAGCGAGAAGGCTACCTTTCTGGATCTGACCGGCCAGATGGCGGGGACGGCGGCCCACTGGGCGGAACTGGGGGTGACCTTTGACGCCATCTACAGCGGCTTTCTGGGCTCTGCCGGGCAGATCGGGCTGATAGAGGACTTCTACCGCCAGTTCCGCCGGGAGGGGACGCTGGTGTTGGTGGACCCGGTGATGGGGGACCACGGGAAGCCCTACCGCACCTACACGCCGGAGCTGTGCGGGCGTATGCGGGATCTGGCGGCCCAGGCGGACGTGATCACCCCCAACCTGACCGAGGCGGCGCTGCTGCTGGAGGAGGACTACGCCGATCTGCCCCGGGACGAAGAGGGGCTGCGGGCGTGGCTGGAGCGGCTGAGCCTGGATGGGCGGCGCTCGGTGGTGCTCACCGGGGTGAGCCTCCGGCCGGGCGCCATCGGCGCGGGCTGCTTCGACCGGGCCACAGGGCGCATCCGCTTTGCTATGGCCAGGCAGGAGCCCGCCCAGTTCCCCGGAACCGGCGATCTTTTCGCCAGCGTGGTGCTGGGGGCGATGCTCCGGGGGGAGCCGCTGGAGACAGCGGCCCAGCGGGCGGCGGAGTTTGTCCAGCGGTGCGCAGCCCACACCCTGGCGCTGGGCACCCCGGTTCTGGAGGGGGTCCAGTTCGAGCCGCTGCTGGGAGAGCTGATGCAGAGATAAGGGAATCCCCCTGCCGCCGTACTTCGGCGGCAGGGGGATTTGTCTATTGGGCGGACTGGTCCAGGCGGGTGAGCAGGCGCTCCAGGTGGACGGCCTGCTCCAGGGTACAGTACTCCACCGGGCGGCCCTCCACCAGATCCAAAAACGCCGCGGCCTGCCGCGCAAAGCGGAGCCCGGGCGGCTCGGCGAGGTGCTCCGAACGCGCCTCCCCCTCCGGGGCGTAGGGACCGTCCGGGGCTTTGGGCCAGTAAGTGAGGACGCCTTCCTCCACACTGGCGCGGAGAAGCCCGCCCTCGCCGGAGATGCACAGGTGGATGCCGTCCAGCCCTACCCGGCTGACGGAGACGCTGCACAGCGCCCCGCCGGCCCCCCGGCCGCAGAACACAAAGGCGTCGTCGTTCTCCACACAGGTGTTTCCCTGACCGTCCGGACGGCGGGTGGGGAGGAAGGTGCCGCCGTAGCCGGCGGCCTCGGCCAGCTCCACGCCCGCTGCATATTGGAGCAGGTCCAGCAGGTGGCTGCCGAAGTCGCCCAGAGCACCGCTGCCGGAGGCGGAGCGGCGCATCCGCCACTCCAGAGGGACCGCGGGATCGGCCAGGCGGGTGCCGCCCTGGCTGGCCTGGGCCAGATAGCCCCGCCCCATCCGCTGGCGGAGGAGAGAGCGCAGCCGCTCCACCACGGCGGTATAGCGGTAGACATAGGCCACCATCACCCTGGCGTCCCGCCGGGCCAGCAGCCGCTCCGCCTGCCCCGGCGGGGCGGTCTGGAGCCCCAGGGGTTTTTCCAGAAGCACGGCCTTGCCCCGCTCCACCGCGCGCTCGGTATAGGGCAGGTGGAACTGGTTGGGAGTGCAGAGCACCACTGCGTCCACCACGTCCAGCAGCTCCTCCAGGCGGGTGGTCATCCGTACCCCGTCAAGCCCGTGCCGGACGCACAGCCGCCGGCAGCCCTCCAGGGTGCGGCTGCACACGGCGGCGACGGTACAGCGCCCCTCCTGGGCCAGAAAGCCCTCCACGTGCCGGTCGGCGATGGCCACCGTGGTGCCCGCGCCGACGATTCCAATCCGAATTCCCATACGTCCGCTCCTTTTTTCAGCTTCACTCCATCATAGCACGGAGCGGGACGTTTGCAAAGCGGTTTCAGCGCAGGCGGAACAGGCGGCGCAGGTGGATGCCCTGGGCCTGGAGGGCGGCCAGGTAGAGCACGCCGCCGAACAGCAGGCAGGCCAGGGCGGCGGGGAGAGCTTCCAGGCCGGCGCGGCGGAGCACCTGGAACAGAAGGTTGATCACCAGCCCCATGAGCAGGGCGGAGAGGGCGGGGGCGGTGCACCACTGAAAAATCTGGGCCCGCAGGCCGGTCGCCCGGCGGACGGCCCACCAGTTGAGGAGTACCCCCAGGGCGGCGGAGGCGAGAAAGCCCGCCACATAGCCCTTGAGCCCCACGCCGGGCAGGCCCATGAGGAAGAAGGTACAGCCGAGCTGCACCACGCCGCAGAGGATGGAGTTTCGGGCGGCGGCCCCCGGACGGCCCACGCCGTTGAGGGCGCTGGCGAGGACGGACTGGTAGCAGGACAGGAGCACCCCGACGGACAGGGGGAGAATAGAGCGGCCCACGGTGGGTTCCCGGAACAGGGCGGCGCCCAGGGTGGGGCCCAGCACCACCAGAAAGGCCATGGCGGGGAGGATCAGCACCGAGGTGGCCAGCATGGAGCGGTCCACCCGGTGCTGCACCAGACCCCGCTGCCCCAGGGCGGCGCCTTCAGCCAGCTTGGGCACCAGCACCAGGCCCAGCGCCCCGATGAAGGCGGTGGGCAGGCAGAGCATGGGCAGGGTCATGCCGCACAGCACGCCGAAGGCGCTCATGGCCTCCGAGACCTCCGCCCCCGCGTGGACCAGCCGCTGGGGGATGAGCACAGAGGTGGCCGAGCCCATCAGGTTGCCCAGCAGGCTGGTCAGCCCGATAGGGACGGCGATGGAGGCGATGCGGCGGTTGAGCTGCCGGTGCTCCAGCGGCGCGCCGGTCAGGCCGCCCGCCCGGTTCAGGTGCCGCCGGGCCAGCAGGAGCAGGGTAACGGCGGAGAACAGCTCGCACAGGATCATGCCGGTGACAATCAGCCCCACCGTCCGCTCCGGGTTCTGGGGGAGAAAAACCACCAGCAGCCCCAGCACCGCTCCGGTGCGGATGAACTGTTCACACAGCTCCACCGCCGCCGGCGGACGGATGTTGCCCGTGCCGTAGAAGAAGTGCTTGTGCAGGTTTTCCACCCCGGTGAGCAGGATGCAGGGCAGCAGGAGCAGCAGGCCCAACTGGGTGCGGGCATCCCCCAGCAGATAGACCGAGATGGGGTCGTAGAGCAGGACCACCACCGCAGCCACCGCCGCAAAGAGGAGGAGAAACACCGCCAGGCAGCGGCGGAGCACCTGGGCGATGGCGGCCCGGTTGCCCCTGGCGTGATACTGGGAGGAGAGGTTGGACACTGCCACCGTCAGACCCACGGCGGTGAGGGCCATGATGACGGAGAACACCGGCATGATGAGCTGGTACAGCCCCATGACCTCCGCGCCGATCAGCCGGGAGAGCAGGATGCGGTACACGAACCCGAGAAATTGGGAGACGATACTGGTGCCCGTGAGGATCAGGGTACCGTAGAGCATAGAGGTACGGTCGAGTTTCAAGGCGCACCCTCCTTTCCCTAAACCCTATTCACCACGGGTTGTCCCCCATACGCGGGAAAATCTTTGACAAAACGGCCGCAAGCGCGTATGATAAATCCATTCATACTTTGTAGTATGGAAGAAAGGGCCAACCGTGGCGGCCAAAGTGATCCATGTGCCCTGATGTTCCCCAGCAGCGCGCCGGCTCTCCTGTTCAAACACTGCGGGAGGGCACCGGGCCCAGCATACCGGGCCTTCCACATGGGCAATGGATACCGCCCCATGTTCCTGTCCCTGGCCGATCTGCCTGTGCGGGATGCGCTGCCGGGCTGCGGGTATGAGTGGAGACCGCCCGGCTGGTCTGCCATGAAAAACCGGCCGGTTTGCTGATTATCCTGAGAGATCTGGAGTGGCCTTTTCCTGATTTATGCATCCTGACCACAAATTTTGATAAAAAAATAACGCTTTTTTCTTGCATTTCACTTGCCTGTTGGCGTGGAAAGCAGTATACTTATTAGGAAGGTTTGTGTTAAAAAAAATAACGATTATAATCGCAGGCTTTGATATTGGATTAAGGAGGCAGAACAAATGGGATTTGTGAAGCTGGAAAAGCAGGGCCATGTGGGCATCGTGACGATCGACCGTCAGGAGGCCCTGAACGCCCTGAACAGCCAGGTTCTGAGCGATCTGGACGCGGTTATCGACCAGGTGGCGGCGGACGATGAGATCTATGTGATGATTCTGACCGGCGCGGGCCGCTCCTTTGTGGCGGGAGCCGACATCGGTGAGATGAAGGGCTTCTCCTCGATCGACGGCAAGAAGTTCGGCGTGCACGGCGGCGGCGTGTTCCTCAAGCTGGAGAACCTGTCCAAGCCCGTGATTGCGGCGGTAAACGGCTTCGCCCTGGGCGGCGGCTGTGAGCTGAGCATGGCCTGCGACATCCGACTGGCCAGCGAGAAGGCCCGGTTCGGCCAGCCCGAGGTGGGCCTGGGCATTACTCCCGGCTTCGGCGGCACCCAGCGGCTGCCCCGCATCGTGGGCGTCAGCAAGGCTATGGAGCTGATTCTGACGGCCAAGACCATCAAGGCCGACGAGGCCAAGGCCATCGGCCTGGTCAGCGAGGTCTACCCCGCCGAGGAGCTGATGGATAAGGCCATGGAGCTGGCCAACGCGATCTGCGCCAACGCCCAGATCGCCGTGTGCGAATCCAAGCGCTGCATCCGCATGGGCATGCAGACCGACATCCACACCGGCTCCGCTTTCGAGGCCGAGGCCTTCGGCGTTACCTGCGGCACCGAGGACAAGAACGAGGGCATGGGCGCGTTCCTGGAGAAGCGGGCTGAGAAGCACTTCCAGAACCGGTAAACGGTACATATGACGCCTGTCATCGCAAACCTGTCCGACCAGGTATGGAATGTTCTGATCAAACCAATAGAAAAGAGGTTTTTTACTATGAAGAAGATTGTGGTCATCGGCGGCGGTACCATGGGGCTGGACATCGCCCAGGTATTTGCCCGCAACGGCTATGACGTTGTGGTGCGCGACATCAAGGACGAGATCATCCAGGCCAGCGAGGCCCGGCTGAACAAGGGCCTGGATAAGCTGGTGAGCAAGGGCAAGCTGGACGAGGCCAAGAAGGCTGAGATCCTGTCCCACATGAGCTTCACCACCGAGCTGGCCGCCGCTGCCGATGCCGATCTGGTGGTGGAGGCCGCCATCGAGAACCTGGACATCAAGAAGAGCATCTTCGCGGAGCTGGACAGCCTCTGCAAGCCGGAGACCATCCTGGCCTCCAACACGTCCTCCATCTCCATCACCGCCATCGCGGCGGCCACCAAGCGGGCCGACAAGTTCATCGGCATGCACTTCTTTAACCCCGCCACCGTCATGAAGCTGGTGGAGGTCATCCGGGGCGCCCACACCTCCGATGAGACCTACAAGACCATTGCCGAGCTGGCCGCCGCCATCGGCAAGGAGCCCGTTGAAGTCAATGAGGCCCCCGGCTTTGTGGTGAACAAGATTCTGGTTCCCATGATCAACGAGGGCATCGACCTGGTCTACACCGGCGTGGCCAGTGTGGAGGGTGTGGACACCGCCATGAAGCTGGGCGCCAACCACCCCATGGGCCCCCTGGCCCTGGGCGATCTGATCGGCCTGGACGTATGCCTGGCCATCATGGACACCCTGTACGACGAGACCCACGATCCCAAGTACCGCGCCTCCCTACTGCTGCGCAAGATGGTCCGCGCCGGCAAGCTGGGCCGTAAGACCGGCATCGGCTTCTACGACTACTCCAAAAAGTAAACAGGGCAGACGCAGTTCCCTATGCGAGCAACGACGGGCGGGAGCCCCTGACTCCCGCCCGCCCGTTCTGAAATATAAATCTTAGGAGGAAGGCAACAAATGGATCTGCACCTTTCCAGAGAGCAGGAAATGCTCCGCAAGATGTACCGTGACTTCGCCGAAAATGAAGTCAAGCCCCTGGCCGAGTGGGTGGACGAGAACGAGGCGTTCCCCGAGGAGACCGTCAAGAAGATGGCCAAGCTGGGGATGATGGGCATCTATTTCCCCAAGGAGTACGGCGGCGCCGGCGCGGACGTTCTGTCCTATGTCATGGCCGTCGAGGAGATGAGCAAGGTCTGCGGCACCACCGGCGTTATCATCTCCGCCCACACCTCCCTGTGCTGCGCTCCCATCTATGAGAACGGCACCGAGGAGCAGAAGAAGTATTACCTGCCCAAGCTGTGCTCCGGCGAGTGGATCGGCGCGTTCGGCCTGACCGAGCCCGGCGCCGGCACCGACGCCCAGGGCCAGCAGACCACCGCCGTGCTGGACGAGAAGGGGGAGAACTGGATCCTCAACGGCTCCAAGATCTTCATCACCAACGCCGGCTACGCCAACGTGTTCGTGATCTTTGCCATCACCGGCGTTACCACCGACAAGCGCGGCCGCAAGAAGAAGGAGATCTCCGCCTTCATCGTGGAGCGCACCGACCCCGGCTTCTCCGTGGGCAAGCACGAGAAGAAGATGGGCATCAAGGGCTCCTCCACCTGTGAGCTGATTATGGAGGACTGCATTATCCCCAAGGACCGCCTGCTGGGCAAGCAGGGCAAGGGCTTCGGTATCGCCATGAAGACCCTGGACGGCGGCCGTATCGGTATTGCCTCCCAGGCCCTGGGTCTGGCCGAGGGAGCCATCGAGGAGACCATCAAGTACACCAAGGAGCGCGTCCAGTTCGGCCGGCGCATCTCCCAGTTCCAGAACACCCAGTTCCAGCTGGCTGACATGCACGCCAAGACCGAGGCGGCCAAGTGGCTGGTGTACTCCGCGGCCATGAAGAAGGAGAACCATGAGCCCTACACTGTGGACGCCGCTATGGCCAAGCTGGTGGCGGCTGAGACGGCCAGCGACGTGACCCGCCGCTGCGTGCAGCTGTTCGGCGGCTATGGCTACACCCGTGAGTACCCCATGGAGCGCATGATGCGCGACGCGAAGATCACCGAGATCTACGAGGGTACCAGCGAGGTGCAGCGCATGGTCATCTCCGCCAACCTGGGCGTGAACTAAAGGAACTGGAGGGAAAATTACGATATGAAATGCATCGTTTGTGTCAAGCAGGTACCTGATACCTCCGGCGTGGTGGCGGTGAAGGAAGACGGCACCATGGACCGCGCGGCCATGGCCACCATCACCAACCACGACGACCTGGCTGCGGTTGAGGCCGCGCTGCGCATCAAGGACGCCACCGGCTGCAAGGTGGTTGTGGTCTCCATGGGCCCTCCTCCCGCCGAGGGGATGCTGCGTGAGCTGCTGGCCATGGGCTGCGATGAGGCCGTGCTGGTCTCCGCCCGCGAGTTCGGCGGTTCCGATACTTACGCCACCTCTCAGATTCTCGCCGCCGCCATCAAGAAGGTGGGCGTGGACGAGGACGACATCGTGTTCTGCGGCCGCCAGGCCATCGACGGCGACACCGCCCAGGTGGGCCCCCAGATCGCCGAGAAGCTGCACCTGCCCCAGGTCTCCTATGTGGCGGAGATCGCGGTGGAGAACAAGGCCGTCACCGTGAAGCGTCTGCTGGAGGACGGCTACATGACCATCAAGGTTCAGACGCCCTGCCTGCTGACCTGCGTGAAGGAGCTGAACGACGCCCGCTACATGAGCGTGGGCGGCATCATGGAGTGCTACAACAAGCCTCTGGAGATCTACAACTACGAGACTCTGAAGGACGATCCCCTCATCGACGTGGATACCATCGGCCTGAAAGGCTCTCCCACGAATGTGTACAAGTCCTTCTCTCCCCCGGTGAAGGGCGCCGGTATGATGATGGAGGGCGCCGACAAGGCGACCGTCGAGAAGCTGGTCTCCATCCTCAACGACAAGCACATCATCTGATAGAGTGAAAGGAGAGCAACACAATGGCTTTTGATAGTAAGGATACCGCCGCCTTCAAGGGCGTATGGGTTTTCTGTGAGCAGCGCGAGGGCGTGATTATGTCCACCAGCTACCAGCTCCTCTCCGAGGGCCGCAAGCTGGCCAACGACCTGGGCGTGGAGCTGTGCGGCGTGGTGCTGGGCAAGGACATCAAGGAGGACTACCTGAAGGCCCTGGGCGGCTACGGCGCCGACAAGGTGTACTACTGCAACCACGAGCTGCTGGATGTCTACACCACCGACGCCTACACCAAGGTCATCTGTGACCTGGTGGAGGACAAGAAGCCCGAGATCTTCCTCATCGGCGCCACCAACATCGGCCGTGACCTGGGCCCCCGCTGCGCGGCCCGCCTGCACACCGGCCTGACCGCCGACTGCACCCACCTGGACGTGGACGTGGAGAAGTACAAGGCCTTCCTGAAGACCACCTCCACCATCGACGTGGACAACACCAAGTTCGAGGAGAACACCAACCTGAAGATGACCCGTCCGGCCTTCGGCGGTCACCTGATGGCCACCATCATCTGCCCCCGTTTCCGTCCCCAGATGTCCACCGTGCGTCCCGGCGTCATGCAGACCCAGCCCTATGACGAGGCCGGCGCCGCGAAGACGGAGATCGTCAACGTGGACGTGAAGCTGGACAAGTCCGACATCCATGTGGATGTGCTGGAGGTCAAGAAGGCCGCCAAGAAGCTGGTCGATCTGATCGGCGCCGACGTGGTGGTTTCCGTGGGCCGCGGCATCAGCAAGGACGTCGAGGGCGGCATCAAGCTGGCTGAGGAGCTGG
>UMFB01035675.1_pt1 | contig 12938 bp, 8 predicted proteins | sample 1964921 | NCBI WGS metagenome assembly UMFB01 (sample SAMEA4836037, study PRJEB28245) | human gut metagenome | biome: gut microbiome; material: fecal sample | place: Denmark | collected 2008
TGGAATATGCGGATGGCCTACGGCTATCAGTATCTCTATGGGCAGGAGGCAAAGGCCATTCCCTATGCCCAGCGGTGGGCAGAACTGGACCCGGAGGACGAAAATGCCCCGGCGGTGATCCGGGAGTGTAAGGCGGAGATCCGGAAACGCCAGCACAGCCGGAAGAAGAAGGCCAAATTCGTGCCCGGTGATACTCCATTTGAGGGCTTCGACCTCACCAGCTTCTGGGATGATAATTGGTATGCACTGAAAGAATATGTCAGTGATCCGCCTTCCGATGAGCTGATCGCCAGCGTGGAGGAGGAACTGGGCTATAAGCTGCCTGCCGCCTATATCTGGCTGATGAAGCAGCACAACGGCGGCATTCCGGTGAATACCTGCTATCCCTGCGATGAGCCTACCTGTTGGGCAGAGGATCATGTGGCCATTACCGGCATTTTCAGCATCGGACGGGAAAAGAGCTATTCCCTCTGCGGGGAACTGGGCAGCCAGTTTATGATCGATGAGTGGGAGTATCCTGCCATCGGCGTGGCCATCTGCGACTGCCCCAGCGCCGGACACGATATGATCTTTCTGGACTACCGGGCCTGCGGTCCCCAGGGAGAGCCTGCGGTGGTCCATGTGGATCAGGAAAACGATTACAAGATCACCCATCTGGCAGACTGCTTTGAGGAGTTCATCCGCGGACTGGAGCATGAATCCCTCTATGATCTGGATGAAGATGTAGAGGATCTTGAGGATGATGCCGACGAGGAGGAAACTGACTGTAAGGGCTCCTTTGCCGGGTCTGTGCTCCTCTCCGAAGCAGAGTGGGACAAGGAGCAGTTGATCCGGGATCTGCGGGAAGAATGGGGCATCGCAGATGAGGAGCCGGATGAGGGCGACGAAGAGGATGAGAACAGCGATGACGCTGTGGTGATGCGGGTCGGCAATATGATGCTGATCGTGACACTCTTCCACGGTCACATCCCGAACAATGAAGCAGAGGTCAACGCCGAAAACAACTACATGTGGCCAGAGGCCGTAGAGGCGGCCAAAGCGCACAAGGCCCATATCATGGTGGCTGTGCTGGGCGAGGAGGAGAACTTGCTGGAACGGGGTAAGCTGTTTACCAAGGCGATGGCAGTGTGCTGCAAGCAGAAATACGCCGCCGGCGTCTACACCAGCGGCGTGGTATTTGAGCCTCGTTTCTATGAGGGCCTTGCCGATATGATGAAAGAGGACGAACTGCCCATCTTCAACTGGATCTGGTTCGGCCTGTACCGGAGCGAGGGTGGCTTGAACGGCTACACCTACGGCATGGATGTGTTCGGCAAGGAGGAGATGGAGGTGCTGAACGCCGACGCCGAGCCGGAGGAACTGCGGGACTTTTTGGCAAGCCTTGCCTCCTATGTGCTGGCGTGTGATGTGACGCTGCAAGACGGCGAGACCATCGGCTTTGCGGCAGACGATAAGCACGCCATCACCCGCAGCCCCGGTGTCTCTCTGCCGGAGGAGCAAATGACCCTGAAGATCGGCTACGCGCCTATAAAGGGAGATCCGGAGGATGACAGCTGCGGCCACTCAGACAATGAGGACACGCAGGATGAGGAAGAATTCAGTAATCCCGAAGTCTATACCGAGGAGGAGATGGAGGCCGTCGAGGGGCACATCCAGCAGTATTTCGGCGAGATCGAGAATGTGTTCCACGAGCTGGTTTCTCCCGACATCCATGTGGACATCTGTATTGTGCCGCCCACTGGGGAACGGGACTACTACACCCTGGTGACCATGGGCATGGGCGCCCACCGGATGAATGTGCCGGAGGAGCTGGCGGAGTACAAGCTGGAGCGGGCGGAGTTGGCTATCGCCCTGCCTGCGGGCTGGAAGCTGGATCAGGAGTCCATGAAAGATGAAAAGTGGTACTGGCCCATCTGCCTGCTGAAAGTGCTGGCCCGCCTGCCCATTGCCAGTGATACCTGGCTGGGTTTCGGCCATACCATGGACAATGGGGATGACTTTGCAAAAGATACAAAGCTGTGCGCCTCCATTCTGACCGGTCCCCAGGACACTGAAGATGGCAACGAGGTCTGCATCCTGCCGGGCGGCGAGGAGGTCAACTTCTATCAGGTGATCCCCCTCTACCGGGATGAATTGGAATATAAGATGGCCCATGACGCGGATGCCTTGCTGGACAAAATGGACGGCATCAGCTTTGTGGCGGAGCCGGATCGCCAGGATGCCATCACCAGAGGCACCCTTTCTAACGATGATTTTGACGGCGAGATGGACGACGCCTCCTATCACCTTGAGAGCATTGAGGAGAAGAAACTGCCGATTGCCCCCATCAATGCCTACAACCACATGGCCATCTACCTGCGCTGGTGCATGGAGCACGACCTGATGGGCGAGGACTTCCTGAAAGAATACAGCGAAGTGGCCAAACAGGTCAAAGCCGACCCTGCCAGCGTGGATCTGCGGGAGTTTATCCGGGATGAGCTGGACGGCTGTCTGTTCTCTGTGCTATTCAATCAGCAAGGCCGTGCCTTTGCAGGCTATTACTATGGAGAGGGCGACAGTCCCTACTATCCTGCCGATGTTGACGACAACGCCCTCCGCTTCTTCGGCTCAGAGCGGTATCACTCCGATGAGTTCCAAGATGAAGCCTACCTGTTCATCCCCTTTGACGAGGACTACTATGAGGCTATGGCTCAAGTGATTGAGGAACGCTTCGTCAACTGGCAGGGACAGGACTTCGACGAGGACACGCTGGAGCCTTCCGGGGTGGCTCAGGCCATCATGGAGTATCTGGACTGCGAGTGCACCTATTTCCCCTCCATGGCAGATGATGACCCCATCATGTCGGCATACAGCCATGCCAAACGGGAAAGCGTTAGAGAGGGCTTTGTTCCAGTTCTTATCCAGGCGGATGATGAAACGCTGCTGGAGTGTCTGGTGATGAACGCCGACCCGGAGAATGATGCGGACTTCTACGAATTTGACCTCAAAACGGTAGCGGAGTATCGGAAGAAGATGCTCTCCGCTCCCGTCAAGGACGGAAAGGCTCTTTTGGAGGAATTGACCGGCCAGCGTAGAGCGGAGGCCGAGGATGATGATCTGGATTGGGATGAGGAAGTCCTGGGCGAGATGGAGGGTGGCTATGACAATGACCGCTTCTCCTGCTACTGGGACTCGGACAGTCACATGACATATCCGCTCATTCTGGCTAAAATTCCGGTAAAGAACCCCTGGGAGATATTCGCCTATCTGCCCTTTGGAAATTGGAATGAGTGTCCCGCCACACCGGACCTGATGGCAGCGGCGAAATACTGGTTCGAGCAGCATGGTGCCATCCCTGCCGCCATGAGCCACGATGAGCTGGAGTTCCTGCTCCCGGCTCCCGTTCCCAAGGAGAAGGCTATGGAAGCTGCCACAGAGCAGTACGGCTTCTGCCCGGACATCGTGGATCAGGAGCAGGATGATCCCACCGTGGGCAATCTGGCGGATGTGCTGCGGCAGTCCACCGTCTGGTATTTCTGGTGGGATTGATGTTGGGGGGGCCTGGCAATGCAAACGAAAACACTGACCATTCAACTGAATAATGAACAACTGCCCATTCTTCCAGTGGAGCCGGAAGCCTACCTCTCCTTTGCCACTCTGCCGATGGAAATGAATTGGAGTTAACAGGAAACCGGGCGGGGCTGCTCCTATTGGCGAAAGCCGCGCTGGGTATGGCAGAAACCATTCGTGAGGATGGATTTCACATCCATCTGGACGACCTGTATAGCATCAACTCCGAGGAAAAAAGTATCCTGATCCGAAAGGAGGAACGGCCAAAACCATGAAAGAAAAAGCCAGTCTGATGCTTTACAAGGGATGGATGGACAGAATATAATGAAAAAGCAAGACTTACGGGAGGGAGTATCCCATGAAAGAATTTACGGTTTTGATATGCTCAATGACAATACATCTCCTTTCAAGCAAGGGGATCGCGCTGGGGCTGGTCCTTCTTTTGTTTTGGCTTAAGGGGAGACAGCTTGGATTCCAGCCCAAAGAATGGGAAAACTATTTTTTAGGGTTGTCACAGGAAAAAGTCCTTAGGATCGCCCTTGGCATATCTGGGGTTTCCATATCTGCCGCTTCATTTTTAAGCTATATATTTCTTCAAAAGACAGGGTTTCACCATGCCTTTATAATTGCGGGCCTTATGTTTGCGGGCAGTATTTTCTGGTTCTGGCACAGATGGAAGGGAGAAAAGGGAAAGGCGTATCTTCTGAAAAGGTTTTCTGAAATTCCGCAAACGATTTTAGAAAATAGAAGTAAGGGTATTAGAGGATGAAAAAAATATTAATTCATGGTACGGGCCATAAAGCGGCAAGCTGGAAGAAAACAATTTCCTGCATGAACGATCAGGAGGATATTTTATGTCCGGATTTATGCTCGATTCTGAAGGGGAAGGAAGCTGTCTATGAGAATTTATATTCTTCTTTGATCGAATACTGCGCCGCCATGGATGGACCGTTCCACCTGTGCGGTCTTTCCTTAGGCGGGATCTTAGCATTGAATTATACGCTGGACTTTCCGGAAAAGGTAGAAACCCTTGTTTTAATTGGAACGCCTCATAAAATCCCCAAAGCGGCCCTTGGGTTTCAGAATGTGATCTTCCGGTTTCTGCCCCGGTCCGCTTTTCGGGGGATGGCATTTGATAAGAAGGACACGTTCGATTTGGTAAACTCTATGAAAAAACTGGATTTCAGAAGCCGGATACAGGAAATAACCTGTCCGGTGCTGGTCGTCTGCGGAGAGAAGGACCGCGTGAACAGGAAGTCGGCGTATTATTTTTCGCAGAATATAGAAAATGCGGCGCTGAGCGTTGCAGAAAATGCCGGACATGCTGTAAACGAGGAAAATCCAAAGGCATTGGCGAGAGTTTTGGATGAATATTATGTAGGAAAGGGATGATCGGGCATTTTATAAAACGATCTCCGGGACCGCCCGGGGAAACTGACACAGACAGCCAGGAAAGAGATTGCATCTTTCCTGGTTTTCGTTTATTATAATAAATACTAATTTTAAATTTTGACTTTATATTTCGGAGAAAGGTACAGACACCCATGGCGTGAAAGACGTATCCCGTCCAGGAGAGGGATCCGGAGGGCGGTTCTGGATGTGATGCCGTTCCTGTTCCCGGAAATGGCAGATGAGAGGCTGATATTCAGATCCATGGTGAAATGGAGCACATCATGGCCCTGGCTGGCGCATGAGCGGATGCTACGACAACTGATAAGGAGGAATGATTTATGAAGCTGCTGGAACAATGCCAGAAATGGAATGAGGAAGATGAATTCCAGAAGATCATAAACACGCTGGAGGCCATCCCTGCCGGGGAGCGCACGCCCGAGATGGACAGCGAGCTGGCCCGGGCATACAGCAATCTGGCAGAGCCGGGAGACCGGGAGCTGTTCCAGAGGGCCATCGGCCTGCTGGAGCCCCATGAAGCCCGCCCCGGCGATACGGATACCCAGGAGCTGATCGACAGCTGCCGCCGATGTCTGGCTCTGCCGGGGTTTGAGAAGAATTTCCGGCAGCGGACAAAGGAGGCCTGGGCAGCTTTTGCCGGGATCGAGCCAGAACTTCGCCGGATCATGGATACGGATGAGATGCGGGAGAGGGGAGAAGAGCTGGTGGAGGAATGCCAAAAAGTACTGGAGCTGGCCTTCTGTTCCCCCTCCTTTGAACTGGCCGTTGGCGGGGAGAAGTATGAGCTGATCCTCAGCGCCGACGGAAACCGGTCGGCCCTGTTCCCGCTGGTCTATTTCCAGCGCCGTGCGCCGGAGTCTGTGCTGGAGCACTGGAATATCCTGGTGGGACGTCAGCCCTCAGCGGGATTTTCTCTCCAGGCCGGGGAACTCCAGGTGCAGGCGGAGGACGTGCTGGTCTGGACAGAGTCCAGGGAGGACCGGGTTTCCCTGGCTCTTTACTGTGAGAAGCTCCTGCCGCTGATGAAGGCGGAGGAAGATAAGGTATGGTGGCTGCTCTGTACCCTCACAGACCAGGTGCTGGGGGAGGTGTCCTCCATTGCTCTCATCCATGATCTGGATATTGCAAAACAGCCCAGGTCTGGAGCGGCGGTTCTACTTTCTGAGCTTCCGGGGAAGCTTCGGGATATGGGATATACACGATGGGACGACGCCGGGGATTATCTGGAAAACAGCTATATTGCCTATGAGCTGGAGCCGGTGAAGGATCCGGAGGCCGACTGGCGTCTGGATGTGGGGGGCGGTTCAACCCGCCTGCCGGTCCTCATCAACGACTACATGAGGGCTGAGAGCGGAATCATGGACGATTACCACAGGGACGGCATTGCAGCCGGCTTCCTGTGTTATCCACTGGATGGCTTTACCGGGGAAGGACGGGCGGAGGAAATTTTAACGTTCCGGGACGCCTTGCGGGAGGCGGTCCGGGAATATGCGGGAGAGGATGCAGTGACGTTTCTGGGCGGGGCCACCGGCCTGTATTACGGGTATTTGGATCTTATAGCCTGGGATCTGTCCGCTGTCCTGGATGCGGCCAGGGAATTTTTTGCTGGAACAGATCTGGCCTGGGGCGGATTCCATGTGTTCAGGAGGGATGTGGGGGCCGTCCGCCTGTGGGAACAGGAGGGAGAGCCCCAGGTGGATGCAAAGACCGGTTCCCTGCTTTCGGCCCAGGACATTGAAACGCTGGAATCCTTTGAGGATGGGATATCGGGGTATTTTGGGAAAATGCTCCAGTGGCTGGAGGACTTTATTGAGCGGGGCGTGGAGACGGGACGGTTTACCAGCCGGCAGGCCAGACAGGATCTTAAGATCGCCCTGTGGTATTCCTATGCCTGCAACAACCTGGATGAGTACCGGTACTATTATAAGGCGGTCCAGTGGATGAAGGATTCAGAGAAAAATGCCGGGGGCTGTGCCACATGGTACTACCGGTACTCGGTGGCCCTGATGTACTGCGGCCGGCTGGAGGAGGCCCTGGATTATGCAGAAAAGGGGATCCGGGAGGAACCGGATTATCCATGGATCTGGCTGCAGGCGGCCAAGCTGCGGTCCCATTCCGGCGATAAAGCCGGAGCATTGGAGGCCGTGGCCCACGGCCTTAAGCTGGAGCCTGGCGATCATGAGTTCCTGACACTCAAAAGAGAGATCGAGGCCGGGGAGCCGCTGGAGCGGATGGAATACCACTGGATCGATCCCGGAGCCGACCGGAATCTCCAGCAGGGCCTGGATGAAGATGCCGATGAGAAGCAGCGGTCCATTTCCTGCATTACTGTCAATAGGGAAGGACTGGAACGGTTCTGGAATATTTTCGGGCCAAAACCGGAGCAGTATGCGCCAAACGGGCCGTTTACCCAGTTCCCCTACACAGTAAACGGACAGACCTTTGATCTGGTATTCCAGATGAACGAGGCCGGTATGTCCAGCCTCAGCGCAGACTGGCTGGAGCGGCTGGCGGGCTGGCTTAAGGAGGGGAGGTGGCTGGAACAGAACCACCCGGACGGCAGGCCGGCCCGTCTGGATACGGTGCTGGTGGGATTGGATTACCATATGGGCCTGGTCTATCATCTGATGGAAGAGGACGAATATTTCCAGATATTCCTGCGTCCGGACGGGACCGAAAAGGAGGGCGCGTTCTGGTCCTCGAAGGAGGGCAGCGGGCCGGAGGTTTATACCATAGAAGAGATGGAAGCGGTGGAAGAGCATATCCAGAAATACTTTGGGGAGATCGGTCATGTTTTCCATGAGCTGGTTTCGCCGGACATCCATGTGGACATCTGTGTGGTCCCTCCTGACAGGGAGCGGAATTATTATACGCTGGTCACCATGGGCATGGGAGCCCGCCAGATGCAGGTCCCGGAGGAGTTGGCGGAATACCGGCTGGAGCGGGCAGAGCTGGCCATTGCCCTGCCGCCGGACTGGAGGATGGACGAGGAGTCCATGAAGGATGAGCGGTGGTACTGGCCGGTCCGTCTGTTAAAGGTACTGGCCCGTCTGCCCATCCGGTCGGATACATGGCTGGGCTGGGGTCACACCACAGACAATCAAAGGCCCTTTGCGGAGGACACAAAGCTCTGTGGCGCGATCCTGGCAGAGCCTCAGAATATCCGAAAGGAAGGATTTTTCTGCCATTTTCCCGGCGGAGAGGAGATCAACTTCTACCAGGTCATCCCCCTGTACCGGGAGGAGCTGGAGTATAAGCTGGAACACAATGCGGAGGCCCTGCTGGAAAAGCTGGCGGAGGCGGACTTTGCAGTGCATCCGGACCGGCCGTGCTGCCTTACGGACAGAATGGGCAGTGGCTGACCGTATCAGATGGCAGATCTTTTTCAAAAACTTTTCAAAAACTCTTGACTGTACTGTTGCTGTACGGTTTAAAATGACCGGGTGATCAGAAAACGAGAACAGGAAAGGAACCGAAGAGATGAAAAAGATGCGTGTATTTGGTATGGCGGCTGCCTGTACAGCTATTGCAGCCGGAGTGCTGTGGCTTTGTTTTGGCGAGAAGATAAAGATCCTCCACACCTCTTTAAAGAGCTTTAAGGATGAAAATCTGGCGTATACCTTCCAGCATACTCCGGAGATCCAGCCGACGAAGAAAATAAGCCGGGGAGACGACCCCTTCCAGTTTTTAAAGGAAGAAAACGTTTCCCTGGCGGACGGCTTCCGCTTTAAGGGCGGATTTTATCCAACAGAGGGATTTCTTGAGGATACAAAGACCTCGGCCCTGCTGGTGGTGAAGGACGATGTGATCAAATATGAAAAATATTTTTATGGAGGGGATCCCCAGACGCTGTTTTCGTCCAATTCCATGGGAAAATCCTTCGTTTCAGCGCTGATGGGGATCGCAGTAGCTGAAGGCGCTGTTGAAAGCGTCGAGGATCCCATTGGAAAGTATGTCCCGGAGTTTGCAGGGACGGATCTGGAGTCCATTCCGATCCGCGCATGCCTGCAGATGGCTTCCGGGATCGATTTCAATGAGGATACGGATATGAGCCGGTTTTCCATGCGTACCCTAATGGGCACACCATCCATGAAGGTGATCGCAGACCATGGGGTGCAGGAGGAGCCGTATACCCACCGCAGATATCAGAGCATTAATACAGAGATCCTGGGTCAGATCATTAAAAATGCTACCGGACGCAGCTTGGCGGAATATATGGAGGAGAAGCTCTGGAAACGGATCGGCGCAGAGCAGGACGCATACTGGACTCTGAGCAACGGGACGGAGCTGGCCATGGGAGGCTTAAGCGTCTCCCTCAGGGATTATGCACGGTTTGCACGGCTTTATCTGAACGGGGGCAGCTTCCATGGGGAGCAGATCCTCACAAAAGAATGGGTGAGGGACAGCATGGATGTCAGCGCAGCCTATTCCAGGCCCGGGGCAAACCAGGACGTCTATAACGCCATTGGATATGGGTACCAGTGGTGGGTGCCGGAAGGGGATCGGGGAGAGTTCATGGCCATCGGCGTTTACGGCCAGTGGATGTATGCAGATCCCTCCAGGCAGATCATCATAGTAAAGACCAGTGCGGATCCAGATTTCATGTCCAAGGACTACGAGCTGAAGCATGTGGAATTTTTCCGGGCCATCGCAGGCGGGCTTTTATAAAGCCCCCTGCCGTCTGGCCGCCTCTCTTAGGATATCCACACTGGCTCCTGGGATCCGGCCCAGATGGTCGGGGCCCACATTCAGAAGATAATTAATGCCCAGGCCGTTTAATTTCTTCCGGATGGCCAGGATGGTCTCGGCGCTTTTCCAGTCCTGGTCCCAGGCACAGTAGCCCCAGCTGTGGTTTAAGGTGGCGGCGGTTTCGTAAAGGCCGTAGGGAGATGGCTTTAAGCCGTCGCAGCCATTGAGATCCAGCCCGGCAGGATCCAGCTCCCCGTCTCCGGGAATGGAATCCGGGATCTCGTTGTCCCCCAGAGAAACGTAATCATAAGCGCCGTTGCCCAGCCGGGAATTGATCAGACAGTCCGGCTGGTATTTTTTTACCAGATCGAACAGCTCCCGGCTCTGGGAATCCCGGATGGTCATGGGCACATCAAACCAGATCAGGCACAGCTCCCCATAATTTCTTAAGATCTCCTCCACCTGGGGACGGATCTTATTTTCAAAACAGATATCAAAGTTTTTCTTCGCATTGTCGGGAAAATCCCAGTCGTTGCACCAGGATTGTCCGGCGCAGGGGATATGGCCGGAGAGATAACCGCCGCCGTGCTCCTCATGCCAGTCCAGATCCTGGGAATAGTAGAGACCGAATTTCAGACCGTGCTTATAACAGGCCTCGGCCAGTTCTCCTACCACGTCGCGGCCAAAGGGCGTGGCGTCCACCACGTTGAAGCGGTCGGCCCTGGAATGGAAGAGGGCGAAGCCGTCGTGGTGCTTGCTGGTCATGACGAAATACTTCATCCCGCATTCCTTTGCCAGACGGATCCACTGGTCCGCGTTAAAATACACCGGGTTAAAGGCCGTTGCCAGCTTGTCGTATTCTGCCATGGGGATCCGTTGGTTGGCCTGGATCCATTCCGCATAGCTGCTGCTTTTTTTTCCGTTCCATTCTCCGCCCAGAAGGGAATACAGTCCCCAGTGGGCCATCATGCCGTACTGGGCCTCTTTAAACCATTTTCTCATATCCATTTCCAATACCTCCGGTAAAAGCTGTTGTGTTTTCATGGGCATGACTATATAATAAATTTTAGAATAAGTACATGGGATTTTTGTACAGAAAGATGGACTTTTTGGATGGATGGAATTTTTGAATGTCCGTTTCTTACGGGAAACTGGGGCTCTCTAAGCCTAAATCTCCTGGAAGCGGCTATGTTTTACGGAGATACGTCATGGAATTTTCCAAATACCAGGTCGCCGTTCAACCGGATCTATTTTATGATGGACGGGGAGGCATACCTGGAAAATGAGGAGGAGCGGGTGGAGCTTCTTCCGGGAAATGTGTACCTGGTCCCGGCGGAGTGCCGGTACAGCTACGTGTGTCCCAGCACCATGCAGAAGTTTTATATCCACTTTACCATGGAGCTGCTCCCAGGAGTGGATCTGTTCAGCCATCTGGGGAAGGTCCGGGGGCTTCCTTATGAATGGGATTTTTTAGAGGACATTCTGGGAGCCGTCCAGAAGGAATCCGTTGGAGGCCTCCTTTATCTGAAGGCGGTATTTTCACGCCTGGTCTATGACTTTTTTGAACAGGGAGCAGGGGGCGACGGGTATCTGGAGTCCTTCCGGGGATTTTACCGCCAGAGGTCGGTCCTGGATTATCTGGAGGGGCATCTGAGCGCAGGGCTCCGTATCCAGGAGCTGGCGGATGCCATAGATATGCCGGTCCATCAGCTTTCCAGGTCCTTCCAGCAGGATACAAAGATGGGATTAAAAGAATATATGTCCCGGCAGCTGGCCCAGAGGGCCAGGCAGATGCTGGGACATACGGATATGCCGGTGTGGGAGGTGGCGGAAGCGCTGGGATTTACAGATCCATACTATTTTTCGCGTTTTTTTAAAAAATATGAAAAATTATCTCCCCGGGAATACCGGAAGCTGCGGTTTTAACCGTGGCCTGCGGCTATTCCAGAGGTTGGATGTAGAAATTTCCGATCACGTCGCTGGAGTTTAACACGCTGACGAAGGTGCCGGGGTAATGGGCCAGGATCTGTTTCCGCACCTTCCGCACATCGCTGTCGGAAAGCACTGTGTAGATCAGGTACTTTTTATGGGCGCTGTAAAAGCCCATGCCTTTAAAGATCGTGCTGCTGTGATGGGTCAGCTCCAGGATGTCAGCGGAAATGGATGCCGGATCCTCGGTGATGATCAGCAGGGTCTTTTTATGGTATTTTTTATAAAAGGTATTGATCACCTGGGTATTACAGAACTGGAAGATGATCGAATACAGGGCCTTATCCATACCAAACAGGAAGCCGGAGGTCAGGATCACGGCAGCGCTGAAGAGCAGCATGTAATTAAAGGTAGAGATCTTATATTTTGCGGATAAGGTCATGGCAATAAAATCTGTGCCGCCGCTGCTGGCATTGTTGTTGAGGATCAGGCTCATTCCCAGGCCGTTGATGATGCCGCCGAATACAGAGATCAGCAGGATATCGCCGGTGATGGGAGTTACGGGAAGCTGGTCCACCAGGACAGAGACCACCACGATGCTGATACAGGAAAGGATCGTAAACTTTTTCCCAACAAAGCGGTAGGCCAGCATGGCCGGAATGGCATTAAAAAATACGTTTAACAGTGTAAACGGGATCTTAAGGCCGAAGAAGGTCAGGGCCACCCTCTGGATCAGCTTGGAGAGTCCGGAAAAACCGCCGGGCACCAGGCCGCCCTGTTCCACAAAGGTGTTCATGTTGATGGCCAGGATGGCGCTTCCGGCCAGGATCAGTAAAAAGGAGAGGATCTCCTTAAGGTCTGTTTTTTTCTTTTCCATAGTACCTCCTAAAATGGAATTGTGGTCTATATCATACCATTTTGGCTTTGGCTCTGCAATCGCAAAATGAAAAACATTGGAAATTAATAAGGAGGGGATCGCTGATGTATATTGCTGATCTGCATATTCATTCCCGGTATTCCAGGGCCACTAGCCGGGAGCTGACGCCGGAGACCCTGGAGCTTTCTGCCAGGCGAAAGGGGATCCGTCTTTTAGGCACAGGAGATTTTACCCATCCTGCCTGGCGGGCTGAGCTGGAGGAAAAGCTGGTCCCGGCAGAGGACGGGCTCTACCGGCTGAAGAAGGAGTATATGCGGGAGCCGGGAGAAGGAGGCGCCTGCAAAGGGACCCGGTTTGTGGTTTCCGGGGAGATCAGTTCCATTTATAAACAGGACGGCAGGGTCCGGAAGGTCCACAGCCTGATCCTGCTGCCGGGACTTGAGGAGGCAAAGCTTTTATCGAAACGGCTGGAGGCCATCGGGAA
>UMFB01043871.1_pt1 | contig 12793 bp, 9 predicted proteins | sample 1964921 | NCBI WGS metagenome assembly UMFB01 (sample SAMEA4836037, study PRJEB28245) | human gut metagenome | biome: gut microbiome; material: fecal sample | place: Denmark | collected 2008
ATAATTAGGAAAATGAAATAATTTACTGTGTTGCATTAACGCAAAAGAGCTACCAACACATTTATGTAGTACTCTGGCTTAATAGCAATATTCTTTTCTTTGCAAGCAGGTAAACACAGGTTGTTCCTTAATATCCTTTTGTTTGGGAAACTCCGTTCTCCCATTTATTCACCGCTGGGGTAGTTACTCCTAAGCGGTTTGCCATTTCCTCCTGGGTGAAACCAGACACTTTTCTATATTTTTTTATCACACTTCCAATATTCATCCTAATTCTCTCCTGATTGAAATTTCAAAAGCTTTTGTGATTAAATCATAGCATGATTGGAAATTGGACACAATTGAATTGTTATTAAATAAAATTCATATTTTTTAACTAATGGGAAAGTTGATCGTGATTAGCAGTTGATTTTGGGGGCATATCCTAACAAAAGGAATCATGGAGGCTATGTTTTGCGATACTTTGTATGTCCCCCCTGGTCACCAATTAATTAATTATGCATACTCTAACAGAAGAAGTCGGTAAAGGAGTGTCTGCATGAAAAATAAAAAATGGATTTCACTGGCGACAGCAGTCGTTCTGGCGGTGACTGCACTGCCGCTGGGAGTGTTTGCTGCAAAGAAAGATGAGGCGGAGCTTGCAAAAGTTACCTTAAATGAAGTAGCCCATTCCATCTTTTATGCACCGCAGTATGTGGCAATCGAAGAGGGATATTTTAAAGATGAGGGGCTTGATCTGACGCTTATAACTGGATTTGGGGCAGATAAAACTATGACTGCAGTCATATCCGGCGAGGCGGATATCGGATTTATGGGAGCAGAAGCATCTATCTATGCCTATCAGGAGGGAGCTACTGATCCTGTTGTAAACTTTGCACAGCTTACCCAACGGGCCGGAAATTTCCTTGTGGCAAGAGAAGAAATGCCGGATTTTAAATGGGAAGATCTGAAGGGCAGGAAAGTTCTTGGCGGCCGAAAAGGTGGCATGCCGGAAATGGTATTTGAATATATTCTGAAGCAGAATGGCCTTGATCCTCAGAAAGATCTGTCTATTGACCAGAGCATCGACTTCGGTGCTACTGCTGCTGCTTTTACAGGGGATAATTCGGCGGATTTTACAGTGGAGTTTGAACCGTCCGCCACTGCACTTGAAAAGCAGGGAGCCGGTTATGTTGTTGCCTCCCTTGGTGTGGATTCCGGTTATGTACCGTATACTTCCTACAGTGCCAAAACCAGCTATATGGAAAAAAATCCTGATATCATGCAGAAATTCACTGATGCTCTGCAGAAAGGTATGGACTACGTTCAGAGCCATACTCCAGAGGAGATTGCAGAAGTAATCGAGCCACAGTTCCCTGAAACAGATCTGGATACCATCACAGCCATTGTAAAACGTTATTACGATCAGGACACCTGGAAAGAAAATCTGGTGTTCGGGCAGGATGGTTTCGAACTGCTGCAGGATATCCTGGAAGATGCAGGTGAACTGAAAGAACGTACACCGTATGCAGAACTGGTCAACACAGAATTTGCGCAAAATGCTTCCTGATGATTTGCTTTTTCTGATCCTCCTATAATTTTAGCCCGATATTCGTCTCTTTTCATCCGTTCCTTCATATTGTCAGAGATTTTTGACTTGATTCAGCCAAACCATAATCTTATATATACTTTGAGTAACAGGTAGTAAAAAAGAACCATATTTTAACTCCAATTTTGAGAAACGCAGACAGAATTTCGTCATTTTGTCCTGCGTTTTTCTCATGCCTTTTGACAGTTTGACGGAATCCCCGAATACTGATTCCGGCTTTTCGTCAGAATGACAAGAAACGAAAAAAATCTTTGTACGATTCTTCCCTAGCCATCCCCCCTCCTTTTCGCTATACTGTCTACAGATGAAAAAAACAAGTAATCAATCAGCAAAAACAATATGAAATAATTTTGGAGGAATAATAATCATGGCAAGCTTATCATTACAGCACATTAACAAAACTTACCCAAATGGTTTCCAGGCAGTTAAAGATTTCAATCTGGAGATCGAAGATAAAGAATTCATCATTTTCGTAGGACCTTCAGGATGTGGTAAATCTACTACACTTCGTATGATTGCCGGTCTGGAAGAAATTTCCGGCGGTACATTAAAGATTGGTGACAAAGTTATGAACGATGTAGAGCCTAAAGACCGTGATATCGCAATGGTATTCCAGAACTACGCTCTGTATCCTCATATGACAGTATATGATAACATGGCATTCGGACTTAAACTTCGTAAAGTTCCGAAAGACCAGATTGATAAAGCAGTTCGTGAAGCTGCAAGAATCCTTGACCTTGAGAAACTTCTTGATCGTAAACCGAAGGCTCTTTCCGGTGGTCAGAGACAGCGTGTTGCTATGGGACGTGCTATCGTACGTAATCCTAAGGTATTCCTTATGGATGAGCCTCTTTCCAACCTGGATGCTAAACTTCGTGTACAGATGCGTATCGAGATTTCCAAGATCCACCAGAGACTGGGTGCTACAATCATCTATGTAACACATGACCAGACAGAGGCTATGACTCTTGGTACCAGAATCGTTGTTATGAAAGACGGTGTTGTTCAGCAGGTAGATACACCACAGAACCTGTATCAGAAACCAGGCAACTTATTCGTTGCAGGATTCATGGGATCTCCGCAGATGAACTTCCTTGACGCTGTTATCTCCGAAAAAGGCGGCAACCTTATCGCTAAAGTTGGCGAGCATGAACTGGTTATCCCGGCTGCTAAAGCAAAAGCTCTTAAAGATGGCGGCTATGTAGGTAAAACAGTTGTTCTCGGTATCCGTCCGGAAGATATCCATGATTCCCAGATGTTCATCGAAGCTTCTCCAAGCGCACCGATGACATCCGTAGTTAAAGTTTACGAGCTTCTCGGAGCTGAAGTATTCTTATACTTCGATGTAAACGGAACTCAGGTTACAGCACGAGTTGATCCTCGTACAACAGCTAAGACCGGTGATCCGATCAAATTCGCATTCGATATGGAAAAATCTCATTTCTTTGATAAAGAAACAGAACTTACAATCTGCAACTAATTTTCAGGAATCTTTAATAAACCCGGGGAGTTTTCCCCGGGTTTTTATGTTATAATATAGAATTGGCTGCCTGATTACTTCGATCAGACAATTTGCAAGGATTGCTATAAGCTGACTCATACCCCAAAAGAAAGGATTGACCTAATGAAAATACAACAGATTTTACAGAAATGCCTGACAGACTGGAAGAATATCAGCCAGATTGATTTCTGTCTGCTGGATTCTGATAACCATATCTTTCTCTCTACCTGTGATAAAAAACTTCCTGCAGAATCAAAACTGGAAGAATTTCGCCAAAGCAGTGCCCTGTGTGTTTCCAATACAAGCTGCTGCCTGTATAAGATCATGGAGAACCATTCCATCTCCTATATTCTGATCGTATGGGGAAAAGCAGAAAGTACTGCTACCATCGGAGAGCTGGCTGTATGCCAGGTACAGAGTCTCCTGGCTGCCTATGCAGAGAAAAGCGACAAGAATACCTTTATGCAGAATCTTCTCCTTGGTAGTTATTCTGATGTAGATGCCTTTAACTGCGCCAAGAAACTGCACATTGCAACTTCTGTTCAGCGTGCCGTATTTCTTGTGGAAACCAAACAGACCAAGGATGAGAACGCTCTCGCTACGATCCGGAATATTTTCTCTGCCCGTACCAGAGATTTCATCACAGCTATTGATGATACAGGGATTATCATCATCAGAGAATTACAGTCTACAGAAACTTATGAGGATCTGGAATCAATTGCATATATGCTTGTAGATATGTTAAATACAGAAGCAATGACTTCCGCATGGGTTGCCTACAGTAATCTGGCAGAGGATATTTCCAGGCTTCCAGACGCATACAAGGAAGCACATACAGCCCTTGAAGTAGGCAAGATTTTCTACGCAGATAAAAATGTATTCGGATATAACCAGCTTGGAATCGGCAGACTGATCTACCAGCTTCCTGTTCCCATATGTGAAATGTTTATCGACGAGATCTTCAAAGAGGAAACTCTGGATTCTATTGACGAAGAAACCCTGATCACCATCCGTACCTTCTTTGAAAATAACCTGAATCTCTCCGAGACTTCCAGACAGCTTTATGTACACAGAAATACTCTGGTGTACCGCTTTGAGAAGCTGCAGAGAAAATTCGGACTGGATATCCGTGCGTTTGAGGATGCATTAACATTTAAACTGGCGATGATGGTTGTGGACTACATAAAATATTCTAAGAATCATCCGTCATAGATTTCTCAGACAATTTGATAACATCCATCTGCGTGATCAAACCGGCAGACTCTTACAGCTACGTGGCTACGCGATTCTACACCGAATAACTGCTCCGCAGGGACTTACTTGATTCGGTTAAAAAAGCGTTATATCTTCACCAGAAATCTCTGTTGAAAATACAACGCTTTTTATTATTTCTTATATATTCTATTTCGCTTCTTTCAGCAGCATCAGATGCTCTTCCGGAAAATGAATATATTTCGGAACTTTTGCACGCGGATCTTCCTCAAAATTTCCTTTGGGACACATCCACCAGACCGGCTGACAGTCTCCGCCTTTCTTGTTCTTCAGTAAATACTGATGTTCAAAGGTCGTTTCAATATATTCCACAACTTCCACTTCCATGTGGTTCTCTCCGCCTTCAGATGCACCTTTCATCCAGTGACCGCGGATTCCCACATGCGTAACATCATCCGGCACCACATCTTTGGTCTGCAGCATCAGATCCCAGTCCACTGCATAAATACTGTGTTTTCCCATTTTCTGTACAGTTGAGAAATTTTTACACCCTGTCAGTCTGGCTGCCTGCAGAATACCAGGTCGTTCAAAGAGTTTCTTGGTTTCTCCTGTAGTAAGTGCCTGACCGCTGTCCAGAATTGTCAGATGTCCGCAGAACTTGTAAGCCTCATCACGGCTGTGAGTGACCAGAATCATATCACCTGTGTACTCATTAAGAAAGTTCTGCATATCACGCTGCATGATATCTTTCAGATATCCATCCAGTGCTGAGAACGGTTCATCCAGAAGGATGACTTCCGGTTCTCCGATCATCATTCGTGCCAGTGCGACACGCTGCTGCTGACCTCCGGAAAGCTGGCCCGGATAACGCTTCTCCAGCCCGTTAAGCTGATAACGCTCTATGTAATCTGCCACTTTTGCCTTAAGCTGTTTCTTATCCCCTCTGTATCCGCATGCGATATTCTTCTCTACAGTCATGGTAGGAAAAAGTGCATAGTTCTGAAAAAGATAGCCGACCTTCCTCTCCTGCGGTTTAAGATTGATTTTCTTTTCTGAATCAAAAAGAACTTTATCATTTACAACAATTCTTCCTGAGTCCGGTGTCTGGATTCCTGCAATACAGCGCAGAGTCATACTTTTTCCGCTTCCGGATGCTCCAAGGATCCCCATTGGAGAACCATCACTCTCCAGCTTTACTTTCAGAGTGAAGCCATGAAGTTTCTTCTCAATATCCACACTGATTGCCATTACATCCACCTGCCCATCTTCATTCCCTTACCGGAAACGATATTGATCGCCGCAACGATCACAAATGAAATGATCAAGATCACAACTACCCAGAAACCGGCCATGCCATAATTTCCTGCCGCAGTCTCCGAAGCAATGGCAACGGAAACGGTTCTGGTCTTGCCAAGAATGTTTCCTGCGAGCATGGATGTAGCACCGTATTCTCCGATTGCTCTGGCAAAGGCAAGGACTGTACCGGATGCGATTCCGGGTCCTGCTGTCGGCATGACAACTGTCCAGAAGATTCTTCTGTCACTCATGCCAAGTGTCTTGCCTGCTGCGATCAGATTCACATCCACCTGTTCAAATGCAGCGCGTGCATTTCGATACATCAGTGGAAACGCAATTACAGATGCTGCGATCACGCAGCCCTTCCAGGTCTGTACGATCTTAATGTCAAAATTATCCAGCAGAAATGCCCCAAACGGACGTCTCAGACTGAACAGCAAAAGCAGAATGAAACCGGCCACTGTTGGGGGAAGTACCAGAGGCATGGTCAGGATACCATCCAGTATGCCTCTGGAAACAGGTTTCATCTTCATCACCAGTCTCGCAAAGAATATTCCCAGAAAGAACGCGATCACAGTAGCCGCGAAACCTGTTTTCAGAGAAATCCATAAAGGACTCCAGTTTATTTCTGCCAGAAATTCACTCATTCTTATTTAGCTTCCTCTGTTGTCTCTGTCTCAGCATTTGTTTCTGTGTCATCTGTTTCTTCTGTTGTTTCTGCATCTTTATCATCTGTTTCGGAAGCATCATCTGCTTTGTATGCTGTAAAGCCATATTTCTCAAACACTTTCATAGCGTCATCAGATTTGATGTACTCAAGAAATGCTTCTGCAGCTGCTGTATCATCTTCAGATGCCTCTTTGTCTTCGATAAGGCCTACCGGATAGCGAACAGGTGTCTTCAGTGCATCTGCCGGAGCTTCTGCGATAACGTCTACTTTATCTGCAACGGAAGCTGCATCTGTAGCATAAACGATACCGATCTCATTACTTCCTTCACTTACTGCAGCAAGAACTTCAGATACATTTTTACCTTCATTGATTTCCATCTTATTTACTTCATCTGTAATTCCAAGATTGTCGAAAATTTCTCTGGAATACTGTCCAACAGGAACGCTGTCACCTGCAAGTGCGATGTTGGCTGCATCTGTGATGTTCTCGAATCCTGTAACTTTTGTTTCTCCATCCTTAGGTTTGATCAGAACGACTTTGTTCTCAAGGATATCTTCTACAGTATCTTTCTTAGCCAGATTTTCGTCTACCAGAGCATTCATCTGTTTATCAGCTGCTGAGAAGAAGAGATCGCAGCGTGCGCCTTCTTCGATCTGTGTCTGTAATGTGCCTGAGCTGTCTGCATTGTAGAGGATTTCAACATCAGGATATGTCTCATTGAAATCTTTCTGGATTTCTTCCATTGCATTGCTTAAGCTTGCTGCGATGAATGTGTTGACTTCGCCTTTTAAGTCTGTATCTGCTGCGAAAACTCCTGTGCTGAACATTCCTGCACTCAGTACTCCTGCCATCATTGCTGCAATTAATTTTTTTCTCATGTTTTTTACCGTCTTTCATTCAGTTTTGTTTTGTTTTATTGAGTTTTGTTTTCTTTTGTGTCTATTGTACAAAACTTTTGTGTTCTTGTCAATTTTATTTGTATATGTTATCATGTAAATGATAGCAGATTGAAAGCCTTATTTTTATCGGCAAAAACAACTTTCCGGCCTTTGATCGGGTATCAGATAAATTTATAGAAAAAAATAATAAACAGTGAGGTGATTATCATGAAATTAAGTGCACGCAATCAGTTAAAAGGGAAAGTAGTAAGTATCAATAACGGAGCTGTAAACTCCATCGTTTCTATTGATATCGGCGGTGGAAACATTATCACAGCAACCATCTCCTGTGCAGCAGTTGAAGAATTAAACCTGAAAGTAGGTTCTGATGCTTATGCAGTGATCAAGGCTACTAATGTCATGGTAGGTATTGATGAATAAACTTTACACAGCTCAGGAGGTCGCAGACCGTCTGAAGATCAAAAAAACGACGGTCTATGAACTTATCAAGCGCGGTGAGCTGGAATCTTCCAAAATCGGAAAACAACTCAGGGTCAGTGAAGAGCAGTTGACACAGTATCTTAACAGAAGCAGTTCCGGCAATTCCGGAAGCGGGCAGGATATTCCATACACTTCTATTAATTTTGAACCTGAGAGCTCTCTGCTGAAGAGAGATTATCTGCTTCATTCCAGTGGTATCATTTTAAGCGGCCAGACTTCTGCCGCCCTGGAGCTTCTTCTCGGCAAAATGTCCGCTCATCCTGATGGACTTCCTGTCCTGCAGTCTCATATGAATGACTATAACGGACTTTATTCCCTGTATTTCGAAAAGGCACATATCGCTGCTACCAGTCTGGATATAGATGATATCCGTCACCTGGTTCCCGGAATCCCGCTGATACTTCTTTCTTTATATAAATACTCTGTCGGCTTTTATGTACAGGCCGGAAATCCTGAAAAGATTTCTTCTGTGGAGGATCTGACGGATCCGAAAGTTGTTTTTATGAATCGTGAAAAGGGAAGTGCCCGCAGGGTTTATCTGGACCGTCTGTTAAAAGAACGGGGAATCTCTTCTGAAAAAATCAGCGGATACAGAAATGAAGCTGTCTCTGATATGTCATCTGCATCTGCTGTTTTTGAGCACAGAGCGAATGTTGCTTTTGGAGAAGAAATGATCGCACGTTACTTTCCGGGACTTGATTTCGTCCCTGTGACTGATATGCAGATGTATCTGGCAATTCCTGCGGAATCTGTGAGAAAGCCGGGGTTCTCTGCTCTTGTGGAAATTGTACAGTCTGAAGATTTCAAAACTGAGATTCATCATCTGACAGGTTATGATACCTCTTATACCGGCGAAATGATCTGCATATAAGAAACCTGTAACATAATAAAAAGCCCTGCTGTCCGGGATATACGCTTATGACGTACATGCCGCTTATACAGCAGGGCTTTTCTTATACATTATTTACAACCAAGAAGTGTTTTTCCGATAAAGTATCCAAGCACCAGAATACCAAGTGCGATTCTGTACCATCCGAATGCCTTAAAGTCATGTTTCTTTATGTATCCCATCAGGAACTTGATCGCGATAATGGAAACTACAAATGCCACTACCATTCCCACGATCAGGATCATCACCTCTGTTCCTGTGAAAGAAAAACCGAATTTCAGGATTTTCAGAAGACTGGCTCCGAACATGACCGGGATTCCCAGGAAAAAGGTAAATTCTGCTGCTACTGTACGGGAGGTTCCCGCAAGGATACCACCGATAATGGTGGAACCTGAACGGGATGTACCCGGAACTACGGAGAGTACCTGGAACAGACCGATGATGAGTGCAGTCTTAAATGACAGATTTTCCAGATTTGTACAGGTTGGTCTTCTTCTCTTGTTATAATTCTCAATGACAATGAAGAGGATACCATATACGATCAGTGCAATGGCAACTACTACATAGTTATTAAATTTCTCTTCAATGACATCATTAAACGGAAGTGCGATAACAATCGTCGGTATACAGGCTACTATAATTTTAAACCAGAGTACCCATTTCTCTTTATCACAGAACTTCTCCACAAAAGTAAGAATTCCTCTGGATACTGCACCATGCCTGTTAAGCACTGCCTGCTGTTTCTTTGAAATTGGTCTGATATAAAACGGCCACAATTTGTTCCAGTAGAGAACTACAACCGCGAGGATCGCGCCAAGCTGGATCACTACGAAAAACAGATTCTTAAAATCCTCTGTCACATTCAGTTTCAGAAACTCATCCACCAGGATCATATGTCCGGTACTGCTGATCGGGAGCCATTCTGTGATTCCCTCTACAATCCCAAGGAAAATGACCTTTAACAGTTCAATAAAATCCATAATCTTTTCCTTCCTGTTTTCTTTTTTTGTTGTTATTCTTATTTACAACGATTTTCAACCGGATCAGACAGGTTTCTGCCAGATAATAAGTAATGCAAAAGACCCACATATATCTATCTGACCCACTGTAAATACTCATATGATTATATTACACACCATGCCACTGATACAACTGTAATCTGTATTTTTCCTGATGATTCTATAAGATAAAAACAGCCGCCTTTTCTCCGACAGAGAAAATTACGGCTGCTTTTCATCATTTCATATTATTTATCAGTTCTTTATCTTCTTGCGATCGTAGCAATATCAATAAGAGATAAATTGTTCAGGTCTGTATTCTCAAGGCTGGTTGCCAGTGCTTCTGCTGTATCCAGAGAAGTAAGGACATTGACACCTGTCTCGATGGCGTTACGTCTGATGACGAAACCATCCTTCTGATGCTCTACGCCCTGTGGCGGAGTATCGATGACAACGTCGATCTTATGACCAAGGATAAGGTCCATAAGGTTCGGTGCAGGCTGCTCCAGCTTATTTGTACGGATAACTTTGATTCCGTTTTCTTTGAGGACTTTTGCAGTTCCCAGTGTAGCATAGATTCTGTATCCAAGTGCTTCGAATCTTCTTGCGATCGGGATGATATCCTGTTTGTCTTCGTCTTTAACAGTGATGATCATGTTTTTATGTTTCGGAAGACGGATACCTGCTCCGATAAATGCTTTGTAAAGCGCTTCATTGAATGTCTCAGCAATACCAAGGCACTCACCTGTTGACTTCATTTCCGGTCCAAGGCTGATATCAGCGCCGCGGATCTTCTCAAATGAGAATACAGGCATCTTGATCGCATAGTGTTTTGCTTCCGGCTGAAGTCCCGGTTCATAGCCCATGTCTTTCAGCTTGTATCCAAGGATTACCTTCGTTGCAAGAGGAACGATCGGAATTCCTGTTACCTTGCTGATATACGGTACAGTACGGCTGGAACGAGGATTAACCTCGATCACATATACATCATCTCCAAGAACAATGAACTGGATGTTGATCATACCGATAACATGCAGTGCTCTTGCAAGACGTCTGGTGTATTCTGCAATTGTCTCTTTTGCTTTCTCGCTGATGGTCTTAGCCGGGTATACGGAAATACTGTCACCGGAGTGGATTCCGGCACGCTCGATATGTTCCATAATACCAGGAATCAGGATATCCTCGCCATCGCATACAGCATCGACTTCGATTTCCTTACCCATCAGGTATTTATCAACAAGGATCGGGTGCTCCTGTGCGATCTGGTTGATCACACCGATATACTCTTCTACGTCCTCATCACTTACAGCGATTCTCATGCCCTGACCACCAAGTACATAGGAAGGACGAACCAGAACAGGATAACCCAGCTCATTTGCTGCTTTCTTAGCTTCCTCAGCAGTAAATACTGTCTGTCCTTTTGGTCTCGGAATTTCGCATTTTTCAAGAATCTCATCAAAGAGCTCACGGTCTTCTGCTGCATCTACGTTCTCAGCAGATGTTCCGAGAATCTTAACACCCATCTTTGTCAGTGCTTCTGTTAATTTGATAGCTGTCTGACCACCGAACTGTACAACTGCTCCGTCCGGTTTCTCAATATTTACTACATTCTCAACATCTTCCGGTGTCAGAGGCTCGAAATACAGTTTATCTGCAATATCAAAGTCTGTACTTACTGTTTCCGGGTTGTTGTTGATGATGATGGTCTCATAGCCTTCTTTTGCAAATGCCCATGTACAGTGTACGGAACAGAAGTCGAACTCAATACCCTGACCGATACGGATCGGACCGGAACCAAGTACCAGGATTTTCTTTTTATCCGGTGTTGCTACTGCTTCATTCTCTGTGCATTCATCGCCGTATACAGAATAGTAATATGGTGTTGCTGCCGCAAACTCTGCAGCACAGGTATCAACCATCTTATATGCTGCTTTAATCTGATATTCTTCACGAAGAGCTTTAATCTCTTCTTCTGTCTTGCCTGCCAGACGTGCAACGATGTAGTCCGGAAATTCCATGCGTTTTGCTTCAAGGAGAAGCTCTTTTGTGAGCTTTCTGGTCTTAAGAGCATTTTCCATGCCTACAAGGATTGCAATCTTATCGATGAACCAGATATCAATCTTTGTGATGTCGTGAAGCATGGACTGTGGCATACCACGACGGATTGCTTCTGCAATCTTCCAGATTCTGCGGTCATCTACGATTTCCAGCTCTGCAAGGAGTTCCTCGTCTGTAAGCTGTGTGAAATCATAGGACATCAGGCTGTCTACGTGCTGTTCAAGAGAACGGATGGCTTTCATCAGGGCACCTTCGAAGTTATGGCAGATACTCATAACCTCACCTGTTGCCTTCATCTGAGTAGTAAGGGTTCTCTTTGCAGTTATAAATTTATCAAATGGAAGTCTCGGAATCTTAACTACGCAGTAGTCAAGCATTGGCTCGAAACTTGCATATGTTTTTCCTGTGATCGCATTCGGGATCTCATCCAGTGTGTAACCCAGGGCAATCTTTGCTGCAACCTTTGCGATCGGGTAACCTGTTGCCTTACTTGCAAGTGCAGAGGAACGGCTTACACGCGGGTTTACCTCGATTACACAGTATTCAAAGCTGTCCGGTTTCAGAGCGTACTGAACGTTACATCCACCTGTGATTCCAAGTTCTGTGATGATGTTCAGGGCTGAAGTACGGAGCATCTGATATTCTTTATCTCCCAGTGTCTGAGATGGAGCAACTACGATAGAGTCACCTGTGTGGACACCAACCGGATCAATGTTCTCCATGTTGCAGACTGTGATGCAGTTTCCTGCGCTGTCACGCATTACTTCATATTCAATCTCTTTCCATCCTGCGATGCAGCGCTCTACCAGTACTTCACCTACACGTGAAAGACGAAGACCATTCTCCAGGATTTCACGAAGTTCATATTCATTATGAGCGATACCGCCGCCGCTTCCACCGAGTGTGTAAGCAGGACGAAGAACTACCGGATAACCGATGGTGTTTGTAAATGCAAGACCATCTTCTACTGTTGTAACAACCTTGGATGCTGCGATCGGCTCACCGATCTTCTCCATGGTATCTTTAAATTCCTGACGGTCCTCCGCTTTCTTGATTGTCTGGGCAGTTGTACCGATCAGTCTTATATTGTGTTCTTTGAGGAAACCTTTCTCATCCAGCTCCATGGCAAGGTTTAATCCCGCCTGGCCGCCCAGTGTAGGAAGGACGCTGTCCGGTTTCTCTTTCAGGATAAGCTGTTCTACTA
>UMFB01035658.1_pt1 | contig 12708 bp, 7 predicted proteins | sample 1964921 | NCBI WGS metagenome assembly UMFB01 (sample SAMEA4836037, study PRJEB28245) | human gut metagenome | biome: gut microbiome; material: fecal sample | place: Denmark | collected 2008
ACTGCTGTTTGACGTCGACCATGCGCACGAACCCGTCGCCGCGGGCACCGATGTGCTGCGGGCGCTCGATCAGGTTGCGCACCGAGAACGAGGCGGTGAACTTGTCGCCGAAACGCTTCTTGATCCCTGCGTTCAGGAAATGGAGCGGTTTTACCCAGCAGTTGCCGAAGTCCATGCGGCTCTGGAACCGGTACGACAGGTCGATGTAGAATTTCGCGGGCAGCGAGAAGGTCGTCGAGCTGTTTACGAAATAGAAGTTGTAATGTTTTTCGGCGCTGTGCTCGTCGATGCGCTGCCCCTGCCGGATGTAGGTGAGGTTGAGGTTCAGCGTCCACCATTTGGTGAACTGGAACGGTGCGTTGGCCGTGAGGTAATAGTTTTTCGTCGTGTCGAAGTTTGTCCACGCCAGGCACAGGCGCGCCGGGTCGTCCGCGTCGGGGCGTATCGTCTGCTGTATCTCGTCTCGCTGGATCGTCATGCCGCCCGTGAGGGTGTACTTGTGCTTGAGCACCAGCGTCAGGCTGATGTCCTGCTTGTAAGCCGGGTCGAGTTCGGGGTTTCCCGTCTGGTAGGTGTAGTCCGAGATCTGGAACCGCTGCGGGTTGAGGCTCCAGAAGCGCGGGCGCTCGATCGTGCGGGCATACTGGGCGATGAGCGAGTAGGCCCCGTCTTTGGTCAGGGCATAGGAGACGTTCGCGTTGGGGAAGAGGCTGAAGTAGTTCTGCGAGATGTCGCCGCCCTTGCCCCGGGTGTGGGTGTATTCGCCCCTCAGCCCTGCCACGAGGCTCCAGCGCCCGAGGTTGGCCGAGGCGATGCCGTAGGCCGCCGCGATGTTCTCCGTATAGTTGATCGTGAAGCTCTGGTTGTCGTTGCGCACCCACGCGCCGTCCTTCACGTATTCGTAGAGCGCGTCGTTGTGCATGTCGTTGTAGGTGAACTTGGCGCCCGCGCGCAGCGACCAGCGGGGCGAAAATTTCTTGTCGAGGGCCAGCGTGGCGGTCGTGATGTCGTAGAGGCTCGACGAGTTGTCGCGGTAGGTCGAGTCGACGACTGACGCGGGGGAGGTTATGCGGCTGAAATTGTCGTTGTCGGCGTTTGTTGCGCGGCGCGTATAATCGGCCAGCAGCTTGAGTGTCGAGCCGAGCGTGTCGAGTTTGTAGATGTAATTGAACGTCGCCGAGTAGTTGTCGCGGATGTTGTGTATGCCGTAGCGGCTTTCCGTGCGGGTTACGGCACCCGCGTCCGTGAAGTCGGTATAGGAGTCGTTAGGGCCCTTTTCGTTGTTGCGCCAGTATTCGAACTCGGCGCCGATGCTGTGCTTGGGGTTGATTTCGAATACCGAGCCGATGCTGCCGCCGAAGTTGCGGTCGCGTTCGGCGATTTCCGAATGGGACGTGAGGTTCGTATTGCCCGTGGTGTAATCGGTGTGTTCGTCCGAGACGGCCGTGTCCCTGCCCAGGTCGGCCCATGCCGAGGCGTAGAGGTCGAGGCGGCCCGTGTGGATGTTGATGTTGCCGCTCGGCGTATAGAAATGGTGGCGCGCGTTCTGTGTGGTGCGCATCGACAGCGACCCGTCCAACCCGTTCTCGCGGCGTTTGCGGAGCGTGATCCTGATGATGCCGCCCGATGAATCGGCGTCGTAGTCGGCGCCCGTCGTCGGTACGACCTCGATCTTCTGGATCTCCTCGGCGCGCAGCGAGCGCAGGTAGGTGAGCAGCTGCTCGGGCTCCATGCGCAGTTCGCGGTCGTTGACATAGACCTTCGAGCCCGACTTGCCGTTTATCGAGATCTTCTCGTCGTCGATCCAAACGCCCGGTGCGCGTTCCAGCAGCTCGATGCCGTCCTTGCCGATCGCCGCCGGTGCGTTGGCCACGTCGACCACGAAGCGGTCTGCCTCGCGGCGGATGAGCTGCGCCTTGACCACCACGCCTTCGATCCGGGTCGTCGAGCTTTTCATCACGATCTCGCCCAGGTCGTTGTTCTCCTCGACCCGCACCTGCCGCACGACGGGGTCGAACCCGAGGTATTGTACCGACAGGGTATACTCGCCCGAAGGCACTTTCAGCACGGAGCGGCCTGTGTCGTCGGTGGCCATGCCCGCCACCTGGTCGCTGCCTTTCAGCAGCACGACCGTAGCGTACTCCACGGCCTGTCCCTGTTCGTCCACCACGCGGCCCTCGGCCGGATAGATGCGGGCTGCGAATGCGTTTGCGGCGGCCAGCGCCAGTATTACGATGAGGAAGATAAGTTTTTTCATACTATTCTGTCGTTGTTTGTAATCTGCACTGCATTTTAGTTGACGGGGCAAAGATATGTAAAAATATTTATACTTTGCAATGCATAGTACTAAATTTTACGAAAAAATTATCCTTTTCCGGGGGAGGGATGGCCGTTCATGCATGAAAAAACGCGGACTCCCCTCTGTCGGTAGATGGGTACGACCAAGCACCCGGAGCCAAACAGGTAGAGCCCGCGCGTGACGCGGGAGTACTACTGTTTTCTTGGCTTCGTTAAAATTGGTCGTTTTATCTACCCAAAAACAATAGCTTTCGCTAATATGTATGGCGCAAAGTTATAAAAAAGGCAGGAAATTCAAAACGGAATCTCCCGCTTTGCTGTCTATCACCCGCGGCGGCCGGCCGGCTGCCGCGCCCCGCCCCTCCCGTCAGCATTCCGCCTTTGTGCCCCCGCCACTATCCCCGCCTCTGTGCCGCCGTCGGTATCCGCTCTCCGTGCCCCTCCCGCACACCTTTCCGTGCCGTCATCGGTAGCTGCTCTCTGTGCCGTAGCCCGCACACCTCTCTGTGCCGTAGCCCGCACACCTCTCTGTGCCGTAGCCCGCACACCTCTCTGTGCCGTTGCTCGCACACCTCTCTGTGCTGCCGCCCGCATACCTCTCTGTGCTTCTGCCAGCATCCCCACCTCTGTTTTGCCGTCGGCATCCGTTTCCCGCACCTCCGCTCTCATCCCCGCCTCTGTGTTGCTGTCGGAAATTGCTCTCTGTGCCGCCGCCCGTACACCTCTCTGTGCCTTTGCCAGCATCCCCACCTTTGTTTTGCCGTCGGCATCCGTTTCCCGCACCTCCCCCCCCCATCCCCGCTTCTGTGCCGCCGTCTGCCTTCCGCCTCTGGATAGTTGTCGGCGTACGCTTTCTGCGCCGCGGAAAGCGGGGGAGGGCTGTCCCCGATAAAATAGGTGTCGTCGAAATTTTGTTGAAAAATCGTGCGCCGCGAGGCTGGAATCCCGCGAATAATTCCTAAATTTGCAGATTGAATTATTATGGCTCATTGTCCCCCGATGTGATTCCGAACGCTCCGCCATGCCGTTTCCGACGCGATCCGGCAGCAGGGCAGGCACGGCGGGGCGGGAATGCCCGGCAAAAAATGCTGAAACTATGATAAGCGCGGTTTATTATATCTTCCTGGTGCTGCTGTGCACCTTCTTCATGATCCTGTCGGCCCTGGCGCTGGTCGTGTGCTATCCCTTCGATAAGGGCCGCCGCGTGGTGCACGAGCTGTCGCGCATCCTGGTGCGCACCTTCTTCGCCATTCCGCCCCGCTGGCGGCAGCGTGTGGAGGGGCTCGAACATGTCGACCGGAAGAAAAGCTACGTCATCGTGCTGAACCACAATACGGTGATCGACATCCCGACGCTCTATTACATCCCGCTCAATTTCCGCTGGGTCTCCAAGCGCGAGGTCTTCAAGACGCCTTTCTTCGGGCAGTACCTTATCCTCCACGGCGACATCTGTATCAACCGCGGCCGCGCCTCCGAGGCGCTGGAGCAGATGGTGCGCGACGGCAAGCTGTGGATCTCGCGCGGCGCTTCGGTCGCCGTCTTCCCCGAGGGTACGCGTTCGAAAGACGGTGAGATACACCGCTTCAAGGCGGGCGCCTTCACGCTGGCCCGGGAGGCGGGCGTGGAGATACTCCCCGTGGTGCTGGACGGCACCAAGACGCTTATCCGCAAGAACGCGATGTTCAACTGGGGCAACCGCATCACCATCCGCGTGCTGCCCCCCGTACCGGCCGGAAAGGTCGTCTCGACCGAGACGCACGTGCTGATGGAGCAGGTGCACGACGCCATGAGCGCAGCCCTTGCCCAGATCCGAAACCGAAAATAGACTATGGCAGATTTACTCAATACCAATCCTAACGACAGCTACGGCGACGACGCCATCGTTACGCTTTCGCCGCGGGAGCATATCCGTCTGCGCCCCGGCATGTATATCGGCAAGCTGGGCGACGGCACGCAGGCCGACGACGGCATTTACGTCCTCATCAAGGAGGTCGTCGACAACTCGGTCGATGAATTTATCATGGGGGCCGGCCGCCAGATCGACATTTCGATCGAGGACAAGGTGGTGTCGGTGCGCGACTACGGCCGCGGCATCCCCCTCAAATCGCTCGCGGCGGCCGTCAGCGAGATGAACACCGGCGGTAAGTACGGCGGCTCGGCCTTCAAGAAGACCGTCGGCCTGAACGGCGTCGGCGTCAAGGCCGTCAACATGCTTTCCGGCGAGTTCACGGCCCGTTCGGTACGCGACGGCGAGGCCCGCACGGTGACCTTCGCCAAGGGGCTCGAGGTGAGCGACAAGTGGGAGAGCGGCGTGCGCGAGAAAAACGGCACCTTCATCTCGTTCCGCGTCGACGAGGAGGTCTTCGGCGAGTATGCCTACAACCTCGAATACGTCGAGCAGATGGTGCGCAACTATACGTACCTGAACCTGGGGCTGACGTTCAATTTCAACGGCAACAGCTACGTTTCGAAAAACGGCCTGCTGGATCTGCTCAACGAAAACATGACCGAGGAGCCGCTCTATGCGCCGATCCACCTTTCGGGCGACGACATCGAGGTAGCCATCGCCCACGGCACGGGCTACGGCGAGAGCTATTTCTCGTTCGTCAACGGCCAGTACACCTCGCAGGGCGGTACGCACCAGGCGGCTTTCCGCGAGGCCATCGCCAAGACCGTCAAGGAGTTCTACCACAAGGACTACGATCCGTCGGACATCCGCACGTCGATCATCGCCGCTATTTCGGTCAAGGTCACCGACCCGGTCTTCGAATCGCAGACCAAGATCAAACTCGGATCGAAGGAGATCGAGCCGGGCGTGTCGATGCGCAATTTCGTCATCGATTTTCTGGGCAAGCACCTCGACGACTACCTGCACAAGCATTCCGAGACGGCGCAGGTGCTCCAGCGGAAGATCGTCGAGAACGAGAAGGAGCGCAAGGCCATTTCGGGCATCCAGAAGAAGGCGCGCGAGACGGCCAAGAAGGTTTCGCTCAACAACAAGAAACTGCGCGACTGCAAGATACACCGCACCGACAAGCACGAGCTGGCCGAACAGTCGATGATCTTCATCACCGAGGGCAACTCGGCCTCGGGTTCGATCACCAAGAGCCGCGACGTGCGCACGCAGGCCGTCTTTTCGCTGCGCGGCAAGCCGCTCAACTGCTACGGGCTGACCAAAAAGGTGGTTTACGAGAACGAGGAGTTCAACCTGCTTCAGGCTGCGCTCAATATCGAGGAGGATATGGACAACCTGCGCTACAACAAGGTGATTATCGCCACCGATGCCGATGTCGACGGCATGCACATCCGCCTTTTGATGATGACCTTCTTCCTGCAGTTCTTCCCCGACGTGATCCGCCAGGGGCACCTGTTCGTGCTGCAAACCCCCCTGTTCCGCGTCCGCAACAAGAAGGAGACGTTTTACTGCTACTCCGAGGAGGAGCGGCAAAAAGCCGTCGGACGCTGCGGCGCCAATGCCGAGATCACGCGCTTCAAGGGCCTCGGTGAGATTTCGCCCGACGAGTTCCGCGAATTCATCGGCGAGAATATCCGCCTGGACAAGGTTCGCATCACCAAGGACGACCCGATCCACGACCTGCTGGAGTTCTACATGGGCAAGAACACCTACGAACGGCAGGGCTTCATCATCGACAACCTGCGCATCGAGGAGGACATCGTCGAGCAGGATCTTGCAATCAATTAACGAATATGGCAGAAGAAAAAGATATCATCGGGCGGGACGAGCCGCTCAACGAGGACGCATCGACCCCGGAAACTGACGGCGCGGCAGACGAAAGCCCTGCCGCCGACGCCCCGGCCAGGGCGGGCAAGTTCGACCGCCTGACGCAGGACGAAGGGGGCGTGCGCAAACTGACGGGCATGTATAAGAACTGGTTCCTGGACTACGCTTCGTACGTGATCCTCGAACGCGCCGTACCCCATGTCGAGGACGGCCTCAAACCCGTGCAACGGCGTATCCTGCACGCCATGAAGGTCGTCGACGACGGACGCTACAACAAGGTGGCCAACATCGTGGGACAGACCATGCAGTACCACCCGCACGGCGATGCGTCGATCAAGGACGCACTGGTGCAGCTGGGGCAGAAAGACCTGCTGATCGACTGCCAGGGTAACTGGGGCAATATCCTCACGGGCGACGAGGCCGCCGCAGGGCGTTACATCGAGGCGCGCCTGTCGAAGTTCGCCTCCGAAGTGGTCTTCAACAAGAAAACCACCGAGTGGATGCTGTCGTACGACGGTCGCAAGGAGGAGCCCGTCACGCTGCCGATCAAGTTCCCGCTGCTGCTGGCGCAGGGCTCCGACGGCATCGCCGTGGGTCTGGCGTCGAAGATCCTGCCGCATAATTTCCTGGAGCTTATCAACGCCTGCATCGCACACCTCGAGGGGCGCGAATTCCAGCTTTACCCCGACTTCCCGACGGGCGGCATGGCCGACGTGAGCCGCTATAACGACGGCCTGCGGGGCGGGGCGGTGAAGGTGCGCGCCAAGATCTCGAAGATCGACAAACGCACGCTCGCCATCACCGAAATACCCTATACCACGACCACCGAGTCGATCAAGGATTCGATCATCAAGGCCAACGACAAGGGCAAGATCAAAATCAGGAAGGTCGACGACAATACGGCCGACAAGGTCGAAATCATCATCCAGGTTTCGCCCGACGAGTCGAGCGACAAAACCATCGACGCCCTCTACGCCTTCACCGACTGCGAGGTTTCGATCTCTCCCAACGCCTGCGTCATCTGGGAGGAGAAACCCCATTTCCTGGGTGTGAGCGAGATCCTGCGCCGCTCGGCCGAGCATACCAAGTGGCTGCTGGGGCGCGAGCTGGAGATCCGGCTCGGCGAACTGAACGAAGCCTGGCATGCCGCGTCGCTCGAACGCATTTTCATCGAGAACAAGCTCTACCAGCTCATCGAGGGCTGCAAGAGCCGCGAAGAGGCCTACGCCGCCGTGGACAAGGGGCTGGAGCCGTTCAAGAAACGGCTGCGCCGCGAGGTCACGCTCTCCGACGTGCAGCGCCTGACGGAACTGAAGTTCATCCGCATCTCGCGTTACGACAGCGACAAGGCCGACAACGAGATCCGTCAGATCGAGGAGGACATCAAGGCCACGCAGTACGACCTTGACCATCTCACCGAATACGCCGTGGCCTACTACGAGCGTATCCGCGACAAGTACGGCAAGGGCAAGGAGCGCCGCACCGAGCTGCGTGAGTTCGACAACATCGAGGCCACGAAGGTCGCCGTGACCAATGCCAAGCTCTACGTCGACCGCGCCGAGGGCTTCTTCGGCATCGGCAAGTCGATGAAGGACGCCGAATTCGTATGCGACTGCTCGGATATCGACGACGTGATCGTCTTCACGAAGGACGGCCGCTACGTCATCACCAAGGTGAGCGACAAGGCCTTCTTCGAGAAGGGCATCTACTACATCGGGGTCTTCAAGCGCAACGACGAGCGCACGATCTACAACGTGCTGTACCGCGACGGCAAGAACGGCCCGATCATGATGAAGCGCTGCGCTATCAAGGCCATCACGCGCGACAAGGAGTACGACATCACCAAGGGCACGCCCAAGAGCGAGATACTCTATATGTCTGTCAATCCGAACGGTGAGGCCGAGGTGCTGAAGGTTTACTTCAAGCCCCGTCCGCGCCTGAAAAAGGTGATCGTCGACCTCGATTTCTCGACCCTCGCCATCAAGGGGCGCCAGAGCCAGGGCAACCTCTTCTCGCGCTACGGCATCCATAAGATCGTCCTCAAGGAGCGAGGCACCTCGACGCTCGGCGGCCAGAACGTCTGGTTCGACGAGGATGTCCGCCGCCTGAACGCCGACGGCCGCGGCAAGCTGCTGGGCGAGTTCAAGGGCGACGACCGGATCATCGTCTGGACGTCGAAGAACCAGTACTATATCACGGGTTACGACCTCGGGCAGCATTTCCCCGACGAGACCGTGCGCGTGAGCCGCTATGAGCCCGACCGCGTTTACAGCGTCTGCTACTACGACCGTTCGCAGCAGTTCTATTACATGAAGCGCTTCACGGCCGAGATGAGCGACAAGATGCAGTTCTTCCTCGACGAGGACGGACAGGCCGACCTGGTCGCCGTGACGGAACGCACGGGCGCCAAACTCGAAATCACCTACAAGGGGGCGCATGCGTCGCGTCCCGCGGACGAGGTCGACGTCGACGAATTCGTCGGCGTCAAGAGCCACCGCGCCAAGGGCAAGCGCCTGACGACCTACGAGGTCGCTACGCTGCGCTTCATCGAACCCGAACTGCCGCCCGAGCCCGAACCTTCGGACGACGGCGGCGACGACGATGGTTCCGACGATACGCCCTCCGGCGGCAGCGGTGCGTCGGGCGGTGCGGATAACCGTGCGTTCGACGGTTCGAACGGCGATGCGGCTGATCGCGGCACTATCGACGCCGCGGCCCTCTCCGGCGGGGATTCGGCTTCTTCCGCCGCTTCTGCTATCTCGGATCGCTCTGCTTCTGCTCCGGCTTCTGCCGCCGCGGAAAATCCTGCAACCCCGGGCGTTGCTGCCGGTACTGCCGCCTCTGCGCAAGACAGACCTGCCGGGGCGGACAAGCCGGCTGCGAAGGACGCTGCGGCTGCGAAGGCTTCCGGGGCGAAGAAAACCCCGGCCCGGCCCGACGGGCTGCCCCGTACGGGAACTACGGCGGGCGGGGTGGAGTTCGAGATCGAACGCGCCAGGGGCGACGTCGACGAAGTGATCGACCCCGAACAACTGAACCTGTTTTGACCTGCCGGCGATGAAACCCCTCTTCCTGATCGGTTACATGGGATGCGGCAAGAGCACCCTCGGACGCAAGCTGGCGCGCAGGCTGGGCATCGGTTTCGTGGATACCGACACGCTGGTCGAGGAGCAGGCGGGAGCCTCCGTCGCCGATGTCTTCCGTTACGAAGGCGAGGCGCGGTTCCGCGAAGCGGAGCGCGAGGCACTCGAACGGGCGATCGCAGCAGGCGGCGAAGCCGTGGTTTCGACGGGCGGGGGGCTCCCCACGTGGGGCGATAACATGCAGCGCATGAACGGCGTGGGGCATACCGTCTTTCTGCGGCGCAGCGCGGCGCAGATCGCCAGCCGCCTGAGCCCTTACGGGCGCCGGAAACGTCCCCGGCTGCGGGGGCTGGACGATGCCGGGCTGGTGGCGTTCATGGAGGGGGACATGGCCGTGCGCGAACCCTTCTATGCGCAGGCGCAGCTGGTCGTCGACTGCGATGCGATGTCCGACGACCAGGTCGTGGAGCATATCCTGCGGCAGCTCGGCCTGAATTAGAGAATCCCTGCGGCTTCCGCCCCGGGAGTACCCGGGGTAGCGGAAACGGCAGCGAACGATACGACGCGGCCGTGCCGCGGACGATGATATTCTGCAACTCCTGAAAGACGTGGATAAACTTTCAAATAACGCACCCATCGGTGTTTTCGATTCGGGGCTGGGCGGGCTGACCGTCTGGCGCGAGGTGCGCCGTGCGCTCCCTGCGGAGTCGCTCGTCTACCTGGGCGACGGTAAGAACTGCCCCTATGGGTCGCGTCCCCGCCCGCAGGTCGAACGCCTTGCCGACGAGGCCGTCGCCAGCCTCGTGGCAGAGGGCTGCAAGCTGGTTGTCGTGGCCTGCAATACCGCTACGGCCGCCGCCATCGACTTTTTGCGGGAGAAATACGCCCCCATGCCGATCGTGGGCATGGAGCCGGCCGTGAAACCCGCCTGCCTGGCGACCCGCAGCGGGGTAGTGGGGGTGCTGGCCACCGAACGGAGCCTCGACGGCGAACTCTTTCGCCGCACGGCGGCCAGGTACGGCGACGGCGTAGACCTCGTCACGGCACCCGGCCGGGGCTTCGTCGAACTGGTCGAAAACGATCTTGAGGCGACGCCCCAGGCCGAGGCCACCGTCCGTGCCGCCGTCGCGGAGATGCTGGAGCACGGAGCCGACCAGATCGTGCTCGGCTGCACGCACTATCCTTTCCTGCTGCCCGTCCTCGAACGTGTCCTCGCGGGCCGCGGCGTCACGGTCGTCGACCCGTCGCCCGCCGTCGCCCGCCGCGTCGTGCAGCTGCTCGACCGTTACGGCCTGCGCGCCGACCCCGCCCACCGCGCGGAATATACGTTCCGCACCTTTGCCGACGAGGCCTACTGCCTCCGTCTGGAACGTAAGGCGCAGGCGTCGCTCTGACCTGCCTTCCAACGAACCGGCGGGCTGCACTCCGAAAAGGATGCAGCCCGCCGGCTCGTTGGAACAGCTCCCGCGGCCGGGCTATCCCATGATGTAAGCGGCCTTTTTGCCCAATAATTTATATACCAGTGCCGTAAATGCCCATGCGACGGCGAAGATACATACTGCCATTACGGGGACTTGCAGCGGGATGGGCAGCGACGACGGGCCGATGAGCAGGAAGAACGGCCCTACCAGAAAATAGTGCACGATGTAGATCCCGAACCCGCATTTGGTCATGTTGGCGAGCAGCCTGACGATGGTCTGGCGCCGGATGCGGATTTTTTGCATCAGCAGGAATACCGCCGCGGTCATCATCGCCACGTTCGGGCTGCAGAAGGTGAAGAAAAGTTCCATGTCCGCCTCCGTCGACATGCTGTCGGCCGCTGCCGCGGCAAATCCGGTGTAGGTGATGCAATATCCGGCTCCGAATAGTATGACGCTGGTCGCAAGTGTCCTTGCCATGCTCCAATCGTTGCCTTTCTTCATGTAGTGCCCCAGCAGCAGGTACCCGTTGAACCCCGCGAAATAGTAGAACAGCCCGTATGCGTTCCAGGTGCTTTCGCCGAACAGGTACCCGACCCCGAAATAGGGGGCTATGTATGCGGACATGTAGGGCAGGAAGAGCGAGACGAACCAGATCGCCAGGAAGGCCCGCATCTCTTTCCGGGTCGCCTTTTCGACCCATGCCGAGAAGAACGGCATATAGAGGTAGAGCCCTATCAGCAAATACATGTACCACATGTGATTCTCCTTGAAGCTGAACTGGAACGGGATCATCGCCACGTCTTTGAGCGAGTCGCCCAGCGCCTGCGATTCGTGCCCCTGCGTGTAGCAGAAGAAATCCCCGATGATGTTTTCCGGCAGCCCGAGCACCCCCGTGAACCAGGGGAACATGTTGTAGAGTACCGACCAGATGAGCACGGGGAAAAGGATCCTGAAAATACGTTTTTTGTAGAATGTCCCCAGCGGTTGCCGCACGGGCAGCAGCAGTAAGCCCGTCATCATCGTGAACAGCGGCACCGAAGGGCGGAACAGCGAACCGTAGACGGTCGCCCAGTGCGTATATTCGGGGATGCCCCGCATGGCTGGCGAAATGTAGAAGGGGTCGATGCAATGAACCCCGATCACCATCAGTATGGCAGCCAGCCTGATGACGTCCAGCCATACGATGTGTTCCTTCTGTCCTGTGTTCCGGATCATTTTCTTCATTCGGTTTTAGTGGGTGCGCAATATATCCTTAAATGTTGCGCAGGCGTGGCGTGTTTACGGGCGCCGTGCGGAGTGCCGGCCTTCCCATGCGGGCCGCAGCCTGCTGAAACGTGTGCGAAGATAACGATTTATTTGCAATTATGCCCGCCGGATACGGTTCCGGTTTCAATAAAGTCGGCGCCGGCTCCGAAATGTCAAAAAAAATGCGTAACTTCGCTTGATAAAAATCAAGCGCAACACAGATGGCATCTAAAAATACATCCTCATCCCCCAACGGACGGCAGAAAGTCCAGCGTTCCAACAGCGACAGTGCACGCTGGGTCGCGGGTCTGCTGCTGCTTTTCATCGGGCTGTTCGCCGCCTCGGCCGTACTGTTCTCGTTCTTCACCTGGTTGGCCGACCAGAGCGGACTGCTGCTCTCGCCCGAGGAACGTGCCACGCTGGGCGTCGAGCCCGGAAACCTCTGCGGCTGGGCGGGTGCCAGGCTGGGACGCCTGCTGGTCGACAACTCGTTCGGCGTATCCGGTATCCTGATCCCGGTGATGGTGCTGCTCGTCGGCGTGCGCGTCATCCGCCAGCGCCCGCTGCTGTTCAACCATTCGATCCTCTCGCTTTTCCTCGTCCTGATCCTCAGTTCGCTGACGCTGGGCTTCGCCTTCTCGGACAAGTGGAGCCTTTGCAGTTCGACGGGGTGGGGCGGTGCCTTCGGCATCGAGACCGCGGCGCTGCTGCGCACGCATATCGGGGTGCTGGGGACGTTGATCCTGCTGCTGGGCTGCTGGATCCTTACGGGGGTATTCATCAACCGCAATTTCATCAACAAGGTCAACCGTGCGGGCAACGTCATGGTCGACAAGAGCGGCAGGATCGTCGAGATCGTCAAACATAAGGTCGTGCACGCGCACGGGCAACCGTCCGACGCCGCCGGGGATGCGGCTGC
>UMFB01024256.1_pt1 | contig 12692 bp, 9 predicted proteins | sample 1964921 | NCBI WGS metagenome assembly UMFB01 (sample SAMEA4836037, study PRJEB28245) | human gut metagenome | biome: gut microbiome; material: fecal sample | place: Denmark | collected 2008
GCATTTGTTCTGGGTGTAAACTGGTGGACCGTCATGAGGCCCCTTGTTTCCGGCTTCCTGGCCGGCGTTATCCTGGGAGACCCTGTAAAGGGCGCCATGGTGGGAGCCCAGATTAACATTCTTTATCTGGGATTCATCGGAGCCGGCGGAGCCCTTCCCGGTGATATCTGTCTGGCCGGCGTGGTGGGCACCACCATTGCCATTACGGGCAATCTTCCTGTGGAGACAGCCATGGCTCTGGCAGTTCCTGTGGGACTGCTGGGAACCATCATATGGGTGGTGAAGATGACGGTCAATACGGCCTGGGTCCGGGTAGCGGAAAAAATGTCGGCAAAGGGGGACACCAGGTACTATTGGATACCCAATATCGTGCTGCCCCAGCTGCTGCTGTTTCTGATGTCCTTTATACCCTGTTTTCTGATGGTATATTTTGGGACAGATTATCTTAAGTCTGCCATCCAGTTTTTAGGAGAGAACATAGTGGGCGTCCTTACCACCATCGGCGGCATGCTTCCCGCAGTAGGTATTGCCCTGACCTTAAAGTCCATATTTAAGGGCGAGTCCGTGGTATTCTTTTTCTTCGGGTTCCTTCTGGTCCAGTATTTTGGGCTGGATATGATATCACTGGGATTTTCAGCCGTTGTATTCACCCTGATTTATATGCAGTTAAAAGGCCATAAGCTGAGCACCATGGGCGGCAGCCTGTTTGGGGCAGAGGGAAATAATGAGAACAAGTATGTGCTTTTGGACAAGAAGACAATACGCAAATCCTGGCTTCGGTGGATTATGTTCAACCAGGCTAACTACAATTATGAGAGGATGCAGGGAACCGGTTTCTGCCACGCCATGGTTCCTGTCATCAATAAGCTCTACCCGGATAACCAAGGAAAGCGCGCGGAACTGATGCAGAACCATATGCAGTTCTTTAACACGGAACCTCAGTGGGGGGCCTGTATCATCGGCCTGACCGCTGCTCTGGAGGAAAAGAGGGCCCAGGGCTCTGAGGAGATAACAGGGGATACCATCACGTCCATTAAATCCGGTCTTATGGGACCGCTGGCAGGCATCGGAGATACCATTGACGGAGGCGTGGTGACGCCGTTGCTCCTCACATTATTCATCGGCATTACCAATACAGGCAACATCATGGGTGTTATTGGCTACATTATAGTGGAAGCCCTGTTTATGTGGACCATATACTGGCAGTCCTACAAGCTGGGATATGAAAAGGGCAGCGATGCCATTGTAACCATTATGGAAAGCGGCCTGATCAACCAGCTCATACTGGGCGCATCCATTATGGGGTGCCTGGTGCTTGGCGGACTGGTAGGCAATTATGTGACCCTGGGATTAAAACTTATGGTCCCTGTGGGCGGAGGCGTCATGTTCAATATCCAGGAACAGCTGTTTGACGTGATTCTCCCGGGAGCGCTTCCGCTGCTGCTGACCCTTGGCACATACAAACTGGTAAAGAAGGGCTGGTCGTCTGTCAATATCATCATCCTGGTTGCGGTGGTTGGCCTGGCAGGCGGACTTTTAGGAATCTTTGCATAATCGTTAGGAGGAAATATGACACAGGAATACAAATCTTTTTCGCCGGAAGAATTCCGGCTCCACAATGAAAAGCTTCAGGCTGAGATGGAAAAGCAGGACATAGACATGCTTCTGCTCTCCACTCCTGAAAATATATATTATTCCACTGGCTACCGCTCCTGGTATACATCCAGCCTTTTCAGGCCGGTATATGTGCTGGTGCCCAGGAAAGGGGATCCGGCTATTATACTGAGGATACTGGAGAAGACCACGGTACAGTATACCAGCTGGACCAGCCGTATCTACTGCTGGGGAACAGCCAGCAGAAACCTGGGGCCCCTGGAGGGTGTGGAGCCGGTCAGCATCATTGACAGAATCATAAAGGAAATCCAGCCGGATACAGGGACCATTGGCCTGGAGGCAGGAGACGGCATGCAGTACTTCTGGTCCATGGAGCTGCTGAAGAAAATCGTGGATTCCCAGCCGGGCATCCGTTTCACGGATGGATCCCTGGCCATACAGAGAGCCAGGATGGTGAAAACACCATGGGAGATTGAACGAATCCGCCATGTGTGCCGGATAACGGAACAGGCCATATTGGAAACAGGAAAGACTATTGTGGCGGGAGAGACAACGGAGAAGGACATATCCAAGGGCATTGCCATGCGCATGGCCAGGGGCGGAGTGGATAAAATATCGTATCTGACCGTTACCAGCGGTATTGACAAGTACTGCACATTCAATACATATGCCACAGACCGTGTGGTTCAGAAGGGTGAGTATGTCCTGGTGGATATCAGCGGCCACATTGACGGGTATGCGTCCGACCTTACCAGGGTGTTCTATCTTGGAACCGTGCCCCGGGAAGAGCGGGAAATGGCAATGACAGCCAGCGGCTGTGTGGCGGCGGCAAAGGAGGCCATGAAGCCGGGTGTTTCCGTTGCTGAAATCAACCGTATCTGCGAGGGATACATCCGGGATTCCAGATTTGGGAAATTTCTGCTTCACTCCAGCGGACACTGTATCGGCCTCAATGTGGTGGAGTATCCCACCATACACGATGAAGCCAATGAAAAGCTGAAGCCGGGCATGGTGTTTGCCGTGGAAAACGGAGTGTATCCCTATGACCTGGAAAAGGGAGTGGAGTCCATTTATCTGTCCTTTCGGATGGAGGATGAGGTGCTGGTGACAGAGGACGGCGCGGAATGGATAACCGGTCCGGGAGAGCCTGTGATTGAAGTGGGGCAAACCGCTGACAGGTGACATGGAAATATGACATAAGATGCAGAATATAAAATGCAGAATATAAAATGCAGAATATAAAAAACAGAATATAAATAACAGGGCGCCGGACAATCTTACTGTCCGGCGTCCTGTTGGTTTAATGCCCCCGGAAGTTGTTTCATGCAGAAGGTTATCTGTTTTCCCTTCTGACCCGGCAGGGATTTCCGTATGCAACGGTATTGCTGGGAATATCTTTTGTAACCACACTCCCTGCCCCGATTACCACGTTGTCGCCAATGGTGACGCCCGGCATAATAATGGCTCCCCCCCCAATCCATACATTGTCCCCGATCACCACCGGAGCTGTCTGTGTCCTGCAGAACGCAAAGGAACCGTCCTGCTGCGGTACTCCAAACCGGTCCATTACGTTTGTGGGATGAAAGGCCGTATATATCTGCACATTGGGGGCAATGAGCGCATTGTTCCCGATACGTATCACATTATCATCTAAAAAGGTGCAGTTCATATTGACTTCACAGTTGTTTCCAAAATAAATATTGTTGCCGTAGTCCGCAAAGAACGGCGCGGTGATCCAAAGGGCTTCCCCCCTTCCGCCTAACAGCTCATTTAAGATCTGGTTCTTTTTCAGTGTATCCGCGGAATCGGTGCTGTTATAATCTCTTACCAAATCCTTTGCTCTGTGCCACTGTGTTAATAATTCCGCATCGCCGCAGTCATACAGCTGTCCTGCCAGCATTTTTTCTCTTTCCGTCATGGCTTCTTACTCCTGTCTTTTCATTTAGTTTTATTATAACAGAGATAAAATAAAAATGAAGCTCTGTAATGGTGCAGTTTTACCGGTTCAGATACCGCCACAGGGTAGTTCTGCTGATGCCCAGCTTTTTTGCGGCGGCCGTCTGGTTTCCTTTGCAGGTATTCAGGACATAGTGCACGATGTCCCGGTTCATCTCATCCAGGGACTGACTGGTATTCAGGCAGAATGGGGAGGAGCATGCATGGACCGGAAACGGAAATCCGGAAAACAATACATTTTCCCGCTGGATTACTTCCTGTATGGTTTTTGCGCATATGTAGGGGCCGTCTGTCCGTATGACGGCCTCCTTTAATATCCGCTTGAACTGGGTTCTGTTGTAAGGGTACTCGTATTGCTCCAAGAGCGCGGCCGCTTCATCGTCAACCCCCACCACCTGCCGCCCCAGTTCCTGGTTCAGGGTATTAATATAGAGACCGGCAGATGAGATGATGTCCTCCTTTTGTTCCCTCAGTGGTTTGATAGGCACCAGAATGCATCCCAGGGCATTGGTGTATTCAAAGACCACGTGGGGGGTGGCGCTTCCCGCGGTCTGGGTGCAGGAAAATATCAGATGGTTGCGCACATGCATGTTGGTGTCCAGTATGATGGAGAGCAGCTGCTTCTGCTTGGGCTTTTGCAATGAGTCCAGGTTGGAAATGTAGATGGTATTTCCGTTGTCCGTAAAGGGCGAGTTGTAATGTTTGGTGATGAAATCCCAGCTTTTATCGCTGATAAGAGAGCAGTTGATGACGTAGAGCGGGTTGTCACACAAGGGACTCTTTGCATAGTAGATATGAGCCACCCGGTCCTTTCCTGTGCCGATTTCCCCTGTTATCATAAGGCTCAGAGGGGACGGGGACGGAGCCGCATCCTCGGTATTGGTAAGGATTTCTCTGGCCAGCTCCGTATTGCTGTAAAAGCTGTCCATAAAGCTGTTCTCCGCAGCCTGCTTGTCCATGATGGTCACCCCGTATTTTGAGTAGGCCAGGGGAATCTCGGAGGGCATGATATGGAAAATGATGTAAGAGCTCAGGGTCTCATCCACCAGATGGGAGGTGATAGAGTACATCTGGTTGTTTACTGTAATAAAGAAGGAACGCTTCCGTCCGGTGCAGCATTGCTCCAGTTCATTCTGGAGCTTTGCCTGTATGGGGACCGCGATCTCATCCTCCAGCGTGGTGTAGATGCATTCGCCTGTCCGGGACAGCACCAGGAAGCGGTTGGCGCTGCTGTCTAAGAGCTGGTGCATAAGAGACAGGGAGTGGTATAAATCCCTGTGGGTCTGCCAGGTATAGACTGCCTGGTCAACAGCGGCTTTCAGGCTTTCCATGCTGGAGGTGAGAAGGATAGGGGTTATGCCAATCAGCTTTGCATAATTGTAGGGCACCGTATCGCAAATGACGGTCTTGTAGCCCTGCTCCTTTAGTTTGTCCAGCAGGGAGCTGGCCTCGGACGTGGTGTTAATTGAAAATATATCTGTAGGTATCTTAAGAACATTGCATATGCTTTTTGCAATGGTGGTCAGGGAACGGAATCCCAGGACCGCAAATTTTGTCTTTGTATTCTCCGCTGTTTTCAGGCAGAGAAGCACGTCATAATAATCAATTCCAATGTCAATCACAGGGATGGGCACGCCTTTCGCAATGCGGCTGGCGGTGTTGGCCCTAGAGATTATGATATCATAGTTCCTGTAATGTTCCTTTGCCAGGGAAAGTCCTGTTTCCACATTGCCCAGCATGGCTGTCAGCTGGATATCATCCCTTTGGCCTGCGTACCGTTTCATTAATGTTACCAATCCCTTATAGGGAGCAATTCCAAGTATCCTGACTTTTTCACCCATTCTGCCTCCTCCGGAAAATACATCTTCCGAATGTTACAATTTTAAACATATTATACAACATTTTCCTTGAATTGAAAAGCCCCCCTATATTACAATAAACTATGGAACTGACAGAGGAAACTAATGTGTTTCAAAAGTGAACGATAAAGGAAAGTTGGGAGCCAATGGAAGAGAGATATCTGATTATTGCGGATGATTTTACAGGGGCAAATGATACGGGAGTGCAGTTAAAAAGGAGAGGATATCCGACGGAAGTCCTGTTTGCGGGAAAACCGGTGGATTCACAAAAGTCAATTGTGATTGATACGGAGAGCAGGAATGCCTTGCCCGGCCATGCCTATGAAATCGTGCGTCATTCATTAGAACAGGTGGATTTCGGACAGTTCCGCTACATAATAAAGAAAGTGGATTCCACTATGAGAGGAAATATTGCCCAGGAAATAAAGGCAGTGGATGAAGCTTTTTGCCCGGAGCTTGTGGTGTTTGCCCCGGCCCTTCCCGCCTTGGGCAGGACCACCATGGATGGGGTGCAGTGTTTAAACGGCGTGGAAATCTGTAAGACAGAATTATCCAAGGACCCCAAGAATCCGGTAATGGAAGATAACCTGGTAAAGCTGCTGGAGCAGGTTTATGAGGAACCGGTGCTGTTAAAATACCTGCCGGACGTAAGAAGCCAGTCCTTTTCCCTTGACGGGGGCCGGATCTTTGTATGCGACGCTGAGTCGGATGATGACCTGAAACGGATCATTGCGGCAGTCAGGCAGGACGGGCGGCGGACCCTGTATGTGGGGACGGCGGGAATGGCAGACAACATGATGGAACTGGAAAAGCCCACCCTTCCGTCCTTTGGCGTGGTGGCCAGCATCAGTTCGGTGGCCAATGAACAGATGCATTACTGTGAAAGGGCCGGATATGCCATGGTCAAGGTACCTGTGGCCCAGCTCATGACGGGAACAGCCCGGCCTGAGGAATACCGCGACATGGCGGTGGAATATTTAAAGAGCGGGAGAGATACCATCCTTCTTACAGATACGGCTTATGACCGGGAACTGATTGAGCTTTCCCAGGAAGTGGGAGAGAAAAGCGGGATGGATTTGACCGAGGTGGGGGATTATGTGCGCTCGCTTATAGGCAGGATGGCCAAAGAGGTGCTGGACTCGGTTAAGGTATCGGGGGTATATCTTACCGGCGGGGATACGGCCCTGGGTATGCTCATGAACATCGGGGCGGACGGTTCCGAGATACTGGCTGAAATCCTGGTGGGCGTCCCGCTGGTAAGGGTTAAGGGCGGGGCCTATGAGGGACTTAAACTGGTAACAAAGGCAGGAGCTTTCGGCACAGAGGATGCTGCGGCGTTTGCCATGAGGAAAATAAAAGAAAGAGGAGGAATATAACCCATGAGAGAATTTTTACTGCCTTATGGAAAGGAAACACTGAAAGCGGAAATTGAAGAGGAGCACCTGGCCGGTGTGCTTGTATCAGAACTCCATGATTACAAGGCACCCATGGGGGGAGCCCAGCTGGTGCAGGAGGCGCTGGAGCATCCCATCGGGACTCCCAGGCTGTGCGATATGGCCATTGACAAGAAAAAGGTTGTGGTGATTTCGTCTGACCACACAAGGCCTGTGCCCAGCCGCATTATCATGCCTCTTATTCTGAAGGAAATCCGCAGGGGCAATCCGGATGCTGATATTACCATTCTTATTTCCACAGGACTTCACAGGGAGACGACCAGGGAGGAACTGGAGTCAAAGTTCGGCCCTGAAATTACGGAACATGAAACCATTATAGTCCATGACTGTGACGACACGGACAACATGGTTTATCTGGGCAAGCTGCCTTCAGGCGGAAATATGTATATCAACAGGCTGGCAGTGGAAGCGGACCTGCTGGTTGCGGAAGGGTTTATTGAGCCTCATTTCTTTGCCGGATTCTCAGGCGGCAGAAAAAGCGTGCTTCCGGGCGTGGCCAGCCGTGAGACGGTTATGTATAACCACAACTCAGCTTTTATTGACGATCTGCATTCAAGGACCGGTATCATCGAGGGCAACCCTATCCACAATGACATGCTGTACGCAGCCAGGGTGGCGGGGCTGGACTTTATCGTCAATGTGGTGATTGATTCCGCCCATGACCCCATCTTTGCAGTGGCAGGGGACTGTGATCTGGCCCATCGTGAGGGCAGGGATTTCCTGGCTTCCAAGTGTCAGGTGGATGCTGTTCCCGCAGATATTGTAATATCTACAAATGGGGGCTATCCTCTGGACCAGAACATTTACCAGTCCGTAAAGGGCATGACGGCAGCAGAGGTGACGGTGAAGGAGGGCGGCGTTATCATCATGCTTTCCAAGGCAGCGGATGGCCACGGCGGCAAATATTTCCATGAGACCTTCCGGGATGAAAAGGATTTAAACCGTATGATGAAGACCTTCATGGACCGGAAACCGGAGGAAACCATCATAGACCAGTGGCAGTCGCAGATTTTTGCCAGAGTCATGTTAAAAGCCAGGATTGTGTTTGTATCTTCCTGCGATGATAAACTGGTGGAGGAGCTTCACATGATTCCGGCCCACACCATGGAGGAGGCCCTTACCAAGGCAAAGGAAATGGTGAATAAGGAAGATTACACGGTAACGGTAATACCGGACGGCGTGTCTGTTATCGTAAGAGGATAAGAGGGGGGATACGGATTTGAAGTTTATTTTAATACCTGATTCATTCAAGGGGACCTTAAGCTCCAGCCAGATTTGCGCAGTGATGGATGAGAAGATAAAAAAGCATTTTCCTGACAGCCTGACCGTCTCCATACCGGTGGCAGACGGGGGCGAGGGATCCGTGGATGCCTTTATCACGGCAGTGGGCGGTGTTAAGGAGTATGTCACGGTTAAGAATCCCTATTTTGAGGACATGGAATCTTATTTCGGACTGATAGACGCAGGACAGACAGCTGTTATCGAGATGGCTTCCTGCGCCGGGCTTCCCCTGGTGGAGGACAGGAAGGATCCAAGGCTTACCACCACCTATGGGGTGGGACAGCTGATTCTGGCCGCAGCCCGTAAAGGCGTGAAGAAAATTATTGTGGGCCTGGGGGGCTCATCCACCAACGACGGGGGCTGCGGCGCTGCGGCCGCGGTTGGCATTAGGTTTTATGACAGGGACGGCAGGCAGTTCATTCCCACCGGCGGAACAACTGCCGATATTGACAGAATCGACCTGTCCGGAAGGGACAGCCTTCTGGAGCAGGTGGAGATCGTCACCATGTGCGATATCGACAATCCCATGTACGGACCTGTAGGAGCGTCCTTTATCTTCGGACCCCAAAAGGGAGCGGATGAGGCCATGGTCCTTCAGCTGGATGAGGGAATCAGGAATCTGAGCAGGGTCATTGCCCAGGCAACGGGAACCGATATTAGCCAGGTGCCGGGAACGGGGGCGGCCGGAGCCATGGGCGCAGGCATGATTGCGTTCTTTGGATCCAGACTTCAGATGGGGATTCAGACCGTGCTGGATACGGTGCGGTTTGATGAAATCATAGGCGACGCGGACTACATTCTTACAGGCGAGGGTAAGCTGGATTCCCAGAGCCTGCGGGGCAAGGTAGTGATTGGAATTGCAGAGAGGGCTAAAAAACAGGCCAAATCCGTGATTGCGGTGGTAGGCGGAGCAGATGACGACGAGATTGGAAAGGCCTACGATATGGGTGTGACAGCGGTGTTCCCCATTAACAGGCTTCCTCAGGATTTTTCCGTCAGCAGGCACCGCAGCCAGGAGAACCTGGCTTATACGGCAGATAATATTATCAGGCTTATAAAAGCCGGACAGGGGGAACATTAAGTATGAAGATTTTACAGGCAGTTAAGAAGATTCCGGGAGGTTTGATGGTAGTGCCGCTGCTTCTGGGAGCAATTGTCAACACCTTTTTCGGAAATGTTTTGTGGAGTGCGTTTGACGGAACCTTCACCACATATCTGTGGAAATCAGGGGCCATGCCCATCCTGGCTGTTTTTATTTTCTGCAACGCCACTACCATAAATTTTAAAAAGGCCGGAGTTACGATATATAAAGGCGTGGTCATCACGGCGGTAAAGGTTGGAATCGGCATTATTATCGGACTGATTTGCGGTACTCTTTTTGGGGAAAAGGGATTTTTGGGACTTTCCACCCTGGCCATTGTAGGCGCTCTGGCCAACTCCAACGGCGGACTGTACGCTGCCCTGGCCGGAGAGTACGGCGATGCGACCGACGTAGGCGCGGTATCCATTCTTTCCATCAATGACGGCCCCTTCTTTACCATGGTTGCCCTGGGAGCCGCCGGTGTTGCCAAGATACCCATGTCTATCCTGATAGGCTGTATTGTCCCTGTTATCGTGGGATGCATACTGGGCAACCTGGACGAAGATATCCGCAAGTTCTGTGAGCCCGGAGCCACTATGCTGATTCCTTTCTTTGCATTTCCTCTGGGAGCGGGACTGAACATCATGAACCTGTTAAAAGCAGGAGGCCCCGGAATCCTTCTGGGCGTTGCCTGTACCCTGATTACCGGTTTGGGCGGCTATCTGATTTATAAGCTGCTGCGCATGGAGTATCCGGAAGTGGGCGGAGCCATTGGAACCACAGCCGGCAACGCTGCCGCCACACCGGCATCGGTTGCAGCTGTGGACGCCACCCTTTTAGCGGTAGCAGAAGCAGCCACTGCACAGATTACCGCTGCCATCATTGTGACAGCTATCCTTTGTCCCATATTTGTTTCTTATCTGCATAAAGTAGAGGTGCGTAAGCGTGGAAGATAGAAAAATAATAGGTATTACCATGGGTGACCCGGCCAGCATAGGCCCCGAGATTACCGTGAAGGCCCTGGCCGACCAGTCCATATACGAAGCATGCAGGCCCATTGTTGTGGGAGATGCCTGTGTCCTGGAAGCCGCGCTGAAAATCGCGGGTCATGAGGAGATGAAGGTCCGGGCCGTAAAGGATGTGAGGGATGCTGTCTTTACCCACGGGACCATAGACGTGCTGGACATGGGTCTGGTTTCCATGGATGAGCTGGTGCGGGGGCAGGTGTCCGCCATGTGCGGGGACGCCGCGTTCCGGTATGTGGAGAAGGTAATTGAACTTGCCATGGACGGACAGGTGGATGCCACGGTCACCAATGCCTTTAATAAGGAGGCCGTGAACCTGGCAGGCCATCACTATTCCGGCCACACGGAGATTTATGCTGATTTGACCGGAACCAAAAACTATACCATGATGCTGGCCCATGAGAACATGCGTGTGGTCCATGTGTCCACCCATGTGTCCCTGCGGGAGGCCTGCGACCGGGTTAAGAAGCAGCGGGTGCTGGATGTAATCCGCATTGGGGATAAGGCGTGCAGGGAGATGGGAATTGAGAATCCCAGGATTGCAGTTGCAGGGCTGAATCCCCACAGCGGTGAGCACGGTCTGTTCGGGCAGGAGGAAATCCAGGAGATCATCCCGGCCATTGAGGCTGCCAGGGCAGAGGGAATCCGGGCAGAGGGCCCTGTGCCCCCGGATACCGTGTTCTCCAAAGCCAGAGGCGGCTGGTATGACATCGTGGTGGCCATGTATCATGACCAGGGACACATCCCCCTTAAGGTGGTGGGCTTTGTCTATGACCAGGAAAAGCAGGCCTGGGACGCGGTGGCCGGCGTCAACATCACCCTGGGGCTTCCCATTATCCGTGTGTCTGTGGACCATGGAACGGCCTTTGACCAGGCGGGAACCGGAACAGCCAGCGAGCTGAGCCTGAAGAATTCCCTGGAGTACGCGGTCATGTTTGCCAGGAACCGGAAGCAGAAGAGTGTATAATAATACGTGTATAAAAATACAGGACACCAGATAATGTAAGCTATCTGGTGTCCTTATTATTATGAACAGTCCTTTCCCGCTTACAGCACAAACATCCTGGCTGTCATCAATTCATTGATGGAACGGGCGGTATAGGAAACCGTAAAATCATCGGTCATCACCATTCCAGGATAATAGGAAGCCCTCAGGGCCTGGAAATGGTCTTTGAAGTTGATTTCCATGACAATGGTTTCAGGCACCTCCAGATGGCAGGCATCCTTTGTGAGAAGGGCATTCTTCGCGCCTTCCTCAATAAGCTCCTGGGCCATCTCCGGCGCCAGGTTGACGGTGGCTGCGCCCATGCCTTCCTTCACTGCCACCGCCGTGATGCCGGGATCGTATTCATGGACATGGCTGCAAAGATTTTTGTCGCCGCTGATGAATACCGAGGGAACGCCCAGGGATGCGCCCACATAGGCGTGCATGAGGAATTCCGAAGCCAGTTTGCCGTTGAATTTAATGTAATTGGTCTTGCGGTTCATGGTGTGGGCCAGGGGGTTGCCGTTGGTACCGGCAGGAGAGTGGTATCCCACGAACATGAGGGCGTCAAAGCTCTGGTCCAGACCGCAGACCATGGAATCAGGGGAGTATTTCCAGCCCAATATGATTTTTGCTTCCTTTGGAAGAAGGGAGATATCCATGTTTCTGCCGGATTCATGGGCATCCTTTATGTAGATTTCTGTTGCTCCGGCTGCCAGGGCTCCCCTGCATGCCGCGGCTGCCTCCAGGGTCATCTCCCTGGCCATGGGCCCGTGTTCCAAATCACCTAAGTTGGTGGAACTCCAGGAAGTGGAGCCAGCCACCCCCTCAAAGTCCACACTGATATAAACCTTCATAATTTTATTCCTCCTGTATTCTGGTTTTTCTAAGCAATATCACGTTTTAAAAGTTTCAGGGCCAGTTGGGCCTGCAGCTGCACTCCCAGCTTAAGACATTCTTCGTCGATATCGAAGTCCTGGCTGTGAAGGGGGGCTGTAATGCCTTTTTCCCTGTTGGCGCATCCCAGATGATAGAAAACTCCCTTTGCCTTTTCCAGGAAAAATGAAAAGTCTTCCACCCCCAGACTGGGGAATTTCTTTGGATGGATGTGTTGGCTTCCAAGGACCTCTTCGGCTGTCTCCACCAGCACATCCACGATTTCGTCTGAGTTTATGAGGGCGGCATATCCCGGGACAATGACAACCTCCCCGCTGCCTCCCATGGCCTGGCAGGTACAGCTTACCTGACGGGTCATGGCGTCAATGATTTTCTCTCTCACGGCAGGGTCCGTGGTGCGCAGGGTGCCGGTCATCTCTGTCTCGGCTGCCACGATGTTGCCCGCGGTCCCGCCATGTATGGTCCCCAGGGTGAGGACTGCGCTGTCCAGGGGTGAGATGCAGCGGCTTACCAGGGTCTGCAGGCTGTTTATGACAGCAG
>UMFB01014411.1_pt1 | contig 12644 bp, 12 predicted proteins | sample 1964921 | NCBI WGS metagenome assembly UMFB01 (sample SAMEA4836037, study PRJEB28245) | human gut metagenome | biome: gut microbiome; material: fecal sample | place: Denmark | collected 2008
CCTTACCGATACTGCCGTCTTTCATGTTCGTGCCAAAGATGGCAGACAGTACCGCACCGATTTGGGATTTACCCTCACCGCCGTTACCCTTAATCACCATCATGCGCTGTCCCTTGTTGGAGGGAATCAGGCAATAACCGATAAATTCCTGCAACGTGGGAATATCTTCTTCATAGAGCAAACCATCCAGAAATTTCAACCATAGGACAGGGGCAGGAGCGTCTGGATGATAGGAAACAGGCAAGCGGCTCTGTACGATTTCCTTTTTCCCCTCGATAAATTTTCCATCCAGCATGAGTGTTCCGTTGGCAACATGGATGCGGTCAGGTTGCGGAGGAAGATCTTCAACCATAGCTTCCAGTTTCAGCAATTCCATGATGTTTTTGATCTTCTGCGGTACGCTGCTGATGGTGTAGCTTTTCAGCTTTTCATAAACCTCACCCCGCAGGAAAATATCATCCGTTACCCGTCCATTGGGCGTAAAGAAAGCCCTGTTTGCGAAGATGATTCTGCGCTCTTGCAGAAATTCTTCACAAAACAGAGCTTCGTTGATGTTCTGCCCGTCAAACCAGACAGGCAAATTCATATCAGGCGTTTTCCGGTTCTTCGCCATGGTGCGCCACCTCCTTTTTCTTTCGTGCGGTGTACTCTTGCAGAAAAGCAATCTTGCCGTCCTGCATCAGCTTGTCCACCAATGCCACCCGTTCTTCCAGATCGCCCACGGTCAGCACATCCGCCATATATTCGATATGGCAGTGCATCTGGCAAGCTTCCACAAAACGGTCATCATAAGGCTCGTCCGGCGTTTTGGGTGCGTACCGCACTTTCCAATCCTCCAGAAGATGCAGATAATCCGTCAGCACTCGGAAACACAGCATTTCATCCTCCCGGAACTGACGGATATAGGGATGCTTCGGTTTGACCATTGCTGCGGCAGTAGGTGGTTTCGGGTCAAGCCCAAAGTCCGCAGCTAACTTTTGCGACGCTTGCAAGCTCGTCAGATTGAACAGCCTTGCCACAAGGTCAATTACATCCCCCTTGGCTCCGCAGCCGAAGCAGAAGAAATAATCCTCGTTCAGCTTCAAACTCGGATGCCGGTCATTGTGGAACGGGCAGCAAGCCATACCGTTTCGGCTGGCTTTCGGCCCGTAGTGTTCGGCGGCTTGCTTCACGCTGATCGCCGCCTTGATGGTTTCATAGATTGTCATTTTTGCATACCTCCTTGATTTTTTGACGATTTTTTATTCGTCTCACCCGAATATACGCAAAAAATTGCTTTCAACCGAAAAATCAGGCACTCATGCAAGATAACAAAAAAGCCGCCCCTAAAAATTGCAAAAATGCAATTTCAGGAACGGCAATGTTCACAGGATATACATTGATATTATTCCACAAATAGAATATAATGAGGTTACTATGTTTACAGGAGGGTAATGCAGATATGAGATACCTGTCCACCTTTGAAATTGCAGAGAAATGGGACATATCTCCCCGGCGGGTTGGTATCCTCTGCAATGAAAACCGCATACCGGGCGCACAGCGGGCAGGAAGCCGCTGGATCATACCCGAAGATGCGCCCAAGCCCACAGATGCCCGCATTAAAAGCGGAAAATATATCAAACACCATACCAACAGAGAGGAGGGCAGCTAATGTCCAGCACCTATTTACCAGCTGATGTTCGTACTCGAATTATAGATTTGATGAAAGAACACAAGTTTTCACAAAAGAAACTGGCTCTGTCTATCGGTGTACACGAAAGCACCCTAAGTCGCTTTCTCAATGGAACAACCGAAAAACTGAGCGAAGAAAGTGTGATCCGCATTGCGAAAACATTCAATGTGTCCACGGACTTTATTTTGGGAACAACGGAGATCCCCGATAAAAAGAATTATGATATTTCTGAGTTGGGCTTGTCCGTTGAAGCTGCCAAAAACCTTTATACCGGAAAGGTCAAAGCTGATATTGTGAGCCGCTTGTTGGAAAATCCCCGCTTTGCAACGGTTACATACATGATTGCAGGATACCTTGACGATACAACAGCAGGCGGCAATGCGGCACACAATCAAATGATCGCCACGGTCACTTCCATGCTTTTGTGACAAAATAAGACTTCTGCTGCGGTGATGGCCGCCAGAGAAGCTAATTCATACAAAGTTCCGGTTTATCAGGCTGACCTTACGAATATCCAGAATACCTTTATGACTGCGGTACGGGAGGTAAAGAAAGAGGTCGGCAGCGAACTGGAAGCGCAAAAAGCTCTCAGCAAGGAAATTACAGCAGAAATGTTTACAACCCTCACCAAAGGACAGGATACACCCGTTCCCGCAGTCACACCGGAAGAAGTTGCAGATGCTATCACCGGAACGATTGCCAATGTTGACGGTGTAAATCAGGAAGCCTTAGATAATTTTAATCAGGCACTGGTCGGACTGATGCAGACCATGGTAGTACCAAATGATAAACCAGATGAGTAATGAGCAGCTCTGTATTGCCGCTCTGGACGGCAATACGGAAGCAAGGAATGTTCTTGTAGAAAACAATCTGCGTTTCATAAAAAGAACCGCCCATGAAATGTGGAGCGCACAGCGAGAGCTGAATGCCGCTCTGGGTATCGAAATCAATGACTTGGTGCAGGAAGGGTCATTGAGCTTGTTGGACTGTATCCCTGGTTATAATCCCGACACAGGCAATAAGTTTCTGACCTATGCAGCACCGGCAATCCGCAACGCTATGGTGGACTACATCCGCAGATGGAATCCCACTTTTGAAGCGAAGAATCTGGGAAACCTCCTCTGCCTGGATGAGGTTATAAAAGACGAGAATAAAGGCAGACACGAATTTGTCTCTGACTCCAGAGCGAAAAATCCGGAGCAGATATATATTGCAAAAGAAACTCATGAAGAAGTCCATACCGCACTGCAACGGATTGAACACCGGGAACGGGCATACCTATGGTATCGCTTCGGGTTTGAGGATGACATATACCATCCGCTGAATGAAACAGCGAAGCATTTCCACCTGTCTGAGAGCAGAGCCAAATCCACGGAAGCACTCGCTCTGGACAATGTGTGGTTGGAACTGCCATGGTGGTACTGATAAAATGACAAAACCGCTGCAATCTTCATTCCACACGGGAATGAAGATTGCAGCGATTTGCTTGTATATGGAAGATAGGTTTACATCTAAATTTTACTTGTCTTTCTACCAGCCACACTGTCAAAGTTCAGGAAACAGCATTACATCCAAACCTTGACCGGCTTTATTTACAATGACTTGAACCGGATTCTGTTCCGCCCATTCAGGGTCAGTATCAGCGATTTCTTTCCATTTCCGATAATGCTCCGCAACACCATCGAATAGCACTTTCTCAGCTTCCTTGCGGGCTACAGCTGCGTCCTCAATGTTTTCGTATGTACCGAGGAAATACTGCTTTCTCTGGAATACAATCTTGGCGACATATTTTCCTCGAATCAGATACACACCCTTGTACCCAGTGGTATTATCCGTCGGCACTTTCTTACTTTTGATTGCGTCCATAGAAGTACCCGCAACATGGGTCAGGAATGATTGCAGGCTCTTGTCATGCTCCTTCTTTTGACATCCGCAGCTTTTCATGTTGCAGTAGACAAGATTGTTATATGCAACATCAATTTCGTTGCCGCAATCACAGCGACAGTGCCAGATCACACTTCCGTCAGCACCTCTGTCCGGGAGCATATATTCCGCTGTAAGACGATAGAAACGCTGTCCGGATATATCGTTTGGACGACCACAGCTTGCTTTGCAGCCACAATGTGTCCTTTTCCCGGTAATCAGTAAGGTGGCCGGGCAATCATAGAGTTTGCCACAGGAACACTGACAGCTCCACCATATGCCGCCATTTTTTCGCTGATGTTCCGATATATGTAAAACAGTCAGCTCACCAAATACCTTGCCGGACAGATCTGCTGATACAGCATCCCGATGCCGTTCTTTCCGCAGACAACCGCAGGAATAAGAGCCACCATGTTTCAGACTTCGTTGCAGAACATAACGTTCTGTACCGCACTCACATCGGCAGAGCCATTTTCTTTCACCCTTTGATGTTTTCTCATAGGTATCCAAAACCGTCCTATGACCGTGCCAGGTGCAATTCCAGCTATATCCATTTGTTCGGCTCCTTTCCTGCAAGATTTATGTGGTCAAGTGCCTGTCATTCCCTGCTCTTACAGGGAATGACAAGGGTACCCTTGTCACAAATTATTAAAAGATATATCTAATCCAACGGGATCAAACGACCAATCAGTACATATCGTGCATTGTCATATTCATAAGAACAGGTAGATAGGGTCACAAATCGATCTCCTTGCAACGCCTGAAAATCAGATGTGAAGGTTGACTTCTCTATGGATTGCTCTGCCAATGCAAACACTTCTTCCTCTGTCTGTCCAAAGGAATAGATTTCAGAGGTTGATGATGTGACATATCCGGCAATCAGTTCCACCTTGTAGTTTCCATCCGGTGTCAGCAGCCACATTAGGGGATGTTCGTCATAATAGGATTGCTCCTTATAGTTTGAAAGTGTGCCAAACATTCCCTTATTCTTCATGTTATGACCGTATATAATGGTATTGCTGTCGGAAAAATCGTCTGCATTTCGGTAATCTACGAATAGAGTTCCGGAGCTGTTCCATGTGCCGTCAATCAATCTGCGAAGATAGTAGTCGTTATCTTCTGCCTGGACTACCGGGAAATTGATAGGCGTATCTTCACAGTAAATCCACCCAACCACATCCTCGTTGGTTTCCCAAAGGGCTTCAAAATCCACCTCAATCGGGGCGGTCTCCATGGGGAGCTGTTCCGTATTCGCTTCTGATTCCTGTTCCGCACTGAAGTCCACATCAGATGATTGGGGAGCAGGATCGTTTACAGCCACCGCTTTGTCGATCAGTCTCTCATTCAAATTCGTACTTTGGTTACTTTCCCGGAGATAATCCACCAGATTCAAAGTTGCGAACGCCAGCACACCCAAAGCTGCCAGCCCCAGCAGAAAGCGAAAAAGTTTTCTCATTGATCTTCTCCTTACAACATGCAGAAAACCCCACCCCGACGCTCCAACAGCGCCACGGATGGGGTTGCTATAACTTATTCTTCCGCTTTTTTGCTCTTGCGGGTCAAGAACAGGCAGACGATCACACCCAGGCTGACCGCAATCAGCACCGCATAGAGAACAGGCGTGGACTCATCTCCGGTTTTCGGAGTATCAGGATCAGTAGGCGTAGGCTTTACAGTCTCGTACTCATTATCAAACTCAGCGCCGGGCAGCTTATTGCCCTCAGAATCCGGATACAGTACCGCCGTAGCTTCCAGACCGCTGCCGTCCTCGGCGTTGGTGATATAGACCGTCAGAGCATATACCGTATCGTCATAGGTGCATTTCTTGTTGTTTCCAGCCACCTGATAAATGGTGTAGGTGTAAACGCCTACCCTGTTATAGGTGATAGTCGGAAAGTTTTTCGTATCCGCTCCGGTTATCGTCATGGTGTAGATATCACCAACAGAACCCTCCGGCATAGGGTAGGAAGCATTATCCGCTCTCAGCTTGATTGTGAAATCCTCTGCCGGTTTAGGCAGGGTTCCGGAAAGGGAAACAGTCACCGGAATAGAAACTCCGGGATTTTCCGCTGCAAAGGCTGGTACGGTCATGGTCATCATGCACATCACCGCCATCACTGTTCCTAAAATGACACTCATCCATCTTTTCATATTAGCTTTCCTCCTGATCCGCTGCCTGGTAGGGTTCCATCACAGCCAGAATGATTGTTCTTGCATCGGTAAATTCCGTAGAACAGGTGGAGAGGGACAGAACCTGTGGTTTATCCATCTGCTCCAATTTATTTATTGTTTCCTCACGCAGATGAAGACTATTGCCTTTTGCGTAAGAAAGCAGTCCATCTATATCAGTCTGCCACTGTTCCGGGTCGAAGATCGCATCTTCTCCCGCATCCATCAGCAAGCAGGCAAAGATTTCAAGGTTATAGGCGTTGCCCGGCAGAATCAGCATTCCGGTGGTGTTTTCATCGAAGAATGTCTGATCTTTATATAAGTCAAGGTCTCCGAACATTCCGCCGTTTTCCATGTGATGGCCGTACAGCAGAGAATAGGCATCGGAGAAGTCCCGCTCATTGCGGGTATCCAGATAAATACTTCCGGCAAGAGCAAAGTTGCCGTATACATCCTTATTGATGTAAGTCAGGTTTGTACTGCCTTGCAGCACGGGGTAATCAATTCTCGTATTGTCCAGCGATACCCATGCACAGACATCAGGGTTGATCGCCAGCAGCTCCTCAAAGGAAGCTCCGCCATCTTCTTCCACGGCGGGTTTGATTTTCACCATATCCGCCTGCACATCGCTGGCGGCAGAGTAGACCCGATTGTTATCCCATAACGCATAGGCCGCATAAATGCCTGCCACGCAAAGGCAGAGGACAACGATCAGATTTACCAAAGAGTTTGCGGCCTTTAGAAACCATCTCGACATTTTATTTTCGGGGCGAAATGTGCCGCACTCCTTTCAATGATTCCTTTCGGAAGGTCTGGGGCGTTGCCGCCCCAGACACCGAAAAGGGTTCTTAGAAAAATTCTGCTTCGTTCAGATTAGTTCTCACGCATCATGCGCTTCTTGGAGAAGAACACGAACAGACCCATAAAAACAACAGCAAGCATCAGAATGTAAGGCATGGAATCCAGAGTGATACCAGTTTCAATTACTTTGCCCTTGGTGTTTTTAACAACAACAGCCTCATTGTTATTAGCATCCGCAACGTTCATGGAGAACTTGTTTTCCTTGTTGCCATTGGTGTTGTCGAAGGTGTAACCATTCATTTTATCAGTAGCAGTGTCCTCAACAACAGAAACAGTTACGCCATCAGGAATGTCGGAGAAGGTCTTTGCTCCGCCAATCTCGGAATAGTTCAGAGTGCTGGTGCAAGTATAAGAGTCTTCGTTGTTAGTCCACTGATCAGGAGTTACGGTCTCACCGGCAAGAGTCACATTGGTGCCGATAGGTTTGGTAGAGGTCAGGGTTACAGTGATCTCGAACGCGTCGTTCTCGTTGGCCATGTTACCATCAACATCCTTGGCAACGGTGAAAGAACCGGACTTAAAGGTATTATCAAAAGTCTCTGCCTTTTTACCATCCTCCCGCCTGATATAGCTGTTAGTATCGGCAATCTTCAGCGCATGTTTAGTGTTGTCATACTCAACCAGAACAATGACATGAACCTCAGCATTGCTGTAGGTAACGCCGGCAGTGTTGCCAGGAGTTTCCTTGATGGTCCACTCATAAATACCAGCCATGCTCAGAGAAGGGATGGTAACAGCCAGAGTGCCAGGGTTCAGAGAAGAAACCTTCAGATCGGCAACAGTCAGGTTAGCAGTGCCGCCGTCTGGGTTAGTGGTCTCAGCGGTAGAAGTAAAGCTCAGAGTTTCGTTAACGACCACGTTGTTTTCGGAAGTGTAGGTCTTCAAGATTTCGTTGAATGTAGTTTCAGCAGTGGCAGTGTATTTGCCGTTCCAGGTGGGTTCGCCTTCAGCAGCGAAAGCGATGGTGCTCATGCTCAGTACGAGAACCAGAGCGAGCATCATGGATAAAAACTTCTTCATGTGGTTTACCTCCTAAAATTGATAGGTTGAATTGTATGTATATTAGGCCTCCCTAATACGACATCGAATGGGTTGGGCTTATAAGCCCCGTCTGCGGAGAATGGTAATGACTTTACCCTGCACATTCTCCAGTGGAATCGAGCCGAAATCCCGGCTGTCGTCCGTTTGTGTCCGGTAATCACCAAGGATGAACACCTGGCCTTCCGGAACCTTGTAGGGATATTCCATCCCTTCCTTTGCGTAGGTGGGATACATGATCTCACCTGACTGAGCTGTTCCGTTTACCAGCAGTGTGCCGCTTTCATCCAGCGTCACAACATCGGTAGCTCTGGCAGCGATGCGTCCGATATGGGGTTCTCCATCTGCGGTATAGACAACCACATCGTTCTTGGCGTATTCCTGCTGGAGCCGGAAGCCGATGATGAGATCGCCATCCTTTACAGCGGGGAACATATCGTTGCCACTGACCTGGGTAATGAGAAACACATAGGAAAACAATACCCAACCTGCCAGTACAAGGAACAGAATCCGGAACAATAGGCTGACATAACCCTGCTGATCCAGCACACGGTTTCTGCGATCAGTGATGATACTTTCATTTGTTACTTGCTTATTACGGATAGTCTTCATCACCGGCCCTTCCGTGTTCTGCGGAATCTGCGAGATAACTCTGCCTTGCCGAGCTGGTACGCTCTGCAAGCAGAGCGTCGTACCTTGCTCTTTCGGCGGACAATGCCGCTTCATAAAGCTTGTTCAGTTCCGCTATTTTCTTCCACACATCCGCTTCATTCACTCCACCGAAGATGGTTTTCTTGAAGCGAACCTGTTTCAGCCACTTCTGGATGCGTTCCTGCTCATGATTGAGCGGTTCAGCAAAGCCGGAATCCGGTCTGCCGCGCACCTGATTCTTTTTTGTCACGCCCTTATTGGACGATGAGTGATACTTTCCTGCCATTGCTGTATTCCTCCGATTTAGTCATCGTCACGTTTTCTGCGTCTCTTAATCAGCAGAATCGCACCAACTGCAACAACGCCAAGAATCAGAATATAAGGCAGGGTGTCCAGAAGAACGCCGGTGTCAACGGTGACGGTCTTATCGTTGTTGATGACCAGCTTGCCATCCTCTTCCGGCATGGTAAACTTAAAGATGCCATCCTTTTCCGACGCAGCGGTCAATGTAACGGTCGTTCCCGTACCATTGCTCGGGATATAGCCATTGCTCTTCGTAAGGTCTTCCGTCACCGTCACTTCGGCTCCGACGGGCACCTGGAAGGTTTTGCTTTCGCCGCCTTTCAAGGTGAAGGTCTCGAGGTTTTCGCCATAGTGCAGGGTAAAGCTAAATACATCATTGGCGTTATACATATTGCCGGAGACCGTCTTTTGAATGGTCAGTTCCACCGTGTTCAGCTTCCAGATGGCATACAGGGTAGTTACATCCTTGTCGAGTGTAATGCTTCCTTGACCCAACTGGTAAGTAGGCGTCGTTGCGTACGGATTTTCGTCCCAGCCCAGCAGGGTGTAATTATCCCGTGTGAAATGAGGGGTGGTTCCGTCCATGTTGTCCCAGATGGAAACAACACTGTTTCTTGCCCAGTTCTCGGCCACATCGTCGCCCTCACCGCCGTTGGCGTTATAAATCAGCTTTACGGCATCGGTGGACCACTGTGCCTCGAACTGCATGAGGTTTCGTGTCACCAGCACATAGCGTCCCGGTTGATAGATGGCGCCATTGGGAGCTTTCCAGCCAACAAAAGTCAGATTCGGATCATTCGGGACACTGCCATCTGTCCATACCGCAGTATATTGCGGAAGCTGTACAGATGCCTCATTGATGGCAAAATCACGCTTATCTACGACTTCCTGGGTGGCGTTATCTCCGCCAATGCCCGGCAGATAACTGACCTTACCATTGGTGCCACTCCACTTTGCATAAAGTTTCAGAACACCGTTTTCATCCACATGGTTAGCACCTACGGCAGATGTGAAGTCAAAGGGAACCAACTGACCATTCTGATCCCAATACCATCCAAGGAAGCTATCCTGCACAGCGGAAGGTACCAGTTTGTCGTCAATTTTTCCGCCTTCGGCAAAGCCCTGCCAGGCATAGGGGTCAGCATCGTCCATATAGAGGTAATACTCAGCACGGAACTGATTCGGCTCCCACTTGGCGTAGAGGTTCATATTGGCGGTAATGGAGGAATTCTCGTCGGGCTTATACTCCGTTCCCGGTGTAAACTCAGAGGTGGTGTACCATCCGGCGAAAACGTACCCCGCTTTCGTCATGGTCGTTTCCAGGGATTTCAGCAGGTCAGTATCCTCGTTGTAGATCTTGTCACCATAAAGATACGCTTCGTTCTGAGGATCGGTTGCGCTGTGGGTATCGTCATTTGTCCAGACGTTCAGCGTCAAATTGTTTCGGTCATACAGAAGGACCTGACAGTTATCGCCACTGGATATCTGGTTGGGGAATGTTTTATCAAACTTTTCTTTGATAGAACTTCCATCGCTAACTTCTAGTTTATTCCATCCACTAGACATGGACATGCTTGAACCATAGTCATCATGAAGCCTTGGTGTTCCACTAATCGGGGTGCATCCATTCAGAGACTTATAGCCGAAAGTACCCGTGTTGGTATATCCCAGCTGGCAAGCCTCTTTATAGATGGTGTAGTTTTTATAATTGTAGGTAAAATCAACGGATTCGCCAGGCAAAGTGGTTCTGGCATAGATCAGCCAGTCTTTCTCAACTCTTGTAAAAACATCTGGAAGCCTACCTGTTCCCACCAGTTTGCCATCGACTATTTTCAACCCATTCTCATTGCTATTACCACCTATAAAGAGATTGGCTTCCAAGGTATACATATTGGACGACTGATCTGTTCCATCGGGGAGATCCCACGCATAGAAGGTATAGGTATCTCTATAATGGCTGTAAGATGGCGTATTGCCGTCGGAATCCTTGACCCAGCCCACCTGAGGCCAGACGGCGGTGATATCCTCGCCATATTTGGCGGTAAAGGAGTAGGTGAACTTTGAGGTGCTGTCCTGCGTGTAGGACACAGCGTACTTCGTCCGATTTGCTTCGGAAATCAGGCTCGTGTAATCAATCGAAGCAGTTGTGCTATTCTGGTCATAGGCAAAGGTCAGAGTCACCCGTGCCCGGTTGTAGTAGACCAGAACCGTGGTGGAGCCATCGGGATTTACCCAACGCTTGTTGGAGGCACTCTCGTACTGGAAATAGGTGTCCTGAATATCCGGGATAGTGGCATTGCCGGCATTTTCATTTGCAGACTGCTTGGCGTAACCGGTGAGTGCACCATCCTTTGTATCCGCATAGCGCACGGCATGGGTTTGGTTCTTTCGGGTGATTTCACTCTTTTCAATGGAGATGTAGCTGCCTGCCGGGGCATAGATCGTTTCGCTCTTGCCGGCAGGGGAATACTCTGCATCGTCGGCATGCTCGTACATATAGACGATGGTCACCGGAACCAGATCTGCATCCCAGAAAGCGTAGAGGGTCAAATCCTCGTTGACAGGTGTGGTAAAATCAAATGCCGTGTAGTTGTCCTTATCCGTGGACCAGCCGCGGAAGGTATAGCCCGTACGGGTGGTTTGGCCGCTTGTAGCGGTGTCGTCTTTGGCAATGATTTGGGAAGGCACCGCTGTACCGCCGTTTGCAATGAAGCTGACGGTCACCGACTTGGCGTACCATGCGTACAGGTTCAGTGTTTTACCATTTGCACCCTGGTTAGCTGCATCGCTGATAGGGGTATTAAAATCGAAAGCGTTCAAGTCAGCAACAGGGCTATCGCCCTGCATCGTGATAGACCAGCCCTTGAATACCTTGTCCACCAACGTGGGTCCCTGGGGAGGTGCTACAGTTTTCCCCGCCATTGCGGAAAGGGTCAGGTGTACGGTCTGACCATCCTGGCTGTAGAAGTTGACATAATATACGCCTTCCGCTTCGGGCTCTACCCACTTTGCATGGAGTGTGGTATCAGCGTTGACCACAGTTTCGGAGGTGAATTCCGTGGTCAATGCTTCATCCGAATACCAGCCGGCGAAGACCTTTACAAACTGTCCGTCCTCACCCTTCCAGACCGGTTCTGGCAAATCAGAAATGGTCTGTCCTCCCATAACCGTGACAGAACTTGGAGCAGGCACATCTGCTGCTGCGGCATCATCTCCCACACTAAAGGTCACGGTATATTCCGGCGCAGATACGGTTACTTGGATGGTTTCGGTATGTTCAACCAATCTAGGCCAGACTAGTACTTGTTCAGAAATATAATAGGTATGTGTAATCGTTGCGGTTCCCGCAGAAACACCGGTGACGGTGGCAGAGGCAGCTTTGTAGTCATCACCCAAAGTAAAATCAACTTTTGCTACAGCCTCGTTGTCACTTGCCCAGGATTCTTGATGGCCAGAATCCGCTGATGTACCAGTAACATTACTTGTAATGGTTGCGCTTTCGCCGATTTTCAAAGTGACGCTATCTTCGCCACCAATGGTTGCAAGGCTGATACCCGTTTCCGGTTGCAATGCCCTGTTCTCCGATGTATCTGCTGTATCCATTACTTCCGGAATCAGTGGAGTGGTCGTCTCACCGGTAGGTTCCGCTGTGGATTCCGTCACAGGTTCTGTTGTAGAACCCGTTGTTGTTTCCAGTGCTGTATCAGAATTGCCTCCATCAACGGACATATCCTCCAAATTTGATGGAGCCGACGGTGTGGGGGCAACGGCAGCTGTAACCTCCGGTTCAACGATCACTTCTTCCGTTGGCTTCTCCGTGTCGATTTTCTCTGCCACCAGAGCAATGTCTGTCTCTAAAGCGATTGCAGATACAGGCATTGCTGCTACCAGGCAGATACAGCATAGTAGCAAGGCGATCAGCCTATGGGATAATCCCTTTGTTTTCCTGCTTCTCTTATTCATCGAAATACCTCCTGCTTTATCCATCTGTTGTGGTCAAGCATTTTTGTAACACTTGTGGCTAAAA
>UMFB01013283.1_pt1 | contig 12621 bp, 12 predicted proteins | sample 1964921 | NCBI WGS metagenome assembly UMFB01 (sample SAMEA4836037, study PRJEB28245) | human gut metagenome | biome: gut microbiome; material: fecal sample | place: Denmark | collected 2008
GTGGGGCCCCAATGACAAATGACGAAATTGCCTTTTGCCTACACCTGCACGGGGGGACGGCAGCCCGTTTCCTCTGCGTGGGCTGCATGGCGACGGACTTTGAGTGTCCGCCGGAACATCTGAAGAAAAAAATCGGGCTTTTGAAAAACAGTGGATGCAGATATTTCGATGAAACATATGTTTGATGGCACCGCATGGGTTGCGGCGCAGCAGGATTCCTTATTGGAGGAGGAACGACATGCAGACGGTAATCCCAAAAATTATTTCGGATCTTTTGAGCAATCCCGGCATTGGCTTTATTGCGGCACCTCACCTGATGGGAGATCCCGCCGAGCTGCGGGATAACAGGGGCACCCCTGTGGAAAAATACCGCTTCCCGCAAAGCACAAAAACATGGAACCACCCGGATTCCGGCCTGTATTACTGCGGAGGGCGGTGGAAGGAACTGGAGCCCGAACCGGGTAAATACCGTTGGGACATCCTAGATAACGGCCTCGAAAAAGCCCGTCAGATGGGTTGTACTTCCATTGTGCGCATCGCGCCCTATGCGCTACGCCCGGAAGAGGATGTGCCCTTATGGATGCGGGAAAGATGGCCCGAAGAACCGGATTATCCGTTCTGGCGCGTGGACCCCAACACGACTGATTACGCGGAACGCTGGTCTGAATTTATTCGCGCGTTCGCGGCACGTTTTGACGGGGATGAACGTATTTCCTCTGTGGACCTCGCCATTACAGGCGCGTGGGGCGAGGGCGGCGGCTCGGAGTTTATGGTCCCGGAAAAGCTAGAGCAGGTTGTCAGCGCATACCTCGATGGATTTACCAAAACGCCGATTCAAGCGTTGCTGCATGATCCGGTTAGCGTAGCGTGCATTCGCCGGCATCGGGCCAAAGTGGGCTTCCGTGTAGATTGCCTCGGCGATATGGGTGGTTTCCATCCCGGGCAGTGGAGCCATATGGAGGATTATTATCCGCAGAATGTCGTCAATTTCCATATGCAGGACGCGTGGAAGGAAGCCCCGGTCGTTTTTGAAGCGTGCTGGCACACCAACGATTGGTATCTGCAGGGCTGGGACATTGATTACATCATCGACGAAAGCCTGAAATGGCATATTTCCTCCTACAACGCAAAGGGTACGACCATTCCCCAGGCGTGGGAAAAAAGTATCGAGCGCTGGGTGCGGAAGATGGGTTACCGGTACGAGATCCACTCCTGCACGCTTCCCGAACAGACTCAGGCAGGCGGGACGATCGACTTTGAAATGCTCGTCAGCAATACCGGCGTCGCCCCGTGCTATCACAATTATTCCCCCATGCTCCGCTTTGCCGGAGAAAACGCCTCGTTCGATCTGCCGATTCAGGCAGATATCCGCCAATGGATGCCGGACGCAGATGTGTGTGTTGCGCAGCGGATGGCGGTTCCGGAGAATGCACCAAAGGGAACGTATCAGGTGAAGCTAGGTTTCCCGGTGCCCGGATATCTTGACAAGACGCTTCGCCTGGCCATTGGGGGACGCGACGCGGATGGCTTCTACCCGCTGTGCGCTGTGCGGGTTGTGTAAAGGAAGGAGAGATGCAGAATGACGGAGTTCGCGCGCCTTACGGCACAATTTGAGCTCTCCGGTTTCCCGGAGGGGTTGGATGCCCTGTATGACCAGTATGCGGTCGACTATCAGCCGCACGCGCTGATGCGCCGTGGGCTGATCGGCGAGCTGTGCGCCCGCTTTGACGCGGGCACGCAGAACGAGCGACGGCTGTTCGAAGCGTTGGACGAGATCGAGGGCAATCCAGAACTGCTGAAGCTGTCGAACTTTCTGGTGAACGATATGTGCGCGGCCAGGCACCGGCTGGACCTTGACGATTATCAGGCGATGGAGCCCAAAAAGGGCGTGGCGCACGCGGACCTCTTCTCCTGCCTGTTGCTGTTCGCCTGTATCGAGCCATCCATGCAACGCATGGAAAAGCTGGGGATGCCGTTGGAATGTTATGAGAAAACGCCGTTTTCCCCCGCGAGGCGCCAGCTAGAAAAAATGCGGGAGACCGGAGACGGGCGTGTGGCCGATTTCCCGTGGGATATGAATTTTTACACCTGCAGCCTGTTCCCGATGGGGCGCTTCAATTTCATCCCGTTCCGTTTGGATGACCCGATCCAGGTGTTCCGCAAGGGAAAAGAAACCGTGGCGTTCTTCACCGAACCGCGCAGAATCCGCCGCGACGGGATGCTGGACGGCGTAAATGGCCAGTATGACCCAGAAGCGTTTGATATCCGGTATGAGGAAAAGGGCGGCGTCGTGACCGGCTGGCCAATCTGCCCGGCGGGAACTGTGGAGCCGCAGCCGCGCAGCATTGCTTTATCGGAATGGGAAATGGTGCTTCAGAAAGGCGATATTCTGATGGGCTTTCATATCCCGGGCGGAGCCGGATACGACCCGCAGCATCTGCGTGATGACTGTCTGACGTGCTATGAATTCTTCCGGAAATGGTTCCCGGAGATTGAGATCAAAGGCTTTGGCAGCGAAAGCTGGTTGTATGATCCCCACCTCGCAATGCTTCTGGAAGGACGCGGCAACATTGCGATGATGCAGAGGCAGATGTACATTTACCCGATTGAAAGCGGCGATGGACAGGTGTGGCGCGAGCTATACCACGGCAAGCGCTCCCCGGATGAGATTGAGTTGAAAAGCCGTTTGCAGAAAGCGGCGGCGGCGTATATGGAAACAGGCGGGCGCTTTACACCATGTAGCATGTTTGTGCTGGCGCAGGACCTATCCCGCATAGAGCAGGAACCGCTTTACGCAGAAGAAAACGTTTATAAGGCCGTTTGGGAGCAGATGCGTCAGCCTCTATGTGTGCAGGAAGGAAATAAAACATGAATATCTATTCTTTAGAATATTTTGAACAGACGCTTCCTGTGGAAAAAATCCGCCCGCCTTATCGCAAGCCGTCCGCGGACGGTCCACGGCTGTCGGTGTGTGATGTGGAACAGTCAGCGTGGGACGGTGCTTCCGTTTCCGCGTCGGATGGAATGGTGCTGCTATCGCCGCGCCCCACGCGTAGCGAGGGATTGCGCGGCACGGAGATTTTCCTGCAACGGCTCGGGATGCAGACACAGGGCGGATGCCGCTGCGCGGGCGTTTTGCTGGACACGGATGCGGTGGATCCCGCTGAATTCTCCGTTTGGCGGCGCGCGTTTGACGGAGCGGTGCTGATCGCCCGAGCTGACCAGACGGAACAGATTGCAGCGTTGCGCATCGCGGGCCTGCCGTTTGGCCTGCTTCTGGATGCTCGCGCAGGCATCCTGCCTGTCCGCCGCCAGCTTGCGGAACAGGGATTGCAGTTTGTGTGGCAGTCCGCTCCGGTTTTCCTTTTGGCAAAAGGATGCCCCGACGGGGGCGCGGCGCTGAAACAGGCAATGGATGGCTGGCATGTGCTGGCCGCGGACGTTCCCGGCGCAGTTCCAGGCACACTTTTGGTGCGCAGGGTCACCTACCCGAAAGCGCTGTCCTCCGGCGGGGCGCTCCCTCTGCGCCTTTGGCTGCAGAATGTGGGCAATACGCCCGTTTACACGGCTTCGCAAATGCAGCTGCGCCTAAAAACACCGGAGGGATGTCTCCCGATATTGGTGCGGCTTGCGCCGCGCGTCTGGCCGGTGGGCGATACGGTGCACAACGAAATCACGCAGCTTCCGGGCGTTGCCCCGGGCTGCTATGAGTTGCAGTGCCGTGTGTGGAAGGAAAACGGCTGCGGCATTATTCCGCTCGGCAGTGAGAACGACGGAGACGGCTGGCTTTCCCTCGGTACGGCTGTGCTGGATGACACACCACGGCCAGAATTATATATCGTTTGGGATACTTATTATCCGGATGGATACTATCCGCTGGAGGATCCGAAGCTCCCGGGATGATGCGGAAGGCACGTTCTTTGCGCTGAGACAGGAAAGGAGAGAATAGAACGATGGCAAAAGCAAGACAAAAACGGGCCAAATCAGGAAGAAAAGAGGGAGTGTTGCGCGAGCTGAATACAAACAAAACGTTGTATTTGATGTGCCTGCCGGCGCTGTTGCTACTCTTCCTTCTGTGCTATTTGCCGTTTGGCGGAATTTGGATGGCTTTTACCGATTTTAACGCGCTGGACGGCGTATTCGGTAGTCCCTTCGTCGGCCTGCGGAACTTCAGCATCTTCTTCAAACAGCTCACCGCGTGGAACGTGGTAAAAAATACGCTCATCATCAATTTCTTCGGGATCATCCTCGGCCTGATCGTTCCGATTTCGCTCGCCATCTTCCTCAATGAAATGCGGCTTGGCATTTACAAGCGCGTGGTGCAGAGCGTCATGTTTTTTCCGTACTTCCTTTCGTGGGTTGTTGTGGGCGCGATTGTCTACGGTCTGCTCGCTACGGATGTCGGCGTGGTAAACAACGTGCTGAAATCAATGGACATGGAGCCGGTCCGCTGGTTTGCCGAGCCGAAATACTGGAAGACGATCCTCATCACCGCAAACGTGTGGAAATGGAGCGGGTACAACAGCATTGTCTACCTTGCGGCGATTACGAATTTCGACCCAAACCTGTTTGAAGCGGCGCAGGTCGACGGGGCTTCCCGCTTCCAACAAATCCTGCACCTCACCATCCCCATGCTGAAGCCCACAGCAGTGGTGCTTACTCTTCTGAGCGTGGGCCGCATCTTCTACGGCGACTTCGGTATGGTATACGGCATTGTAGGGGAAAACCCGATCCTCGTGGACGCGGTAAACGTCATTGATACCTATGTGTACCGAAGCATGCGCAGCCTGGGCTTCTCCTATGGTACTGCGGTGGGCCTGATGCAGTCGGTTCTGGGCCTGATCCTTGTGACTCTGGCCAACCATGCGGCCAAAAAGATCAACGACGGAGAGGGGCTGTTCTGATGCGTATTAAGAAACGTACCGGGGACCGTATTTTCAAAATTGTAGCGGTTTTGTTCGTCACACTGTTTGCGCTTATCTGCCTGTATCCCCTTATGATGGTAGTTTCGGTTTCCTTCTCCAATGAAACCGAAGTACTTCTCAACGGATATTCCGTGTTCCCACAGGCGCCCACGCTGGACACCTACCGGTATATTTTTGTAAACAGCGGCGCGAAGATTGCCCGCAGCTACGCGGTGACGATTTTCATCACGGCGGTCGGCACAATCGGCTCGTTGCTTGTCACCAGTATGTGCGCGTTTGCACTCTCTATCAAAAAGCTGCGCTACCGGAATGTCATTGCCTATCTGTGCAATTTCACGATCGTATTTTCCGCCGGGCTTGTCCCGTGGTACTTCATCTGCACCAATGTCCTGCACCTGAAAAACAGCGTGTGGTCGCTGATTATACCCAGCCTGTTCAGTGTTTGGAATATGTTCCTGATGCGGACCTATCTTTCCCAGGTTCCATATGCACTATATGAATCAGCGCTGATTGAGGGCGCGGGCTGGATGCGCATTTTCTGGCGCATCGCGGTGCCACTCTCCAAAACAGCGTTCCTGACCGTGGGCCTGATGTACGCGCTCACCTATTGGAACGACTGGTGGAACGCGCTGATGTTCATCGAAAAGAAAGAACTGTTTCCGCTACAGTATTTCCTATATGGCATTCTTTCCAATGTCAACGCCATCAGCTCCGGACGCGTTCCGGCTGGTGTCACAGGCACGCTCCAGCTTCCCGCGGAGACGGTGAAAATGGCTGTCACCATCATCACCATCGGCCCGATTATCTTCCTGTATCCCTTCATCCAGAAATATTTTGTAAGCGGCGTGATGAGCGGCGCGGTGAAGGAATGACCGCATGCGTCTGCCCCGTGCGGGGTGCATGACTTCGGTTGGGGGATCTTTTGGGGCAGAGCCCCCAAAGGTCTGTAAACATATACTAAAGAAAATGGAGGATGAACATGAAAAGAACAATCAGTCTGCTGCTTTGCTTCGTGATGGCATTGCTCCTTCTGGCTTCCTGCGGCCAGGACGGCGGCGCGGGAAGCAGTGCTCCGGCGACATCGGGCAACGGTGGAAACACGAGTTCCGGCAAGCCAGAGGAAATTACCATCTTGTACCCCGGCGAGGAGTCCGACCGCATGACGAGTTTCCTGAACGGCGAATTTGCCGAGCGGATGCTCGAGGATCTAAACATGAAAGTGAACGTCATTTTCGTGCCGTGGGATCAATACTGGGATAAGAAGGGCATTATGCTGGGTTCGCAGGAACCAATCGACCTGTACTGGGACGGCCTTGTGGATTTGGGCGAATTTGTGAATAAGAAAGAAGCCCAGCCGCTGGATGATCTGATTGAGCAGTATGGACAGGACATGCTAAAAGTCCTGCCCATGGAGCACATTCAGGGTGGCGCGATCGACGGCACAATCTACGGCATCCCCTCCGCGTACGCTTCCAGCTCCGCAATGTTCCAGCAGGTATGCCTGCGGCAGGATCTGCTGACGGCTGTCGGCATGACGGAAATCTCCACGCCGGAAGATCTAAAAGAATTTGCGACACGCGCGATGGAGCAATTTCCCAACATTAAGGGCGCAGGTGACCCGATTCTGATGCCGCTCACCCGTTACTTCTCCGACCAGCCGGCGCATAACATCGCCAAGGGTTTCCTCGCGTTCTTCAATGAAGAGACCAAGGAAGTGTTCAGCTATTACGAAAGCGAAGCGTTCCAGAAAGTGGCGAAATTCAACCGTGAGATGACGCTGGCCGGGTTGTATCCGGACGAGATGACCACTAACTACAACGAGCGTGATTCCCGTGTTCAAAGCGGCAACTACCTGTGGGTAGAAGGCAGCTTAGGCAAGGAAACCGAGATTATTGACGCCGTGCGCGCCAATGCGCCCGACGCGGTGATGAAGAACTACCTCCTCGCCCCTGAAAAGCCGAAGTATATCACCGCAGCTGGCGGCGAGGTCATCTGCATCCCCTATTCCGCGCCCAACCCCTCCGGCGCAATGAAATGGCTGAACTGGTTGTATTCCAGCCAGGAGAACTATCTGTTCGCGCTCTATGGCGTGGAAGGCAAGGACTACGAGATTGTGAACGGCCGCATCAACCGCCTTATCACGGATGAGCTGTTCTACGAGTGGATGTTCCGCAACAAGAATTATCAGATGTTCCCCGTTGAAACAGATGAAGCCTATATCGAAGCCACCAAGACGTGGGATGACGATGCAATCCGCAGCCCGATTTTCGGCTTTGTTTATAGCGACGAAAACCTGAAAGAGATCGAACTCAACCTTGTGGAAGTGGAAAAGCAGTTTGAAGCGATCCGTTCCGGCTTTGTGGATTTCGACACCGAATATCCTAAGGCGGTGGAAGCACTGAAAAATGCGGGAATTGACGAGTATATCGCCGACCTGCAGAGACAGGTAGATGAATTCCTTGCGGCATAATTGCCGCGGCAGCCGAGCTGCTAAAAGCTGATTCCGATTGGGGGATCGCCGTTTGAGTATTTGGCGGCGATCCCCCCGTTTGTTCAAACAGGAAGAAAAGCACGCCAAATGTCAGGGCGGCGGCCAAATCATGTGAGAGGAATGCGGAAAATGCGGTTGTATGAAAAGTTTTTCCCCCATACGCCTCCGGTAGAACAGCAGCTGGCGCAGAGCCGCCGCATCATTCTGGCGGAAGAGGCAATTGCCGGCACAATTTTTTCTCTTGGCATTGGGAACTTTTTGGTGGGGTATCTCACGTGGATGGGCGCAAGCCCGGCCTTTAGCGCACTTGTGGGTGCGCTTCCTATGCTGGGGTGCATCCTGCAGGCGGTTTCTCCGTTCTTGTTTGAACGGCTGCGCTACCGTAAGCTGTGTATCGTGCTGGTATGTTTGGGGTTCCGATTCAGCATGGGCCTTGCCGCTTTCGTCCCGCTGCTTTTTTTCCATTCGGCGTCGCGGCAGACGGCGGTATTCTTGCTTTATTTTTTCGCCTGCATGTGCGCGGGCTTTGTTACGCCGGGACTGAATCAATGGATCCTTTCCATCGCACCGCAGGAGAGTCGGGGCAATTTCTTCGCGAAAAAGAATATCCTGAACTCCATCGTCAACGCGTCGGTAATGTTTTTGATGGGGCGCCAGCTGGACTATTTCATCGGTCAGGGACAGCCGCAGACGGGCTACTTTATTGTATATGGGACAATCCTGCTGCTCACATTTCTGGACATCGCACTGCTTTCCCATGTGTGGGAAACCCCGTCGCAGAAAGTCTTGAACATCAGGCCCCAGGATTTCCTGCGTCCGTTTCGTGACCGCAAATTTCGTTCAGTCATCTTGTTCGATACGCTGTGGTTTATCGCGGGGAATTTTTCCTCGGTGTTCCTACCGGTGTATCTCCTGCGCGGGCTGGGGCTTTCCCACAGCTACATCAGCGTCATGACGATTCTTGCCTCCGTGACGGGGATCTTCTGCAACTGGGTTTGGGGGCGCATGGCGGATCGCAGGGGCTGGCGCTCTGTACTCACCGCGGCCAGCGCGCTTTCCTGCTGTGGTTACATGGGCTGGTTTCTCATCACACCGACAGCGGCGCTGTTCGCCGCGCCGGTTTTGCAGTGCATCGCCACCGCAGGTTCGTCGGCTTCCAGCCTTGCCACGCTGAACATGGAATATGCGTCCTGCCCAGAAGAGGGGAAAACCGTATACCTCGGCGCGGTGGCTGTCGTTTCCAATTTGATGGGCTATATGGCCACGCTGGCCGCTTCGGGAATCCAGTCTACGTTAGAGCATAGCCTTGGCACAGAGCGCAGCATTTCCGTGCTGTTTGCCATCAGCGCCGCCGGGATGCTGGCGTGCCTGTGGCACGCACGGAAAAATCTGCCCAAAATCTAAGTCTAACCCGACCCAATGCTTCACTGCGTTTGAGCAATGGGTTTGACAAAACAGGAAAGGAAATCGCTATGCAGAAAACCATCGTACCCTGTGCGGCGTTTGATCGCGCGGCCGCACAGAAAGTGCTGCGGCAGGTGCTGCAAAAACCAGACAGCACGCTCTGCCTTGCCACGGGCGACACGACCGCCGGTATTTTTACCCGGATGGTTGAATTAAAACAGGCGCTGGATTTGGACTGCGCCCGCGTAAAATGTATTAACATGGATGAATATGTCGGTGTACGCAGAGAAGAACCAGCCAGCTGTTATTTCCGCATTGTGCGGGATCTGTATGCCCCGCTGGGCCTGCGGGAAGATCAGTTTTATGTTCCGGTCGCCCCGATGTCGCAGGCGCAACAGGAACGGGAACGCTTCGCGCGGAAACTGCGAGGTTTCGGCGGAATTGATTTCATGTTGCTCAGCGTCGGCGGAAACGGGCATATCGCGTTCAACGAGCCGGGTGCGGATTTCGGCGCGCACATTCATGTGGCGAATCTTACGCAGAGCACGCTGCAGGCCAAGGCCGAATTGTTTGGCGGTGCAGACAAGGTTCCGGCGCAGGGTCTTACGCTGGGTATTGCTGATGTGATGGCGGCGCGCCATATCCTTCTGGTGGCAAACGGCGTGCATAAAGCGGAGATCATTCGCCGCGCGCTGGAAGGGCCGATTACGCCGGAGGTTCCGGCTTCCGTACTTCAGCTGCATCCGAATCTGGACATCCTGCTGGATGAAGCGGCGGCGCAGTAAAGGGGGCTACGGAATGAAAGATGAAAAACACCTGCAGATTGGGCCGCGCGAAGCATGGTACGGCCTGTGCGTGGAGGACGGCGTGGATCTGCCGATCACCCGAGAAAGCAGATATAGCCGGTCCCTCACGCCGAACGAAACTGTAAACGGCGCGGCGGCGATTTTGGTTTCCAGCGACGGACGCTACTTGTACTGTGAGCGCGGTGCCCGTGTCTCCGCTGAAAACGGGGTTTTGAATATGTACTCTCCCGACGCTGAAATCCAATTCCGTGATGGCTGCAAAACCCTGCGCGGCGCATGGAACGCGCTGGTTCGGGATCACCTACCGGCGGGAGGCGTGATGCCCCCGGAGCTTTTCTTCACCGCTCCGCAATACAATACATGGATCGAGCTGCTATACGGCCAAAGCCAACAGGGCATCCTCACGTATGCCAGCGCGCTGCTGGCGAACGGGTATTCCCCCGGCGTGCTGATGATTGACGACGGATGGATGTGCGATTACGGCATGTGGGACTTTCTCCCCAATCGCTTCCCCGATCCGCGCGGGATGGTGGAGCGGCTACACACTATGGGATTCCGCGTCATGCTGTGGGTCTCGCCCTTCATCTCCCCAGACAGCCCGGTCTTTCGGGCGCTGCGCCAGACGAATGCCCTCGTGCGGGACGTACAGGGAGAGCCGGCCGTGCGCCTGTGGTGGAACGGATGGTCCGCGGTGCTGGATATGTCAGGCGAAGATGGCATGCGCTGGCTGAATGCGCAGTTGGACGGCCTTGTAAAAAAATACGGCGTGGACGGCTTCAAGATGGATGGCGGAGACGCGAAATTCTATCGGGACGACGACTGTACGGTAGGGCATGTGAGTGCAAATGAACAGAGCACGCTTTGGGCAAAAGCGGGCCTGCGCTATCCATACAATGAATTCCGCGCCTGCTACGCAATGGCAAACGCTCCGCTGGTACAGCGCCTTGCGGATAAAAACCACAGCTGGGGCCGGGACGGCGTCGGCTCCCTCATTCCGAATACGCTGACACAGGGGATGCTCGGCTATGCATTTAGCTGCCCGGACATGATTGGCGGCGGGGAATACGCCAATTTCACGGCGAACAGCGATAAACTGGACGATGAACTTTTCGTGCGTTATGCACAGTGCGCCGCCCTGATGCCGATGATGCAGTTTTCGGCGGCCCCCTGGCGTGTGCTGCCGCCGAAAGCGGCGGAGCTATGTGTTCAGGCGGCAAAACTGCATGAACAGTATACCGAGGACATTCTCGCGTTGGCAAAACACGCCGCGCAGACTGGCGAGCCGATTGTCCGATACATGGAATATTGTTTCCCACATCAGGGTATGGAAACGGTTCAGGATCAATTTATGCTGGGAGATTCCTTGCTGGTTGCGCCGGTTTTGACAAAGGGTGACCGCACGCGGAACGTCGTGCTACCTACGGGACGATGGAAATATGTGGATGGAACGGTTTATGACGGCGGACGTACCGTCACCGTACCAGCCGATTTGGATACTCTGCCGCGTTTTGTCCTGCAGCCATAGACCTGCAACCGTAGAATAGCGTGAGTGCCGAATGCCAGACATTCCGCCGCACACAAAGGAGGTTTAGAGATGGAAATTGTAAATTTTCTGCGCCAGCCGGCTCAGATAGAGTCTGTCCATGGCGGCGAAGGGCTGTGCCGGAACTGCCGTGTTCTTGGCCCGGAAAGCTTTGATACGCCGGTGCGGTTCCTTTACTATACCGTTTTGCCGTCCGGCGCGTCTTTTGGCGAACACACGCATGGAGATGACAATGAAGTCTATTTGGTCTTGGAGGGCAGCGGCCTGTATAGCATGAATGGGGAAGCAGCGCCGGTCGAGGCCGGGGATGTCCTAATCAATAAGCCGTTCGCGTTCCACTTCTTAAAAAACACTGGAGACAGCGAGATGCGTGTTTTGGTGTTTGAGGTGTACAACCGTTAAAGTGTTCCCCGAAAATGCGCGCCTGCCCATATTCTATAGGCGGGCGCCTGCTATTTTACAGGAAGAAATTTTTGGCGCGGGCTGCAAAGCGTTTTTGAAACACTACGTTCGGTGAGTGTATTGATTCCTGTTCCACGCCCTGTTTCTGCGCCGAAATTTTCTGTTCCAGCAATCCCCCATCAATAGAGATTTCCGCGGATGCAGAATGGAGGCGGTGAGAAAAGCCGTGCCCAAGAGAAGGAAGGGACACAAATCTTCGACAGGTTTTCTAATTTTATCAACAAATGCTTTCAGAAAGGCGGTGATTTGTTGTGACTGCAAAGGAATACGTTGTCTGCCAACTGGAGGGTTATACACAGTTTCGCAATGATATTACTACTCTTGAATTCGAGTTGAAAGATTTGGCACCCTTCGATGAACTTCAGACAAGATGACTTGATTAAAACCCTAACCTTTTCTCATCCCACTGAATCGCCTGTGCAAGAGAGTCGCATCTCTGATAAGACTGCAGCAATTGCCTTGTCTTATCACACGATCGGACTCGAGCAGACCAGAGACACCAGACTTCGCATTGCCTCACAACTAGAAGTCTATTAAATGCTGGCAAATCGGCTAGATACTTATCTTTGCGCACTGTATCCCGAGGATGCTGCTGTTTTGAAGAAACATTATTTTGACGGTCTTTCCTGGCAAAGGTATTGCGGATGCGGAGCATCATTGTATCCGAACGGTCATCAAGCGTCGAAATCGAGGTATGAAGCGATTGACCGAACTGTATGACCGCCTTGCTCGACTTGGAGCTTTGCCCGGCGTTGAACCATCTATGTAAGATGTCCAAATTTGGACACCTTATAAAAAAGGGAGTAATTTTCGATGTCGGTGACATCTGAAAATTACTCCCTTTTTGGTGGGACCTCTGGGGCTCGCACCCAGGCCCGGTCGGTTATGAGCTATCGCGTCTTTCGCACGCATAATTGACCAGGTTTTCCTATCATGAATCGCGATTCCTCTTAAGGCAACACCGCACAATTCACAAGCGGCATTTCTCTG
>UMFB01003300.1_pt1 | contig 12619 bp, 10 predicted proteins | sample 1964921 | NCBI WGS metagenome assembly UMFB01 (sample SAMEA4836037, study PRJEB28245) | human gut metagenome | biome: gut microbiome; material: fecal sample | place: Denmark | collected 2008
ATAGATTGGCTGTGCAGTCAAAAGAAGGGGAGTACACAGAAATTATCATAGAATTTTACGACAATGAATATTTGGATGTTTTGAGATAACCTTACAGCAATGTAAGGTTATTTTATGCAAAGAAATGGATGAGATAGAGAGAAAAACGTATAATGGTACTTGAAAAAAGAATGGGAGGTATGACATGGAAACATTATTAGAAGTTCAAAATCTGGTAAAATTTTATGGAAATAAAACGAGTCTTACAAAGGCGGTAAATGATATCAGTTTTCAGGTAAATAAAGGAGAATTTACAGCAATTATGGGCGCCAGCGGCTCGGGGAAGACAACACTTTTAAACTGTATTTCCACCATTGATAAGGTGACAAGCGGTCATGTTTTGTTGGAAGGGCAGGATATTACAAGGTTAAAAGGGAATGTACTGATGAGGTTCCGCAGAGAGCAGTTGGGATTTATTTTTCAGGATTTTAATCTCTTAGATACCTTAAATGCCTTTGATAATATTGCGCTTGCTCTTCAGATACAAGGGAAAAAATCGGAAGAAATTAAGAAAAGAGTAAGAGAAATCAGCGAAAAGCTGAATGTGGCGGAAACTTTAAAGAAATATCCTTATGAAATGTCAGGCGGACAGCGGCAGAGAATTGCCTGTGCAAGAGCAATAGTGACAGAACCTTCCTTGATTTTGGCAGATGAGCCAACAGGAGCTTTGGACTCTCAAAGTGCAGGGATGTTTCTTGGCAGCTTGCAGTATATGAATGAGGCAATGCAGGCAACTATTTTAATGGTAACTCATGATGCTTTTTCTGCAAGCTATGCAAAGCGTGTCTTGTTCATGAAAGACGGTAAGTTATTCCATGAACTGCGAAAGGGAAACAGCAACAGAAAGGAATTCTTTAATGAAATTATTCATGTGATTTCACTTCTGGGAGGTGACTTAAATCATGTTGTTTAATCTTTCCAGAAAGAATTTTAAAAAGAGTATTCGGGATTATTCGGTATATTTTTTCACTTTGATTTTAGGTGTGGCAGTTTTTTATATTTTTAATGCTATTGAAACTCAGACAGCCATGATGGAAGTGACAAAGGCAAAGGTAGAAATTATTGACATGATGAATAGCGCTTTAGAGGCTGTCAGCATATTTGTGTCTTTTATTTTAGGATATCTGATTGTATATGCCAGCCGCTTTATGCTGAAAAAGAGAAAAAAAGAGTTTGCCGTTTATCTGACATTAGGTATGAAGAAAACACAGATTTCAGGAATGTTGTGGATAGAAACGGTTTTTATGGGAATTATTTCACTGGGAGTAGGACTTCTGGTGGGAATTGGGCTTTCCCAGTTTATGTCCCTTTTTGTATCGAAAATTTTTGAAGCAGATTTGTCAAAATTTGTATTTACTGTGTCTGGGAAAGCGATTGTAAAATCTGTATTTTATTTTCTGGTGATTTATATTGTCGTGATGATTTTAAATACATGGGAAATCAGCCGTGCAAGATTAATCCGCTTTCTGACTGCAGAGAAGAAAAAAGAGAAAAATATTTTGAAAAATCCAATTCTCAGTGTTTTGATTTTTATTCTGGCATGGGTGATTTTAGGATATGCTTACCATAATGTAACAGGTAATGCACAAGCTCTTACTACGGAAGTAGATGTATTTACCCAGATTATTTTAGGAATTATCGGAACGTTTCTGGTGTTCTGGTCTGTTTCCGGATTTTTTGCAGCGATGGCAGGGAAGGCATCAAAGGTATATTATAAAGGATTAAACTCTTTTGCAGTAGGAGAGATTTCCAATAAATTAAATTCTATGGTAGCGTCTGCAACGATTATCTGTCTTTTGCTTTTTATGACAGTCTGTATTATTACGTCTGTGTTTACCAGAAAGGCTTACAAGGATAAATTGGTAGATGAGATGGCGCCTATGGATATTTCTATGGAAAAATACGTGGCAGAAGACCATAAGACCATTGCAGATGTGTTCGAGGAGAAAAAGATATCGATGGATGCCTTTTGTGATATTACAGAAGCGTATTCTCTCCAAAGTGAGGAAATCACAAATGCAGCGGTTTTAGGAGATTATTTGCTGGAGAATGCGGAGTTTTATGGAGAAGAATTTGCCAATGCTCCGGTGGAAGTCATGAAAGTAGGCGATTATAATAAATTTGCCAAGCGGTATAACAAAAAAACATATAGCTTGAAGGAAGACGAATATCTGATTGTGGCAAATCAGGAGGGTTCTGTGAAACTGTTTAACAGCGGATTGAAAGAAAATCAGGAGATTAGTTTTCAGGGAAAGACATACCGTGCAAAAGAAAAGGCTTGTCAGGACGGATTTGTCATGATGAATTATGACAAATACAATATGGGGATTTTACTTCTTCCCGATGAAGCGGATTTCTCCCAATGCAAGGAGTATCGTAATTATATTGCCGCCAATTATAAAAATGACAGCAAAAAATTCAGGACTATGGTGGATAAGCAGATTTCCAATAATATGAAAAACTCGTGGGAAGCTACATATCCGGTTATTACTGCCACACGTTCCAATATTATTGATGACAGTATTGGTACAAGCGCCATGTATATTTTCTTAGGAATGTATCTGGGAATTAGCTTTTTACTTTCAGGAGCGGCGATTTTGTCCTTAAAAGTGCTTTCTGATGCAGCAGACAGTAAGGATAAATATGAAATTTTGAGAAAACTGGGATGCGAAGAAAGAAAAATCAGAGCTGTTGTATGGAAACAAAACAGTATGTTTTTCGGTTTGCCTGTTTTGGTGGCGAGTATTCATTCCATTTTCGGTATTCAGGTATGTAATCAGCTGCTTTCGATTTACGGAGAACAGAGCATTTTGCCGGGACTTACTGCAACCGTGCTGTTGGTATTGTTTTTCTATGGAGGATATTTCCTTATTGCTCAGATGTGTTCGTTGAGAATAATCAGAGGTGAAAAATGATGATTAGGGTTCGTGGTTATTGTAAATATGTAAACATCATAGGGCGAAGAGGCTGTTGCACTTAATACAACCGCCTCTTCTGTAATAAAACTTATTTTCAAAAATTTTTATTCGTCCCAGCCTTCATAAAAACGGATATTTACGGAAATATTTCTTACAATATCCCCTTCCTTTAAATTCATATCACTGACGTCTGAAACAGAAGGCAGGGAACAGTCTTCTTCAGAAAGCTCAAGGCTAATCCAGTTGTAAGCGGCTTCATTGGCATCGTCAACAGCATCTTCTAAGGTGTCGCCCTTTGCATAACAACATTCTAAATCAGGAAAATACCCCTGATAACTTCCATCATCTGTTTTGCTGAAAACAGCAGGATATATAAATTTCATAATAATCTCCCTTCTAAGTCTAAAACAAGATAAGAAAAGTATATAACAAAAAAGAATAGGATACAACAATAGAATTCCTCTGTATTTTTTGAAATTTTGCCTGAAATGGCATTGAAAAGTTTAGAGTTGCCCGCAAACCTTGGAAATATTCAATGTTTGCGGGTATTTTGAATTGTTTTTGTGTTATAGATTATTCAAGTATTACATTTTAGAAATAAATTCATCCAGTGATTGGGCGGTTAATGCTGTCTGCATCCAAGTTTCAATTACTTCTATATCCTGCTGCTCTTGTAAAGTTTTTAAAAGAGTGTCCGATAATTGTCCGAATTTTTCTAAGGTCATCTGAAGCATTTTCTTTGCCATTTTTAGTTGACCTTGCTGCATACCTTCTTTTCTTCCCTCTCTGCGTTCATCTTGCATTAATAATTCCAAAAGCATAAATCTCTCCTCCATTTCCCTGCTCCCCTTGATATGGGTGACTGATTTCTGCACTTGCCTTACATAATCATCTTGAAAATCCTTTTGACTTTCTTTTAAGTCTGCATGTACAAATCTCAGAAAAGAAACCAGCTCCTTTGGCACATCTTCTTCATCTTCTCCACAGGTGTTCAGGAACATAATACAGCGTCCGTCTTTTAAAGATACCTTTTTAGTTTCCTCACAAGCTGTGCGAAAAGTATATCGGTATTTCCTTTCACCAAAAGGATCAAAGTCACAGAGAAAAATTACATAGCTATCAGGAAGTTCTTCATATTCACATCCCTTTGCTAAAAGCTCCATATCCATCTGGCTTTGATAATAACGACTTCTGCGACCAAGAGCCGGCTGTTTTAGCACCTGCATCTCTACGTTATAACGTGTATTGTTTCCATCTTTTGCATAAACGTCTAGTCGTACGCCTTTATACTCCGGATGATAAACAATACTTTTCTCTGTACTGATTTCTACATGGGCGATTTTAATAGAAAGAGCACGCTCTAAAAAGCCTTTGCAATTTTCTTCATCTGACATGACTGCTGCAAACATAAAGTTATTTTTAATTGTAAGATTTTTTAATAAGGTATTCATATTTTTTCCTCCATCTTACAGAGGAATTCTATAAAGTAAAGTATAGCAGATGAAAAAAAGACTTACAACTGTTAAATAATCATAAATTTCCGCAGTTGCAAGGTGTTTCAGTTCATGATAGTATAAAGAGATTAGGAAAGTAAAGGAGAACAGAAATGAGTTCTTATGAAAGTTTTGCCAGTGTGTATGATATGTTTATGGACAACATTCCATACAGAGAATGGTGCAGATATTTAATCGGTCTGTTGAAGGAATATGGCGTACAGGACGGATTGGTATTAGAGTTAGGATGTGGTACAGGGAAAGCAACAAGACTTTTATCAAGAGCAGGCTATGATATGATAGGAATTGATAATTCTCCCGATATGCTGGAAATTGCTCTTGAAAAAGAAGGAAAGACAAAAGACGATATTTTGTATCTTTTACAGGATATGCGTTCCTTTGAATTGTACGGAACAGTGCGTGCTGTTGTTTCTATATGCGACAGTATGAATTACATTGTTGAGCCGGAGGATTTGCTTAAAGTATTTCAATTAGTCAATAATTATCTTGACCCCGGCGGGATATTTATCTTTGATATGAATACCAAGTATAAGTACGAAGAAATTTTAGGCGAATGTACCATTGCCGAAAATAGGGATACCGCAAGCTTTATCTGGGATAATTATTATGATTGCGAAGAACAGATAAATGAATATGATTTGACACTGTTTATTCCGGAGGAGGAAGCAGGAAAAAACATGTACAGAAAGTACGAAGAAATTCATTATCAGAGAGCCTATGATATGGAAGAAGTAAAAAATCTTCTTGCAAAAGCAGGTATGGAGTTTGTAGCTGTATACGATGCTTTTACGCACCGACCGCCAAGAGCAGTCAGTGAGAGAGTCTATATTATAGCAAGAGAAAAAGGGAAAACAAGACAATAGGAGAAATAGAAATATGAAAGATTATATTGTAAGAGCTACCGCAGCGAACAGCCAAATTCGTGCGTTTGCCGCTACAACAAGAGAAATGGTAGAATTTGCCAGAGCAGCGCACAATACCAGCCCTGTGGCAACGGCTGCACTGGGACGTCTTTTGACAGCAGGTTCTATGATGGGAATTATGATGAAAGGTGAGAAAGACCTTTTAACCTTGCAGGTAAAAGCAGGAGGTCCTTTAAACGGGATGACGGTGACGGCAGACTCAAAAGGAAATGTAAAGGGCTATGTGGGCAATCCAAATGTGGTTATCCATGCCAATGAAAAAGGCAAATTAGATGTTGCAGGCGCAGTAGGCGTAGGTTTTATGAATGTTATTAAGGATATGGGATTAAAAGAGCCGTATGTAGGGCAAACTGTTTTACAGACCAGTGAAATTGCAGAGGATTTAACGTATTATTTTGCCACCAGTGAACAGGTTCCGTCCTCCGTGGGACTGGGCGTTCTTATGGAAAAGGACAATACGGTGAAGCAGGCAGGGGGCTTTATTATTCAGCTTATGCCGTTTACAGAAGAAGCAGTAATTGAAAAATTAGAAGAAAATTTAAAAAATGTAACCTCTGTAACAGAGCTGTTGGAAAAAGGTCATACACCGGAAAGTCTTCTGGAAACACTTCTTGCAGGATTTGATTTGGAAATTAACGAAAAAGTTCCGACACAGTTCCATTGTAACTGCACAAAAGAGCGAGTGGAAAAAGCCTTAATCAGTATCGGAAGAAAAGAAATTCAGGAATTGATTGACGAAGGAAAAGAAATTGAAATGAATTGCCATTTCTGTAATAAGAATTATATTTTTACAGTAGAAGAATTAAAGAATATTTTAAAAGCGTGCAGAAAATAAAAGAAGCAAGAAAGGTGTGGTAAGTAATGAAGGATGGTTTCATAAAAGTAGCAGCGGCAACACCGCAAATTGAAGTGGCAGATTGCATCCATAACACACAGGAAATTATAAAAAAGGCAAAGGAAATGAGTGCAGCAGGAGCCAGAATTCTGGTTTTTCCTGAGCTGTGTATTACAGGCTATACCTGCCATGATTTATTTTTTAATGAAACTTTGTTGCAGTCAGCAAAACAGCAGCTTTTGGTTTTGGCAGAGGAATTAAAGGACACCGAAGGGCTGATTTTTGTAGGGCTTCCTTTGGAGTATAACGGGAAGCTTTATAATACGGCGGCAGCAATTAACAGAGGAGAAATTCTGGGAATTATTCCAAAACACAGTATTCCTAATTATGGGGAATTTTACGAGGCAAGATATTTTACTTCCGGCAGAGACATAGAAGGCGAGATAAAATTAGGCGATAAAATGGTTTCCTTTGGAAGTAAGGTACTGTTTGAATGTGAGGAAATGCCTCAGCTTTGTGTTGCGGCAGAAATCTGCGAGGATGTCTGGACACCTGCATCACCGGGACTGTTTCATGCCATGGCAGGAGCCAATGTAATCGTAAATTTATCCGCCAGTGATGAAATTGCAGGAAAATCAGAATATCGCAGAGACCTGATAAAAGGGCAGTCCGCAAGACTTTTATGCGGATATGTGTATGCCACTGCCGGAAACGGTGAGTCTACGCAGGATTTGGTTTTCGGAGGACAGAATTTAATCTGCGAAAACGGCAGTCTTCTTGCAGAAGCACCGTTATTTAAAAATGAAACGGTTTATGGCGTATTGGATATTCAGAAGCTTCGTGGAGAGCGAAGAAGAATTTCCACATGGCTGGAAGAAAAAGGAGAGAAGCGCCTTCATATTTCTTTCCATTTGCCGTTGGAAGAAACAGAACTTGAAAACAATTTTGCAAAAAATCCTTTTGTACCGGACTGTGATACGGAAAGAGCCAAAAGATGCGAAGAAATTCTTACCATACAGGCAATGGGACTGAAAAAAAGAATGGAGCATACAAAATGTAAATCTGCTGTTCTTGGAATTTCAGGAGGTCTGGACTCCACCCTTGCACTTCTGGTTACCGCAAGAGCCATGGACTTTATGGGACTGGACAGAAAGAATATTACAGCAGTGACTATGCCATGCTTTGGAACGACGGACAGAACGTATACAAATGCCTGTGAGCTTACCAAACGTCTTGGGGCAGAGCTTTTGGAGGTGGATATTAAAAAGGCTGTTTTGCAGCATTTTGAGGATATCGGTCATGACTATAATGTGCATGACGTTACCTTTGAAAACGCACAGGCAAGAGAGCGGACACAGGTGATTATGGATATTGCCAATCAGCAGGGCGGTATGGTAATCGGAACGGGAGATTTCTCAGAGCTGGCGCTTGGATGGGCTACGTATAACGGAGACCACATGTCTATGTACGGTGTAAACGGCGGTGTGCCAAAAACCATGGTACGCCATTTGGTACGCCATTATGCGGATACTTGCCAAGAAGAAAAGCTTGCAGAAATTTTAAGAGATGTTTTAGATACGCCGGTAAGTCCGGAATTATTGCCTCCAAAGGAAGGGGAGATTGCACAGAAAACAGAGGATTTAGTAGGGCCTTATGAGCTCCACGACTTTTTCCTTTATTATATGCTGCGTTTTCATTTTTCACCTTCTAAGATTTACCGTATTGCCAAGAAAACCTTTGCGGGAATTTATACAGAAGAAGAAATTTTAAAATGGATGAAAAAGTGCTATTGGAGATTTTTCTCACAGCAATTTAAGCGTTCCTGTCTGCCGGATGGACCAAAGGTAGGAAGCGTATCTGTTTCACCGAGAGGAGACTTGCGTATGCCAAGTGACGCCTGCGTGAGAATTTGGATGGACGAAATAGAAAAATTAAATTAAAAATTCAGGAGTCATTACATCAGGCAGATAGTGAAAATAGGGATACATTTTTAGCGAATTTGTTGAGCACACTTTGAGATTACAAGCTCAAAGTAAGCGCAAACTGAGCCTAAAATGTATCCCTATTTTTAATGTAACAGCTCTTTTTTTATTCTTTTCTGGCTTTTTCTAAGGCATTGTCAATGGCCTCTAAAAGCAGCATAGAAGTGTACTTATTTTCCTCAGAATAAGTGATATTTTCTGTGGACTGTGATGTATAAATCTGGTCGGAGAGTGCATCAAGGGCAGGCTCTACCAGAGGATACATGGCAGTGGTGGTTTCACTGAGATTAACAAGGGAAATAGAATTGATGTGATTTTCATCTACTTTTACCTCTACGTCAAAGGTATTGTCATTTAGCGTAATCGGGCTGGTATAAACACCTGCATGATATATGGCATCTGCACTGGCAGGATTTGCATTTTTATTTTTTCCAAACATTAAAAAAAGCAAAACGGCCAGTACAACGGCCAAAACTACAAAAATTCCGGTATAAATGACTTCCTTTGTATGTAAGACGACAATTTTAGTTTTTGAACTCATGGCTGCACCTCCCATATTCCTTTTTATAGCATATTACAGAAGCAAGAAAAATATACCTGATAAATTCAACGGCTTTCATTGGAATTTAAAAGGAATTCATGATAAAATGGACAGCGAAAGGAGAAAGAAGACGTATCATGAACATAAAAAAACAATATAAAGGAATTTTCTATATTATCTTATCTGCATTTTGCTTTTCCCTTATGGATATGTTTGTCCGTATGTCAGGGGATTTACCGTCTATACAGAAAAGTTTTTTCAGAAATATTGTAGCAGCTGTTCTTGGCTGTATATTAGTGTTAAAGGAAAAGGACAGCTTTCAGTGGAAGAAAGGAAGCGGAAAATATTTAATCTTACGTTCTCTGTTTGGAACACTGGGGATTTTATGCAATTTCTATGCCATAGACCATCTGGCTTTAGCAGATGCTTCTATGCTGAATAAAATGTCTCCTTTTTTTGTGGTAATTTTCAGTTTTTTATTTTTAAAGGAAAAAGTCACCGCAGCACAGATACTTCTGGTTATGGGAGCTTTTGGCGGAAGCCTGTTTGTTGTAAAGCCTACGGTTTCCAATCTGGATTTAATACCGTCTTTAATCGGACTTTTAGGAGGCTTGGGAGCAGGTGCAGCCTATACTATGGTTCGGAAATTGGGAACTGTTGGCGTAAAAGGGCCTTTTATCGTATTTTTCTTTTCCACTTTTTCCTGTGTGATAACGTTGCCGTGGCTGATTTTTGATTATCATGCCATGACCTTGTGGCAGGTTCTTGTTTTGTTGCTGGCAGGACTTTGTGCGGCAGGAGGACAGTTTGCCATTACAGCAGCATATTGTTATGCGCCTGCAAGTGAAATATCCATTTATGATTATACAAAAGTTATCTTTTCTATGATTTTAGGATTTGTGATGTTTCAGCAAATTCCTGATTTTTACAGTTGGGTGGGATATGTCATCATTTGTTTGATGGCGGTTCTTATGTTTTTCTACAATAAAAAGAGAGGTGCAAGATGAAATATAAATTATTAGTATTGGATATTGACGGAACAGTAACCAATTCCAAGAAGGAGGTTACGGAGAAAACAAAAAATGCAATTTTAGATTTACAGAAAAGGGGAATTCCTGTGGCGATTGCGTCAGGAAGAGCGCCGCAGGGAATTTATTCTGTTGCAAAAGCATTGGAGCTTGATAAATTCGGAAGCTATATTATGCCCTTTAACGGAGCCAGAATTGTAAATTTTCAAACAGGGGAATGTATTTACTCAAAGACACTTCCGCTTCATCTGCCTGCCAGATTATGGAAAGACGCAGTGGAGAACGGAATTGGCATAGTGACCTATGATGAGAAAGAAGTGATTGCAGGGACGAAACCTGATAAATATACACTTCTTGAAGCAAAAATTGCATCAATGCCTATTGCATACCATGAAGATTTTAATACTTATGTGGATTTTCCGGTAAATAAATGCCTTATGACAGGAGAACCGGAAGATTTGGAGGCATTAGAGCCTGTGTTTGCACAGAAATATTTCCATGAGGCACAGATTTTCCGTTCAGAGCCGTACTTTTTAGAGGCTACCCCTAAAAACGTAGATAAGGCCTACTGCCTGAAGCATCTTTTGGAAATATTGGGTATTCAAAGAGAAGAAATGATTTGCTGCGGTGACGGTTTTAATGATATTTCCATGATACAGTATGCGGGTCTTGGGGTGGCAATGGCAAACGCGCAGGAGCAGGTAAAAGCAGTGGCAGATTATGTTACTCTTTGTGACAACGACCATGACGGAATTGCGGAGGTTATTGAAAAATTCTTTTAAAAGAAGCAGGAGGTTTTTATGGCATTACAATTTATTTTCGGCGGAGCAGGTGCAGGAAAATCCTATTACCTTTACAACAAGATTATACAGCAGTCCATAGAAAATCCGAAAAAGCAGTATTTGATTTTAGTACCGGAGCAGTTTACCATGCAGACGCAAAAAGAGCTGGTTATCATGCACCCCAGAAAGGGAATTTGCAATATTGATGTGTTGAGCTTTGAGCGTCTGGCTTTTCGTGTGCTTACGGAAATGGGAGAGAGCCAGAGAACACTTTTAGAGGAAACAGGAAAGAGCATGGTTCTTCGAAGAGTTGCGCAGGAGAAGAAAAAAGAGTTGAAAATACTGGGTGCGAAAATGGATAAGCAGGGCTATGTTTCCCAGATGAAATCCATGGTATCTGAGCTGCGCCAGTACGAAATTTCCACAGAAGATTTAGAGGATGTACTGGAAGATTTATCGTCTTCACCGGAGCTGTATTATAAATTGCAGGATATAAAAACCTTATATCAGGGATTTTTTGACTATCTGGAGGGCAGTTTTATTACACAGGAAGAGGTGCTGGATGCCATGGGCAGAGTCGCACCCCAGTCAAAAAAATTAAAGGACAGCGTGCTAGTTTTAGATGGATATACGGGATTTACGCCTATTCAGCTTCAGCTTTTGGAAACACTTTTAGGAATTTGCGAAGAAGTTTATGTGACAGTTACTATTGCGGCAGGTGAAGATCCCTATAAAGCAGGAAGCCCTCATGAATTGTTTTATCTTAGTAAACAGACAGTGGCAAGTCTTTTAAGAATTGCAAAAGAAAAGAAAATAAGCTGGAAAGAGTATTGGATACCGGAAGGAAAAGGGGAGTATCGGGGCAGATTTGCAGATAATCCTCCCATGGCTTTTCTGGAAAAGAATGTTTTCCGATATAGAAGGAAAAAATATCCCCAAAAACAGGATGCGGTTCAAATTTACGAAGCCCAAAATCCGGCAAGTGAGATGGAAATGACAGCGGGACAAATCCGCCGCCTTGTAAGAACAAAGGGATATCGATACAGAGATTTTGCAGTGATTACAGGTGATATGCAGGTATACGCACCTGCAGCATCAAGAGCTTTTAAAAGATATGAAATTCCCTGTTTTATTGATGAAAAACATTCAGTATTTCTCAATCCTTTTGTGGAATATCTGAGAGCAGCCGTAGATATGATTGTGGAAAATTTCAGTTATGAAAGTGTATTTCGTATGTTGCGATGCGGGTTGAATGATATTTCTACAGAGGAAGCAGACCGATTAGAAAATTATGTAATTGCCATGGGAATTCGAGGTTTTTCCCGTTGGCAACAAGAATGGGTGAGAAGCTACAGGGGAGAAAATCCGGAAGAATGTGTACAAATTGACAGGATAAGGGCAAGTCTTGTGGAAAAATGGCAGCCCTTTTACAAGAAAATGAAAACACCAGATGCTTCTGTGAGAACGTATACAGAAGCACTGTATGAATATATAACTGCAAATAAAATTCAGGAAAAATTAAAGGAATTTACAAAGAATTTTGAGGCAGAGGGAAATCTTTCACTGGTAAAAGAGTACAGTCAGATTTATGAAATTGTCATGAATTTACTGGACAAACTGGTGAAAATATTAGGTGATAAAAAAGTGCGTATTCGGGAGTTTAAAGAGATTTTGGAAGCAGGACTTTCCGAGGCAAAAGTGGGAATTATTCCTCCGACCTCTGATCAGGTTTTGGTAGGAGATATGGAGAGAACACGATTAAAAGACATTAAAATTGTGTTTTTTGTAGGGGTGAATGAGGGGAAAATACCCAAGGAACAGCAGGCAGGAAAGCTGCTATCTGATTTAAACAGAGAGGAATTGAAGGGTTCTTTAAAAGACAGAGGCTTGTCTTTAGCGCCTACGGCAAAGGAAAATCTCTATACACAGAAGTTTTATCTCTACTTAAATCTTACAAAACCCAGTGAAAGAATTTATCTTTCTTACAGCCGATTAAGCAGCAGCGGAGAGGCAATATCACCCTCTTTTTTAGTTGCGCAGATACAAAAACTCTTTCC
>UMFB01032762.1_pt1 | contig 12610 bp, 15 predicted proteins | sample 1964921 | NCBI WGS metagenome assembly UMFB01 (sample SAMEA4836037, study PRJEB28245) | human gut metagenome | biome: gut microbiome; material: fecal sample | place: Denmark | collected 2008
CAACGAGACTGCTTATTACCTTTCCCATCTTCCCGCCGCATCCGCTCATAATCACTCTGATCATATTATCCTCTATTCCGCCGCTTCTGCGGCATATTTGCTATATTGTGCCCTATTCCTATCGCATAACAAAAACAGGCCGGGGCATCCTTTTGTCCCAGCCTGAACCCGTGCCCTAAAACCGTGTGCGCGATGCGCATCCCCGAAGGGTCTTATTTTTATAAAACACCGAACTTTTTCATTTCGCGTTCCAGACGCTGTGCGTTCTCCGTTTCCATCTCTGTCAGCGGAAGCCGCAGCGTACCGCCGCAAACGCCCTTTAATTCCATTGCCTTTTTGACAGGTATCGGATTTACCTCGCAAAACAGCGCTTCAACAAGAGGAACTGCCTTTAACTGTAAAGCACAGCTCTCCTGTACCTTTCCTTCAAAATACAGGCTGCATATATCATGCGTCTGCTGCGGCGCCACATTGGAAAGCACCGATATCACACCTTTGCCCCCCATGGAAAGGATAGGGACTATCAATGCGTCCTCGCCGGAATACAAGTCTACACAACCGTCTGCAATGCTCATAAGATGTGCGGTCTGGCTCATATTGCCGGTTGCATCTTTTACACCAACGATATTTTCCACTTCCCTGCACAGGCGCACAACTGTCTCCGGCTGGATAGTCGTTCCCGTTCTCGACGGCACATTGTATAACAGCACCGGAAGCTTCACTGCATCCGCTACCGTCTTAAAATGCACATACAGACCATTCTGTGTCGCCTTGTTATAATAAGGCGTCACTACGAGCAGCGCATCAGCGCCCATCTTCTCCGCCTCTTTGGACAGATACACCGCCGTCTCCGTACAGTTGGATCCGGTTCCTGCGATAACCGGAATACGGTGATCCACCTTCTCTACGCAGTAACGTATCACATCCAAATGCTCCTCATGCGTCATCGTCGCAGATTCGCCTGTCGTTCCGCATACGATGATAGCATCCGTGTGATTCTGTATCTGCTCCTCGATAATCTTCCCGAACCGCTCGTAATCTACTGAACCGTCTTCATGAAAAGGCGTAATAATAGCTACGCCTGCACCTTCAAATATTGCCATATCAACCTCCTGATACCCTAGTCCAAACTATATGCACCGCCACTTTTACAGGATGCAAAAAGCCTTAAAAATATCATAGCACCCAAGGCGTTTGCTGTCAACGAAACACACTCTGACTGTTTCACTTAAATTTTTCGATACGGGATATCCTGTCAGCTACCGTCTTCAGCCGGTTTCCCAAATGCCTTCCTGTCAGCGTCACAGCCGTATCTTCCCCTCTTGCCTCCAGAACATTCTCAAGCTCTTCCTCTTCGATGATGTCCTTTCTGACAAGCTCCAGCACCTCATCCAGAATAAGCAGATCGCACTCTCCCGTCGTCAGCACTTTTTTTGCAAAATTCAAGCCGTTGCGGATATTACGTACTTCCTCCTGCTGCTTTTCCTTCGGAAGGGAAAAATAATCGCTGTCCGATTTTTCAAAGCGGAAGATTTTAATTTCCGGCTCCAGCTTTCGCTCAAATCCATTATCATCCAGTCCTCTTCCCTTTAAAAACTGGATTATTACAACCCGCTGCCCTTTTGATGCTGCAAGCAGCGCCTCTCCCAGCGCAGCCGGCGTCTTACCGTAGCCGTCTCCGGTAAAAATCTGAATCCTGCCCATATGAATGTTTTCCTTCCCCCGTTTTTTCTGGTTGCGGCATGTATCCCTTAGGTCCATATATGATAAAAACCGGGCTATGGTACTTCTATGCTGCCGCATGTGGGTATATTTTACCATAGATGCGGCACCGGAACAAGGGTGGAAATCAGGATGTCCTTGCTCCCGCGTAGGGAACAACAACAATGGCAGCTTCTCTTTCATCCTTCAGAAAAACGCCATCAAATCCACATCCGATCTCACATATACTTCGTTCAAATAATATGAATTGTATACACGTATCTTCTTTCCTGAAAGATTGTATATCTGAATTTCAGAATCACCTGCGTCCTGCAGCCGCTTCTCTTTTTTCAAACCAGGAATATTTTTTTCCAATGCAGCGCATTGCTTCTCAAATACCTCTTTATCTGCCATATTGCAGATCGCATATTCAAACATCGCATTCACTCCAATCCAGGCATTCGATTCACGGATTTTCTGGTTTTAGTTGCCGTCTCCAAAATGTCTTTCATCGCCTCATCGCGGTTCAGACCCTTTCTCTACATCTTTTGCTCGATGAGCTGCCCGAAAGTTTTATTTGGATCGTTCAAATCAAGCTCTTTTCTGGTTTTCTGATCCTTCATCAGCTCCCTTGCAGCCGTGAGGTTATGATTTCTCATTTCACATGCCTGTCTTGCCCGCTGTTCCAACGAAAGGGATTGATCAATCAATTCAGAAACCTGCTCATCATGCACTTTATACCAAATCCGTACCTCCCGGTTTCCAAGTTTTTGCTTTAAACCTCCCATTTTCAAAAAGTCCATCTGGTTCAGCCGTTCCTGCTTCTGTACTTTTAACTGCGCCCATCTCTCAGGTTCATTATACTTCATATCCTATTTTCAATCCACGCTCCCGCGTAGGGAGCGACATGTACCCAGATATCTACGGGTACGGATGGGGAAAAATTTCAATCCACGCTCCCGCGTAGGGAGCGACAACGATGCTGGCGCAGGGATGAGCGTGGGGTACAATTTCAATCCACGCTCCCGCGTAGGGAGCGACAATTACAACATGGCAGCTCAGACAAACATCCTCCAATTTCAATCCACGCTCCCGCGTAGGGAGCGACGTATTACCATGCCTGACGGCACAAAAAAAGACCGATTTCAATCCACGCTCCCGCGTAGGGAGCGACTATTAAGGCGGGTGTCAATACAGTGACGCTCACATTTCAATCCACGCTCCCACGTAGGGAGCGACTTCTTTTTCCAACTGTTCCAAAATACATGGCACAATTTCAATCCACGCTCCCGCGTAGGGAGCGACAGGAGTTGCACCGATTGTCTTTCTAATTTCCCGATTTCAATCCACGCTCCCGCGTAGGGAGCGACAATTCCTGTATATTCGTATTTTTTACTTCTGGGAATTTCAATCCACGCTCCCGCGTAGGGAGCGACCGTGTCTAAAAATAAATTACTACGATTTTGTGAATATTTCAATCCACGCTCCCGCGTAGGGAGCGACTGTTCAGGCGTTAGCGTACGCTTTCCATATGGATATTTCAATCCACGCTCCCGCGTAGGGAGCGACTCATTCCGGCGCGGTGCAAGATTCCTACAAGCGGATTTCAATCCACGCTCCCGCGTAGGGAGCGACGATATTAAGATAAGGATATCAAAATTCTATCAGAATTTCAATCCACGCTCCCGCGTAGGGAGCGACGAAGAAAATTCGGGAACTGGTAGAGGAGATTATATTTCAATCCACGCTCCCGCGTAGGGAGCGACTGTAAAACTGCCAACTATTTTCTAAAAATTCCTTTCACTTTTATATATATTCTCCATTTTTTTTACTCCACCCACTTTTTTTCAAAAACAGAATTCCGTTTTTCTACAAAATTCCAGTGCGAATATCCTTGCATTTTTAATATTACTTCTGTTTCGCACCTATCTATTCTGATAACAACTGCCCCGAGTTACATCCTTACCTAAAATATCCCTATTACTACAAAATATCAAAATAACGCCCTTCCAAATATTAAAGCCAAACTTTTTACAGTCTCAACACTAATATAAAAATATAGCTTTTCCTTTAATACCGCATATTCTCTATACATATCAACTACCTATCCTGTAAAATAACTATTTATCTGCTTTTTGTCACTTTTTACTTTTTAATATTATTTTCTAAAGAATAAGCTTTTTTTAATATTCACAATCTCCTCTTTCCTTTAAAAATGATTTTCTACTCATATTTTGATATTAATTATAAAATCAATATTTCTCCTACAACAAATTTGACCGTAACATCCAGGCCTTCTTAGATCATAATATAAAACAGGCTCTAAAAAGGCTTCTAATAATTTCAGGCTGCTTTATATGATGCTCTAAAAATTCTCAAACTATCACAAAATTAAAACATCATCTACTGCGATTCCACGCTCCACTCCCACATGTTCTACTTTTGTTTTATAGTTATTTCCCAAATAGTAAAAGCGAAGACTGTCTTTTTTTTCGTCTATGATTTCTATCAACAGCGCCTTTAGTCGAACACATTGAGCAGAATCCAGGATACATTCAAAAACAGAATTCTGCACCCGTCTTCCGTAATTGACGCACTGTTTTGCAACTTTTCGCAATCTGGCCTTGCCCGCTGCGGTTTCTGTATTTACATCATATGTTATCAAAACCAGCATAAAAATCCCTCATTTCCACAAAAACGGTGGATATTCCTCCAAATCTCCGCGCAGATGACGGGCAAGGAGCATCCCCTGAACAAACGGGACCATCCCCCATTCCACCTTCTCTTTCAAAAAAGGATGCGTGATAACTTCTTTCTTCTTTTTCTGCCATTCCACAAGAATCAGCTTTCTCGCCGATTCCTTCAAAAGTACTGCCTGATTTTCTTTTTTCTCAAAATCCTTCCCGCTCACCATTTTTTTATTGATGAGTGTGAGTACAAATCTGTCTGCCAGCGCCGAGCGCAATTCCTCCATTATATCCAGCGCCAGTGAAATACGCCCAGGCCTGTCCGTATGCATAAATCCCACATAAGGGTCCAATCCTGTCGCCTCCAGCGCCGAAGCGGTCGAATTGGCAAGAAGCGTATAAGTAAAAGACAGAAGTGCATTTACAGCATCCCGGGGCGGTCTCTTATTTCTTCCCTGAAACGAAAAATCTTTTTTCTGCTGCAAAATCAGTTCGTCAAAAACACCGAAATAAACCCTTGCAGCTTCTCCTTCCAGACCACGCAGCCTCTCCTTATCCGTACAGTCACGAATCTCTGTCAGGGACTGATTCAGAAAATCCGATGCCCTTTTTACGCGTTCTGCATCAATCTGCATTCCATGGTCCCGGATCGCACGTTCCAATACCCATCTTGCATTATATACCTTTCCGACCATGCAGTTTTTTGCGATCGACAGGCTTTGCTGTTCATTTTCAGAAACCGCATACTGCGTTTTGCGCAGCAGTACATTTCCTCTGACTTTTCCGGTTATCCTTCCAAGAAAATTTCCCTGAGGCGTCAGAAAACACAGCGATACATCCCGCTTTGCACATGCTCCCATAAGAGCCGGGCTCGCTCCCCTGTAACCAAAAGAAACAATTCCTTCCAGATTATGCAGAGGAAGCCTCCCAAGCTCTCTGTCTCCTTCCAAAATAACTACATTTTCGCCGTCCAGCGCAAGATAACTGTCCTGCGACGTAACATACAGAGTGTTCTGCAGTTTTTTCATTTTCCTTCCTCCGAAAGCATTTCGTCAATATATCCGGAGACGCTTCTGTTTTTTCCAAGCTTCGGCATACAGATTTCCCGCAGGGAACAGGCACTGCAGCTCTTGCTCCACCTTACCTTAGGCGTATACCCCCGCACATACAGCTGATGCATCTCTTCAAACATTTCCCACACCTTTTGACGGAGCTCATCGGTAAACAAAACCATTTCCCTTCTTCGGATTTCCCCGTAGAAAAGAGCCCCTTCTTTGATTTCTGTTGAAAACATCTCCTCCAGACACATTGCCTGAGCAGTCAGCTGCAGCCTGTCTATATCCGCATTTTTGCTCTTCCCTCTCTTATATTCAATCGGATAAATTTGATACAGCCCCCGATGTCCGTAAAGCCGGATTCCATCCTCCGACCGGTGAAATTCCACCACATCACATTCTCCGGATACTCCAAGACTTTCTGACGAAATTGGAAGTGCATGAACTACAAGCGTATCCTTCGATTTTTCTTTCAGCTTTGGGTCATGCGCCCTTTTATGCATCAGCTCTCCTTCTACGGTCCGCACATTATCCGCCCACTGCTGCTCAATGTGGATGAGCGCCCACTGTCTTCTGCAAAATGCAAAATGCTGAATGCCCGAAAGCATCAGTAAATCATCCTCTTCATATTTTTTCATATTTTTCGGATCACTTCCACCGAGTCAGGAATCTGCTCCTCATGAATCGCAACCGTATAATCTGAAAACCTCCTGGCTGCCCCGACGCCGTCCTTTTTCTCAATTTCGACTGCATCAAACAATTTGTAGGCAGGACAGTCTCCCAGCTCCGTGCTGTGCTTAAATACAATCAGCTCCCTGACTGCCATATTCCCTCTCGCCGCCGAATGGTCCACTTCAAACATATTGATGATCGCCTGCCACAGCAGTTCCAAATCTTCCTCCGAAAAGCCTGTCACCCTGCGGGCTAAATTCGCAGAAATATAACCTTCCGCACGGTAAAGCGCGTACGGTACGACCGCCTTTCTTCCCATTTCCGTCTTTTTATCTGCGGCATCCTTCTCTGTCGTTATCGCAACTCTTGTAATTGCAACCTCCTGGCTGATGATCGGATCGATACTCCTCGCAAACCCGAGCTGGACCGGTCCCCTGACCTGTCCGCAGTTCAATGCCGCTTTTACAAATGTTGTCATTACCGCCCCAAAGGTTCTGATGTCAAAAAAATTGCTGCACATAAAATCACGGACCTTTAAATCAATATCAGCATCTTTTTTCTTTGCTTCCTTGAGTTCTTTTGCATCCAGACCAAGATATGCGCACGCCTCGCCGTCACTGCGGTTTAACGGAACCCCCTCTTTGATATAAATCCGGTATCCGGCTTCATCCTCCTTCAACGTCTCCACATAATTTCTAATCTTGCGTTTCAGGCAGACATCTGTCACGATACCATATCCGCTTTCCGGATCGATCCTGGGCAGATTTCCCGCATCCGGGTCCCCGTTGGGATTTCCGTTTTCCACATCAAACAGAATCATAAATTCATATCTGTTTTTAATCGCCTCTTTCATCTTACTGTTCCTCCTTTTTTTCAAACCGCTTCTGCTGCTGATGGTAATACCCCAAAATAAACTCTCCCTGCTGTTCCAGCGACAGCGTTTTCGGAACGCCGTCCGACGAAATCATCCCCTCTAATCCGGTCAGCATCCTCTCATAATAGATTTTTCTCCCCTGTGACAACTTCCTGATATGGCTGTTTTTCAGCTTAAACAACACAGGGAATATCAACGCCGGCGTTGCGCATGCGGAATTAAAATACCGGTCCTTTATTGTCGAATTCAGCTCATTACTCGCCTCCTCCTGAATCGCCTCCAACACCGAAAACTCCCTTCCCAGCACATACGCAATATCCCTGCATTCCTCGTTCAGTCCCACAAAATCCTCTCCTTTCATATTCAAGTCCGACCGGTTTCTCAAAAGATATGCTTTGATGATCGCCGCCCTCCCCCTTGTAATCTTATAACAATGGGTATCCTTATCATCCCGCTCTGCCCGAATCCGCGATAGGACTGCCAAATACAGGCTTTCCGGATAACGTCCACCCGAAAGGACTGCCTCGAATGTCCTTCCCGCCATTCCCGCATGCGGTTTCTTTTCTTTTAATTTCTGATTCACTGTTTCCTGAATCATTCTCCAGATACCCAGATATTCCATCCGGTCTGATTCCCTGCGTACAATTTTCATCCGGTTATAATGTTCCTTAAGATGCTTCAAAATCGTCCCGAAACTGTCCGTATAAAAAAATCTGACCGAAAGACGCGCCGCATTCGGGGACAATCCCAGAATATAAAATTTCTGGTCCAGATTGATGCTTTCTGTCACATCTGCAACATCCACCGCCCTGCCCTTTTCCAGATTTTCAAAGACGCTCCTTACCAGCTCCTGATTGTCCATCGTCGGCTCGCTCGCCGCTAAAAACAGATTCTGACAAGCCGGTTTTGCATCTTCAGCCCAATAGACAACCGTCGTATCCCCAATCTGTTTTACATATTTTTTTTGAGAAAGAAGATGGTTCAGGGCTGTGGTATACGCAAATACGGCATAATTTCCAACCGGCGCATTGTTGCTCTGCGTCTTTTCAAAGGACTCAAATGCTGGAGCATTAAAAGAAACCAATGCCGCCCCGCTGGACTGAGCACCCGGAATCCCTTTGATCGTATTATGGATACGGGCAATGCGCGTCTTTTTCCCTGTGACCAGGCAGATTCCTTCTTCTCCCTCTTCCTCATCCATATAAGCCTGTTCCCACCGCTGCCTTACGTCTGCTTCTTCATGGACATATTTTTCATCATAATAAAAAACAATATTTCCTCCAGCGGTCAGCTCGTCCCACTCTGCATCCACTTCCGGATTTTCTCTCGCCTTTTCAGGGTCCCACGACTCAAAAAATGCTCTGACCGCCGACGCGCCTCCACTTGAAAGCTCACCCAGAATCTCCAAATGCTTCTTTTTCGCAGCCATAAAACATTCCACATTTCTTTTTCCGGCTCCTTCGGCATCCACTCCAAGCATATATTTCGAGTTGTCACACAAAAAATTTGCCTTTATTCCCGAAGAACGCGCCGCCATTTCCGGCACAATGAGCTTCTTTGGAACCTCAACGGTCTTTTTCCCCCTCTCCTCATTTTCTTTCAACGGCAAAATCGATACGATGCTCCCATCCGCACTCAGAGTCAGCGCAAATGTCACCTTCGCATTGCACCAGCCCGGACGGGAAACCTCTCCCTTTTCCGCCAGCCGCTCATAATAAGCTGTCAGTGACTGTAAAATCATCGTATCACCTCGCAATCTGCCACATCGATAATGCCACGACGCATCACTGCCCGGAAAAACATTGGCTCTATCACACCGTTTTCCTGATAATCCATATCGTACAGCATGAATCCCAAATCCCGCTCCGCCTCATCTTCATACGCAGTCTTTATCTCTTCCCCTTCAAACAGCTCGAAATTTGCCGGGAATTCCCTCGTCCCGAAATACGGCATCTGAAAGCACTCCCCGCGCCGCAGCCTTCGCATCGTAATATCCTTGAACTTCCCCGAATTGTCCGTCTCATTTGCCTTTGAAGTCATTTCAAAATGCGCTTCTATCACATATTCCACATCTTTTAAAAGCAGTGATGCCCTCTGCACGATTTCTTCCTTTGATGAAAGATACAGTTCTTTATTGCCACCGTTCATCACATTCAATACATTTCCGCCGGACACCTTGCTCTTTACCTCATTGCGCCGGATATTGGTAAATGCGATCGGGCGGCACACATAAATCCTGTCTATCTTCCATCTCAGCCCGGGATGCCAGTAGATTGATTCCAGAATTCCCCGTGCCGCAGACGGTGTGATCACATCATAGCTGCACCGTTCCGCTTTCATTTCCGGTCTGGAAAACAACGCATACTCTCCCCAGACCTTCACTCTGATACCATAGCTCATGTCATGCGCCCCTCCTTTCAACCAAACACTGCTTCTCCAAAATCCACATCCATCCTCATCCCCCTGTCTTCCCTATATTGTTCATGCTCCCGCAAAACCGCGATTTCCGCATCCAGAACCTTTAAATATCCTGCTGCCTCCAGCTTTTCAAAATCCTTTTCATAAATCTGTATACTGTAATGCCCTGCGTCCCGCAAAAGCTTTCGTGACCGTTCCCCGCAGCACAGACGTTTTTCCAGTTCAGCCGCCTTCTTTTCCTTTCCGATAAACACCATCTTTGTCCGCTGCTCAATCAGCTTAAAATCTTTTGCCGCCGAAGCAAATGGATAATCCGCCTGCAGCGCCCCGCTTTCAAACCGCTCTATCATGCCTTTTTCATCAAGGCTTCCATCTTTTAAATAATGAAGCTGCTTAAAATAACTTTCTATTGCCTGCAGGGAAGAAACATCCCCAAATTTCTTCGATACCATCCCTGCAACCTTTATCGGAAGTCTCTGCTCTGCGGGCAGCCCCATCTGCTCGCACAGTTCAAAAACATAGGTCCTGCTTTCATCCAGACTGCGCTTTCCTTCGCGGTTGCAGCGTCCCGCCGCCTGTACCACCGAATCGATTCCCGCCAGCTCCCGATACACTTTTTCAAAATCCATATCTACGCCCGCTTCCACCAGGCTTGTTGCGACTACCACACATCTCTTGCCTTCTTTTAGCCGAGTCTTGATTTCTGCAAGCTTTCTTTTTCGGTGTTCCGGATACATATATGTTGAAAGATGGTAAATTCCATCCCCCTCCAGCCCTGCATAAATTTTCTGCACCCGTTTCCGATTATTCAAAATACATAATGCGCTCTGTTCCTTCCCAAGCCATTCTGCCAGCTCCGCTTCCGTAATCGTGCCAATCGATTCCACTTCCGACCTTTTAAAAAATGCAAACTGCCCCTCCACATCCGGACAGATTTCCCGAATCTGAATATCCTCCGGGAAAAATTTCTGCAAGGATGGCTGAGTCGCCGTGCAAAGCACCAGCGTACTGCCATAATTGACTGCCAGCTCCGCCATCGCCCTGACGCATGGTTTTAAATAAGCGGTCGGAAGCATCTGCGCTTCGTCAAAAATAATAACGCTGTTCGCCAGATTATGAAGCTTTCTGCATTTAGATGATTTATTTGAAAACAACGATTCAAAAAATTCCACGTTTGTCGTGACGACCACTGGCTTGTCAAAATTCTCCGCCGCAAGCTGCATCGGCTTAAACTCCTCCCGGTCATCGTATTCCACATTGGAATGACATTCCAGAACAGCATCCTCTCCCAGGATATCCCGAAAAACCGCGGCGTTTTGCTCTATAATATTCATATACGGTATCACATAGATAATCCGTTCTTTTCCATATGTACAGGCATGCTTCAGCGCAAATGCCAAAGAACTCACCGTCTTGCCGCCTCCTGTCGGGACCGTCAGACTGAATACTCCCGGCTTTTCTCTTCCCATCTTGATGCAGGCATCCAAAATTTCCGTTCTTCTGCCGTTTACCGTTGTACGGTCTGTATTCTCCATCCAGCCGCCCACATACCCCATCAACTTTTCCAGATGTTTTTCAGAAATCCCTTCCGGCTCCCGCGCCGTATATCCATCTGCCATAAACTGCTCCGTATCCAGAAAGTCAGCGTCTACCAGACAGGAATATACCATTCTCAAGAAAAAGGAAACCGTAAATCCTCCCTTTCCTATCATTTTGACCGCCGGATTCTGAATCTCCGGAATCTCAATCTCTTTCTGATAATCTTTATATTCCGGAACAGTCTTTTTCAGCCGTCCCTGTAAGCTTGCTGTTCCTGCGCCGTCCGCCTTTCCTCCTCCGTCCGGCAGACCGGCATGATGTCCTGCCGTGCAGTATGCCGCCAGCGCATAAAACCCCTTTTTCCGGTTCAGTTCCTTTGCCCCCGCAGTGGAATGATCCACCGGAGGACCACCCTTTAAACGCAGCTGAAATCCCTGAGAATGTTTTCCAATGTCATGCATCATTCCGCAGCAGTAACCCCATGTTCCCGCCTGAAAGCGCTCAGCAAAGTCTCCTGCCAACCTGGCAACATTCCGGGAATGTTCAAGTACCGTCTGCTCCCTTTTCCCATCTTCACTGATATGCGCAAGATATTGCATAAACAGCCCCCTTTATGATTTTTAGTATGTTAGATTTTGATAAGTCGTACTTTAATCTGATTCCATTTAAATCTCCGCCTGAATGATATATCCAAAATTCATCTCATCTTTAAAAAGATCATAAATGTATTCAGGACTTTCCAAATACAGCCCTGTTTCCTGTTCTTGAAGCTTTTCAAAAATTTCCGAATAATAAAACTTATTCATCGCCTCGTCATATTCTATGTTTTGATCTTCTGCGATCATATCGACAATATCCTGAATCAAAAATTCAATTATCTGTTCCCTTTTTCCCATACTCAAATTTCCACCTTTCTTAAAAGCATAATACTTTTTTCTGTGTGAAAAGAATATTGTGATGATGCTTTCTTATAAATTATTCCTCGTAATAACGTTTCAAAATCAATAATCTCATTCTCATATTGCCGAAATAATAATGCCATATTATCATCTGCAACCGGTCCTATAACAATGTCATATTTATTATCTTTATTACACAGCTCACTTTTTATCTCCTGAAACTCCCTGCTGCGATTATTCATTACAAATTGAGCCCATTCTTCTGTTGTCCGTATCCCAAAATCTTTTATTTTAATATCCGGTAAGCTTCTGAAATCATCCTGTATTTCAAAAACATTTACAATCGGAATACCTCCATAAATTTTTGATACTCTTACTGCCATATTTTTTGCCTGTTCTTCAATGTCTGTTAAATAAAACCCTTTTCCAAAATCCTTATATGGTCTGCACATCGCTAGATTGATACTTTCTATATTGACATTACTTCCATGATATAATCTCATAATGTCCCCCCATTTCTCCTGCACAAAATACCCAGATCTTCTACAATTGTTGAAAAATCCAAAACATGTTCTGCTTCATAATTCTCTTTAATAAATTCAATCCCTTTGAATTGAAAAAGGTAACCAAAGGCATCTCTCAAACTCAGATTATGTTTATGGGCAAATTCATTCACACACGCTACCGTAAAACCTATTTTTCTTTTCTGCTCACTCACTCCGTGCCCTTGTATGATAATTAGGAAGTTAATTATCACATGTTTCC
>UMFB01009032.1_pt1 | contig 12513 bp, 9 predicted proteins | sample 1964921 | NCBI WGS metagenome assembly UMFB01 (sample SAMEA4836037, study PRJEB28245) | human gut metagenome | biome: gut microbiome; material: fecal sample | place: Denmark | collected 2008
TCAAATTTGTCTCTTGTGCCATTTTTGTCACGGCTGAGTTTCCGACCATTTGCGGTAAAATGTGCGCCGGCTGATGCCCAGCCGGTGGGCAGTCTCATCCCTGTCTCCGCCGCACTGCTCCAGCACTGCCCGCAGCAACTGTCCCTCAAAACGGATGGTCTCTTCCCGCAGGGTTCCATATTGCCGCGTATCTGCGGGCTGGGCCGCCTCAACCGGTCTGGCGATCGTGCCCAGAGAAAGGTCGGCCGGGTCGATCTCCTCCTGACCACACAGAATGACGGCCGACTCGATGCAGTTTTGGAGCTGCCGTACATTACCCGGCCAATCATAGGACAGCAGCGCCTGTGCGGCCCCTCGGCTGATAACGGCCGACTTCTGATATCGTTCGTTGTAGCGGTCCAGAAAGTGATAGGCCAGAGGGAGAATATCGCCCTGCCGTTCCCGCAACGGCGGTATGGAGAGGGGCACCACATTGAGGCGATAGTACAGGTCGGCCCGAAACCGTCTTTGTTCTATCAGTTCCTCCAGGGGCTGATTTGTGGCCGCCACAATTCGCACATCCACCGCCACGTTTTCTTCCCGCCCGACTTTCTCAATCTCCCCCCCTTGAAGCACCCGCAGCAGCTTGCTCTGCATTATCAGGGGCATATCCCCCACCTCGTCCAGAAAGAGGGTACCTCCCTGGGCCAGCTCAAACTTGCCCAGCTTCCCCCCTTTCCTTGCCCCTGTAAAGGAGCCCTCCTCATAGCCGAACAGCTCGCTCTCAATGAGCGCCTCCGGGATGGCAGCGCAGTTGACCGTTATAAAAGGCCTATTTCTTCGGGGACTGGCTTGGTGAATCAGCTTTGCAAAGCCCTCCTTGCCCACACCATTTTCCCCCCGAATAAGCACCGTCGCGTCGGTTTTGGCGGCGGTGACAGCACGGGACAAAAGAGTGCGAAATTGAGGATCCTGTCCAATCATCTGAAACCTGGAGAGCTCTACATCCAACTGGCTCGTCAATTCCTCGGCCACCTGGGTGATCCGTTCCACTTCCATGCCAAGACGGTTGAGTTCCGTCACATCCCGGAAGATGGAGAAGGCCCCGGCCACCACACCGTTCCGCCACACGGGAAACATACGCATAGATACATATTTCCCCACCGATTTGATGCGGTGCCACTTTCGGGCGTCGGGCTTTCCGCTCTCCAGCACCCGAAGCAGCAGAGCATCCGGCTCAATGACATGCATATCCCGCCCGATGGTCTTGCGCATGGGTACTCCAATGATGCGGCTGTACGCCTCATTTTCATAGCAAATTCGACCTTCCCGGTCCAGCACTACCACGCCGTCCTCGATGGCGTTGAGCAGTTCATTCAGGTCCAGCTCCACCGCACGGCGGACCAGAAAGGCCAGTTGGCTGCCTGCCAGCTCCCCCACCTTATCCCCCAGTTCATTCACAACCTCATAGACCACGCCTTCATCCACCACCTCTGGACGCAGATGATGAATCTCCGTCTCCTGGGGTAATGATGGTTCTAAGCGTTCGGGCCCGACATTGGTTTTCATGATCTCCCGCAAGGTCATCGCGTCCCACCCCCTGTTGCCGCGTAGATTCGTGCCTGAAACGGTTTTGTATATTATATACTTCTTTTTCAGAGAAACGCAACTGTTGGAACACCGCATGCTTTGCACCAAAATAATGCCGGTGGGAACTGGATGCAGTGAAACGCTGAACGGGGCACTTGAAGTGCGGCAAGGGCCCCAAATCCCATACGTCGGCCTCAGTCTGAGGGCAAGGTCATACCCATGACAGGGAGTTTTGAACGGCAGTTGACCTCGTGTGGGCCAGCTTGGCCTGCGAACAGACTCAGGTGGTCTCCTGAAGCAGCTCCGGTCAGCAGAGCCCACCTTAGACGCTTACGCCCACGCAACCACCGCTTGCCAGCGCCAGGCAGCCATGGCGGCATTCCGCTCTCTGTCAGTCTCCAGTCATGACTGCTCCAAAATCCCGTACGGATTACGGCTTGGGTAAAGCCCAAAAAGCAAAATTCAGCCTAAGAAGGGGACAAACGCAAAACAAAACCTGTCAGAGCCCATGGATTCCGACAGGTTTATGACTGCAAAGAATGAATGTATGGTTATTCCCGAAGTTTATTATTTTATTTATTTTAAAGGCAGATGTACGACCTCGCCGGTGGCGGCGGACAGGTCAGCGGCAAAGACAATTTCCTGAGTTTTGACCGCATCGGACATAGGGCAGTCTGTCTCCCTGTCGTGGATGATGCAGTCCAGGAAATGGGCTGCCTCTTCAGGGAAGGGGTGGTGCTTCACATCACCGCTGTTAGGGGTGAGCACCGGCAATTCCATGTAATCCCGCTGCTCCGTGATCTGGCCGGGCGACCACAACTTTTCATTCCAGAGGGTGCCCTTGGTGCCGCACAGGTGAAGATTGAACACATAGGGACTGATGAAGTCATAGCTGCTGCCCACCTTACCAACCGCACCGTTCTTGAATTTCAGGATAATGGAGATGGTACCGTCAAACTCGAGATCCGTGCGCATTTTGCTGGACTGGGCGTAGACGGACACCACCTCGTCCTGCATAAACCACCGCATGGCATCCACGGCGTGGCAACCGCCGGCCAGCAGGGAGCTGCCCCCTACGCTCTTTTTGCACGTCCACTGATAGCAGGGAATATCACCCATAACCCGGTGGAAATAGTCGGTCTCCGCGTACTTCAGTTCGCCGATGAAGTCCTTCTGAATCTTCTTGGCGGTGACGAACAAGGGGTTGTAGTGGAGAACATAGCCCACCAGCGTCTTGACTCCGGCCTTGCGCACCGCCTCATCCATTCGTTTCGTATCCTCCCAGGTGAGGGCCACCGGCTTTTCAATCAGGATGTGTTTCCCCGCCTCGGCAGCCAGAATGGTCTGCTCACAGTGCATATCGTTTGGCGTGCAGATGACCACAATGTCTACATTGGGGTCCTTTAGACCTTCCTGATAGTCGGTGTAGACCTTACAGCGGCCCTCCAGGCCGTACTCCCGCATTTTGGCCTCCCCCTTCTCCCGGCTGCGGGAGACAATAGCCGTCACCTGAGCCCGCTCCGTCATTTCAAAAGCCCGGATGTGCTCGCCGGACACCCACCCGGTTCCCACAATCATGACACCGTATTTTTTCATCCTGTTTTCATCCTTTCCTTCCATTCATTTGACACAGCTCCCGCAGGGTCTCCAGCGCATGGCGGAGGGTGCGCTCCACCAGGTGATGGGCCGGCGGGATCAGCTCCACAATCAGATCCCCGTCAAAGCCGATGTCCCGGATAGCCGCCATCACCGCCGGATAGTTTACATCCCCGTCCAGCAGGTTGGTAAAACCGTTGATGTTGTCCACCGACATGCGGTAGTCCTTGCAATGGAATTCCAGAATCCGTCCGCCCAGGGTACGGATCCACTGCTCTGGGTAGCCGAAGCGCCGGGCGTTGGCTATGTCGAAGCAGATGCCCACATTCTTCCGCCCCATCTCATCCACAAACCGTGCCAGCTCCAGTGGGCTATACAGCATGTTATTCCAGACATTTTCGATCATCAGTCCCACCGACGGGGCATAGTCGGCCAGTTCAGACACTCTCTCCTGGGCGGTGGTGTAGGCCTCCTCGTATGCCATATCCTCAGTGGCCACACCCGGGATCACCAGAGCAGAGGCCGCTCCCAGCACCTGAGCTGCGTCCAGCATCCGCCGGACTGCATCCATGGACTTTTGGACGACCTCCGGCTCCCGGGCTGTCAGGGGATAGATGGAGAAGCTGATGATGCCGCCCACGCTGCATAGAGGAATCCCCACCTCCTCTGCCATGCGGCGCAGTTGGAGAAACTCCGCCTCCCCTGCGTGCTCGTGCAGCAGCCGGTTGAAATAGCCGCTGATATCCAGGGCATCGGTGACACTCCCCACCGCCGGGCCGGGCTTCCGGTCGGCGGTCAGGCAGATCTCCATGCAGTCATAGCCCAGTCCCTTGGCCCGGTGCAGGGCCTCCGACACGTCGCAGGGGGCTGGAAAACAGAATTGATTGATTCCGATGCGCATTTGCCCGCTCCTTTCAGTCCTTTTTCCACAGTTGCTGGGCAGCCACCACTGCTAATATGATGCAGCCCTGAATGATCAGCTTGCCCACCTGGCTGATGCCCAGCATGGTCAGGATAGCCATGAGCAGCATCATGAAAAAGGAGCCCAGCACCACACCCCAAACGCCGCCCCGACCGCCCTCAATGGCGTTGCCGCCAATCAGGGCCGCAGCCAGTGAGTTCATGGAGTAGTCCCCTGCCAGGGTCAGGGAAGCAATGTTGTGGTACCCGGTCAGGATCAGGCCGGCCACAGCGGACATGAGAGCGCAGAAGATATAGGCCCCGGCCACTACCCGGACATTGGCGATGCCGCTGAGTCGGGCAGCCTTGGGGCTGCCGCCCACGGCGTACAGCCTGCGGCCCAGGGCGGTAAAGCGCAGCACCACCCACATAGCGGCCGCCAGAGCCAGCCAGATCAGCGTGGAAAAAGGGATGCCGAACAGGCGGCCGGTCCCGAGGGCACGTATAAAGGGGGCCGCGCTGCCGGTCGGTGAGCCCTGGGTGTAAACGTAGCAGATGCCCTCGCAGATGGTAGTGGTACACAGGGTCATGACAAAGGGGGCAATCTTTAGAAACAGCACGCCGAAGGCGTTGGCAGTACCAATGGCAAGTCCGATAAACAGGCACACCAGCAGCCCCAATGGACCATTGGCATCACTGCCCTGCATTGCCGATATGCAGAAGATGTTTACCATCATGACGGTGGCACCCACGGACAGGTCGATGCCCCCCACCAGAATAACCGCCGCCTGACCCAGGGTGATGATGCCGAGAGCAGACGCTTGGCGTGAGATGATGAGCATCTGCTCCACCGTCAGGGAGCCGGGCACCAGAACAGCCTGGGCGCCGGTCATCACCACGATGATGGCCAGCAACACCAGCGGCTGGAGGGAGGCAGTCCCCCTCGAGCGGTTCAACAGCAGATTATGACGCACGGCGACGCACCTCCAGCCGATCTGAAATGGAGTAAACCACCATGGCCACGATGAGAAGGGCTCCCTTCATCACGTACTGGTAAAATTGGTTCACGTTGAGGTTGTTCATGACATTGGACAGCATGCCGATGAGGAGCGCTCCTGCCACTGTGCCTGATAGCAGTCCAGTACCGCCCGCCAGGGAAGTCCCGCCAATCACGGTGGCGGCGATGGAATCCATACCGTAGTTGGCCCCACAGGTGGGGTCCCCCACCCGCATTCGGGAGGCCAGCAGCAGTCCTGTCACCGCGGCACACAGGGCCGCCAGCACGTATGCCTTCATGCTGGCCCGGGTGGTCTTGATGCCCATAGAGGCGGCAATGGTTCTGCTGCGGCCGATAGCATACAGGCTGGTGCCCGTCCGGGTGCGATAGAGCAGGTAGCGCATCACCAGAAATAGCGCCACCAGAATGAGCAGCGGCATACTGATGATGTCCCACTTCTTGTAGATCACCCGGGCGAAATCGGCGTTGATTTTGCCCCCCGCCACGGGCAGTATCCACAGTGCCACACCCTCCAGAATCGTGCTGGTGCACAGTGTGGTAATCATGGGCGGCACCTTGAGATAGTTGACTCCCGCACCGTTGACCAAACCCACGCCGGCGGCAAAGGCAAACACCACTACCACACCCAGGAACACCTGCGCCGGGTTGTCGCTGCCCATGAGGCGGGCGGCAATGGCGGTACACACACTGATGGTCGAACCCACAGACAGGTCGATACCGCCACTGATGATGACCAGGGTCTGCCCCAGGCTGACGCACGCCAGCGGAACACACTGTACCAGTACATTGGTGACATTATAGGCGGAACGATAGCTCTCCGAGTACACGCACATGGAGGCGAACACCACAAGCAGCAGCCCGCAGATGGTCAGCACACTGCTGAGTTGGGGGGTGGCGGCAAGTTTGCGGTGGATCCTTTCCAGTTGTTTCATAAGCCTACTCCTCCGTCATGCCGCTGGCGGCCTTCATGACCCGCTCCTCAGTGATCTCGCCGCGGGACAGCTCTTTGACGATCTTACCCTCATAGAACACCAGGGTCCGGTCAGACAGGCCAATCAGCTCCACCATATCGCTGGTAAGCATTAAAATGCCGATCCCCGCCTCGGTAAGCTGGTGGATAATCTGATAGATGGACATGCGGGCACCGATGTCGATGCCTTTGGTGGGCTCGTCGATGATGAGCACTCTGGGTTTCGTCATCAGCCACCGGGCCAGCATCACCTTCTGTTGGTTGCCTCCGGATAGGTGGGATACCAACTCCTCCATAGAGGATGCCTTGATCTGGAGACTGTCCATCTGTTCGGCCACCTGGGTTCGCTCCTCGTCCTCCTTTACCAGGCCCATGAGAGTGCATAGCCGCCGCAAGGCGGCCAGGGCGCTGTTCTTCCGGATGGACTGGGTAAGCACCAGCCCCTCCCCCCGCCGATCGTGGGTGACGTAGGCCACGCCATTGCGGATGCGCTCGGCAATTCCGCCGCTTTTCAGAGGGGTATTCTCCACAGAGATACTCCCCTGGGAAAACCGCTGGTCACCAAAAATAGCTCTGATTGCCGTCCGCTGGCCCTGTCCCTCCAAGCCGCCCAACCCCACAATCTCGCCGGCCCGAACGGAGAAACTCACGTGCTCCAGCTTTCCCGGGAGGGTCAGCCCCTCCACCCGCAGCAGTTCCGGGCCGAACTGCACCTGGCTGCGGTCGGGGTAGATGTCCTCAATAACGCGGCCCACCATCATACTGACCATGCGCTCTTTGTCCAGCTCCCCCCGCTCCAAGGTGCCCACCAGCTTGCCGTCCTTAAGTACCGTTACCCGGTCGGCCAGCTCCATGATCTCGTCCAGCCGGTGGGAAATATATAGCACAGACACCCCCTCCTGCCGCAGTTCCCGAACGATTCGAAACAGCCGGGCCACTTCGTCCTCCGCCAGAGCGGCTGTGGGCTCGTCCAGAATCAGGACACGGGGGCTGCCCAGCAGAGCCCGTACGATCTCCACACTTTGCCGCTCAGCCAGGTTTAGTTCCGCTACCGGCCTTTCCGGCTCCAATTGATATCCCAAGCGCTGGCAGCACTCCCGGATCTCCCGGCACATGCCTTTCCGGTCGGTGCGCCCCAGGGAGAGAACCCGTTCCCGCCCCAGAAACACATTTTCACACACCGATAGGTTCTCCAGCAGGTTTGACTCCTGGTGGACGAAACCAATGCCCTTTCTGTATGCGTCAATGGGGCTGGAAATTTTTACCGGATGACCATCCAGCCGGAGCTCCCCTCCGTTGGGCTGGAGGTTCCCCCCCAGTATATTCATCAGGGTGCTCTTTCCCGCCCCGTTCTCACCCACCAGGGCGTGGATCTCTCCCCTATGTACCGACATGGACACGTCATCCAGGGCTGTAACGCCGGGAAAGTTTTTTGTGATATGTAAGAATTCCAGATAGTCCTGTTCCAATACGCTCATCCTCCCGCTACGAGGTGAGGAAAGAGGCGATCAGGTCACCCTTCTCGCCCTTTCCCAGTGATGCCGGAAGCCGGCCTTCCACGGCTATGCATGCACTCCGGTAATGTGTGTGGGCTCCGGCCTCTCTTCAGCCATCAGTGATCCATCAGTGATCTGTAGCTACACCCTCGCCAGTAAGGCCCTGAGAGCCGTCGTTTCCGTTTCCGTACAGAGCCACAATATCCTCCTCGGTCATTTTGGTGCCACACCAGAAGCTGTCAGACAGATCCCAGCGAACATAGTCGTCCACTTGGTCATTGGTAATGGTGGGAATCTCCACGATAATGTCCTTCTCCCCCTCATAGGTACCATTCAGGATCTCCAGGCCAAGCTCGGCACCGTAAGCAAACAGCCAAGTTGGCAGGGAGGTGGCAATGCAGGACAGGCCGTCGTCCTTGTACTCGCTCCACAGTTTCAGAAAGCCGTTGCAGTCCTCACCCATCATGGGGATCCAGTCCCGACCGGAGTCGGCCCACACCTCGATGGCTGCACGGGTCATATCACCGCCCGAAGACCAGATGCCGTCGATGTCATCATAAGCGGCCAGCAAGTTTTCCATGACAGGCTTGGCAGTAGCATAGTCCCAGTCGGCATACTCGGAGGCAATTACATTGATGCCGGGGTATTCGGCAAAGGCATCCTGGGCACCCTGCATGCGCAGCACAGCACTGGACAGGCCGGCCATGCCATCCAGGCAGACAATATTGCCCTCGCCGCCCAACTCCTCGCACAGCCACTTGGCGCCCACGTAGCCGAAGTCGTAATCCCGGGCCACCACAGACACGTTGTATTTATCGGTAGCATCCGACAGGGGGGAGGTACAATTTACCACCACAATTCCCGCGTCGTAGGCCTCTTCTACCACTGCCGCCACGGATTCGGCAGAGATCGGCTGGAGAATCAACATATCCACGCCCTTGGCGATCAGATCCTCGATGTCGGAAATCTGCTTGTTTACGTCGTTATCGGCATTGTAGATATAGTACTCGGAGATCTGCTCATTGTTGCGCAGATAGGCTTCCAACTCGTTGACGCACTGTACGCCCCAGGTGTTGCCCACCCAGACGTTGGAGAAGCCAACCTTGTAAGTCTTGGTTTCACCGTCCGGCGCCGCGGATTGGGGGGCAGTTTCACCAGCGCCGCCCGACTGACTCGGGCTCTCTGCAGGGGTGCCGCCGCAGCCGGCTACCATCGCCAGGAGCATAACACAGGACAGGAGCAACGCGATCCACTTTTTCATTCCATACACTTCCTTTCAATATCGGAGCACAATAACATCAAACTTTCTTAATGAAACTGCGCTCTTATTGTCTATATGTTACAATCCACTTCCGATAGAATCAATCCCATTTCCGGTACTTTTTATAACAATTCCGGCTGGTTTCTTGGAATTTTTACAGGTCTGTGCTATCATAGTACTTAAGCACTAGGATAAATCCTTCCTTTATAGATCAATTTTTGTATTTTTAAATATGTTTTTCCTTCTTTCCCCAGTTGGTCCCCGTCAGAACTCCAAGAGCTCTATTCTGTCGCCGCGTTGGGAGGTGCACGCCACGAAACGTTTTAACTGGGAATATGAATTTGACCCCTCCTTCCCCATCCATCTGTTCCCCTATCAAGTGATGGGAAATAAGGACCCTATGCACTGGCACCGCTACCACGAGATCGGCCTGTGCGTGGGAGGAACAGGGAAATTTGTTTATCTGAACAAGGTCTACCCTGTGAAGCCAGGTGACATCTTCATCTCTAATAACTACGAGAGCCACGTAGCCATCTCTGACGGAACCCAGGACTGCCGATACCTCTTTCTGATTTTCCTTCCCTCGGCTATCTCTGCTCCTGGCAGCCAAGCAGTAGACAGCCAGTATCTGCGTTTTCTAAACTATAACCCCCTGAGTTTTCAAAACCGCATCCATGCCGACGACCCGGCCGCCGACTGGCTGGGCGAACTCATCCGCAGGGCCTATCAGGTGTATGCCAAGCGGAGTCCTTTCTACCAAATGGAATTGGACATTCTGCTGCGGCAGGTGCTTTTGGCCCTGTCTCAAGCCCGCAGTTCGTTGGAAAACGTCCAGCATGTCCCCAATTTTAGTCCAAAGATTGCTGAGGCCCAGGTATATATTAACGACCACTACACCGAACATCTGACTCTCTCTCAGGTGGCAAGCCATCTGAATTTAAATGAGTCCTATTTTCGCCATTTGTTCAAGGATGAGATGCAGATCTCCTTCAAGTCCTATGTCACACTGCTACGGCTGGCCCATGCTCAAAAGCTGCTGATCGCCTCCCAGCGGAGCATCAATGAGATTATCCAAGAGGTAGGTTACAGTAATATTACACAGTTCTATAAAATTTTTGAGTTAAACTATAACTTGACCCCGGCGGAGTATCGCCGTCGCTATCGGGACTCCTATGCAGATGCCCCGCCTCTGTAAGCCTGCCTTTCGCCGCTTGCTGTGAATGCGCTGTTTTTTACCACTTGGCGGGATAGCGGAGCATTTAACTTACCGCGGGCGGTCGTTAGACAACTTTTATGGGCAGAAGCCCGTATCCACCTTTGGCTGAGGGCTATATTGACAATCTAGGCCCAATGTTGAGAGGTGCCCGCTGGAGAAGCTCTACAAGGACCTTCTGCCCGAGGGACGGATAGAACGGCTTGAGCGTAGGAACAGCCCAGAGGCCTGCGTCCCAAGATAGTACAAAATATCCGCCAGATCACTTCCTCTGTAATGAACTTGGTCAGAGCGCAAAGGCTGGTCCCCGCCACCCCGCCGAAAAGCTGGACCCTGCCCAGGCTGGAGCACCAGGCGATGAAGCCTCTGTCGTTAAAGCACCCCCAATCCCTCCTGCGGAAAGCAAAAAAGGGCGGCGTATTGGTGTACCCAGAACCAGCCACTGGACTCTGTCGGTGAGGACTGCCGGGCTCCAAATGGGAATGCATTGATTTGGAGAGGGGTGACCTCCGGGTTAAGCGGCAGATCACCCGTATCAACGGAGGTAAGGAAACCGAAGTCCTGCCGGTGTGCCGGCCTCCCCGGACAGTGTTCTGCATATGCTTCACCAAGTGCTAAAGCGGGTGGGGCTGTCCGGGGACTTCTCTGCGTGGTTTACCCCGGAACCCTGCGCCCATGTCACCACGGTCTCCCAGCGCCAGGCGGCCAAAGCCACGTGGAGACTGCTCTGAAATCCCATTTGGGTCAGACAAAAACGGAAAGGAATCAGGCCGCGAAAGAAACCCCGTCAGAATCTGTGAATTCTGACGGGGTTCTGCTTTTTGAGAAGGGCTATAAACGTTTTTTGATCATTCCAAGGAGTGCCGATACTTAAGCGCCAGCCAGACAGCAGGAGCATTCACCGGCTGCTAGTTGCCACTCAAATAAGGGGGTGCAACAGCACGGGTATGTTCCCAGCATTAACTCGTGATGAGGCGTTTCATTCAGACAAACATGGGGATAAAATACAGGCCGAGACAGGTGATGCCAATCCAGAACACGCAGATAAATGCCATAAAGCCCCATACATCTTTCAGCTTCATGCCAACTACGGACAGGGCAGGGATGACATACAAGGGCTGAAGCAGGTTCGTACACTCATCGCCCAGCACAAACGCATTGAGGCAGTTGACCAGGTCGGTACCGGGTATGGCCTTTGCAGCCTCCACAATCAGCGGTCCCTGCACGGTAAACTGTCCGCCCTGAGAGGGGATAAACAGATTTACCAGGCAGGCCGACAGGAAGGTAAAGATCGGCATGGTGTGAGCGGTGGCGACAGACGTGATAGCATTGACCAGCACAGAACCCAAGCCGCCGTCCAGATACATCATGCCCATGATAGCGCCATAGAAGGGGAACTGGAGGATGATATCCGTGGCCAGATGCATGGAGTCTGTGTGGGCCTCCATCCACTGATGCGGCTCAGGGAAGAGGAAGCAGTTGACACCCACAAACAGGAAAATCACAAAATTCATGTTCAGGCTTCCCAGAAACCCCTTGGTGACAAAGGAGTAGACGGCATACGCAAAGATGAAGGCGCCGACCAGCCACATAATGGGGCGGAACGTGTTCATCTTTTCCGCAGGGGTTTCGGCCTTTTTGGTGCTCTTATAGCTCTTTGGCTCCACATCGGCCTGGGTGGCTACATCGCGCAGCTCCACCAGCTCGTCTTCGCCAGGGCGGGTAAACACGACAATAACGGTAAATGCGATTGCCAGAACCGTAAACAGGATGATATTCATGGGGTTGTAGCAAGTCTCAGCCACACTCATGGTCTGGCCGACAATCTGAGCATAAGAGCTGCCCTCAGTAGCCAGATTGGAATACAGGGTGGCGGAAGGCCCCAGGCACTGACCCAGAATCATGCAGGTATATCCACCAGCCACCATCATGGGGAAGTGCAGGCCGCGTACATGCTTGGCAAGCTGCATGGCGAGGATGGGAGTAACTATGGTGCAGAAGGCATAGTTCATCATAGAGGTGACATAGCCGAAGATCATCATCAGCACCAGTGCCGTAGTCCGGCTGTGTACCATGCTGGACATCTTGTTCAGCAGACGGTTCACCTGTGGACTGCGGGCGCAGGTGGCGCACACGACAACCATAATGCCCATCTGGAAAGCCAAGGTAAACTGGCTGCTCAGGCCGTCCCACCATCCCACCAGAAGCTCCAGCGGGCTTTTGCCGCACAGGAGAAGGGACAGCACGAACACAAGGAAGGTCAAGATGATACAGAACACAAAAGAGTCCGGAATAATTTTCTCTGCGGCGAAATTGAACTTTTTGCTCATACGCCACAGCGGAGTGCCCTTCAGTTGGGCTGCTGCTTGGGGCTGTTTCGACATGGGATCGCTTCCTTTCTCATTCTCTCGTTCTATCTATGGCATGTGAGTCGCGGAACACACTTTCCTTACTTTCCGTAGAGCATCCGAATCAGATACTCATTGAGCT
>UMFB01031361.1_pt1 | contig 12374 bp, 7 predicted proteins | sample 1964921 | NCBI WGS metagenome assembly UMFB01 (sample SAMEA4836037, study PRJEB28245) | human gut metagenome | biome: gut microbiome; material: fecal sample | place: Denmark | collected 2008
TCAAGAGCTTTTCGAAAATTTTTTGTTTTCTTTTCGCTCTTTATTGAGAAACGTAGCCTCTCAATAAAAAAGCTTCCTGCCGGAAGCCTTTTGGATTTTGGTTGCGGAGGGAGGATTTGAACCTCCGACCTTCGGGTTATGAGCCCGACGAGCTACCGGACTGCTCCACCCCGCGATCCGTATTTCATCTCGCCATTGACTAGCGAGACTGTGGATATTAAAGAGGTTTCTTCTTGTTGTCAAGTCTTTTTCTCAAAAAACTTGAATTTCCTCTCGCCTCCTCTGGACCGTCCATATGTTTTTCCTTTCATTTCAGGCTGTTAGCTTCTGAGTCTTTTATTATCCCTCCTCTTAGCACTCCTCCTTCAAGTCGGTTTTCTGCCGATTTTTTGCCCGATTTCAGCAGCCTCGGTAAAATTAAGGATTACGGTCGCGACCGATGCAATTGTTCGGCCTCCTATATAAGGAGGATGACGGAGAGCGGCGCGCCGCACACCTTTTTTCATCAACGGCAAATCTTCCAACAGGCAACAATGCTATACAAACTCGCCAAAAGCATCCTCTTTCAGATGCAGCCCGAGACCGCTCACCATGTCATCATGGCCAATCTCGATTGGATCACCACGCTCGGCTTGCACAAGCTTCTTACTCACACGCCTCCCGAAGATCCCGTTGAAGTCATGGGCATTCGCTTCCCGAACACCATCGGTCTGGCGGCTGGCATGGACAAGGATGGCGAACGCGTGAGCGCTTTCGGTGCGCTTGGCTTCGGTCACGTCGAAATCGGCACTATTACGCCCGTGGCTCAGCCCGGCAATCCCAAGCCCCGCTGCTTCCGAGTCATTCCTGCCGAAGGCATCGTCAACCGCATGGGCTTTAACAACGTAGGCTGTGAACAGGTTCTGCGCAACCTCAAGAGCGCCGACGCCTTCCACCTGCGCGGCGGTGTGTTGGGCATCAACATCGGCAAGAACGCCGTGACCCCCATTGAAAACGCAATCAGCGACTTCCGCATTTGTCTGGCAAAGTCCTACGACCGTGCCGACTACATTGCGGTCAACATTTCGAGCCCGAACACCAAGAATCTGCGCTCGCTGCAAGCCGAAGCCCCGCTGCGCGAACTGCTCGGCGCTCTGCGCGACGAACGCAACCGTATCATCGAAACGGAAGGAGCTCCCTACAAGCCCATCGCCGTGAAGCTTGCTCCCGACCTTGAAAACGACGCCATCCTGCGCGCCGTTGACATCATCGTCGAACACGAGATGGACGCCGTCATCGCCACCAACACCACAATCGATCACTCCTCCATTCAGGGACTTCCCAACTGGAACGAAACGGGCGGTCTTTCCGGTCGTCCGCTGATGGCCCGCTCCACCGAGTGCCTCGCCATGATTACCGATCACCTCAAGGGCAAGCTCCCCGTGATCGCCTCGGGCGGCGTCATGTCGGGTGACGACGCCGTCGTGAAGATGCAGGCCGGTGCAAGTCTCGTTCAGCTCTATTCCGGCTTTGTCTACCGCGGTCCGGAACTCGTGACCGAATGCGTGGAAGCCATCGCACGCTGGCGCAAGCAACAGAACGCCTGATCAACTCGATTTTTCGTTCACAAAGCCGCTCTCTCGCAAGGGCGGCTTTTTTCATTCATTTTTTCACGCTGTGGAAATTGTTCAAAAATCGAGTTTGCCTTAACCGAGATCAAAAAAGTCGTTTCCGACCTCTGCAACTCATATTCTTGGCCGAAGACACGGGCTCTTTTTTGCGCTATCGTAGCGACCTTCGATTAAATCGCATCTCGCGCCTGATGAAAATTTTTAAAGCGACATGCGAATATAGCTAGCCATATAACAACAACTTTCAAACGTCATGCAAGACCTTACACCGCTGCGTCCCGCCTTCTGGAACGTTCCCCTGTGGGCGGAAATCGGCGTATACGTCATCGGCATTGCCGCCGTCGTGCTCTGCATCGCCGGCATCGTGCGCGCCGTCAAGCAACGTCAAGCCACAACTCAACCCGAACCCCTTGCCGATCGCAACGCCCGGCTTGGCCGCACTCTTCTTGAAGTGTTCTGGCAAAAACGCATTCGCGACACCGCCGCCGGTAAAAATCACTTCGTGCTGTTCTGGGGATTCATCTTTCTTTTCTTCGGCACCGCCATTGCTACCATCGATTGGGACATTGCCTGGCTTGTCTTCGGCAAACGCATCCTGTCGGGCAATATCTACCTTGCCTACAAATTCGTTCTTGATCTCGCAGGACTCCTTGCCCTCATTGCTCTTGGTTTTAGCTTTTGGCGCCGCTTTATTTCACACGACCCCAAAGTCGAAGCCAACTGGCGTTTCGCCCTGGTGCTTGGCAGCCTCGCCTTCATCATTCTCACGGGTTTTTTACTCGAAGCGCTGCGTCTTGCCGTTCAGCAGCCGCAGTGGGCCGGCGTGAGCTTCGTGGGCAACGCCCTCGCACAGATTTTCATCGGCACTGACCCCGAAACGCTCAAGGTCTACCACACCTTCATCTGGGTTATTCACGGTCTGGCCTCCCTGGGATTTATCGCCTCCATTCCGCTGACCTATTACGCACACCTCTTCAAGACCCCGACTTCGATCTACGTCAAGAAACCCGAACCGCGCGGTGCGCTTGCCAAAATCGAAGACATTGAAGAACAGGAACGTTTCGGCATTTCCGAATTCAGCCAGTTCGGTCGCATCGATCGCATCCGCTTCGACGGCTGCACCGAATGCGGACGCTGCACCTCCGTGTGTCCGGCTGCCGCCTCGGGTGCACCTCTGGATCCCAAGGCTCTCATCTTATCGCTCAAGGCCCGCATGAACGGCATTGATGCCGACAAGCCTCTGATTGACGGCATTGTTTCCAAGGACACCCTTTGGAGCTGCACCACTTGCGGCGCCTGCACCAAGGTCTGTCCGGCTCAGATTCCGACTCCCGACATCATCGTTCAGATGCGCCGTCATCTGGCGCTTGAAGAAGGCGACTTCCCCGAAGGTCTGGCTCAGGCTCTGGAAAACACTTCGAGCGTCGGCAATCCCTGGGGTATGGATCCCGGAAGCCGCCTGAAGTGGGCCAAGGGACTTGACGTTGAAATCGCCAAGCCCGGCGTCGAGTACGACGTGCTCTATTGGGTCGGCTGTTCGGCTAGTTACGATCGCCGTGCTCAGAAGATTGCGCGCGCTATGGTGGAAATTTTCCACGCCGCAGGCGTCAAGTTCGCCGTCATGAGTGAAGAGCGCTGCCACGGCGAATTCGCCCGACGAGCCGGCGAAGAATACTTGTTCCAAACGGCAGCGGCCGAAAACATCGAGTCGCTTTCCAAGTACAACTTCAAGCAGATTGTGGCCGCCTGTCCGCACTGCTTCAACACGCTCAAAAACGAGTATCCGCAGTTTGAAGGCGGCACCTTCCCAGTCACGAGCCATGTGCAATTCATCGCCAAACTGCTCGAAGAAAAGCGCATTTCGCCCAAACTGGCGCAAGCCGGCAGCGTCACCTTCCACGACGCCTGTTATCTGGCGCGCCACAACGGAATCGGACGCGATCCTCGCACGATTCTCGAGACGATCGGCGTCAAGCTCAAGGACCCCGAAAAACGTGGCTGCAACGCTATGTGCTGCGGCGCAGGCGGAGCACAAATCTTCATGGACAAGCCTTCGCGCATCAACATCCTTCGTCTTGAGCAACTCAACAAAACCGGAACTGACGAAATTGCCGTTTCCTGCCCGCACTGCCTCACCATGCTCACGAGTGCACAGGCTCAAACCTGCGGACGGGACGAAACGCCCAAACCTGTACGTGACATCGCTGAAATCGTTGCGCAAGCTCTTACGCAATCGACCGTCAATCCCGAAAAGGAGTGCTAAGCCATGCCTTCCAAATCAGACAACGCTGAAGTTTCGACAGCCTCCCCCAAGGACAAAATTAAGCAAGTGCAGGTGCTCGAGCGAGCACGCCGCATCCTGCGCACACTTGCCGATTGCCCGGCGCCGGTCAGTCTGCATGAAATTTCCGAGATGACCGAAATTCACATGTCGACCGTGCACCGTCTTCTGTGGAATCTCTGCCAGGACGGCCTCGTCGATCGCATGAACAACGGCCGCTGGCGCCTGGGGTTGACTTTCCTTGAATACGGCAGCCTCGTGCGCGATCGACTTGATATTCGCGAGAAAGCGATCGGCGTGATGCAGCTTTTGTTCGAGCGCACCGGTCAAACGATCAACCTCGCGATCCGCCGCAACGACTCGATCATGTACATTGAGCACGTTTATGCTCCCGGCACGGGCGTTCGTCTGGCGCGCCGCATCGGCGCCATGGCCCCCTTGCACTGCACAAGCGGCGGCAAGCTCTTTTTGAGCGATATGCCCCCTGAAGAAGTGAGCGCCTACATCAGCCGCACGGGACTGGCACCGCGCACGCAGCACTCGATCTGCACACCCGAAAAGCTCATCATGGAAATCAACCGCGTCAAAGAGCTCGGCTGGGCCGACGACAAGGAAGAACTGGAAACGGGCATTCGCTGCATCGGCGCTCCGATTCGCGACAAGACCGGCCGCATTGTGGCCACCGTCACCGTCGCTTCGAGCATCGAAATGCGCCACAAGCCCGACTGGGTACGGCATCTTCTGAGCGCCGTCAACGCCGTTTCGGCTTCTCTGGGATGGCTTGCTCCGGACAACCGCATCTGACGTTCACAAAGATAAAACGGACGCCAGCTTTTCCGCTGCGTCCGTTTCACGATTTCAAACGGGAGTTTCTATGGCTCCCGTTTTCGTTTGAGCGTTCAGAGCACGCCGCGTTCGGCGGCTGCTTCCTGCGCCACCTTCACCACGCGGCGGGCCAGAGCCGATGTCGGATCAATGATGAAGACTTCCTTGCCGGCAATCGTCATGAACCCCTCATCAAGGATAAGCGGCAGTTCGGTGCATCCCAGAATCAGCACATTGCAGCCATGCGTCTTGACGAGATACTCGGCCGCACTGCAGAGATCCTCGCGGCACACGCCGTCGGTAAAGCCCGCCTTGGCGCCCTGAGGTCCGTAAATGGCGGCCATCACGCGCGCCTGATGTTCGTCATCGGGCACGTACATGGGCATTCCCATGGCTTCGGCCTTCTGACCGTAGAGCCCGGAGCGCACCGTACCGGTCGTCGCCATCAAGCCGATCACAGCCTTGTCGCCGAACTTCTCCTGAATCTCCTGCATCGTAACCTGCTGCATATTGATGAAGGGAATGCCGACGAAGGGTTCGATCAAAGCCACAAAAGCGTGCGCAGTGTTGCACGGCACAATGATGCAGTCACAATCGTCTTCTTCAAGGCGCTTGGCACAGTTGTACATGGAAAGCGTCGGGTTGTCACCGCCTTCGAGCAAGCACTTCGTGCGATCCGGAATCTGAGGATTCTGTTCGACCACGAGCTTGAAGTGTTCCTGATCAGTCTTGGCGGGCGTCGCCTTGACAATCTTGTCGTACAGATCAACCGTCGCGGCAGGCCCCAGACCACCGATCATGCCCACTTTAAAGGGCTTGGGCAGCGGTGTGACGTCGGCGGTCAAAAGAGCCTGAGCGTACTCTGCGGCCGACAAGCGGCCCGAATCGCAGGCAGGGTCGATCAGACGCACAGTAAATTCCGTCTGCAGCTCCGCAAAGAAGCGATGAGGGCATCCGCAGGCAAAGCCGATCACGTCGGCGCCGGCTTTCTGCAGTCGCTTTACCGCATTGAAGTTGTTGATCTTGCGTGCCGCTTCCTTGAGCGCATCCGTCGCATCGGCGGGCGCTTCCACGAAGTCGCCTTCGTCGAGCAATACCGTTACGGATGCATCCTTGGCAAGAATCGCCGCCTTGATCTCAAGAGCCGTGTCGCAATGGTGTCCAACCACAAGACCGATGGTTTTCACTTTTTCTCTCCTCCAACTCTAAGAGCGCACAAACGCCGCCCGCACCCTCGTCGTCGGGCTTCGTCTGTATCCTACTGAAAGGATAACCGCTTCGCGCCGAACTGTCTTCAACGAGCTCTTCAAACTTAGAGCCTTCTTAGGGCTTCCCACTGTTTGGCGAGTCGCTTGACACTCACTGGCATCGGTGTGCGCAATTCTTGTGCAAACAACGACACGCGAAGTTCTTCAATCATCCAACGGAAATTTTCCAACCGCTCGTCGACGGAACCCTTACGGGCCGCCATCTCGCGAGCAAGGGGCACGGCAAGCTTTTGGATTTCGGCAGTGTGCCCCGCGTCACGCGCCGGATCATTGCGCAGACGCTCCAGACGCACATTGATCGCCTTGACGTAACGCGGATAGTGCTTGAGGCGTTCAAAGGGCATGTTCAGCAGGAAATGCGGCACAAAGAGTCCCTGCAACTGACTTTCGATGTCCTTGACCGCCTCCGGAAAGGCGCGCGCGGCCTGCAGTCTCTTGTTGAGTCCCGTGAGTTCGGCTGCCACGGTTTCCATCAGACGCAGGTACTCACCGCCGATGAGCGTCAGACGCGAGCGTGCCTCGTCTTTTTTCTGTTGAAACTGCAGCTCATTGACCGGCCAGTCGCCTTGCATCGCAGCGGTCTCGACGGCTGCTGCCGTCAAGTCCGAACGTAATTCTTCAAAGCTCTCAAAACGCTTGGCGATCGGCGCAATGACGGCACACTGCATCTGCACGCGCTGCAATCCGTTCAGATTGCGCTCCAAATAACGCACTTGTTCACGAAGTTGCAACTGAAAAAGCCGCCGCAAACCGGCGCGATGCGCCTTTCGAGCATCCTGCAAATCGTCAAACACGTCCAGAGCACACGAATCTCCCTTGTCCACCAAAGCCGGATGTCCTATCAGCGTGAGCCCCCGGCGGCGAATTTCCATGAGTTCCGGCAATTCCCCAAACGTCCAATTGGTAATGTTGTCTGTCAGGTCCGCCGAAACGGAAGCGTCGGCCTGAGCCACATTGCGGAAAGTCTCCTGCGCCTGAGTACCGAACTCGGCACGAAGCTCGGCCAAATTTCGGCCCATTCCGATCTGCCGCCCGTGTTCGTCAAGCACTTTGAAGTTCATAAACAGGTGCGGCTGCAACATTTCAAGCTTAAAGTCGGTGCGCTCGCAAGTCGTCCCGGTCTGTTCTCGAATGTCGGCAATCAACGCGTCCACTAGCGTTTTGGACTGTACCTGTACACCGCCCGTTCTCTCGAAAAATCCGTCGGCGTACTTGTCGATCGGCACACAATGGCGACGATAGCGCTGCGGCAGCGATTTGACGAGCGCTCTGACCTTTTCCTTGAGCATACCGGGCACCAGCCACTCGCAGCGCACAGCATCGATCTGATTGAGCGCGAAAATCGGCACGGCAAGCGTGACGCCGTCTCGGGGAGAACCTGGTTCGAAATGATAAGTGAGCGCCATTTCGATACCGGCAGCGCGGTAGGTCTTGGGATACCACTGCACGGTGACGCCGCTTGCGTCATGTCGCATCAGATCATCGCGCTTCATAAAGAGAACTTTCGAATTCTCTTTTTCCGCGACACGACGCCACTTTTCAAACGTGGAGCCGCCCACGACCGATGCATCCAGAATCTTGTCGTAAAAGGCGTAGATCGTCTCGTCGTCAACGAGCACGTCCGGGCGACGCGTCTTGTTTTCGATCTCTTCGATTTCTCGCACCAAGCGCTTGTTGTGCGCAAAGAAAGGCGCACGCGTTTCGTACAATCCTTCGACCAGCGCCTGACGAATGAATATGTCGCGTGCCACGACCGGATCGTGCGGCGCAAATTGCACACGGCGATCGGTGTACACGGGCAAGCCGTAAAGCGTACCGCGCTCAAGCGCCACCACTTCGGCACGCGTCTTTTCCCAATGCGGCTCGCTCCAACTCTTTTTGATGAGGTGGCCGGCAGCCCTCTCAATCCATTCGGGTTCAATATCGGCCACACATCGCGCAAACAAGCGGCTTGTTTCCACCAACTCGGAAGCCATCAGCCATTTACCGGCCTTCTTTGCCAACGCAGAACCCGGCCAGACCCAAAAACGAATGCCGCGCGCTCCCAGATAGGGAGCCGCCCGCAGATCGGCTGACAAATCACGCATACCGAGATTGCCCAAAAGCCCTGTCAGAAGAGAGGCATGCAAGGCCTCGTAGTCGGCCGGCTCCTCACTCGTCTTCCAGCCGATTTCTTCCGTGAGTTCCTTCAGTTGACGCCACACATCGCGCCACTCTCGCATACGGCGAGGAGAAATGAAGTTGCGATGCAGCTTTTCGGTGAGCTCTCGATTGCTTGTCTTATTGGCGCGCTCGGTCTCGAACCAATTCCAAATGTTGATATAGCTCAGGAAGTCACTTGACTCATCGGCAAATCGTTTGTGCGCCTGATCGGCTTGCTGCTGCGCGGGAAGCGGACGTTCGCGCGGATCCTGCACGGCAAGCCCCGAAACCACCACCAATGCTTCCTTGAGTGCTCCGCGACGAGAGGCTTCGAGCAACATACGGGAAAGCTTCGGGTCAACAGGCAGGCGCGAGAGCATGCGACCGACGTCAGTAAGTTCTCCGTTTTTCTCCAACGCATGAAGTTCCGACAGAATGGCGTAACCGTCGGCAATAGCTTTGGGCGGAGGCGGCTGCACGAAATCGAAGTCACGTACATCGCCCAACTTCAAAGCCTTCATGCGCAAAATGACGGCTGCCAGATTCGAACGCACGATTTCCGGATCGGTGTAGTCCGGGCGTCTGGCCCAATCGTTTTCGTCGTAGAGACGAATGCAGATGCCGTCGGCCACGCGTCCGCAACGGCCGGCGCGCTGATTGGCCGAAGCCTTGCTCACGGGTTCAACCAACAGCTGCTCGACCTTGTTGCGATAGCTATAGCGCTTGATGCGCGCAAGTCCCGTGTCAACCACATACCGAATGCCGGGAACCGTAATCGACGTTTCGGCCACGTTGGTAGCCAACACAATGCGCCGGACGCCGCCGCTTTTGAACACTCGTTCTTGCTCCTGCGCCGAAAGCCGCGCATACAGCGGCAATATTTCCACCAGTCCGGGGCGATTACGGGCACGAAGCACTTCGGCGGCTTCACGGATTTCGCGCTCTCCGGGCAAAAACACCAGAATGTCGCCGCGCCCGGCGATCTGCAGCTCATCACAAGCATCGGCCACGGCGTCCATCAGCGTCTTGTCGTCGGCCTCATCGGTATCGTCCACCGGACGCCAGCGAATCTGCACGGGATAGGTGCGCCCCGAGATCGTAAACACCGGTGCCGGTTTGCCGTTGATTTCAAAGTGCTTGGCAAAGCGTTCCGCATCAATTGTTGCCGAGGTGATGATGACCTTGAGATCCTTTCGCTTGGCAAGCACCCTCTTAAGGTAGCCCAAAAGAAAATCAATGTTGATGGATCGCTCGTGCGCTTCGTCGATGATGATCGTGTCGTAGCGCTTTAACAGAGGATCGGTCTGCGTTTCGGCCAGCAAAATGCCGTCGGTCATCAGTTTGATGGCCGCTCCCGGCATCGTCTTGTCGGTAAAGCGAACCTTGTATCCCACGATTTCGCCGACTTCGCTTTCAAGTTCAGCCGCAATGCGTTTGGCAATGGAACTCGCGGCGATGCGACGCGGCTGTGTGTGTCCGATCAAGCCTTTGGTTCCTCGTCCTGCCAAAAGACAGATTTTGGGCAACTGCGTTGTCTTGCCCGAGCCGGTCTCGCCGCAAACGACGATGACCGGATTTTCCCGAATGGCTTTGACAAGTTCTTCTCCGTGCTCGCTCACAGGCAGACCGGGAGCAAGCGTCACGGGTTTCGTGATCGGATTGGGCGGCACAAAAGGTGAACGCCGCGTCTGGGCAACGGGCATCAATTCGCGGCGAGAGGATTCGTTCGCAGAATCCGGCTGCACCGTTTTGAGTAGGCGCCTCTCCGATTTCATCCGCATCGGCTGTGCTTTAGATTGGTCCTTGACCTGCTGCGCTTTGCTGCTCGCACGTTTCGATTCGTGTTTTCGCTCGATCAATTGTTTTTCCGGCATCTTCACAGCCTGCGGCTCACGACGCACGGCATGTGTGCGCGGTGCCGGCCTGGCAGCCGGCTTCTCGGGCTCGGGTTCTTTACGGTTCTGCTGGCGTGTACTTTCCTCAAAAGCCTTCTTTACCGACGCGTCCGCGTATCGCAAGGCTGCTGCCGTAAGCTTTTTGCTGCCTGAAGAAGTGGGCACCCAAGCCTTAGTTTGAATCTGTCCTTTTTCAACAAGGCTTTTGAGTGCACCGAATGGATTGTCGTTTTGACTCATGTAGTTTGATTTTGACAGACCGCTTGAGGTCTCGTTTTTGCAATTGTTTTAGTGTGCAGACGAAGTCTACCGAAACGCCGATTCGCCTTACACCTCAACTTTAGATGCTCTTGTTTTTTTGTTAAACGTAAAACTTCGCTCAGCACTCTAAGTCTTTAGAATTTGGCAACCTAATTTCACCAATATGCTTTTTAGTTTTCACAAAAAGCGTTCGGAAACTGCCATGTCCGAAAAATACGAAACGATAGTCCCAAGCGAACCGGATGCCGGAGAGCGGCTGCAATGGGTTTCCTGGCTGCGAAGTGCAGCTCCTTATGTCCATCTGCATCACGGACGAACTTTTGTCATCAGTTTTGCCGGGGAAGTCGTTGCCGACAGGACGCTCCTCAATCATCTCGTGATGGACGTGAGCCTCATTGCCAGCATGGGAATGCGCGTTGTGCTCGTGCACGGTTCCCGCCCGCAGATTGAAGAGCTCATGAGTCTTCGCAAACTCGAAGGACAGTTTTATAAGGGTGTGCGCATCACCGGTCCTCAGGAACTTGAGTGCGTCAAGGAAGCGTGCGGCGAAACGCGCTTTGATATCGAAGCGGCCTTCTCTCAAGGTCTTCCCAATACTCCGATGCAGCACTCTCGAATCAAGGTGGTTTCGGGGAACTTTGTCACGGCTCGCCCCATGGGCATCATTGACGGGGTGGATTATCTGCACACAGGCGTTGTCCGCAAAGTGGATGCTGAGAGCATTCAGGATCTGCTCTCGCGCGGAAATATCGTTCTTGTAAGTCCGACGGGTTTTTCGCCCACAGGGGAAGCCTTCAATCTCACCACGGAAGACGTTGCTACGGCGATTGCCGTTGCAATACACGCCGACAAACTCATTTTGTCGGTCGGTGTCGACGGTGTGCGCATTCAAGGTGAAAAACAACAGGACCTCACGGCTCAGCAAGCGCAGGCCCTGATTCAGAGCAAACAAGTCGACGACGAAGACGTCTACAACCTCGGCTATGCTCTGCGGGCCATCAAGGGCGGCGTTGACCGCGTTCACATTGTGCCTTACGCCATGGACGGCGGCATTCTCACGGAACTCTTCACTCACGACGGCGTCGGCACCATGATTTCCACGGAAAACATGGAGTCGCTTCGCGAAGCCACCATTGACGACGTGGCAGCCATTGTCAAACTGCTCGAGCCGTTTGAAGCCGAAGGCATTTTGGTAAAGCGCCCTCGCGAAAAAATCGAACGCGAAATCAGTCACTTCACGGTTCTCGAACACGACGGAATCATCTACGGCTCCGCCGCACTGTATCCTTACCCCGAAGCTGAAATCGGAGAGATGGCCGCCGTGGCCGTGCACCCGGACTATCAAGGGGCCGGAGACGGAGATCGATTACTGCGCCGTATCGAACAACGCGCTCGAGAAACCGGCCTCAAGCGCATTTTCGTACTCACCACGCGAACGGCGCATTGGTTCATTAAGCGAGGCTTTGAAGAGGCCACCGTAGAAAATCTTCCGATTGAAAAGCAACGGATGTATAACTGGCACCGCCGTTCTAAGATTTTTATAAAAACGCTTTAACAAAGAAGGAGCAAACGACTATGGCACGTACCGTGCATTGCGCAAAACTCAAAAAGGACCTCCCCGGCCTTGCCTATCCTCCCGTTCCTGGCGAACTCGGCAAGCGCATCTGGGCAAACATCAGCAAAGAAGCGTGGGACGAATGGGTAAAGCTTCAGACGATGATGATCAATGAATACGGTCTGAACTGCGCCGATCCCAATGTAAGAAAGCACCTTCTGAGCCAGTGCGAAAACTATCTTTTCGGCGACGGCGTGGATCCGATTCCCAACCACGTCCCTGTGGAATAAGCAAGACTCCGGCAAAAAGAGCGCCAGCCTGCACGGCGGCGCTCTTTTTTTGCGTTCCGATTCGGATTGTTTCGATTAACGGGCCTTTTCGATCGTCTTGACGCCTTCGGACGTACCGAGCAGCAAAACGTCTGCACCGCGCGCAGCAAAAAGTCCCACGGTCACGACACCGGGCAAAGCGTTGATGGTTTGCTCCATCGCCTTGGGATTCTCAATCATGAACTGTCGGCAATCGAGAATACGGCAG
>UMFB01041528.1_pt1 | contig 12353 bp, 10 predicted proteins | sample 1964921 | NCBI WGS metagenome assembly UMFB01 (sample SAMEA4836037, study PRJEB28245) | human gut metagenome | biome: gut microbiome; material: fecal sample | place: Denmark | collected 2008
GCCATCAGGCCCATGCCGTCGCCGGGCACCAGGCCGCCGTGGGCGTGGGGCACCTCCATCCAGGTATCCTCGGAGCAGATGGTGATGTCGCTGAGCATGGCGGAGTCCCAGTGGAAGCCGGAGCCGGGGATGGCGCCGATGGTGGGCACGTCCAGGTCGAACACCATGTTCTTGATGAGGTTGGTGTCGTCAAAATACTGGTGCTGGAACCGCTGGGTGGGCAGCTCGGAGTAAGTCTCCCAGCCGTTGGGGTCGGACTCGGTCATCCAGTGGTCGCCGATGTGGGTGAAGATGATGATCTCGTTCTTGTAGTCCAGGCTCAGCACGCGGACCAGTTGGCTGATGGCACGGTGGGACATGCCGCTGTGGTGCATGGGACCGTCCAGGGTCTTCCAGGTCACCTGAAGGATGCCGTCCTCCCGGTACAGATCCGCGAAGTCCTTGAACCACTCCTTGTACTCCTCCAGCTCGGGGAGCTTGACATAATCAGCTAAGGGCTTACCCATATAAATTACCTCCCATAATCGTTTGTACGCGGCGGCAGTCTCCCTGCCCCGCGGGTATTAATCCGCCTTGAAGATCCCTGCCGCGCCCATGCCGCCGGCGATACACATGGTAACCATAGCATACTTGCCGCCGGTGCGGCGCAGCTCCGAGATGGCCTTGCAGCTCAGCACCGCGCCGGTAGCACCCAGGGGGTGGCCCAGGGCCATGGCGCCGCCGTTGGGGTTGACCCTGGCGGGATCCATGCCCAGCTCCTTGATGCAGGGGCTGACCTGGGCGGCGAAGGCCTCGTTGAGCTCAATCACGTCCATGTCGTCCATGGTCAGGCCGGTGTACTCCAGCACCTTGGGCGCGGCGTAGATGGGGCCCAGGCCCATGTAGGCCGGGTCCAGGCCGCCCACACAGAAGCCCAGGAAAGAGGCCAGGGGCCGGATGCCCATCTCGGCGGCCTTGTCCCGGCTCATCAGCACCAGGAAAGCCGCGCCGTCGCTGGTCTGGGAGGAGGTGGCGGCGGTGACCCGGCCGTTCTCCCGGAAGCAGGGCTTCATGGACGCCATCTTTTCCAGGGTGGTGTCACGGCGGATACCCTGGTCCTTGTGAAAGACGATCTCGTTGCCCTCGGCGTCTGCGCCGGGCAGGGGGATGATCTGCTCGTCAAAATACCCCGCGTCCTGGGCGGCGGCCGCCTTTCGGTGGCTCTCCAGAGCCAGGCGGTCCATCTCCTCCCGGGTGACGTTGTACTTCTCCGCCACGTTCTCGGCGGTCTCGCCATTGGAGATGTACTGGGCGGGGTCGTGCTCCAGCAGCCAGGGGTCCATGTCGCCGCTGCGGTCCAGGGTCATGGGCAGGGCGGTCATGGACTCGATACCTCCGGCCACGATGCAGTCGGCCTGTCCGGCCTCGATCTGCCAGGCGGCCAGGGCCACGGCCTGGAGAGAGGATGAACAGAAGCGGTCCACGGTAAGGCCGCAGGCGGTGTAGGGCAGGCCGGCCCGGGCGGCCACCAGCCGGGCGGGGTTGAGGCCCTGCTTGGCCTCCGGGATGGCGCAGCCCAGAATCACATCCTCCACCAGGGCGGGGTCCAACTTGGGGATTTTCTCCATCACGCCCTTGAGCACCAGCCCGCCCATGTCGATGGGGTGCAGATTGCGCAGGGCGCCCTTCTTGCCAGACTTGGCCACGGCGGAGCGGCCATAGGCCACCACGACCGTCTTGCTCAGCGGTTTTGCCATATCAATCTTCCTCCATTTCCTTCAAGTCGGGGGACACCAGGAGCACGGGCTCCACCGCGGCCTGGATCTCCTCCACGGTGTGGCCCTTCCGGATCTCGGAGAGGACCAGCCCCTCCTCCGTCACGTCGATGACGCAGCGGTCGGTGACGATGTGGTTGACGCACTTTACAGCGGTGAGGGGCAGGGTGCACCGGCTGACCACCTTAGGGGAGCCGTCCTTGGCCACCAGCTCCATGGCCACAATGACCTTCCGGGCGCCGTTGCACAGATCCATGGCGCCCCCCATGCCGAAGGCCCGGCCGGGGGTGGCCCAGTTAGCCAGATCCCCCTGTGCCGACACCTGGAGTCCGCCCAGCACCGTGGCGGCGAGACGTCCGCAGCGGATGACGTTGAAGGACATGGCCACATCGAAGGCGCTGCTCCCCGGCACGGGGACGAAGGGCACTCCGCCCGCATTGACGAAGCGCTCGTTTTTCATCAGTCCCTCCTGCACCGTGGGGCCGATGCCGATGAAGCCGTTCTCGCTCTGGAAGAGTACGCCGTCCACGGCGTAGCTGCCGCAGAGGCTTGGGATGCCGATGCCCAGGTTGACCACGTCGCCGGGCCGGAAATAGGCGGCCGCCCGCTTGGCGATAAAGTTTCTGTTGTCCATTGTCCCGCCTCCTTACGCCAGAATCATGTCCACGAACATGCCGGGCACCTTGATCTTGTCGGGGCCGAGCTCCCCCAGGTCGCAGAAGTGGTCGCACTCCACGATGGACAGCGCGCCACAGGTGGCGATCACCGGGTGGGAGGCGTGGCCGCTGCTGCCGCTGTAGGCCAGGTTGCCCAGGGGGTCGGCCCGGCGGCAGCGGGTGAGGGCGATGTCGGCGCGGAGGGCGGTCTCCAGCAGATAGCTCTCGCCATTGACCTCAATGATCTGTTTGCCCTCCTCCACCACGGTGCCCAGGCCGGTTTTGGTGAGCACGCCGCCCAGCCCCGCGCCGCCGCAGCGGATGCGCTCGATGAAGGTGCCCATGGGGTTGAATTCCGCCTTCAGCGCCCCGGACTGGATTTTGGCGTTGGTCAGGGGGTTGGTGCCCACGTGGGTGGTGATCATGGCGTCCACCCGGCCGGCCTCCACCAGCAGGCTGACGCCGTGGCCCGGGTCGCTGGAGTCGATGGAGTAGATGGTCAGATGCCTGGCGCCGCTCTCCAGCACGCAGTCGATCAGGCGGTCGGGCATGTACTGGTTGGTCTGTCCGCCGATGGCGATGATCTGCCCATCCTTGAACCGGGCGATGATCTCCTCGGCCGTTCTCACTTTACTCAGTTTCATATCATTCTCCTTTGCAGGACGGGGCTTTCAGGAAGCGGGAGAGCGCCAGGCCGATGACGGCCAGCGCCGCGGCGGTCACATAGGCGCCGGTGTAGCTGCCGCCTCCCGCGGTCTTGAAGGTGGTGGCCAGGCTGGGGCCGATGAGGCTGGCCAGGCCGAACACCACGTACATGATGCCGTAATTCTCCGTGATGTAGCGGGGGCCGAACATGCGGGCGGTGAGGGGGGTGAGGAGGGAGGCCAGTCCGCCGTAGCAGGAGGCGGCCACCCCCATGAAGAGGAGCACCAGCCCCTCCGCCCCCGTCACGGCCAGGGCGGCCATGGACAGGATGCACAGCAGGAACACCGCCCCGGCGGTGTTGACCAGGCCCAGCCGGTCGGAGAGGCTGCCCCACACGAAGCGGCCGGCCATGTTGCAGGCGGAGAACACGCTGACGAAGAGGGCGGCCCGGGCGGGGGCGTAGCCCAGGGTCTGCTGGAGGATGGGGGAGGCCTGGCTGATGACGATCACCCCGGCCACCAGGCCGCAGGTAAATACCGCCACCATCCGGTAGAAGGCCCCGGTGCGCACCATCTGTCCCCGGTTCAGGTCGACGCCGCTCCCCTGCCCGCCGCTGGCGGCGGGGACCATGGCGGCGTGGAATCCCTCCGGCGGCTCGGCCAGCAGCAGGGAGCCCAGCAGAATCACCGCGGCAAAGAGCACCCCCAGCACCTGGAAGGCGCTGCCCAGGCCCACCTTCTCCATCAGCGCGGCGGCGGTGGGGGCCCACAGGATGGCGCCGGAGCCGTAGGCAGCGGTGCCCAGGCCGGAGGCCATGCCGGAGCGGTCGGGAAAGAGGCGCACCACATAGGCCATCATGCTGGGATAGATGAAGCCCACCCCCAGGCCGGAAATCACGCCGTAGAACAGGTAGAGCTGCCAGAGCTGGCTCATCAGGCCGGCGGCGAAGAGGCCGGCGCCAAAGAGGACGGCCCCCACGGCCACGCAAAGGCGGCTGGACATGCGGCGGATCAGCCCGCCGAAGAGGAGGGGGGCCATGGTGGAGCACACCACCGTGATGGTGTAGGCCAGGGCCACCCCGGAGTCGGCCCAGCCGAACCGGGCGATAATGGGGGTCTGGAGCACGCTCCAGGCGTAGCCGAAGCCGGCGCACACGCAGATCACCATGGCGGAAATCAGGCACAGCCAGCGGCGGTCGGCGAAGGCCCGGACGGATGCGGTCGTATTGGCGGTCACCCGGTTTCCTCCTTTACAGCTTCTTGTGGAGCTTGAGCAGCTCAATGAGCATCTGGTCGCGGTAGGCCGCGCACGCCTCGTTGGTGTGGCCGATGTGGTCGGGGAAGTGCTTCATCTCCTCATCCACGCCGGGCTGGGCCACCTCGGCCCAGTTGTCGGGCTGGTGGGTCCAGGAGGCCATGTCGGCCAGCCAGCGGTCGCCGGAGTTGCCCAGCATATTCACCATGCCGGTCAGGCCGCCGGGGTTGCCCAGCTGCATGATCATGTTGTGGCCGAAGATGGCCCAGCGCAGGCCGGGGCCGTAGACCAGGGCCTTGTCCGCGTCCTCCACGGAGCACACCCCCCGCATCACCAGATCCTGTACCTCCCGGTAGAGGGCCAGCTGGAGCCGGTTGGCGATGAAGCCGGGGCACTCCCGGCGCAGGAGGACGGCCTCCTTGCCGATGGACTGGTAGAAGTCGTAGGCCAGCCGGAGCAGGGCGGGGTCGGTCTTGTCGCCAGAGGTCAGCTCCACCAGGGGGATGAGGTGGGGCGGATTGTAGGGGTGGGCCCCCACGCAGCGCTCCGGGTGGGCCGCCTTGGCGGCAATGTCGGAGATGAGCAGGCCGGAGGTGGAGCTGGCGTAGAGGGCGTCCGCCGCGGCGCAGGCTTCCACCTGGGCCAGAATGGACTGCTTGATCTCCAGGCGCTCCGGGCCGCTCTCCTGGATGAACTGGGCGTCCGCCACGGCCTCCTCCATGGAGGTGGTCAGGCGGATGGCCGCCACGATCTCCCCCCGGCGCTCCGGGGTAATGGCGTTAAATTGCTCCAGAGCGTCCAGGCTCTTGTGCATCTGGGCCTCGCTCCTTTTGAGCTGTTCGTCGTTGATGTCGTACAGGGTCACGGCCAGCCCGCGCATGGCGAACTGGATGGCCCAGCTGGAGCCGATCACGCCGCCGCCCACGCAGGCGGCGCGCTTGATATCTGCAACCTTCATAATGACATATCTCCTTATTGCCGGGGTGGCAGGTGTCCCGGCGGGGCGTTGCTCCGCCCCAGCCGGGATATGGCGAGCCGCCAGGCGTTGTGGGGACAAGCGTCTGGCGGCCTCGTTCTGGTTCAGCATTCCGAAGGGTCGTCCGGTAGAGGCCCGGAGGGGTCTCGCAGGCTGTGCTGAAAAGCCGCGGACAGGCGTTATCTGCGGTAGCGCAGGCCGGTGGCGGAGCGCACCATCTCGTCCCAGGTGGCGAAGTCGGTGCTCTCTTTCACAAAGGCGTCCAGCAGCGGCGGGGCGTAGATCAGGGTATCCGCCTTCCAGTTGACCATCACGGCGCTGGAATACCGGAAGCCCTCAAAGCTCTCAAAGCGGGTATACTCCTGCATGAAGTCGTCGGTGAAGATGTCCTCCAGCAGGCGCATCAGCTCTGGGGCGTTTTCCAGAAAGACAAAGCCCTTACTTATCGTCTGATCCATAGAACTTCTCCGCCTCTTTTTCCACGTAGGAGCGCCAAGCGGGGGCGTCGATCTCCATCCGCTCGCGGATCCAGTGCATCTGCTCGGGCTTGCCGGTCATGGCCTCCTTGCGCAGCACGGACATGTAGAGGGAGCCCTCTCCAGGGGGGCACCCCTGGAGGAAGAAGGCGTTGGGATGCTCCTTCAGGTGCTTGCGGGCGCAGTTGCCGTGGAGCAGGATCTTCTCGTCCGGGGTATCGGGGGACAGGGTGTTCCGGCCGCCGGCCACCACCACCATGTCGGTGTTGTCATCATAGACGCCGATGGCCTTCAGCGTCTCCATGTTGAGGGTCAGCAGGGCCTGACAGCTGGAGCAGGCGCCCTCACAGTGGACCTCATACTCGGGCCAGCGGTTGCGGATGTCCTCCAGGTAGGGGACCCACATCTTCTTGTAGCAGTCGGCCACCTTGTCGCCCACCACCTCGATGTCGTCGCGGTTGGTGGTGCCCAGGCCGGCCTCCTGGGCCACGCGGAAGTAGTCCACGCCGTCGGGATCAATGCCCACCAGCTCGCAGGCGATGCGGTCCAGCGCCACGGGGTCATAGGAGCCCATGATGCAGTCCACCTCGATGGGCACGGGGGTGTGGGGGGAGTAGCCGCTGGCGGCGTGCATCACGTCCATGATGTTGATGTCGGCGCGGCAGGCCCACCACACGTCCATCATGGCCATGGTCAGGTTCTGCTGGTGCATCTGAACATGGACCTGATCCTGCACCACGCCCTTGATGTTCTTCAGCGCGCCGGAGAACACCATGCTGGCGTGGGCCTTGAGGATGGGCAGGTTGATGATGTGCTCGGCCTCCAGCAGCAGGCGGGGCAGCTTGACGTGGCTGATGTTGGAGCGGTAGCCCCGCACGGCTACATTGATGAGATCCTTGTCCTTCTTGATGTCCACCAGCTCGACGCCCTCCTCCCGGGCGACGGCGGCGATGCCGCAGGCCTCATAGCACTCGTCGGTGTCGCAGCCCACGGCGGCGGCCTCGGCGATGACAATGCGCTTGGGGTTGGCCTTTTTTACCTCACGGATGACGGCGCGGACGGTCTCGGGGTGGGTGCACACGGCGAACTCCGGGGGAGCCGCGTGCCCCGCGTTGGGCTTGAGCACAACGGTGGAGTTGGGCTCAATCATTTTGGCAGCGCCGCCCATCATGTCAAAGACGCGGGTGACATTCTCCTGCACGTCCAGGCCATGAGCCAGCGCCACAAGGGACTTCTTGCTCATTGCGTTTACCTCCTTCTAAAGATTGCCTATTTATGGGCCCGGCCGCTTACTGCTTGTGCGCGGCCATGTAATCCTGGTCATACTTGTGATCCTGCAGGGCGAGAATCAGCAGAATCGAAAGGAACGCCAGCCCGGCAAACACGATGTAAGCCACGCTCAGGCTGTTGAACAGCTTCTTGATGAGGCCGTTGACGGCGAAGTTGCACATGAAGATGATGTTGGTCAGGGGGAACACCACGCTGTTGACCTTGGCGTAGCCCACCCGACCGAACACAGAGCCGGGGACGGAGTTCATCAGGGCGGGGGCTGCGGCGCCCAGGAAGCCGATAACCACCAGGGACACCCACACCAGAGGCATCACGCCGCTGATGTTGAAGAGCATGGCCACAATATACAGCACGCCTGTGAGCACGCCGGCCTTCTTGATGCCCAGCCTGAACAGGATGCGGCCGAAGATGACGGCGCCAATAATTCCGATGACGGCGATAGCGCTCATAACACTGACCGCCAGATCGGGGGCAATGCCCACCTCAATGTTGCGGGCCACCAGCTGGGTCATGATGCCCATCTGGGCCAGCATCAGAAAGCCGGTGGACAGAGCGCACAGCCAGGTCTCCTTGGTGCGCAGCAGCTTGCCGGTGGTCCAGCCGGAGTTGTCCAGCTCGGGGGGCGCGGAGGAGTAGTTGGCCTTGAACTCGGCCTCGGTGACGTTATCGGGATAGAGGCCCCGCTCCTTGGGGGTATCGCGCAGAAGCGCCATGCCGATCACACCCACCACGGCGGCCACGCCGCCGCAGATCACAGAGCCCATCGGCATGCCGATCGAGCCCGCCAGGACGTTGAGCAGCGGGACAAAGAGCATGGTTCCAAAGTTGGAGCCCATTGCCACGATGCTCATGGCCTGTCCCTGTCTCTTGGGGAACCACATGGCCACCAGAGTACCCACGCCCACAAAGGAGCCGGAGCTGAGGCCGCCGCCCACAAAGCACATGGCGATTAAGTACATGGGGACATTGACGGCGTTGCAGGCCGCGATATGGCCCAAGCCCGCCAGAATGAGGCAGCCGGCGGCCACTTTGCTGGGGCCGATGCGCTGGTTCACCTGCCCTGCTGCGACGGCGATCAGCACGCCGACGATGCCGGCCACGGAGTTCATGGTCAGGATGATGCTTTGATCCACGTTCAGCCGTTCCGCCACAGCGGGAGAAATGATGTTGGTTCCGTCTGCAAAGAAGCCGCCATTGCTGAAAAACACCAGCAGTCCAAAGATCAGCAATAACCAGCCCCAGGGTCCAAATCCTCTTTTTTCTCTCATAATACGCAATCCTCCTGAGTGGGGAGCGGATGCCCGCCCGTCATTTCATGAATTGAGTGCGCCGCGCCGTATAGTCCTGAACCGCCCCTTTCCGCGTTCTCTCCTTTTTGTGATTTTTTTAACGCAGGCCCAGTATATCCTTTACAGCCGCGTTTGAAAAATATATAATCTTTAGAACGGTATAAGCAATTTATATACTTACCGGGAGGGAAGTTGGCATGGAACTTTCACAGTTGAGATACTTCATCGCCGTAGCCAAACTGGGCAATATGTCCAAGGCCGCCGAGACCCTGTTTGTCTCCCAGCCCAATCTGAGCACCAGCATCTCCCGGTTGGAGGAGGAGGTGGGCGTCCCCCTCTTTGAGCGGCGGCGGGGCAAGATCGCCCTCAATCAGAACGGCGAGCTGCTGCTGAAAAGCGTGGAGCAGGCCGTTTCACTCCTGGACGCCGGCGTCCAGGCTGTGCGGAACCAACACAGCGGACGGCCCGAGCCCCTCTCCATCGTCTGCATGACGGACGACACCACCCTCCTGGAGCATTTTCTGCTGGAGCACCCCGAGGTCAACCTGATCCACCAGCGGGCCGACCTGCCCAACGTCACCAGTCTGCTGGACCGGTGCGAGGTGGATCTGGCCATGACGGTGCTCCCGCCCCCGTCGGAAGAGGTGGTCTATGAGCGCATCTATGCGTGCAACTTCGGCATGCTCATGCGCCGGGAGCATCCACTGGCCGCCCTGCCTGCGGTAGCCCACCGGGAGCTGGCAGGGGTACACCTGGCCATCGACGGCTCCCGGGTCAACAAGGAGACCTTCTGCGCCGCGGAGAACAGCAAGTTCGGCCTGACTCCCATCATCGACTACGACGTACGGCACCTGGACCTTCTCACCTCCCTGGTGGAGTCCAACAACTGTGTCTCCATTGTCCCCGCCGTCAAGTACAAGGAGCTCTCTCTTCAGGGCAAACACCCCGACCTGGTGTTCCGGGAGTATGCCGACGGCGCGCCCACCGCCTACTGGGGCATCGCCTATAACAAGCGCCGTCCCCTGACGGAGCTGGGCCAGTGCTTCCGCGCCTTTGTCCAGAGCTACTTCACCTCCATCGACACCCGCTACGCTGATGCCCAGGAGCCTTCCGCCGGCTAACAGTTCAGCCCCGCCCCCGGCATGGCCAGGGGCGGGGCTGTATGTTCCCGGCGGGCGGAATAGTGTCCTACCGGCAAGGCGGTGGGCACCGCATTGGCCACCGCCAGCTCCTCCCGGGCAAAGTAGTCGTGGAGTGTGAGTCCCCGGTCCGCCGCCAGCGCCGCCGTCTGGGGGCCCACCATACCGGCGCAGATCACCTGCCCCGGCCGCAAAGCGTCCAGCACCAGGGCCAGGGGGTGCTTCCGCCCGGACAGGGGCGCGTTGAGCAGGCTGCCCTCCCCCGCCGCCGGCAGGGGGAGCACCACACAGTCCGCCAGGGCGGCCCCCTCCAGGCTCTCCTCCATCTCCACCCCGTCCAGCGCGCCCAGCCGCTCCAGCGCATAGGCGTGCACCGTGTGCCCGTCTGCGGCCAGCAGCTCGGCCAGCTTGGCCTGCCTCATATCGCCCCCCGCCACCCACAAATTCAGTTCATTCCGCATGGAATGCGCCTCCCTTCAACGTGACTACTCCCATCGTATTCCCGCGCCGGAAAAGGGTGCGTCCGCCCCGGGCGGACATTTCCCTTGAAAAAAGACGAATTCTGCGGTATAGTAGATCGGATTCTGTTGGAATGAGGAGGAATGGATTTATGACGGAAAAGAGGCACCAGTGGGCCTCCAACCTGGGCTTCATCCTGGCCGCAGCCGGCTCTGCGGTGGGCCTGGGCAACATCTGGAAATTTCCCGGCAAGGTGGGCGCCTACGGCGGCGGCGCCTTCCTGCTGTGTTATCTGCTGATCGTGTTCCTGGTGGGCTTTCCGGTCATGCTGGCGGAGCTGTCCATCGGCCGGGCCACCCAGAAGAATGTGGTGGGGGCCTTCCGCACTCTGAACCCCCGGTGGCGGTTCGCGGGATACATCGGCATCGTCACCCTGTTTGTCATCCTGTCCTACTACTGTGTGGTGGGGGGCTGGGTGCTCAAGTATGTCCAGATCTACGCCGCCGGCGCCCACTTCGGCGCCGGGCCGGGCGCCTATGCCGACTACTTCTCCGCCTTCAGTGCCCGTCCGGTGGAGCCCCTGCTGTGGGGCCTGGGCTTTCTGGTGCTGTGCATCGTGGTGGTGGTGCGGGGCGTGTCCCAGGGCATTGAGAAGGTGAGCAAGGTGCTCATGCCCCTGCTTTTCCTGCTGCTGGCGGGCCTGGTGGTCTACTCAGTCACCCGCCCCGGCGCGGGGGAGGGCCTGCGCTTCCTGTTCGGAATCGACCCCGCCAGGCTCAGCGGCGACACCCTGGTGGGCGCATTGGGACAGGCCTTTTTTTCCCTGTCCGTGGGCATGGGCATCATGGTGACCTACGGCTCCTACGTGCCCAAGTCGGAGAACCTGGCCAAAAGCGCCGGTTGGATCTGCGCGCTGGACACCCTGGTAGCCGTCATGGCCGCCCTGGCCATCGTCCCGGTGGTGATGATCACCCAGGGAGAGGAGGGACTGGGCATGGGCGGCGGCTTCGCCTTCATCAGCCTGCCCGCCATGTTTGCCGAGCTGCCCGGCGGCCGCTTTTTCGGCATGGCCTTCTTCGCCCTGCTCTTCCTGGCCGCCCTCACCAGCGCCATCAGCATCCTGGAGAGCCTGGTGGCCTTTCTCACCGAGGAATTCCACCTCTCCCGGGCCAGGGCGGCCATCGGCCTGTCGGTGCCCATGGCGCTGCTCAGCGCGGGCTACTCCCTCTCCCAGTCCGCCGGGCGGGGCATCAACCTGCCCTGGTTCGACTTCAAAAACGGGATGCAGATGCTCCCCATGAACGCGGTGATGGAGAAGTTCACCGACAATCTGATGATCCCTCTGGGGGCGCTGTGCTTCTGCCTCTTTGTGGGCTGGGTGTGGGGCACCAAAGCCGCCGGGCAGGAAATCGCCGGCGAGCACGGCCTCCGGCGGATGCAGAAGCCCTGGGCCTTCGCGGTGCGCTTTCTCGCCCTTCTGGTCATCGTGGTCATCCTGTACTTCACCCTCGGCATGGGCGAGGGCCTCTCCTGACAAAAAAAGCGCGGACCGTTGTACGGTCCGCGCTTTTTTGCGGGAATACTAGCTCACAGGGTGTCCGCCCGGTAGGCCAGGGTGCGGCTCTCGCCGGGGGCCAGGACGATGCAGTGGGCCTTGCCGGTGAACTCCTCCCCCTCCCCCGTCCCGGCGGAGCAGCCGTGCCACGGCTCAATGCACAGGTAAGGGGCCTTCTTCCCCGGCATGGTCCAGAAGGCCAGCATGGGGAAGCCGTCGAAGGACACCCGCACCCCGCTGCCGCTTTTTCGGCTGCGCAGGGCGACGGAGCGGGAGCGCAGGCCCTCGAAGATCAGGGTATCCAGCGCGTCAAACCAGCGGTAGTCCAGGGGCAGGGTGTCGGTGTCCTCCAGGCAGGGCAGGGCCGCCGGCCGGTCCAGCAATCCGTCCCGCAGCAGCAGGGTGGGACAGCTCTCCCGCTCGGGGAACACCAGCTCGTAGTCCTCGAACCGCTCCCCCGCCTCCAGGGGACAGCGGAAGCCGGTGTGGGCCCCCAGGCAGAAGGGCAACGGCCCCTCCCCCGGGTTGGCCACCGTCACCGCCGTGGAAAAACCCGTGTCGGTCAGCCGCTGCTCCACCGCCAGCCGGAAGGGATAGGGATACAGCGCCAGGGTCTCGGCGCTCTCCCGCAGCTCCAGGCGCACCCAGTCCTCCCCCCGCGCCGCCGGGGTGAACTCCCGCCGCCGGGCAAAGCCGTGGCGCTCCATGGCGTATTCCCTGCCGTCAAAGCGGATCTTTCCCTCCTTCAGCGTCCCCACAATGGGAAACAGCAGGGGATTGCGCCCCGGCCAGTAGGCCGGATCGCCCCCCCAGATGTACTCCAGCCCCCGCTCGTCCCGGTAGGATACCAGCTCGCCGCC
>UMFB01028153.1_pt1 | contig 12182 bp, 10 predicted proteins | sample 1964921 | NCBI WGS metagenome assembly UMFB01 (sample SAMEA4836037, study PRJEB28245) | human gut metagenome | biome: gut microbiome; material: fecal sample | place: Denmark | collected 2008
CAGAGTCTCCCCTCTCGGAATAATATATTACCATAATAACCCAATAGAAAGAGAAAGTAAATAGAGGTGGCTATTCGGCCCGGAAGTAAGCACTCGCTTTAAAACGAATACTATTCTTTATTAAAGAAGATATTGATTTTCAAAACCGAAAGTTTCGGATTTGATTTTCCATCTTCTTCAAGTTTCCAAAGCCTTGTTCAACTTACATATCATCTGGAATCTGACTCTCCGCCCTGGCAATTGCACTTTTAATTCTGTCCATTATTTCCCGTGGCTGCTCATCTGAATCATCATGGGATATTCTCATAATTTCATGGTCGATAAATGTGTTTACTGCAAATCTAATACTGGTAAGCCATTCCAGGTATGTGTATTCTTCTTTTGATCTTACTGCCATATTTTTCCTTCCCTTAGTATATAAATAGTCGGCCTTTTTATTTAATATTGGTCGGTATCCCTTGTAAATATCCATCAAGGTAGTTTTGTGTCGCACTGTCACAATCCGGACAGAGGCGTGCAAAATCATCACAAGCTTGTTTACAATTTGGATTGGTACAACGGTTTCCACCAAATTCATAGCCACAACTGCAATACATTTCTGATATTTCTGAAAATTCTTTACATATAGGACATTGCTTTAGGCGTTTTGATTCAGACATGGTATACACCCCTTCGGTATGATATAAGGATATTTTATCACTGTGCGTCAGAGATTACAATGTGAATGATTAACTTGGTGAATGATGGAGGGGAGGAGCATATAGAGGTTTTTAATTAGTTTACATAAATACTTTGATGCTCAAACTATTATCGAACTGAGATTTTTTCTCACACCATTTCACGTATATTCCAAAACCCTCTGCATTTTCTGGCGTTTCTGCACATTTCAGTAATCATTGCTAATATACTCTAATCTGCTCTAAAGTACATAAAACCACCCATAAAATAAGAGGTTTGCCGAACTCCCGCCAAAAGTGACACATTGTCACTATTTGTTCACATTACTAACAGCATAATTTCCTTATAAAATAAGCACTTTTGGCCTTTTACCGATTGATTACCGAACCCCCTCTTTCTGATAAGCATGAAAACTTTAAATTTGCGCTCTATTCCTAGCATTTTAGTAGGATTAATAAGTAAATTATTACGTTGCCGAACACAATACCGAACTTCCTTTTCATTAAAACAGCCGTACCATTGCTGATACGGCTCTACAAAATATTATTGACTTATTTTCATTATTCATTTATTTCAAAGGCATAAATATTATTCCTCTGCACTTTTATCAATCCAGTTTTCCCCATCATAGTTCAAAATCTGTTCTGATAATTTTTTAATATATGGTTGTGCTTTTTCTTCTTGCGCATACCATACCAATGATTGACCAAACCCATACGTACGTTTTTTTGAAACAGGCGCATCCCATATGTGATTGTGTCGTTTCCCTTCTGGTAGTAAAACGCAATCTTCCTTTTTAGCCAGGACATTATAATATTGTATACATCCACTTTCAAATTCCGCTGATTGATAATTACGAAAAACTGTTGCATTCTGATACCATCCTACGATTGATGTTTCATTCAACATTGTAGTAGCGCACCATATTACCAATACATCATCAACCTCTTGTTCATCTTTAAGTAAATCACAACCTTGAATATTTTCGATATGTAGTTCATTGTGTTTCCCTTTGCTGGATGATTTTGTTTCAACGAACCCTAAACAATATGCTTGTCCATCCTCTGAAATAACTGAAGCAAAATTATACTGCTCATTTCCTTCCCCATGCTCCTTAACAAAGCTGCCCCCATTAAAAGCCTCATCTTTACCAGGGATTACACCTTTATAATACTTCATGGCAGATATTTTACAAAATAAAATTCTCATACGCATTTCTCCTAATTATTTCGCAGCTTCCACACAACTGTCACCGTATCACTAGCCCTAATATCTTCAGGTTCTAACTGCAAGGGTTCATCTGACATATAGTAATCGTCTTCACTATCATTACATCTTAAGCTATCCATTAATCTCCCATATGGTGAAGTAGTAAGCTTTAGCTCTCCCCATGAATAATCTATAGACATAAGCTCATCCAGATTCATTCCGGCCGCTTTAGCAAGAACCTCTGCCTTCACTCTTGAATCCTTTACAGCCTTTTCAAGTAATTCATTTTTAACAGCTTCCTTATCCTTTATTGTATAAGAAATATCAAATTCTGGATGGCATTCACATCTTGAAACGTTATCCAGTATCTTCCCCAATAAATCATGATCCAAATCAAACTCAATTTTCAATACATGTCTATACTTATATCTATAAATGAGCAAATTTAGAAAATTGCACAAAATTATGCCACCGAAGCTAAAACATCTGCGAAACGCACATGCCTCACCCCGCATTGGTATATATAATTGATGCGCTCTTCCTGAATATGGTCGTGAAAATAGGCATAGCCATCCTCAAATGACTGTGTTTCACCGCTCCCGGTACAGGCAATGAGGTGGGCCAGTGACATCAACAGCCAATACCGGCGAATCCCTTTGGAGGAGCGGATCTGGTATTGGTCAAATGCCAGCTTGTCTGGCGAAAAAACACCTCCACTGGCCACCGTTCCACATACCGGTCCAATATCTCACGGGTGCTTAAGGAAACATCCGTACTGATAAATGCACGCAGCGCTTTCGGTTCATGAAAGGCATCCTTCGGATAGCTGAGCAGTACAACCGCATTTTCAATGCCATTAAGCTTTCCTTCATAGCGGTAAACATAATAACTACGGCTTCCAACGGTCACGAGGCTGACAGCAGCATCTGTTTTGCGCAGTTGAAGGGCGAACTCACTCACCTTCTGCTTGATCCCGCAGGGATACACAATGCGGTTTGTCTTGAGCGCACCAATGGTGTAAAAGCCCCTTTTTATAAAGGCATCCATGAGATCCCCACAGGTATACCAGCTGTCACAAAGAAAATAGGAAATAACTGGAGGCATGGGAAGTTTCTCTGCAATGTCCTGTACAATCTTCACTTTAGACTGGGTCTTATTATACATGACAATGGCATAGTTTAAAACAATCCCGTTGCATGAGAGCATGACTGCCACGGCCTGGTGCCCGTAATCCTGCTTCCGTTTGAGGTGGGACTGGTGGAAATACGCATCCTCGATCGGGTGCAAAGCCCGTGACGAAGGCTTTGTTTTGGAAGAAATGGTATCATCCACAATGCAGAATACCGGTTTACCAGACCGAAGTGCTTCTCCATAGATAATCTGAACAACGGAAGCTTTCAGTATATCCTCCAGTTTGGAATCGTCCCATTTGCCTTTATTAAGGAAATGGGCGACTGTGGTACGGTGACAGGGGCTGTACTTTTCAAAATCTACGGTTTTTCCTTGGTAACCGGCAGAAAAGACGGAAATCAGGATAGCCAGAATATGTTTCATGACAGTCTGCGGGAAGACCCGGCATAAATTTAATTGCTTTAAGCAGTTGTAAAGAATCTTTGAATGGTATATACTGTTTTCTATAAGACATCATCCTTTGTAGGTTATTGTTTTCTAGTCAAAAACAGTATACACCAAAAAGGGGCTGATGTCTTATTCTTTTAGCCAATTTTTATAACTTTGGTGAAATTTCAAATTTGCTCATTTATAGGAAATTATTAATCTGATACGGTCAGGCCTACACCTCCTATTCTTTTGCGTCCCATATTATAAACCAGCTTGTAGTACGTAGGCAGCATTACAAGGGTCAGGACGGTTGCCGCACATAATCCTCCTACATTAACCAAAGCAAGGCCCTGCATCATTTTTCCGGCTTTGCCATAGGCAAGTGCATTGGGAACCATGGAAATTACAGTTGTCAGTGTTGTCATAAGGATTGGCCTCATGCGGATTGCACCAGCCTCCACCAGTGCTTCATCCAGCGGCATAGTTGTTAATAATTGATTTACGGTATCCACGTATAAAATTCCATTATTAACAACCGTACCGATCAGCATCAGGAATCCCAGCATGGAAACCATGCTGATAGGACTATCCGCCAGATATAAAAGTCCGAAGGATCCTATTAAGCTGAATGGTATGGTGGTCATTACCATAAGAGAGAACTTGGGAGATTCAAACTGGATAGCCATAACAATAAAGATTAGGAAAACACCTGTCCCCAAAGCGCCTACAAGAGACCCCATCTCTTTTCCCCTGGTTTCCTCCATGGAATTAGCTGAAGGCTCCACACCATCAGGCAGTTTCCAGTTCTCTACAAATTTGTTTATATCTCCTTCTGCTGTCTTCTCAAATCCTGCCTGGGGAAGCATTGTGATTGCCACCTGATACTGCTTATTTTTCCTCGTAATCTGCTGAGGGCTGTCCTCATAATATATATCTGCTAAATCCTCCAGCGGAAGTGTGGTTCCCATTGAGGTTGTGATCATCATACTCTGAAGCTGGTCAATGGAATCGTATTTATCCGGAGCGAATTCAACGATCACATCCGTATCCACACCATTTACACGAAGGGATGTGGCAGTGATCCCCCCTAGGTTTCTATAAATAACAGAACCTATCCCTGACGGGGTCAGTCCCTCTGCCTGGGCTTTAACCGGATCTATCCTTACCTTTACAACAGGAGCGGCATTTTCGATAGAAGAGTGGACCTGCATTATGTCTTCCCTGTTGCGTAAATCAGTTACCAAGCTATTAGCCGCCGCTTTCAGAGCATTATAATCTGTACTTTGCAAATCAACTTCTATCTGATCTCCGCCGTCCATGGATGAGGAGCCCGTGGTCTTTCCCTGCTGCATTGTAATGGAGAGATCTTTATAGCTTTCAGTATCTTTTCTCCATTTCTTTATCATATCATCGGTACTTATTTTTCTGTCTTCATCCAGGTAAGCATTCAGCGTGACCTCATTGCCCCCGCTTAAGCTTAACCCGCTGCCTCCATAAGTAAGAAGGTAATGATCCACATCTTCTTCTGCCATAACCATCTCTTCCAGGTCACACAGTATATCATTTACCGCATCAATGGACAAGCCAGGTTTGGTCTTAATTGTCATCTGTACAATTCCCTCATCTACAGAAGCCATCAGATCCAGACTTAACTGAGAGGCCATCCAAAAAGCACCCACCAGAAGAAGCACACTGGTACCCATAACAAGTTTTGTTCTGGGAATTATGGAAGGCATATGCCTCCGATACCAGTTCTGCATCTGTTTTACCAAACCATTTACAGGGGCCCTGTCATTCTCCGCGGGATGCCACTGATAATAACACAGAGGTACAATACTGACCGCGGAAAATAGTGATGCCACCATACAGAATACAATCGTAAATCCCAGCTGCTTGAATAACTGTCCTGCCATTCCTGATAACAGCGCCAGAGGCAGGAATACAACACAAGTAGTAATTGTACCGCCAGTGATAGAACCAATCATAACCCGGCTTCCTTCAATAGCGGCATCATAAAAGTTCATTTTTTCTTTGGCTCTGAAACATCCGTCCAGAACATTGATTGAGTTATCTACCATCATACCTACACCAAGCACCAAGGATGTAAGCGAAATGACATTCATAGAAAATCCCATAGCGCTCATAGCAATCAGCGCAAGGATGATAGACACAGGAATCGAAGTTCCTACAATGACAGATGCCCGTATATCCCCATAAAACAGCCACAAAATAATCATAGAAAGGATAATCGCTATGACCATTGTCTGGACAACGTTTGAGATCGATTCCTGTATTGTATCACTGGAATCATTAATGACCGTAATCTCAATCCCAGGATTAGATATTTTCATTTTCTCAATCTGCTTTGATACCTCTTTAGACACATCAATGGCAGTGGAGCTCTGCTGCTTTTTAATACCCAGGGATATTACATCATTTCCCATATATCGCCCTATGGAATCCTGTTTTTCCAAGGCGTCGTATACATTCGCAATGTCTGACAGATGGACTACCTCACCGTTTTTCAGCGGTATGGCCACTGACTTTAGGTTTTCTGCATTCTCATAGTCATTTGATACACTGACGTCCAGCTCCTGTTTTCCAACCGTTACATCTCCAGCAGGAATCGTGAAGTCAGCCGCACCCACAATCTGAGCTACTGTTGTCATACTCAAATGATACTGTTCCAATTTCTCGGGAATCAGTTCAATACTGATATAACCCTTCTGTCCTCCGGAAATTGAAACCTCACCTACAGAACTGAGCTTTTCAAACTCCGGAACTATCTTATCGTCCACATATGTATAGAGATTTCCATCAACCTGACCGCCCACAGCTAAGGTCACCACAGGCTGGGCATTCATATCCAGCTCCATGATAATCGGGTCATTAATATCATCCGGCAAATCACCGCGGATTCCATCAATGGATTTTTTCAAGTCAATATACGCCGTATCCATGTTAGTTCCATAATTATACTGTACAAGAACAATTGATACATTTTCCTGGGAATATGACTGCACTGTATCTATACCATCCAGGGACGAGATAGCGTCCTCCTGCTTTGTAGTAATAAGATCCTTGATATCATCAGGGCTGGCCCCTCCGTAGACAGTACTGATAACCAGCATAGGCAGCTCCATTTCAGGTGTCAGCTCAACTTTAGTGCCTAAAAGGGACTGTATACCAAAATATACAATGGTTATCAGGCAAAGGACAATGGTTACCGGCCTTCTTACAGCAAATTTTGTAATGTTAACCATGTCTTATTCACCTGCTTTCCGGTACCGGACTGCTCTTTTCGAGAAGCACCTCAGCACCATCTAAAAGTTCATTACTCCAGGACGTAATAACCAGGCTTTCTTTCTCAAGCCCTGATTTCACCTCCATTTTATCCGAATCGTAGATCCCGCTTTCAATCATAGTTTTTTTTGCAATGCCATCTACCCAACAGTACACAAAAGCCTCCCCATTGTCGTAATTTACAGTATCTACCGGAACCGTCATAACATTCAGAGCCTGATTCATAACAACGGTCAGTTTTACCTTAGTTCCACTCATTAGCCCATTAGCCTGATTTATTGAGGCTTTGACATCATAAAGCCCGCTTTGGGAATTTACCATAGTCCCTATCTCCGTTATGTTTCCAGAATATTCAATCCCGTTTTTAGAAATTTCTATGGTATTGCCAAGCTTCATATTACCTAATATTTTCTCTGTGATTCCAAATTTTACTTGAACCTGGCTGCTGCCTGATATAACGCAGACCTCCGTGGAACCAGATACATGGTCGTGAGGCTCCACATTTCTGGATTCTATAATCCCACTTATGGGAGCAGTCACTGTGGTATACTCCAGCTGCAGTTCATACTGGTTCCTGGCCGCTTCATAGGCCAGTCTAGCGCTTGCCGCACCATCCCGTGCCTGCTCATATTCCTGCTGGGATACATAGCCGCCTTCATATAATGGCTGTAGCCGGTTCAATTCTCTAGCCGCCTTATCCGCTGCCACGGATGCTGATTCCATCTGAAGCTGCAATGATGTAAGCGCGTCTGAATCTATCCTGCACAGAATCTGTCCTGCCTCCACCTGCTCTCCAGCCTGGAAATACACCTCCAGCAATTCACCTGAGATTTTAGGCCGTACCGCGGCCCTTGACACAGGCTCTATGGTTCCTGTTAATTCTGTATAAAGAATAATATTATTTCTTTCCGGATTTTCTGCAACTACAGTAGGACGCGTTTCATATTCTTCGTCATCTCCGCCTTTCATTCCCCGGAGAACAATTCCACCCACCGCCAGGAGGATGACCCCACCTATAATCAGCCTCTTACTACGTTTCTTCATTCTTCCATTCCATCCTTTCCAAGTTCTGGCCATCAGGCCTGGAGTCCTTTATCCAATATCATAAGCTGCTGCAGGATTGACTGCCGCACCTTTTCTTTCTCAGCTCCGGTATCCATATTATAGCATTGGACAGCAGCTCTGATTATAATGAGAAGTCCTATACCAATAGCACTTTTTAGTGTTTCTTCCTCCAGATTCGGATACAGCGAACGATTAATGACTTTATAACAATTCCTTCCCCCGGCTTTCCACAAACAGCTACTATAAAACTCTTTTTCCATCTTAATCACTATATGCTTACATTCATGATCTTCCATAATGTGTTTGTATATTTTATAATATTTCTGCCCCGTTTCATCCTCAATTATATTTTCCGCCAAATGCTTCATCCCTTCATAAAATACACCAAATTCCTTTTTTAACGCCGCTATTACCTGTGTTACCAGTTCTTCTCTTTGTTGATACAACACGCAATAGAGTACATCCTCCTTCCCCTCAAAATACAGATAAAAGCTGGAGCGTGAGATATTAGCTCTATGAGCCAGCCCATTGACCCTTATTTCAGAATACGGTGTTTTTATGAATTCACTACACATTGAATCCAAAATCCCCCTTTTCTTTATCCCACATAAATTCATAAATCTCTGCGTAGCCATGTCGCTCCATCTCCTAAACATAAAACACACTTTCCAAGAGTTACAAAAATATATTATAACGATTTTTGCTCATTTAACAATATGCAAAACCAAACCGAATGCGCGGAAATTGCGCATCCGGTTTTTAAGTGTCCAAAATTTTATATTTGTTTTATAATTTTTGTTGTGCGGCACTACGTTTCAATGCCCTTTCAATCTCTCCGTTAAAAAGATAGTATGCTTGTTGAAAGAGCTCGGGTAAAGAATCCCCACTCTCATTGTGCCTCTCTTCTTCCTCAAACCAGTCCATTATCAGTCCACGGGCGGCATACTGACATATACTGCTGATTAAACACTTATCTTTTTCCGGGATATCCATTCCCTCCGATAACCGTTCAACCAGATGGTTAAATATAAGTGTACTGGATTTCTCGATATATTTTTTTACTTCTCGATCTGCTCCTGAACGGAACATATTGAAAAACAGGTTCTTATTGTCAATTATATAGCAGGCAAATTCCATATAAATTATGCCCGGGTTTTCTTCATCCCCCAGACCTTCTATTATGTTCATCATCTCCTGGTTCTTGTATTCCATAAATGCCTTTAACACCTGATAAATATCACGGTAATGATAATAAAATGTATTCCTTGCAATGCCGCAATGTTCCGCTATATCCTTTATGGTTATCTTGTCTATGGTTTTCATAACCGCCAATTCACCAAATGCTTTGATGATAGCAAGCTTTGTAAATGCCGTTTTCATCGCTTCCCTTTCTTTACTGCTGTATTTTGATACCCAACAGTATATCGCTTTTGAGTCAATTATTCAATATACGAATGAGCATAACTATCTATACTTTTCCTTATCCGAAGTATAATCAACTCGTAATGCAATTAGGAATTTCAAAAAGTATTTCAAAAAGAAAAAGGAGAGTGCATTAATTATGAGAAAGCAGACAAAATTAGTTGCTGTATTATCAACAGCAGCACTGCTCGCCATTGGTGCATCCATGACTTCTTTCGCAGCTACAGGTTGGGCTGAGGAAGACGGTACTTGGGTATACTACAATAACAGCGGCGAGAGGGTAACAGAGCAGTGGAAGAAGTCAGGTAATAACTGGTATTACCTGGATGGAAACGGCGAAATGGCTATCGACCAGCTGATTGAAGACGGTGATAACTATTACTATGTGGATATTAACGGTGTTATGGCAGCAAATCAGTGGGTTGCTATTGAAAATGAAAATGCCGGAGAAGATGATGAACCGGATCAGAACTGGTACTACTTCCAGGCTAATGGTAAAGCATTAAAGAATGGCGATAACAGCAAGGTTGCCCTGAAGACTATCAACGGCAAGAAGTATGCGTTTGATGATGAAGGTAAGATGCTGTGGGGCTGGGTAAAGGAAGATGATCCCACCCATATTGACAATACAGAAGGCGACGGCTTTAAAGAGGGTGACTACTACTTCGGCGCTTCTGATGATGGAGCGATGACCGTTGGTTGGATCCAGTTGGACATCACTTATGATGAAGCAGAGAGCAATGATGATTACAAGTATACTGCTGCTGCGTTTACGGATGACGAGGATCAGAGCCGTTGGTTCTACTTCAAGAGCAATGGTAAGAAGATTCAGGCTGATTCTTCCAACGCTGAGCGTACTAAAGACAAGACCATCAATGGTAAAAAGTATGCGTTTGATGAGTATGGCGCTATGGTTGCTGAATGGTCCCTGGATGAAGATGACCTGAAGAAAAACGGAGCTGGATATAGAGACGGTGTTACAGCTACCACAAGTACAGCGTTACTTGCTACCAACAGTGATGGTGTTGCGGTTAATAAAGGTGCTGGTACCGACGCTAAGTATTCACAGTCTTGGAAATACTTTAATAGCGTAGAGGATGGTTCACGTGTAAGCAAGGGCTGGTTCAAGGTAGTTGCTGCTGAATACTTAAATGCTGGCAAATATGATGATGATGAAGATGCATGGTACTATGCGGACGGAAGCGGCAATCTTTACGCCGGTGAGTTCAAGACCATCAAAGGAAAGAAATATGCATTTAGAAATGATGGACGTATGGTTGACGGCTTGAAGTTCATCAAAGAGAATAAAGCAGCTCAGAGCCTGACTGTTTATGCGGATGATGATAGCGCTAATCCATTTGATAACGAAGATGACTTCCTTGAGAGTGCGACAAGATTCTACGAGGGCGCAGGTTACCAGTGCTATTACTTCGGCGGCGGTGATGACGGCGCTATGAGAACTGGTAAAGTAACCGTTTCAATTGACGGTGAAAACAAGAACTTCTACTTCGAGAAATCCGGCGGCAGCAAGGGTGCTGGACGTACCGGCGAGAAGGATGATAAGATTTATCAGTCCGGCTTACTGCTCCAGGCTGGTTCCGACGAGAAGTATCAGGTTGTAAAGAAAACTACTCATTATGTGGTAGACTACGCTGATGGAAAGGTAGATTATGTTACCTATGAGAAGTTGGACGATGCAGAAGACTTCATGAAGGCTTCTAATGTAACTGCGGCAGATGCTATTAAGGGCGCTACCGGAAATACAAAGGTTGATATCGGCAATATTTCTAAGAATGCAGATGATTTGAAGGAAGCTTACAATATCAGCATTGCAAAACCAGCTGCTACCGATAGTACATCTTACGATTATGTTCTTGTAAATACTTCTGGTAAGATTGTTGATAAGAAGGGCAAGAGCAAAGACGGAAATGATTACTACTATGTAACAACCAGCAAGGGTGTTATTACAGGTATTTATGTTGAGGACTAAATAACAGTTTGTGTTATAGTTATCCCAATGTATAGTAACATAATTTAAGGGGGAAAGCGTTGTGACTGATTCATATTTGATTAGTCGCAATGCTTTCTTTTTATATAATCGACGAATTTAGGAGGTACTGAGTTGAAACGTAAGACCTTTATCATGATAGGACTGGCGGCAGCCTTGGCTCTGCATAGCCCTGCGTCATCATTTGCAGCGGAAACATTAACTGTAGAAAATTGCGGCGCATACCTTTTTGAATGGCGTCCTGTAGATTGTGGTAACGGACAGGCCTTTGCCATTTTAGTAGGTGGAAATACAATTTATGAGAGCAATGTTATTTTGAACAGAGGATATGACTATGCCTATACATTTAACTCAATGGCCTATCCCCGTCCATGGGGAGAAGTACCCGCACTGGTGAATATCGATGGTGTATGGGGAATTCCGGAAAACTGGAGTATACTTCCTGAGGGCAGTCAACCAACAACCCGTATTACTTTATTTACGAATAACAAGAATTTGGATTCCAAAGAACGATATGTAGATGTGGTATATCTTCCAAGCGGATATAACGCTGGCAGCCTTCCGCCTGAAGTGAGAAAATATCTGATCAATGTGGATGGATCAGACGCAGGCGCGTACAACGGAACTGTAACGTCTGGGTGGTACAAAGATGATGCCGGATGGCATTACAGACAGTTAGACGGAACATTTGTTACTGACATGTGGGTTAAAACGAATAATGAATCTTATTACCTCGATCACAATGGCCTGATGATGAGTGACACAATCACACCTGACGGGTATTATGTAAATAGCAGTGGTGAAAAACAGAGCTATATACCAGGATGGACACAGGTTGACGGATTATGGAAATATGTGCAGAAGAACGGATATTATGCTGGTTCTACCTGGATTCAGGACGCAGATGGAAAATGGTACTACTTTGATATGGCCACAC
>UMFB01037812.1_pt1 | contig 12107 bp, 9 predicted proteins | sample 1964921 | NCBI WGS metagenome assembly UMFB01 (sample SAMEA4836037, study PRJEB28245) | human gut metagenome | biome: gut microbiome; material: fecal sample | place: Denmark | collected 2008
GACGTCGGAGAGGGACGCGGGGATACCCATCTGGGTGTTGAGGGTGTCCGCGCCCTTCTGGAGGATGGCCAGCAGGGCGGAAATGCCCACCATGGCGAAGGGGTTGAGCTGGGCCAGCCAGGCCACGGTGATGGCGGTGAAGCCCGCCCCGGCGGCCACGCCGGAGTACAGGGTGTTGTTGGCGCCGGAGACCAGCAGGAAGCCCACCACGCCGGCGATGGCGCCGGAGAGGAACATGGTGCGCATGATGACCCAGCCCACGTTCATGCCCGCGTACCGGGCGGTGTTCTCGCTCTCGCCGATGACGGCGATCTCATAGCCGTGCTTGGTGTACTTCATGTAGATAAACATGAACACCGTCAGGGCCAGCACCACGATCCAGCCGCAGTACACGCCGGCCACCCGGGGCAGGCAGGCGTTGGAGGCGAACTGCTCAATCTGCTGGCTGCCCCGGGGGATCTTCTCCCACGGGCCGCCCTGGAGCCACTTCACCACGCCGATGATGATGTAGTTCATCATCAGGGTGAACAGAGTCTCGTTGGTTCCCCAGCGGGCCTTGAAGAAGGCGGGCACCAGCGCCCACAGGCCGCCGCCGATGGCGCCGGCGGCGCACATGAGGAGCAGCAGGGGCACCTGGGGGATGGAGTCGGCCCAGAAGAGGGCGAAATAGGTGGCGCACATGGCGCCGGCGGTGATCTGTCCCTCGGCGCCGATGTTCCAGAAGCGCATCTTGAAGCAGGGGGCAATGGCCAGGGCGGTCCCCAGCAGGGGGATGAAGTTCTTCACGGTCTGCCGGATGCCGGAGGTCTTGCCCAGGGCGCCCTCCACGATGATGGAGTAGCCCTGGATGGGGTTGTTGCCCGAGAGCAGGATCACCAGGCCGCCCACCACCAGGGCCAGCAGGATGGCCGCGATGCGGATGCCCCACTGGCCCGCGCCGGCCATGCCGTCCCGCTTGGCCAGGCGGATCAGGGGTGTTTTGCCGCTGCTATGCACGCTCGCCCGCCTCCTTTCCGCCGCCCACGTGGGTCATGTAGAGGCCCACCTCTTCCTTTGTGGTATTCCGGCCGTCCACGATGCCGGAGACCTTGCCGCCGCAGAGTACCAGGATCCGGTCGCACAGCTCCAGCAGCACGTCCAGATCCTCCCCCACCAGGAGCACGGCCACTCCCTTCATCTTCTGCTGGTTGAGCAGGCCGTAGATGGTGTAGGACGAGTTGATGTCCAGGCCCCGGACGGGGTAGGCGGTCATAAGCACGGTGGGGGTGGAGTCGATCTCCCGGCCCACCAGCACCTTCTGCACGTTGCCGCCGGAGAGCCGGCGCACCGGGGTGCCGACGCCGGGGGTGACGATCTCCAGCTCGTCAATCAGCCGCTGGGCCAGCGCCCGGGGGGCCTTGCGGTCCACGAAGGGGCCCTTGTGCTCCCGGTAGGTCTTGAGCATCATGTTGTCCACCATGTCCATGCCCGCCACCAGGCCCATGCCCAGGCGGTCCTCCGGCACGAAGGCCAGGGACACGCCCACACGGCGGATCTGCATGGGGGTCTTGCCCACCAGCTCCTCGCCGTCCCGGTCTACGGGGACGTGGTAGCCGGCAATGTCGCTGTTGGGGTGGGGCGGGTAATAGAGCACGCTGCCCGCCTCCGCGGCCTGGAGGCCGGCGATGGCCTCCAGCAGCTCCTTCTGGCCGGAGCCGGCGATGCCCGCAATGCCCAGGATTTCGCCGCCGAAGGCCTGGAAGGACACGTCATCCAGGGTCTTGATCCCCTCGTGATCCCGGCAGGTCAGGCCCTTGACCTCCAGGCGGAGATCCCGGTACTTGGCCTCCGGCCGGTCGATGTTCAGGCTCACCGCCCGGCCCACCATCATCTCGGTGAGCTTCTGGGGGTCGGTGTCGGCTGTGTGGACGGTGCCGATGTACTTGCCCTTGCGGAGGACGGCCACCCGGTCGGAGAGGGCCATGACCTCGTGGAGCTTGTGGGTGATGATCACGATGGCCTTGCCGTCGGCGCGCATGTTGCGCAGGACGGCGAAGAGCTTTTCCGTCTCCTGGGGGGTAAGGACGGCGGTGGGCTCATCCAGAATCAGGATGTCCGCCCCCCGGTAGAGCACCTTGAGGATCTCCACCGTCTGCTTCTCCGACACCGACATGTCGTAGACCTTTTTGCCGGGATCGATGTCAAAGCCGTACTTTTCGCTGATCTCCTTCACCCGGCGGGCGGCGGCCCGGAGATCGAAGGCCCCCTTCCCCTCCAGGCCCAGGACAATGTTCTCCGCCGCGGTGAACACGTCCACCAGCTTGAAGTGCTGGTGGATCATGCCGATACCCAGGGCGTAGGCGTCCTTGGGGGAGCGGATGGTGACCTCCCTCCCGCCCACGCAGATGTGTCCCTCGTCTGGGAAGTAGATGCCGGAGATCATGTTCATCAGGGTGGTCTTTCCGCTGCCGTTCTCCCCCAGCAGGGAGAGAATCTCGCCGCGCCGGACCTCCAGATCAATTCCGTCGTTGGCCACGACGCGGCCAAACCGCTTGGTGATCCCCTTGAGCTGGATCGCGCTGACCTGTTCCAAACCCAGCCTCCTTTCCCGGCCCCCGCGGGGCCGAAGCGTTCTCTTCTCTCGCACTCGCTGTTCCTCGCGGCAAAGGCCCCCGGCGCGGTCGCGGGGGAGAAATCCGGGGCCGGCCCGCCTGGGCCGGCCCCGCCTTTGCTTCCGGTTTGATCTTTTGTTTACTCCTCGGTGATGCCGTCGATGACGTAGCAGAACTGAGGCGCGGACAGGCCGCCCTCCTGGCTCAGGTCGGATTCGGGGAAGAACTCGCCCTCCCCGATGCTCCACACCTCGCCGTCAGGATTCTGGGCCGGGTGGCCGGACAGGGGGCCGGCGAACACGTGCAGGCCGCCCGCCAGATCGGCCTCCGCCTTTTCCAGCGCCTCCTCAGTGCCGGGGGCGGCAATGGCGGTGTTCAGCTCGGTCAGCTTGACGGAGCCATCGGCGTAGCCGGCAGTCCAGTCCTGGTCAAAGCTCTCACCGTTGGCCACGGCGGAGATGGCATAGACGAAATAGGGCGTCCAGTCCACGCGGCAGGAGATGAGGCTGGCCTCGGGGGCCACGCCGGTCATGTCGTTGTTGTAGCCGCAGTGGAACACGCCGGCGTCCTGGGCGGAGGTGGCGGGGGTGGTGTTGTCGGAATGCTGGGAAATGAGCACGCAGCCCTCGTCGGCCAGGGCGGAGGCGGCGGCGGCCTCCTGGGGCGCGTCGGACCAGGAGTTGACGTACTTGACCTTCATGGTGACAGAGGGACACACGCTCTTGGCGCCCTGGTAGAAGGCGGTGTAGCCGGAAACCACCTCAGCAAAGGGGAAAGCGGCCACGTAGCCAATGACAGCCTCCTCGGCGGTGATGGTGCCCTCGTCGATCATCTGCTGCAGCTTCATGCCGCCGGCCACGCCGGCCAGGTAGCGGCCCTCGTAGATGTTGGCGAAGGCGTTGTGGGTGTTGTCCAGATCGTCCACGGCAGAGGCCTGGTTGGTACAGGAGATGAACTCGATTTCGGGGTAGTCGGGGGCCACCTTCAGCATAAAGGGCTCGAAGCCGTAGGAGTTGTTGATGATAATATCACATCCATCCTCGGCCAGCTCGATGTTGGCGTCCTCGCAGCCGGAGTCCTCCAGGATATTTTTCTTGTAGCTCCACTCCACGGTAATGCCCCGCTCGGCCAACTGGGCGGTGGCCTCCTCCACGGCCTTCATAAAGTTATAGGTATAACCCTGGTCGTTCTCGTCGCCGATGCAAACCATGCCCACCTTGACGGTTTTACCCTCGGCGGAGGGCTCACCAGTGCCGTCAGTCACCGGGGTGGTCTCCCCGCCGGCCGGGGTGTTGGCGGAGCCCTCGTCCCCGCTGTTGCCGCAGGCGGCCAGTCCAACAGACATAGCGCCCGCCAGGAGCAGTGCAAGCAGTCTCTTTTTCATCGTTTAAGTTCCTCCTTAATTGCGTCTCTCAATCAATCGGGTCCTCTATTCAAAACGGCTGCCTGAACACGGGGGCACTCCCCCCTGCTCACCGACGGGCGCCATACGCGCCGAACGCCAAAATCATCCGCTCATCACGGAGGGACGTCCTCCGCCTGCGGCAGCCGGTCTTGCTGTGTAAGACAGGAGCCCGGAGGCTCCCCGACGAACCGTAAGACCTCGGTTCATCCGGCGGAGGCGCCCGCCTCCGCTTTTCTCTTCGCTTTCTTTCCTCCGCCCTCCCGGCGGGCGGCCACAAGGGCCGCCCCTACGGGATGCGGCGGCTGGAGCTGTGGGCTCAGCAGAACTCCACGCCGCCCTCCACGCTCATGGCTTTGATGCGGGCCAGGGACTCCACCCGGACTCCCATACCGCGGATCAGGTCGCCGCCGGGCTGGAATGCCTTCTCCACACAGATGCCCGCACCCACCAGGGTGGCGCCGGCATCCTGCACCAGGTTGATGAGGCCCTGCAGGGCCGAGCCGTTGGCTAAAAAGTCGTCGATGAGCAGTACCCGGTCCTCGGGGTGCAGAAACTCCTTGGACACGATGATGTCGTACACCTTGCCGTGGGTAAAGGACTCCACCTTGGAGGTGTAGACATCGCCGGCGATGTTGCGGGTCTTGTTCTTCTTGGCAAAGATCACCGGACAATCAAAAAACTGCGCGGTTACACATGCGATCCCGATCCCCGATGCCTCGATGGTCAAAATCTTGGTAACCCCGCAGTCCCCAAACAAGCGCAGGAACTCCTTGCCCATTTCCTGGAACAGCTTCACGTCCATCTGATGATTCAGAAAGCTGTCCACCTTCAGCACGCCGCCTTCACGGATTTTCCCGTGGGTCCGAATGCGCTCCTCCAGCAGTTTCATTATGTCCCTCTCCTTACTCCACAAGAAAAAGTTATTTCTATTGTATCGAATTTGACAGACAACTGCAACTGCCTATATTCTATCAAAAAAGATTGCTTTCGTCACCTGTTTTTAGAAATTTTGTACGGAGGTTCTCCCCGCTTTCCGGTTTTTTCATTGTGCTTTTGCGCCGGGTTTGGTACAATGCTGTTGATCGCTTTTGAGCAAGGAGGTTTATTGTTATGAAACACCGTTTCTGTGCGGCAGCCCTGGCCGCCGTTTTGCTTTTGAGCGCCGCACCCCTCTCCCCCGCGGCCAGCGCCGCATTTTCCGACGCGGAGGGCACCTGGGCCGCAGAGGTCATCGAAAAGGCGGAGGGCTATGGCCTGATGAACGGCTACCCCGACGGCACCTTTGGCGTGGGGAAGGAGCTGACCCGGGGCGAGTTTGTGGCCGTGCTCTGCCGCATGTTCGGCTGGGATGCCGCCTCCCCGGGCGCGCCCTCGTTTTCCGACTGCCCCGCCTCTCACTGGGCCTACTCCTATGTGGAGACCGCCCTGGCCCACGGCGTGATGGATGCCGGCGGCGCCTTCCGTCCGGAGGACTATATCAGCCGGGAGGAGATGGCGGTCATGCTGGTGCGGGCCCTGGGCTACGGCACGCTGGCCCAGTCCCTGTCCGGGCTGGAGCTGCCCTTTGACGACATCACGGACAACCGGGGGTACATCGCCATCGCCTACGACATCGGCATGATCACCGGCGTGGCCGGGGCGGGCGGCCAGCTCAAGTTCCTGCCCCGCGACTCCGCCACCCGGGAGGAGGCCGCCGCCATGCTGGTGCGGGTGTACGAGCGGTACACCTCCAAGCTGGACTGGCTCCACGGCTTTTACGCCTTCTCCTCCTATTCCCAGATTGATCTCACCGCCTCCATGGACGCGGTGAGCGTAGGCTGGGCCCGGATGGAGTACGACCCCGCCGCCGGGCCCGTCCTCAACTCCTCCCGCACCAACGGCAACGACTGGGTGCGCCCCGACGACCCCACCCCCGCCACCGATTACTGGGATGCCCGCAGCCTCCCCTACAACTTAAATGTATATGCCTCAGCGGGCGATTCCATCCCCCTCCCCGACGGCACCACCACCTCCACGGTGGCGGCGGTGACCGGAACGCCCGAGGTCCGGGCCCAGGCCGTGGCCGCCCTGGCGGCCGCCAGCACGGACTACGCGGGCCTGACCATCGACTTTGAGGGCCTGAAGGGGGATACCATAAAACTGAATTATGTAACCTTTCTAAAAGAGCTGGATGCCGTCCTGCCCCAGGGGAAAACCCTCTATGTCTGCGTCCAGCCCGACACCTGGTACACCGGCTTTGACTACCGGGGCATTGGCGAGGCCGCCGACAAGGTGATCCTCATGGCCCACGACTACCAGTGGACCTCCGTCCCCGACTCCTATGTAGGCACTACCAACACCGACTCCCCCGTCACCCCCTTCGCCAGCGTGTACGAGGCTCTGCGTGATCTTACCGACCCGGCCACCGGCGTGGCCGACCGGAGCAAGCTGGCCCTGCAGATCTCCTTTGGCTCGGCGGGCTTCCACGTGGACGGAGAGGACCGCCTGCTGGAGACCACTATCTACCACCCCGCCCCCTCCACCCTGGCCCTGCGCCTGGCCCAGCCCGACACTCAGGTGGTCTACTCGGAGGAATTCCGCAATCCCTGCGCCCTCTACACTACCGAGGACGGCAGCCGTTACAAGGTCTGGTACGAGAACGAGCAAAGCGTGCTGGACAAGGTGGCGCTGGCCCGGATGTTCGGCATCACAGGAGTCTCCCTGTGGCGCATCGGCAACATTCCGGCGGACGGTACCTACGACGTGTGGAGCGCCCTGCTGACCCAGCGCTGACCCGCTTACCATCTACTTAGGAAGTGAAACGGATGACCAACCGCAAGGAACTGCTGCGCGAATTCCTGCTGATGAACCTGGGCACCCTGCTGGTGTCGGTGGGGGTCTACTTTTTCAAATTTCCCAACCATTTTTCCATGGGCGGCGTGTCCGGCCTGGCGGTGCTGCTGGGAAAGCTGCTGCCCCAGCTCTCCCCCTCTACCTTCAACACCATCATCAATGTGCTCTTTTTGGTGCTGGGCTTTGTAATGCTCAACAGGGGCTTCGGCGCCCGGACGGTCTACTGTTCCATTCTCTCCGCCGGGCTCATTCAGCTCTTTGAGTGGGCGTTTCCCATGGACCGTCCTCTCACCGACCAACTCATGCTGGAGCTGTTCTTCGCGGTGATCCTCCCCGCCCTGGGCTCCGCCATCCTTTTCAACATAGACGCCTCCTCCGGCGGCACCGATATCGCCGCCATGATTCTCAAAAAATACACCGGCCTGGACGTAGGGCGTGCCCTGCTCCTCTCCGACGTGGTCATCGCGGCGGCCGCCCTCTTTGTCTTTGACATCACGGCGGGACTGTGCTCCCTGCTGGGCCTGGCCCTCAAGTCGGTGCTGGTGGATAGCGCCATCGAGTCCTTCAACCGGCGCAAGGCCTTTTTCGTCATCTCCTACGACCCGGAGCATGTGTGCGACTATATTACCCATACCCTGGGCCGGGGCGCCACCGTATGGCAGGCCCAGGGCGCTTATACCCACGCAGAGCACCACGTGGTGCTCACCGTCCTCACCAGGGGGCAGGCCGTGCTTCTGCGCCGCTACCTGAAAAAGATTGATCCCCATGCTTTTCTGATTGTAGCCAACTCCAGTGAAATCTTTGGAAAGGGCTTCTTACAGCCCTGATTCTCCGCCCGCCCGGACCTAAATGCCGGGCGGGCTTTTTTGCTGTGCAGGAGCAGAGCAAAATTAGCCCTGTGCCGCTTAACAGCGGCACGGCCATGGGATGACAGCGCGTGGGTCGGTACGGCCCACATACGCAACCACTTCATGCGCCTGAGCCTTTGCGTCGTTTCGCGGTACGCCCTGTGCGCACTAAGCTTTCTGTCATTTTGGAAAATATTTCCCAATCGACGGCATTCGGCTTTTTTTGCGCCAAAATATGGTAATATATGGTTAGTCAATATTCTACCGCAAAGGAGGCTTTCCGATGTCCTTACTGCGTCGAAAAGGACTGTTTGAGAGCACCAAAGTGCTGTTTCTCCCCATTGCCGCCATTTCCCCCAATCCGGACCAGCCCCGCACCTGCTTTTCCCGGGAGGGCCTGGAGGAGCTGGCCGCCAGCATTCAGGAGCTTGGCGTACTCCAGCCTCTGTCCGTCCGCCGGTCCAAGAACGGCGGCTACGAGCTGATTTCCGGGGAGCGCCGCCTGCGGGCCTCCCGCATGGCCGGTCTCACCGAGGTGCCCTGCATTCTGGTCAGCGTGGACAGCCAGGGCTCTTCTTTGCTGGCCCTGGTGGAGAACCTTCAGCGGCGGGATCTCAACTTTGTGGAGGAGGCCACCGCTCTGGCCAAGCTGATCGAGACCTACCATCTGTCTCAGGAGGAGGCGGCCCGCCGCATCGGCAAGTCCCAGTCAGCGGTGGCCAACAAGCTGCGCCTGCTCCGCCTCCCGCCTGATGTCCTCACTCTGCTGCGGGAGCGCGGCTGCACCGAGCGCCACGCCCGGGCGCTGCTCCGCCTGGAGGAGCCGGAGCTCCAGCGCATGGCCGCCCGGCATGTGGCAGAGCAGGGGCTTACTGTGGCCCGGACGGAGGAGTATGTGGAAGCCCTGCTTCATCCGGCAGACAAGCCCGCCCGCAAAAAACCAACCTTTGTAATTAAGGATGTGCGGCTGTTTCTCAACACCGTGACTCGGGGACTGTCCATGATGAAGAGCGCGGGCGTACAGGCCAACTGCAAGCGCCAGGAGACGGAGGACTCCATCTTGCTGACCATCACTATTCCCAAGTAGAGGCGCGCCGTACGCGGAGGCCATGGCGGTTTTTCTGAAAGGATGGGGCTGTTTCACGTGAAACAGCTCCATCCTCTTTTTTTTCCTGTTTCACGTGAAACAGTGCGAATTTCAGTTGAATTACGTCTACCGCCGCTATATAATAGAACCTGACCCTTTGCAACGACCCAAAAAGGCAGGTGTGCTATGGCAAAGACCATTGCGATTGTGAATCAAAAGGGCGGTGTGGGAAAGACTACCACCTGTGTCAACCTGGCGGCGGCTCTAAAAAATCAGGGCTGCCGGGTGCTGGTGTGCGATTTTGACCCCCAGGCCAACACCACTTCCGGCTTCGGCGTAGACAAGACCACCTCGCCCAACATCTATGACGTGCTTCTCAACGGGACGGAGACCGCTAAGGCCATCTCCTCCACCTCCTACGGCGATGTGCTCCCCTCCAACAAGGCGCTGGCGGGGGCCACCATTGAGATGATCGCCCTGGAGCAGCGGGAGTACCGGCTGAAAAACGCCTTGGAGCAGGTGGCGGAACACTATGACTACATCTTCATTGACTGTCCCCCCTCCCTGGAACTACTGACCCTCAACGCCCTGTGTGCAGCGGATACCGTACTGGTACCGGTGCAATGTGAGTACTACGCCCTGGAGGGGCTCAGCGACCTTCTCTCCACCATTCGCATTGTCAAGCGATCCCTCAACCCCAAAATTGCCCTGGAGGGGGTGGTACTCACCATGTACGACGGCCGTACCAATCTCTCCATGCAGGTGGCGGAGGAGGTCAAACGCCACTTCCCCGGCCAGGTGTACGCCACGGTGATCCCCCGTAACGTCCGCCTGTCCGAGGCCCCCAGCTTTGGCAAGCCGGTGTCCGCCTATGACGCCCTCTCCCGGGGCGCGGAGGCCTACGATGCCCTGGCCCAGGAGCTGCTGGAGCACAATCAATACGCCGTCACCCGTGTGGAAAGGAAGGATTGACCTATGGCATTGGAACGCGGCCTGGGCAAGGGCCTGGGCGCACTGCTGGGGGACGCCGCCCTCCAGTCCCAGGAGGGGGGCTCCCTCTCCCTCCCCATCTCCCAGGTGGAACCGGGGCTCAAGCAGCCTCGGAAGCGGTTTGACGAGGAAAGCCTTCAGGATTTGGCCGACTCCATCCGCATCCACGGGATCATTCAACCCCTCACCGTCCGCCGGCTCTCGTCGGGCTACTACCAGATCATCGCCGGGGAGCGCCGCTGGCGGGCCGCCAAGCTGGCGGGCCTGAGCGAAATCCCCGCCGTCATTATCGAGGCCGACGACCGCAAGGTGATGGAGCTCGGCCTGATCGAAAACCTCCAGCGGGAGGATCTGAACCCGATTGAAGAGGCCAACGGCTACAAGGTGCTCATGAGCGAATACGGTCTCACCCAGGAGGAGGTGGCCCAGCGGGTGGGCAAGCCCCGCCCTGCCGTTGCCAACGCCCTGCGGCTGCTGACCCTTCCCGACCCGGTACACCTGCTGCTGGAGGAGGGCAAGCTCTCCGCCGGCCACGCCAGGGCCATCCTGGCTGTGCCCAGCGGGGAGCTACAGAAAAAGCTGGCGCAGAAGGTCATTGCGGAGGAGCTCTCCGTCCGGCAGACCGAAGCTCTGGCCAAGCGGTTGGCCGCAGAACCCAGAGAAGCTGCGGAGCCCAAGTCCGCCGCCGGCCCTGACCTGTCCATTTATCTGCGGGAGGCGGAAAAGACCCTGGCCACCCGCTTTGGCCGCAAGGTTCACATCATCAACGGCCGCAAAAAGGGAAAAATTGAGCTGGAATACTACAATCCAGAGGACTTGAACACTCTGCTGGAGCTGCTGGAGCAGCTTCCCTCCGCCGGGAAAGGAGGGGTTTCCCTTTGAGCACTGATTCCGACAAGCAGGAGCGCAGCCGCCTCCAGCACGAGGCGGAGCATGAGCGGCCCCACAAGCGCAGCTCGGTACTGCTCTATCTGGTCATCCTCTTTGCAGCGGCTTTTCTCCTGCTGCTGATGTCCTACTTCATGCAGCAGCGAGCCAACCAGGAGGCCATGGACAAGCTGGAGCAGACCTCCGACTCGGCCACCCAGTCCCTGGAGAACATTCTCCAGGAAAACGAAACCCTCAAGGTGGAAAACGAGGCCCTGAGCCAGCAGGTGGCCCAGCTCCAGGAGGCGCTGGAGGACGCAGAAAGCGCCTCCGACGACGAAGCCGCCCTGGTGCAGCTGAAGGCGCTCTGCTATTTGAACCAAATTCGCGCCCTATACAACGACGGGCGCTACTCCGATGCCCGGGATGCGGCGGCCGCCGCCGAGGCCGCTCTGGCTGGAGCGGGCGGCATGGAGGGGGTACTGGGTACGGTGGCCGATGGTCTCACCGACCAGCAGCGACAGGACTACAACCCCCTGGAGGCCTACCAGTCTCTCATGGAGTGGCTGGGCTGATTGTTTCACGTGAAACGGCGTCGGGACAAAGTCCGCTCCATTTCATCCGGCGCACAGCGCCGGATAGCCATTCCGCTCCCTTGCCCCTCCGCTTCCCCACGCGACCCGCTCCGCTGGGCTCCCGTGGGGGCCCCATCTGCACAAAGTCCGCTCCATTTCATCCGGCGCTGTGCGCCGGATATCCATTCCACTCCCTTGTCCCTCCGCTTCCCCACGCGACCCGCTCCGCTGGGCTCCCGTGGGGCCCCATCTGCACAAAGTCCGCTCCATTCCATCCGGCGCACGGCGCCGGATATCCATTGCACTCCCTTGTCCCTCCGCTTCCCCACGCGACCCGCTTCGCACTTTTCTCTCCCCTATAGGGGCGGCTTTATGGTCGCCCGCGGGCGACTACAAGGGTCGCCCCTACGGGTTTATCTCACACCACTTTATTGAAGGAGAATCAACCATGCTGGACATTAAATTTATCCGGGAAAATCCCGACGCCGTGAAGGAGAACATCAAGAAGAAATTTCAGGAACAGAAGCTCCCCCTGGTGGATCAGGTGCTGGAGCTGGACGCAGAGAACCGCCGTACCATCCAGGAGGCCCAGGAACTGCGCACCGCCCGCAACGCCAAGAGCAAGCAGGTGGGCGTACTGATGGGGCAGTCCAAGAAAGACCCCTCCAAGCTGGCGGAGGCCGAGGCGCTGAAGGCCGAGGTCAAGGCCGACGCCGACCGGCTGGCCTTCCTGGAGGGCCGGGAGACCGAGCTGGCCGCGGAGATCCGCCGCATCCTGCTCCAGATCCCCAACATCATCGATCCCTCCGTGCCCATCGGCCCCGACGACTCCTGCAACGTGGAGGTGCAACGCTTCGGCGAGGCAGCAACCCCCGCCTTTGAAATCCCCTACCACACCCAAATCATGGAGTC
>UMFB01009468.1_pt1 | contig 12058 bp, 10 predicted proteins | sample 1964921 | NCBI WGS metagenome assembly UMFB01 (sample SAMEA4836037, study PRJEB28245) | human gut metagenome | biome: gut microbiome; material: fecal sample | place: Denmark | collected 2008
ACGGACAGGGACCAGGTCATAGCTGTGGCAGGAGGGGCCAAAAAGGACCTGCTCCAGAGAAATATCAGCCGTCAGCTGGAACAGGCCATCAATGAGCGCAGCACTGTCATCGCTGCCAGGGAAGACAAGGCATTTATCCAGTTAGTAGACGAGGAGCTGGAGGGAATCAGCGCCCAGGTGGTGGCGCCTATTATCTGCGAAGGCGACGCCATTGGCGCCGTATCTCTCATGAGCCGTGAGCCAAGGGCCAAGTTCGGGGACGCCGAGATGAAGCTGGCATCCACGGCTGCCGGGTTTCTGGGACGGCAGATGGAAGGCTAACCGTTATATATGGAATTTTCAGAGGTATCCCGGCACGGGGAAGCGTTATCGCAGACCTGTGCCGGGATGTTTCTGTTTTCAGGCTTTTATTTTTTTTAATACGCGATATATAATCATTTCTGAAAATTATTTTAATAAAAGGTGTGGGGGATTTAAAGGAATTTGCGATAAAATAGAAATAATACACAATAAAATGCTAAAAAATTAGATATAATGTAGAAAATATAATAATGAACAGAAAAAACTTGAAAATTATTTTCGTATAGATTATACTAAGTCCAGATAAAGAACGACGTCGTGATTTGCTGGAACTTAGCGGTTGTGTTATTTTGAAAGGAGGATGAACACGCTTGGGGAGTGTGTTCAAGAAGCATGGTTAATTCAACAACGAGAGCCTTTGGCAGTCCTTTTAAGTACGTTCAGGGACCAGGAGAATTTAATCGCCTGCCGGAGTATTCAAAACCTTATGGAAAGGCATGTGTGATTATTGATAGTTTTTTGTATGCAGAGTTAAAACAAAAATTGGAAAATACATATGGGGAAAGTGAGGGGGAGTTTTTTTCTATCTGTTTTAAAGGAGAATGCTGTGACGATGAGGTGCAAAGGATTTGTGAAATTGCCAGAAGTAATAGCGCAGCTCTTATTGTAGGTGTAGGTGGAGGTAAAACGCTGGATACCGCCAAGCTTTGTGCCGATAGCGTGGACCTGCCTGTTATCATTGTTCCCACATCTGCATCCACAGATGCTCCGGTCAGTGAGATTGCAGTGCTCTATACAGCGGACGGGGAATATATAGGTTCAAGAAAGATGAAACACAATGCTCATTTAGTGCTGGTGGACAGCGAGATTATCGTTAAAGCACCGAAGCGTTTGTTTGTAGCCGGTATGGGGGATGCTCTGGCTACTTATCCGGAAGCCTTAGCCTGCCAAGGTTCTGATTCTCCTAACTATATTGCAGGCGGACGGCGCCGCTGCAAAGCTGGTATGGCTATTGCTAAATCCTGTTGGGATATCCTGTTTTCTGACGGACGAAGTGCCTTGGTGGCATTAGAACGGGGAGTCATTACGGAGTCCTTGGAGAATGTGATTGAGGCTAATACCCTATTAAGCGGTCTTGGTTTTCTGAATACAGGACTGGCTACAGCCCATGGTATCCATTCTGGTTTGACCATGATACCTTCCACTCACAAATATCTTCATGGAGAGAAAGTAGCCTTTGGCATCGTATGCCAGATGGTAATGGAAAACACACCTGCAGAGACTGTGGATAAGGTAATGCGTTTTATGGTGGATATCGGCCTGCCCGTTACGTTAGAACAGCTGGATGTGGAACCAATAGAGGAAAATATCACAGCGATTGCAAAAAAAACAGCAGATGGACCTCTGGTTCATCAGGAACCAGTTTTCATAACAGAGAAAATAGTATATGACGCTATTTTGATGGCGGATGAGCTGGGTAAGAAATATAGGGGTATGTAAAAAAGACAGGGTGTATTTCAATATTAAATGTATAAGGAAGGGTGCAACTATGAAAAAAAGATTGATTCGTGTTATGTCGTCATTGATGTTCGTATGCTTACTGGCAGGCTGTGGCAGCAAAAGCAGTTCAGGAAATGCAGTAAGTGAAGCTCCTTCAAAGAACGAAGGAACGGAAAGTGTGGCGGAGGTGGCTGCCGCAGGTGATGCGGAGATAACCCTGGAATTTGGCCATATCCAAAATCCCGGTCATGCACTGGCTATTGCTCCGGAGGAGTTTAAGAATCTGGTGGAAGAAAAGTCCGGCGGACGGGTAGCAGTCAATATTTATCCATCCAGTCAATTGGGGTCTGCCCGTGAAATGATGGAGCAGGTTACGATGGGAACCCTGGATATGACCTGCTGCGATACTGCTGACTGGGCAGCCGCTCTCAATATACCTGAATTAGCTGTATTTAATATGCCGTTCCTCACAAAGGATTTGGCAACTCAGGCAGAACTAATTCGCACTATTATTCCGGAGGAAGTACCGAAAATGCTGGAGGGATCCGGAACCCGTCTTCTCATGACCTATTCCAACGGTATCAGGCAGCCTCTTTTAAAAAATAAACCTATTACATGTCTGGAGGATATAAAGGGGCTTAAAATGAGAACAGCAGAGACCCCTCTGTATGTCAACCTTTGGAATGCACTTGGCGCCAGCACGGTTACATCCGCCTGGAGCGAGGCATACACTCTTCTTCAACAGGGAGTGGCTGATGCGGTGGAAGCAGATGTAACAGGCTTAGTGAATCAGAACCTTCAGGAGCAGGGAAAATATCTCTCTAAAATCGGTCATTTGGGCGCAATCTACTGTGTGTTTATTAATGAAGACAAGTGGAATTCCATACCGGAGGATTTACAGGGCATAATATCGGAATGTGCTCTGGAGAGCCAGGAAAACCAGTTGTCCAGCCGTCAGGCTTCGGATGATGATGCTGAGAAAGTTATGGCAGATGCCGGCGTTGAAATCAACGAGATTTCTCAGGAAGAACGCAGCCGTATGAAGGATGCATGTCAGTCCATCTATGATGAATATATAAATAATTACAATCTGGGCGACCTTATTGACCGCATGCTGGCATTGAATAATTAACATTTAGGAAAGCAATGATGCGTGTACATGGGTTAGGACATGTATGCGCATTTTTCTTAGAAAGGAGTTCTGCGAATTATGAAGACATTGCTTAAACTGGACCAGACTATTGAAACAATTCAGACCTGGTTTTGTGCACTGATGTTTATAATGATTCTCATTTTTGGTACGATACAGGTCTTTGGCCGTTTTGTCCTGAGTTCTGCGCCTCCATGGACAGAAGAGGCCATGCGGTTCTGCGGAATTTATCTTACCTTTATCGGGTCCGCATTGACTGTCCGGGCGGACGCACACGTATCTGTGGATATTCTCATTGGATTTTTGAAGGATAATAAAATCCGGGCCGGACTGTTTGTGGTTTCCAGGCTCATATGCGTGGTATTTTTGATTGCATTTTTTCCGGGAGCCATTACCCTGGTACAAAAAAGTGGCAATTCCCTGGGAGCGGCTATCAGAATTCCCTATTCTTACATTTATGCGGCGGCGCCGGCTGGTATTATCATGATGCTCTGCGCTTATGCCAGTGCCATACCGAAATTGGCCCGACAATATGCAAAGGGGGAAAAATAGATGATTACAATAGCTATTATTACGCTTTTGATTTTTCTGGTGCTGGGCGTTCCGGTCAGCTTTGCCATTGGCCTGTCAGGACTTTTGGCAATTGTTATGGGCAGCGATGTGCCGTCCTTTATGGCTGTTCAGCAGGCAATCCGCGGAATGAATTCGTTCTCTCTGATGGCAGGTCCTTTGTTTATTCTGGCCGGCGAGATTCTGGGAGCCGCAAAGCTTTCCAAACGTATACTGGATTTTTGCCGGGCCTGTATCTCGCAGCTTAGGGGCGGTCTTGGCATGGTGTCGGTTATGGCCAATATGATTTTTGCCGGAATATCAGGATCGGGAGCTGCCACTATGAGCGCAGTCAGTACCCTTACGGTACCGGAACTAAAAAAGGCCGGGTATGACCGTGCATTTATTGCTTCCATGATAGCTGGTTCCGGCGCCCTTGCTCCTATTATCCCGCCCAGCACCAATATGATTGTCTATGCGTCACTTACCGGATTTTCTGTGGGAAAGCTGTTTATGGGCGGAATCATTCCAGGTCTTTTGATTGGTTTTGCGCTTATGGGTATGTGTTATTGGTATGCCAGGAAATATAACGTAGACGCAGGGACCAGTACTCTGGATTTGCACGTTGTATGGAAGTCGTTTAAGGATGCGTTTTTCGCTCTCATAACCCCCATCATTATTATTGCAGGTGTTGTGTCGGGCATATTTACCGCTACGGAGTCAGGCATTATCGCCTGTCTTTATGCCTTGATTTGCGGTCTGTTTATCTACCGTACTTTAAAGCTTAAGGATTTACTGGGAATATTTAAGAGAGCTACATCATCATCGGCTATGCTTATGATGATTATGGGAATATCCAATATATACTCTTACATTTTTGCTAGAGAGAATCTGGCCGATACCATTAAAGCCTTTATGCTCTCTGTTTCCACTAATCCCACAGTGGTAGTTCTGATTATTATTGGAATTATGCTGGTGATCGGATGCTTTATGGAAACCCTGGCCGCTACAGCAGTTATACTTCCAATCGTATATCCGTTGGTGATGAGCCTTGGTGTAGATCCGCTGATGTTTGGTGTGCTTTTTTCAATCGCTACCGTAGTTGGAGCCTTGACGCCTCCAGTAGGCTTATATTTGTTCTTGTCTATGAGTATTGCGGAGGCCCCGTTTAAGGAGGCTATACGCTACACGGTTCCGGTTGTATTGATTATTCTCGCGGTTATGGTGCTGATGTTAATCTGGCCGCCGCTAGTTACCTTTGTCCCCAATCTGTTAATGGGCGCATGATTTTAAGGAGGTTATTCAATGAAATTAACAGTTGAGACCATTCGGATTCAGGATTTGCAGTTTGGAGAAGAAACCTGTTTACGGGATGGTATTCTATATGTAAACAAAGAGGATATTCTGGCTTTTGCGGCGTCAGAACCTTGCTTTGAGACTCTGAAGATCGATATTTCTTATCCAGGTGATTCTACCCGTATTATCAATGTGGTAGATGTGGTACAGCCCCGCTGTAAGGTTTCAGGAAATATTGACTGGCCTGGTGTTCTTACCGAAGAGTATGAGATTGCAGGCTCCGGTGTTACCAGGGCAGTGGAAGGGGCAGGAATTGTCCTATGCCAAAATGATACATATTGGTCCAGAAAATGGGGCTCCTTCGATATGAGCGGTGAATGTGCAGCGATGAATCCCTATGCAAAGATGCCGGAACTTGTGATTGAGCCTATGGCACCGGAAAATGCTGATTTTAGAGACTACAGGGAAGCTTTGCGCCGGATAGGGTATAAGACCAGTGTACTGCTGGCAAAGGTTACGCTGGGATGCAAGGCCAATACATCGGAGACCTTTGACAATGAGACCCAGTATCCGGACCTGCCAAGCGTGGCTTATTCCTACCAGATTTACTCCAAGCAGTATGACACGCAAAACTACCGGGAACCCATGGTATATGGAAATGCAGTTCCGGACAGTCTTCCATTAGTCATGCAGCCCACGGAGATATTGGATGGAGCTATTTCCCTGTGCGGAGGATTCCGGTGTATTACCACATATGAGATTCAAAACCATCCGATTATTGTAAATCTTATGCGCCGCCATGGTAAGGATTTGAATTTCGCGGGCGTTCTGATTACAGTGACATCCGTGGAAGCCAAACACCGCTATCTGGTGTCAAAGATGGCTGCCAATCTTTTGAAGGAGGTATTTCATGCCGACGGAGTAATTGTAACAAAAGGGGTTGGGGGAGCATCCACGCTCTGCGTTGGAGCTATTGCAAGTGAAGCCGAAAAGCTGGGAATAAAGGCGGTTCCGGTCATACAAATACTCAATGGAAAGAGCAATTTGGGGATAGAGTGTATGATTAGTGAAAAAAATGTGGATTCCATTGTCTGCTCAGGTACCTATTACCATAACTTTACTCTCCCGCCGGTGGAAACTCTGTTGGGAGGGCCTCAGGATGCTCTTTATCTCAGTGGTGACGACGGCGTAATCGGAGGACATAAAATAGCTACGGGAGATCCGGCAAAAGGACAGGTGCGTTCCACCTATATGAAACAGGTGGGACTTATGAGCCAGATTGGTTATTCACATGGAATGGCAGTAGATTATTAAGGAGGAGAAGAATGGAGACAAGAAAATGGAGGGTTGTCTGCTATGTTAACCAGTTTTTTGGCCAGATTGGCGGAGAAGACATGGCTCACGTGGGATTCAGTGTAAAGGATAAACCAGTAGGCCCGGCGGTTCTTTTCCAAAATTTGTTGAAAAATGACTGCGAAGTAGTGGGAACCATTATCTGCGGTGATAATTATTTTGCTGAGAATATTGAGCATGCAGTGACTGAGGGGGTAGAACTGGTTCGCTCTATGAAGCCGGATCTTTTTATTGCCGGACCTGCCTATAATGCCGGACGTTATGGGATTAGCTGCGGTAATATGGCAGCAGCGGTGGGAAGGGAATTGGGGATACCCACAGTGACGGGGATGTATCCGGAAAATCCAGCAGCTGATTTATTCCGTAAAGATACATATATTGTAAAAACAGAGATTCTTTCCTCCACCCTGAGAAAGGCGGCTCCTGCTATGTGCAGTATAGGGCTGCGTCTGCTAAAAGGAGAGCACATTGCAGGTGCACAGGAGGAAGGCTACATCATCCGGGATATCATTTTGAATGAGGAACAGCCTCTTAATGCGGCGGAGCGTTCAATTGAAATGCTCATGAAAAAGATGCGGGGGGAACCCTTTAAAAGTGAGCTTCTGCCGCCTGACTTTGATGTGGTGGAACCGGCTCCGCCAGTGCAGGATTTAAAAACAGCCCGTTTAGCACTGGTGACTGACGGCGGTTTGATTCCGGAGAGCAATCCTGATAAGCTAAAACCGAATGGAAGCACCACTGTGGGGTGTTATGACTGGGATAGCCTGATGTCGGATAAATACTTTGTAATCCACAGCGGTTATGATGGGACTTGGGTGATGGAAAATCCTTACCGCCTGTTTCCAGTGGATGTGCTGCGGGAGAAAATAAAAGAAAAAATGCTGGGATATCTGGACCCTCAGGTATATGTTACCTGCGGCAACTGCGCTTCTGTGGCAGCCGCCAAAGTAAAAGGGGAGCAGATTGCCAAAGGACTGTTGGATAAGGGGATTACCGCCGCTATTCTTACCTCTACATGAGGTACCAGTACTCGTTGCGGAGCAACGATTGTGAAAGAAATTGAGCGTGTGGGAATTCCGGTCACCCAGATCTGTGCTGTTGTAGATATTGCAAAATCAGTGGGAAGTTCGCGGATTCTTCGTGGATTTGCCATTACCTGTCCGGTGGGAAATCCGTCCTTAAGCCAAGCTGACGAGAAGGTCTCACGGCGCCGTTATGTGGAGAAAGCGCTGAGCATGCTGACAAAGCCGGGTTCCAGGGGGACTGTAGAGGACGTGCTGTAAGACAAAAGAGATTTAGTGCTTATTTGCCCTAGACACACTTATGGATTACGTATAAAATGAACTTTAATTAAAAGTTTCCAAATATAAAGGGGGCAAATGATATGGGAGAAAATATAAGCAATGGTACTTTATATGACCGTGTAGAAGAGAAACGTGGATCTTTATCTAAGAAGGAATTGGAAACAGCGGAATATATGGCTGCACATCAGGAGCAGCTGATTTATTCATCCATTACGGATCTGGCAGAGAGAGCAGGAAGCAGTGAGGCTACTGTTACCAGGGTCTGCGGGAAACTGGGATACAGGGGGTTTCAGGCATTAAAGGTCGGGGTGGCCAGGGAACTCACAACTCCTCAGGAGAAGATACATGAGAAACTTGAGGCTGATTCACCGGCAGAGGTGATCATAGAAAAGATTTTTTCCAGTGCTATAGAAACTCTGTCCATGACTCAGAAATCCATCAATGTTAAGGCAGTTGCAGCCAGTATAGATGCATTGTGCCGGGCCAGACGCATCATTATTATAGGTAACGGAAACTCTGCATCTATTGCCGCGGATGCCCAGCATAAGTTTTTGAGGCTGGATTTGAATGCCCACGCATATACGGATGATCATATGCAGATGATCGCAGTGTCCTCAATGACAGACCAGGATGTGCTGCTGGCGATTTCCTATTCCGGCAGTTCCAGAAATGTAGTGGAAGCTGCCCATCAGGCTAAGGAGCAGGGGGCTACTGTGATTTCACTGACCAATGAGGGCAGTTCGCCTGTTTCAAAGCTGGCGGATATTTGCCTGAATACATATTCTCAGGAGACTAGATATCGTACTTATGCTATTTCTTCCCGTATGGCAGAACTTACTATTATTGATACTATCTATACCGGCGTGGCGCTGCGGCTGGGGGATAAAGCAATCGCTAATTTCGAAGCCCTGGAGCGGGCGCTGGTTGTAAAAAAATATTAGAGGAGAGCCTATGAAAAAATTATTTGGTGTAGATTTTGGTACCGGAGGATGTAAGGCTACTGTGATTGACTTAGAGGGGAATATCCTGGCTTCAGCTTTTCAGGAATATCCATCTGAACATAAAAAACCAGGATGGTCCGAGCAGGACCCGGCCCTTTGGATTGAGGCATTTATCAATACCGTTACTGCCTGCCGGACGCAGATGAATGACGGATTTGGTGGTATGCTGGGTCTGGCAGTTACCGCTTCCACTCATAATGCAGTTTTACTAGATGGAAACGGACAGGTAATCAGACACTGTATTATGTGGAATGATCAGAGAAGCGGGGAACAGTGCCGTTATTTAAAGGAGAAGCATGGGGAAGAGATTTTTAAAATTGGAATGCAGATGCCGACTCCTACATGGACACTGCCGCAGCTTCAGTGGGTTAGAGAGAATGAACCGGAAAATTATAAGAAAATCCGCCGTCTCATGTTTACAAAGGATTATATCCGTTCCTGGGTTACAGGAGATTTCTGTACGGATATTGTAGATGCTCAGGGCAGTCTGCTTTTTGATGCCAGGAAACAGTGCTGGTCAGAGGAATTATGCAATATGGTGGGATTGCCGGTGGAGGTTCTTCCGGAGATTCGAAAGACAAAGGAGATTGTAGGAACGGTACGGGAGGAAGTGTCTAAACAGACAGGCCTGCCAGGAGGGCTGCCGGTTATAGCAGGCTGTTCCGATACAGCAGCAGAGGATTTCAGCGCGGGTGCTGTGAAAAATGGTCAGATTATCATTAAGCTGGCAACTGCCGGCAATGTCAATCTGGTTACAGACCAGGCGGTGCCTCACGATAAGACATTTACATACCCCTATTCTGTGGAAGGAAAATGGTATACCGTTACGGCTACCAACAGCTGTGCGTCTGCGTACCGCTGGATGAGGGACAGTCTTTACCCTGCGGAAAAGGAACAGTGTGACAGGGAGGGAAGAGATGTTTATCTTTTAATGGATGAGCAGGCCGCATCAGTAGAATTAGGCTGTCAGGGACTTTTGTTCCATCCCTATCTACTGGGTGAACGCTGCCCCTATTTTAATCCAAATGCCAGAGGCGATTTCTTTGGAGTGAGCATGATCCACAAAAAAGGGCATTTCGCCAGAGCGCTGTTGGAGGGCGTTGCATTCAGCCTTTATGACTGCCTTCAGGTACTTAAGGAGTTTACGGATAACATGGAAGATATCGTGATTATAGGAGGCGGAGCGAAGAGCCCGCTGTGGTGTCAAATTGTCAGCGATATATTTGGCTTGGAGGTGAAAATGCCTCAAAATGCGGAATCTTCATTTGGCGGCGCGCTTTTGGCTGGTGTGGGTGTGGGGGCATTTGCCGATGAGTTAGAAGCGGCAGGAAAATGCATTCGCATGAAAAAGACTTATTACCCCGATATGGAAAATCATAAGAAGTATATGGAATTATTTGAAATTTATAAGGAAATAGCAGATATGTCGGGCAGCGTATGGAAAAAACTGGCAGAGTTTTCAGCGTAAGTCTGTAAGCCGGGTTTTAGTGTGCTTTGATAAAGTTATGTATAGGTATCCCGGCACGGGGAAGCGTTATCGCAGACCTGTGCCGGGATGTTTCTGTTTTCAGGCTTTTTTCCTGGTTACATTTGTGTTATACTGGCATTGTTAAAAAGTGATATGTAATTTGGGAAGGGTAAATAGGTATACATAAGAACGGTATGGGAATCAATGGTAACCGGGGGCGCCAAAGGAAGGCGATACTGATTTTGGCAGTCCTTGTGCTGGCGGTCCAGGCGCCTTTGCCGGGCCGGGCATCACCTGTCACGAGGGCTGAACAGGAGAGGCGCAGGGCAGAGGAGGAGAAGTCCAGGGCAGAGTCTGAGGCGCAGCAGCTGGAAGAGAAGCTGGGGCAGTCCAGACAGAAGGAACAGGCCCTGGAGGAAGAATTGGTAAGGCTGCTGGCCCTTAAGGATATACTGGAATCCGATATGGAAGAGCTGAAGACGCAGATTCAGGGGGCAGACAGGGATTACCGCCAGGCCGAGGAAAAACGGCAGAGACAGTATGACATCCTTAAAAAGAGGATTCAGTTCCTGTATGAGGAGGGGGATATCACGTATCTGGATATCCTTTTAAAGGCAAAGAACATAGGGGATGTAGTCAGCCAGACCGAATATTTCAGGCAGCTCTATGAATACGACCAGGAAATTATACAGAGATATGAGAAGCTAAAGCAGGAAGCTGCCGGGAAAAAGGAACTGCTGGAGGAGAAACAATCCCAGCTTGAGGTCATGGAAGAGGAAAATGAGTCCCAGCAAAAGGAACTGGAAGGATTTATTGCGGCGAGGCAAAAGGAGAGCAGCGGTTTTGCCCTTGAACTGGAGGCGGCCCAGGCCCGTGCAGCCCAGGCTGCCGGGGAAGTGATAAGGAAAACAGAAGAAATACGTATCCTCAGGGCAAGGCAGGAGGAAGAGCGTATCAGGCAGGAGGAAGAGCGTATCAGGCAGGAGCAGGAGCGCGTCAGGCAGGAGCAGGAAAGCGCAGGACAGGAATCAGGGGCTGCAGGACGGGAGCCAGGGGCCGCAGGACGGGAGCCAGGAGGCGCAGGACGGGAGCCAGGAGGTGCAGGACAGGAATCAGGAAGCGCAGGCACGGCACAAGACAGTGCAGGTACAGCCGGCGGCCGGTCAGTGAAAAGCATAGGCGGCACTGAATTCGGCAGAAATGTGGCAGACTATGCCCTTCAGTTTGTAGGCAATCCCTATGTATACGGAGGTACAAGCCTTACCGGCGGAACAGACTGTTCCGGTTATACCCAGTCGGTATACCGGCATTTCGGCGTCAGCATTCCCAGGACGTCAGGGGAACAGGCGGGATTTGGCAGGGAGATACCGTATGAGGATATGGAGCCGGGTGATCTGGTCTGCTATTCCGGCCATGTGGCCATGTATATCGGAGGAGGCCGCATTGTACACGCCAGTTCCAGAAAAGAGGGCATTAAGGTGAGCAATGATCCGGCCTATCGGACCATTGTATCCATACGCAGGCCATGGCAGTAATGGGGATAAAGGATAAGGGGAGGTTTATGATGGGGATTAGGAACAGGTTCATATATTTCGCAGGCAGGGCAGCGGCAGGCGTATGTGCTGCGCTGGGAATATGGTGGTCTTGCGCCATGACTTCTTTTGCAGACGAGGCCATCAAGTCAGTGACCATAGCCGTCACCTCATCCGTGGAGATGGGGGGCAGCGGAAGCGTGTCCGCCACGGCGGACAGCACCAAGTATCATGTGGTGTCCTGCGAGTTTATCAACGGAAAGACATCCTGGAAGGCGGGGGAAATCCCGCGTATATCCATTGAGCTGGCGGCTGAGGAGGATTACTATTTCGGAAGCATCAGTTCCTCCAACGCGCATATACGGGGGGCCGAGTATGTGTCATCCAAGAAAAGCGACGCAAAGCGCAGTCTCACCATTACTGCCAAATTAAAAGGGGTCAAGGGGACTCTGGACCAGGTGGAGGAGGCTTATTGGGAAGAAACGCCTTTGGGAAAAGCCAGGTGGTCTAAGGTTGACGGGGCTTCCTCCTACGAGGTAAAGCTGTTCTGCGATGAGAGCATGGTTTACCATGTGCCCAGGACCAATTCGGTCAGCTATGATTTC
>UMFB01006832.1_pt1 | contig 11846 bp, 8 predicted proteins | sample 1964921 | NCBI WGS metagenome assembly UMFB01 (sample SAMEA4836037, study PRJEB28245) | human gut metagenome | biome: gut microbiome; material: fecal sample | place: Denmark | collected 2008
AGCCGGGACGGGCAGCGCCTTCTCCCTCCTGCCGCCCCAGAACGCCACCGGCAACTGGATCAAGATCGTCCAGCGCGTCCCCGTGCGCATTGAAATCGACCCCGCCGACCTCAGGGAACACCCCCTGCTGGTGGGCCTGTCCGCCGTGGTGAAGGTGGACACGTCCGACACGTCGGGGCGGCTCCTCGCCACTTCAGCCCGTACCGAACCCGTGCCCGGCGATCTCGTCTCGCAGGCCCCCGCCGTCGATTTCGCCCCCGTCGAGGCGACCATCGACGGCATCATCCGGGACAACGCCCTGCCCGGCGTCTGCCCCGTCCAGGACAAGCCATGAGCGCCCAGCCCCTGCCGCCGCTTCAGGGCGGGATGCTCGTCATCGCCACCATCGGGATTTCGGTAGTCACGGCCATGACCGTGCTCGACTCCACCATCGCCAACGTCGCCCTGCCCACCATCGCGGGCAACCTCGGCGTGGCGTCTTCGCAGGGGACGTGGGTCATTACCTTCTTCGGGGTCGCCAACGCCATCGCCATCCCGCTCACCGGCTGGCTCGCCCGGCGCATGGGCGAGGTGCGGCTGTATTTCTGGTCCACGTTCCTGTTCGTCGCGGCCTCGTTCCTGTGCGGCATATCCAACAGCCTCGGGATGCTCATCATCTGCCGCATTTTGCAGGGGGCCGCCGCCGGGCCGCTCATCCCGCTTTCCCAAAGCCTCCTGCTGGCCTGCTATCCCCGCGAGAAACGCGGCATCGCCCTTTCCCTGTGGTCCATGACCATCGTGCTCGCGCCCATCCTCGGGCCGATACTCGGCGGGTATATATGCGACAACTACACGTGGAACTGGATCTTTTTCGTCAACGTACCCGTGGGGGCCGTGTGCCTCGTCGCGCTGCGCATCCCCATGGCCGGGCGCGAGACGGCCACCGCCAAGAACCCCATCGACACCGTGGGGCTGATCCTTCTCATCATCGGCGTGGGCTGCCTCCAGCTTATGCTCGACGAGGGCAAGGACAAGGACTGGTTCGCCTCCGGCTACATCGTGATCCTCGGCGTCCTCACGGTCGTGGGGCTGGTGCTCCTTGTGGCGTGGGAGCTCACCGAAGAGCATCCCGTGGTCGACCTCTCGTTGTTCCGGCACCGTAACTTTACCGTGGGCACAATCTGCATCAGCCTCGGGTTCCTGTTTTATTTCGCCGGGGTGGTCATGATGCCCATGATGCTCCAGACGCGGCTCGGCTACACCTCCATGTGGGCCGGGCTCTCCCTCGCGCCCATCGGGATTTTCCCGGTCTTCCTCTCGCCGCTCATCGGGCGGTTCGCGCAGCGCATCGACATGCGGGTCATCGTCACCATGAGCTTTCTGGTTTTCTCGGCGGCCTTCTATCTGCGCACCCTGTTCTCGCCGGACGTCGATTTCGCCTTCGTCCTCTGGCCGCAGGTCGTGCAGGGGATCGGCGTGGCCCTATTCTTCATGCCGCTTACGAGCATCATCATTTCGGGGCTCGACGCCAGGGACATCGCCAACGCCTCCAGCCTCTCCAACTGCACCCGCGTGCTGGCGGGCTCCATCGGGTCGTCCCTCGCCACCACCATGTGGGAACGGCAGGAAGCCCTGCACCACGTCCGGCTCACCGAGTCCATCAACCCGTTCAACCCGGCGGCGCAGCACGGGCTCAACCAGCTCACGCAGATGGGCCTCTCGCCGGAACAGGCCAAGGTCTGGGTCGCCAACGAAATCACGCGGCAAGGGTTCCTGCTCGGGTTCAACGAGCTGTTCTGGCTGGCGTCCATAGCCTTCATCGGGCTGGCCGGGCTGGTCTGGCTGTCCACACCCATCAACAAGAAAATCCGGTAGGCGGACGCATGGCACAACAAACGAAATGCCGGAAAAAGACGGAAGCGCGCCGGGAGGCCATCCTCGACGCCGCACTGGAAGAATTCGCCGCAAAGGGGTACGCCGGAGCGCGCATGGAAGACATCGCCCGGCGGGCCGGGGTCGCCAAGGGCACGCTGTATCTGCATTTCGGGGATAAGGAGGGGCTGTTCAACGGCCTCGCCGAGTCTGCGTTCGCGCCCATGCACGCGCTGGCCAAGGAGATCCTCGACGACAAGACGCCGACCCTGCGCGAAAAGCTGCTCCGCTTCTGCGGGCCGATGCTGGATGAACAAGGCTGTTCGCGGACGGCGCGGATCATCAGGCTGGTGTGGGCCGAGGGGCTGCACAACCCCAAGCTTGTCGCGCCGTTCTACCACGGGCTCGTCGCCCCGATCCTTGAGCTGCACCGGGAGAACCTGCGCCTCGCCGCGCATGAGCACCCGCACCCGGCACTCCAGCGGTTCCCGCAGCTTCTCGTCTCGCCGATCATGCAGGGGCTGCTCTGGCAAGGGATGTTCAAGGACAAGGCCCCGCTCGACGTGAAGGAACTGTATATCGCCTATCTCGACATTATCCTGCCGGAAAAGTAAGGGATTTTTGTATAAAAGACAGGCAACCGCGCCTCCCGAAGCCCCGGGAGGGTGCCGCAAGCGGGTTCCTGTGGAAACTTGGGTTTTTCACGCCGGAAACGCGATAAGGCTTCCCTGAAAACGTCTTTTTTCGCCTCTGACAGCTTTGAAAGCCAACAAATTGTAGATCTCTAACAGACTATCATGTATTTATAAACAAGTAGTTCTCATTACGAGGGGTGGCTACGCTTTTCCCCGGTTGCGCCGGAAGTCTTTCGCGGAATAGACAGCGGCCCCTCCCTTCTTCCCTTTTGTGAACGCCTTTGGCACCAAATACCGCCCCGTTTCTGGACGAGGCGGTATTTATTTTTCCATAATTCTAATGTGTTATAAACTTTTTTTGATTACGAGCGCTTGCCACTCGGTTGCAGCGGATCGCGCATATGCAGGGCATTGGAAGGAAGGAGTTCGCAGCTTCTTTCCGTGGTATAAAATTGACATAATTAAAAAGATTATGTGATATAATATTGCCCTCCCCGCCTGTTGGCGGAGCGCAACCAGAACGGGCCCCGCCCGTCCCGGTATCCCAAACGGATGCCGTACTGGCGTCTCCGTGCGGAACGGAGAACCGATCGCCCCCAAAAAGTGGGGGCACACCACAGGATTGCGGGGAAAAACACAATACAGCACGCCAGCCTCTCCCCCGCATGATTCCTCCCGTGCGCCGCTCTCCCCGGCATTCCCTGCTGTGGCATCCCCAGCGGGGAACGGGCCTTTCTCACAATTTCATAGCCATTCCATATGATTATGTGCAGATATCTTGCCCGCACCGATACCTTCGATCCGAAAACCACGGCATCCGGAGGCGTTCCCCTTAGGCCCGGGGCCGCTTTCCCGTCCATCCCCCCACTTTGCCATAAAGCGGGGAATTTATCATAATAAATCGTTATTCCTACCCAAACACTGATTGCAGCGAGCCGAAATATCCTCTAGAAAAGAACAGGCCGCGCCTCAGGAAAAGCGGTCAACCCCATCCGGCTGTCCGGTCCCGACGCCGCGCACCGAGCGGTTTCGGGAACTGACGCTACCCGTCGCCAGTTCCGCCGCACGGCTTTATCCCGGCTCTTCCGGGGTTCCCGCCGCTCCGTCGTTTTCCCGATTTGGTTGTTGGGGAATTTCCCGACGTCAAGACCTGAGGAACGCTTTTTCCTCCTTGAAAACGAGAGCATCACATTGAAGCGTCCTGTGAGCCCCGCCGAAAACGGCGCGGAGGCCGCCCGAGAGAGTTTCCCTTGAAAACCACGATACCGTCTTTTTTTTCACTCCGGCCCGTTCTTCTGGTTGGGTTCCTCCTCGCGCTGCTGTCCGCAGGGTTCCCGCCCCGCAGCGGAGCCGAGGAAATCCTCCGCATCGGCGTGGAAGACGATTATGCGCCCTTCTCCTTTCCCGCCGAAGGCACGCAGGCCGGATTCGACCCGGAGATCGCTGAGGCGTTGTGCAAGGCCATGCGCCGTTCCTGCACGGTCGAGCCCCTTGCTTTCGGCACGCTGCTCGAAAAAATGCGCCGGGGCGAACTGGACATGATCGTTGCCGGGCTTGCCAAAAACGAACAACGGCTGGCGTATATGGATTTCACCAACAGCTACTACCACTCCCGTTCCATCTATCTGGGGCTTCCGGGCAGCGTGACCGTCAGCGCCGAAGGCCTGAAAGGGAAACGCGTTGGCGTCCAGGATCATACGCAGCAGGAGATCTTCCTCCGGAGGCACTGGGTCAACGTGGCTGAAATCATCCGTTTTCCTACCTATGAGCAACTGCTCGACGCCTTCTGCGCCGGACAGCTGGACGTCATCCTCGTGGACGGGCTGTCCGGGTACGAATTCCTCCAGAGCGAGCGCGGCCAGCCTTTCGCCATACTGGATGATCCCCTCCCGCCCGACGAAGACCTCGCCTATGCCCACATCGGCGTCCGGAAAAACAATCCCGAACTGGTCGACGCGATCAACGAAGCCATCGTCCATATCAAACTGAACGGCGATTACGACCGCATCGTACGCAAATATTTCCCCTTCAGCATTTATTGAGCGCGTTCATGTACTGCAAGCCTTCCCGAAACGCGGAGCCGAAGCGGAAACGACAAATCGGCATCAACCTTTTCCCTGTGCTCGTCTCAGTGCCCCTGCTGGCGCTGCTGGCCTTCGTCTCCTTTATCTTCACCAATGATCTTCAACGGATCAAAAATCTGGCGCTCTCCACCAGCAACAGCCATCTGCCGCAGATCCTTGCCAAGCAGCAGATGCTCCTCAACGTCGAAAACATGCGCCGCAACATCGCGCTGGTGTATAGCGCATCCGACCCCACCATCGGCCGGAACGCGGGCATCACCGCCCAAGCGCTGATCGCGGAATCGGTCTTTGAGGAGACGTCGGTGGACTTCTCCAGCAAAATGGATGAGATCAGGCCGCAACTCCTCCGTCTCATTGAGCTGAGGCAGCAAAGCTATCTGGCCGAGGATCGGCTCCATCATGCGGAAATCTTTTTTTCGAACGTGCTCGGGCGGCTGCTTATACGGGCGGGGATGGAATACAGCTATCCCCTCAAGCACAGTGCGCGGCACCTGGACAAGGATTTCTCCAGAAACACGGCCAACAAGCAGGGCCTGGAGGAAAGCCTGCGCCCGCTGATGGACATGTGCGCCAAGGCGGAACAGGCCGAAACCCCTGAACGGCCGCTGCTCAGGGACTGCGGGGAATTCCGGACGAACTGGGACGGCATCGTGTCCAATTGGACGCAGCTCGCGAGAGGCCACGTGGAAGCCAAACAACTCTGGAACACCCTCGACGGCAAACTGCGCGAACTCAGCGACGCCGTTTCGACCCACGAGGCCGAATGGATTCACCGGAGCATGTCCCACATCAACGAGGAAGTTTCACGCATCGAGGAACTGTTCCCGATCATGGGGACCGCGTTGATCGCGGGGCTGCTGGCTACGCTGCTGCTCATCCACCTTCAGATCCTCCGCCCCCTGTCCCTGCTCTCTCAGGCACTGCGGACCATCCGCTCCGGGCACTCCATCTCGGAACTTCCCCGGGTACGCATTCGGGAATTGCAGGACGTACTCGACGTTTTGCCGGACATCAGCCGCCATATGGACGAACTGAACACCCGCTCCGGCCAGCTCGCGCAGGAACGGGACCAGTATGCTGACCTCAGCTTCCGGGATGCGCTGACCGGCGTATACAACCGCCGGGCGCTTGAGGAAACGATGGAGCGCATCCCGGCGCGCACGCCGCTCGCCCTGCTGATGCTCGACCTCGACTTCTTCAAGAACTACAATGACCGGTTTGGGCATCAGGCCGGGGATGCCGCCCTGAAAGCCGTGGCGCAGGCCACGCAAAAAGCGCTCCTGCGGGATTCGGACAAGATATTCCGGTACGGCGGCGAAGAGTTCACCACTATTCTGGCCGGGGCCGGACAATATTCGGCCATGACCGTGGCACAGCGCATCCTGGAAGAAGTGACCGCGCTGGACCTTGTCCATCCCGATTCCCGGACGGGCAAGCTGACGGTCAGCATCGGCATTGCGCACCGCTCGTTCGGGGAAGATGCGGACATCTGCGAAGTGCTGACCCATGCGGATCAGGCGCTGTATGAAGCCAAGACATCCGGCAGAAACCGGATCGTCCTTTTCGAGGGATAAGCCTCTTCCAGCCAGGCCCAGCCTTCAGGCGTGCTCCGGAACGGCGGAGCTATTGGGCGTCAAAATCGGCCCCGCCCGTGCGCACGGTTTCGGAAGGCTCCATCGCTTCCTTGAGGTCTTTGGACACCTTGAGCTTGATCGTCTTGCGCGGGGGAATGGGCACCGGCTGCCCCGTGTGGGGATTGCGCCCCAGACGGGCCGCGGTTTCCGTCACGGCCAGCGTCCCGATGCCCGGCAGGATCACCGACGTATCTTCAAGCAATTGCCGCCGGACGTACCGCATAACCACGAGCATAACCCGTTCGGCTTCCACAGGGCTCACTTCCAGAGCCTTCGCTATGTGTTGGACAAGATCTTTTTTGGTCGATTTGGAAGCCATTCGCAGCAGCACCTTCTGTCTTGAATCGTTGGGGGAGAGAAAGAGTTTTTCTTTCTCTCTTTCTATAGGAGAAGGGAATGTCCTATCAGATTATCCGATCAAAATGGACGTTCAAGTTGTCCCTTCACGAGAGTCTACACTGTTTTTACAGTCTTTTTTTCCTGTCAGAGTGTCCGGGACATCGCCAGTAAGACTGTCCGGCGTGTGCGGCCATTCTGTCCTGTCTCACAGGCCGCTCACAACATCCTCGGACGGATTGAGTGTCCAGCATGTCCGGACATCCTGCCCTTACACGCTGTCCGGGCCTTCCGGCCGGGCTGCCTGTCCATGCGCAACCGCACGCATCCCGGACGGGCACACTATCCACTCAAAGTGTCCATGCTGTGTGTCCGCACAGAATGGACATACAGAATAGCCCTACTGCCCCGCTCCGACGGCGTCCTGGAGCATATAGCTGATCTGCATCCGGCAGGCCTTCTGCACCAGCGGGTTCTCCAACCCCCCGCGCGAACGCAGGACAGCGGGAACCTTCTCCAGGATCTGTGCGGCAAACGGGCCGTCGGGTTCATCGAGCAGCTGACGGAACATCGCTTCGACCTCTTTTTCAAGGGCAAGGGCGGCCTCTTCTTCGAGCAGCCTCCGCTCGGCCTCCAACGCCTCGCGTTCCCGGCGCACGGCCTCTTCGCGTTCCCGGCGGCGTAATTCCGCCGGAGAAACATACCCCGTGGGGATACGGTAGGTCCCGTCCTTGGACAGGCAGCGAAAGACCCAATCCACCGGGCGCGAAACGGGCTGGCCCTTGCTGTCCACCATCTGGCCGTGTTCCAGCTCATACTCCGCATACCGGAGGGCGTCCGTGAGGGAACCGGGGTCAATGTTCTGCACGGCGAGGAGCTCTTTGATCCGGCGCAGGTGCTTGGCGGTGAAACCGACCTCCATCAGCCTCGGGCACAGCTCGGGCAGCGCCCTCTCCAGCTCATCCGCCGGAGAAGCCGACACGGAAGGGGAAGCGGCACGCGGCGCGCCGAGTGCCTCCTTTTCATCCATAAGAAGCCGGATACGCATCCCCCGCCGATGGACCGTTTTCTCGCACACGCCCGTCTCTGCCCATGTAGCGATGATCCGCCGGCAGGTGCGCGCATCGATACCGATGGTCTCCTCAATAATGGGGAGGGTCAGGTCGATGGTTTCTTTCTTGCCGATTCCGTAAAGCCACTTGAAGAGCTTCGTCGGATTGGCCCCATGCACTGGAGCCAGAGGCCTGAGGAGGCTGATCTGCCCTTCTCCGACCCTCTTGGGTTTGCACCGGGCCCCTGTCTGCACGTCAACTTTGGCTGTCCGGCGTGAGCGGCCATTCAGAGTATCCGATGTGGGAGAACGCAATGTCATCTCAGCGGCCTGAACAGGTACGGTTTCTTCCTGATCATGCTTACGAGAGGCAGACGTTCCCTGCTCCGTGGAAGTCCCCGCCTCTAGCCTGTTCTCCACCGGTGGCTCTGTCTTCCGCTCAGGCAGCTCTTCATGGTGAGAGGATCTTTTGTCAGGATATTCTGAGTGTCCATTTTGAACATCCACTTGGTAAGGCCGTTTCCGTCCATCGGGACGGGAAACAGCCGGAGACACTTTTGAATGTCCACGTAGAGTGTCCACTATTGGCGTCCACGTAGAGGGCGCGCTCAGAGACTCAAGGCTTGAAGTTTCAGAATATTTTCCCGTTGCTTCTCGTTGCGAAGGAGAGTGCTGAGACGCCTGAGCATCCACTTTGACAGTAAGTTCAGGCTGTCCATTTTGCATGTCCTCAACTTCTGTCTTTACAGAGACGCCAGATCGTGCCTCCGTGGCGAGTCCACTTGCAAGTCCGTTCTGATCGTCCACTTTGTCAGGACACTCAGGAGAATCAATTTGTGCGTCCACAGAGGAGGAGGAGGAGGAGGAGGAGGAGGAGGACACTTCAGACTGTCCATTTTGCACGTCCACATCATCCGCCTTATGCGAGATTTTCGCGGCGTCAGCCTGCATCTCCTCAAGGACTCTGGCCGCCGCGATGTGATCTGGGCGCTCTGCCAGCTTGGCCGCGACGGATTCCATCAGTTCGTTGAGGCCGCGTCTGCGGGGATGCGTCTGTCCGGGGGTCATCAGAGGCTCCTGTTTACATGCCGAGGGCGGCGAGGATTTCACGGGCGACGGAACGGAATTTCGCCGCCACCTTACTGCGGGGTGAAGATTGGAACACCGTTTCGGAGAGCATCTCGGAGGATCGGAGCATGGTCGCCTCACTGATGTACTCGGTGAGAACCTGTCCGGGATAACGGTTGTTCAGGATGGTCAGAGAGTGCTTGTCCGCAAGCCGACGCAAGTCAGCCATATTGTACAGGAACTTAAGCAGGACAAGCCCTTCGTTCAGCTTCGTGCGGCGGATCTGGTTGATAGCATTGATGGTTTTCGTGATACCGTCGAGCGAAAAACGCGACCCCGCACGGATGGGCACAATGATAAAATCGGAGGCGATCATCGCCATATACACGAAAGCCCCCATTGAAGGCGGGCAGTCTATGAGGGTGATGTCAAACTCTTTGGTAGCGTACTCTCTCAGCCGTTCACGGAGGGCGACGATGTATGACTCGTTCTTATAGAACTCGGCTTCGATGAAGGCCATCTCCTCAACGTTCGGGAGGATGCTGCAACCGATCTCTGTGGGATAGATGCAAGATTCAGGTTTGATTTCGGGAGCTTCTTCGTCATAAACCGAGGCAAGCAGCTCGTAAAGCGAAGCACAGCCGGGAGCGAGGTTGAAGAAGGAAGTCGAGTTGCACTGGCTGTCCACATCGACGATCAACACCTTTTTCCCTTGCATGGCCAAGGCATGTGCGAGATTGACGGTGATCGTCGTCTTCCCCACACCACCCTTGTTGTTGACGACCGAAATGATCTTGCCCATCGGAATCTCCTTTTAGTGAACGACTTGGTTTTCAGATAGAATAAAAAACGTTGAAGCACAACATTTTTAGTCTATTTTTTTTCTATATTTCTTTCGATGAATGTTCGCCCTTACACAGCGGATGGGCTCGCGCATCAAGAGCGGTTCCCTTGACGGATTTTTTGTTTGAAATAAAATCATTTTATTTCAGTATATTACAATTCCCTGTCTGTTATTTTTCAGACAAGCGGACATACAAAAAAAGAATGCTTGAAGGACAGATGGTTACCCGAAAAAATTCGTATAGCAAATATGCTGTTACGAGTATCCACCCCTACACGGAAATCACCGGCTGTTATCCTATCCCTTTTCCATTGCCTTCAGGGGGAGCCATTCTCCCATGCAGCCCTTTTTGAACACCGCCCACTCAAAAATCTTTCAACCCCGGAACCCGTTGGGGATAGCGCTTACTCCACGAGCGATGCCTTTATTCACCATAGGGCGAAACACGATTTCAAAAAGATTGAACGATGTCAGCATGGGCCCATCCCTGGACAAAACGAACGTATCAACGGCGCAGGAAAACAAACTCTACGGCTGAGCATCCACCCTCCCCTATTGCACCCAGTACCGTTGCTGATGCCGACATCTTCAATACATATTCATTTTAGCCCCAAAGTTCGTGAGGCCATAGGTAAACCTTCGCCTTGTTCCTCACATGTAACCATGCACCCGAGTCTCTGGTATTCTTCTCTACATAGCCTTGTTGTATCCCCTCCCTTCTGCGAGGACTTTCTGAGAGGCCATTTTGGGAGTACATGTTGATCCATTTTTTTGAATGTCCATTTTGCATGTACGTATTCTTATATTTCAAAAAACACGCAGAGATATTCTGATAGCATGTTCATAAGATGAATGTTTTTCTCATTTTTTAAACATGAAAAAACTGAATTTTTACAGCAAAATGTCCACTCAAAACGGACTATCATAATGGACATTTAAAATGGACTCGCTTATATCATACGGTATTCCTCCAACATACAGGGAGGAACTGCAAATCTTTTGAGCATCCGCCCGCCGCCCTGAAAGCATCCAATATGGACCCCCTTAGTGGACACCCACATTATCCATAAGCCGTCCCATCATCAGGAACGTCCCCCGCCTCTCCGGTTGGCCACATTCCTTACAACAATCGGCTATCCTCCACCGGCTACCAAAAGAAGAGGCCTGAGGCGTTTTCCTCATGCTCCTTTCCCCAACCATCGTTCCTCCCTCAGAAACGGAAGGTATCACCGCAGGTCCAGAGCTGTTGCTCCCCACCGGAGCATTCCCAACCGTTCTGGCGGAGACAGGCAATATACGGTTTGCATGGACATTATGAGTGTCCATTTTGAATGGAACACGTGAGAGTCCTTTTAGAACGTCTATTATGGCAGGATATTTTGATCGGAAAATGGATATGCCCATTTTGATCGGCCATTATGCCCAAACAAGCTGCTCGGACAAAACGTATGTCCTTTTTGTGAGGATATTCAGCTCGGACATATAGAAAGGACATGCAGATCGCCGGGAAGTAGGGACACTTTGGAAGTCCAATGAGCGGGGATAGCATGTCAGGACACGCTGTCCTTGCATTCTGGACGCCCAGCGTGTCCCGGGACAGTATGCCCGTCCAAGATGCAAGGACAGAATGGCCGATCTTCAAGGACAATCATATTTATGACAAAAAGAAATGTCCTTGCTCAAAAAAAGATAGTAAAAACAGCATATATACCCAAGAGAGGACGAGTTGGACGGATATTCTGCGCGTCCATATTGAACGGCCTTTTTTCCGTTTTACCCCACATGATAGAAAGAAAGAAAAAGTCAAATCTTTCTGTTCTTGATTTCAAAACAGGAAAAAACGCTTCAAGCTGTTCCCTATTTCAAGTGAACACATCCCCAAAAGGGTTTCCCAAAGCACGTTGTTTCTATGCGACGCTGTGTGAAGGAAACATTCCTTCAAGCCCTTCCTGATCTTTTATGGGGTCCTCACTATCAATAGGGGGACGCGCTATCGAGCCTTCTTCCTGCCTATGGCTCATACGAATTGCGGTAGGGTAGGGCGTTCAATAAAAAATCGGGGGCCCGAATTTAAGTGAAACTATGGCCTGTCTCCACGATGTCATGGACGTGCGTTACCCGTCTGAAAGCCCAAAAGAAGAACCCCGGAATTTAAAGTTTCCGGGGCATCGTTTTACCGGGAGGGGGTAGGCGTCAGTTCCCCGTTTCGAAACGTTTGGGGCAGGTGCGGCAGGGGATATCCGGAAGCGGGCTTTGCAGCGCATCGCGGAACATGCGGAAAGGGCCGCTTTGCCAAATGCCGAGGGGGTCTTCCTCTACGGCGGACCCGAACACGCGGCGGGT
>UMFB01034344.1_pt1 | contig 11770 bp, 12 predicted proteins | sample 1964921 | NCBI WGS metagenome assembly UMFB01 (sample SAMEA4836037, study PRJEB28245) | human gut metagenome | biome: gut microbiome; material: fecal sample | place: Denmark | collected 2008
GCGTGATTCATGGGCAGCGTAGCAATATTTTGCGCTTACTATCAATGTTTCTGAACAATGCTAAATGTAACAACTTCTTTTTGTATATTCAAGGATGTTGCTGAGAATTTAAAATTTCCTGTTCTTCAAAGTAGCGATCTGCAATATAATCGGGAGACTCTGCCCAAAGTGTATTTTCAGTGTTTTGCAAGGCTTTGTAAGTTTTAGAGTGGTAAAAAGCTACGGTGGCCGCAGAGGCAATATTATTGATTTTTTATAGGCAAGGAAATAGTTGTGGAAAAGCCTTTATTTAATGTGCTTGAAATAGAAACAGTTCCTTTATGAATAGAAACGATTTCTTTCACAAGAAGAAGTCCTAGACCATGTTGCAAATCTAACCTCTCATCTGTACTTTGCAGATAGTGAGGTGTCGACTGTATTTTTTTCAGTTCTTCTTTGGAAATGCCTTTTCCATTATCACTAATTACTAATATTAAATTATTTCCATTCGCTTCTAAATGAACTGAAATCATACAGCCATTTTCATTGTGGTTGATACTGTTAGAAATAATATTTTGTATTGCTCGGCATAATAATCTTTCATCGCCTATAATAGTGATTTGTTCTGCATTATCGTCTAAGCTTAATTCAAATTCAAACTTATTATTTATGTTACTGTTTAGATACTCAACGACGATTTCTCGTATTATTTTACATAAATGAACGGGCGCTTGTTGAATTGGCTGAACATTATAATTTAATTGACTCACAAGGTTTAAATCCTGAACCAAATTTTTAATTTTAACACTTTGGATTTTGACAATATTTGCCTGCATTTTAATGCTTTCTTCCATGTTTGAAGCAGAAGATATTTTATCTGCATATCCCATAATCATGGAAAGGGGTGTTCGTATATCGTGCGAAACGCCGCTTATCCAGTTTGCTCTTGCCTGATTTTGTTTTTTTAATTGCAATGACGTTTCGTTAATACGATTTCCGATTTCTTCCAATTCTCCATTTATATTAAGTGTAACGGTTTCGCCGTGAGACAGTTTGTCTATTCCGGTGAGTATAGGAGCAACTTTCAGCATTACATTTCTTTTTGATAAATAGTATACAAGAAATAAAATAGCAATATTTGTTACTAGCATAATGAAAAGAATAAATGGTATTTTCTGTATTGCCGACAAAGGAAGATAGTTCGTCGTAAATTTAGAATAGCTGTTTTTTGGATATCCCAATACTAATAAATCATTTTCTTGTTTCCATGTAAATACGGGATAATCTTTGATATAGCCTTTAGAAAAGGCGGCAACGTCTTGTAATGAATATTTTAATGGTATTTCTTTTGGAAGATTGTGCTGCCATATAACATTGCCGTTATTATCTATTATAATTCCCCAAATATTGTTTATAATTAAATCTTTTTGACACGTAGTATTTAATATGTATTCTCCGTTTTGAACAGTAAGATTATTAGATACTTTTTCCAGCGTCTGAACAGGGCTGTTTTTGCTTATATGATTGACAGTACCATGAAAAGTTAAAAAGAAAATCAATAAATCTAAAATCATTATAAGAATTATCACGGATAAATATATAAAGAAATGTTTGCTGATAAATTTTCCGAAATTACGCATTATGATAACCTGCTTTCCATGTTTATTTTATATCCTAATCCTTTAACCGTTATTAGTGATTTTGGCTTTGAGGGGTTAAGTTCAATTTTTTCTCTTATACGGCGAATATGAGCAAGGAGAGAATTTCCATATCCAAATGGGTTTTCACCCCATACAGCTTCACAAAGAGCGTCTATTGTTACAATACGATTAGCATTTCGCACCAGCGTTTCTAAAATATCATGTTCTTTGGCGGTAAGAGGTAAAACTTCACCGTTTTTTATAACCTGTGCATTAGCTAAATTAATTTCACAATCATGTAATTCTATAAGAGGGTTGTCTTCCTTATAACATCGACGTAATACAGCATTTAGGCGAAAGATAAGTTCTTTTGGCATAAAGGGTTTTGTTATGTAATCATCAGCTCCCAATCCAAAGCCGGAATATTTATCTTGTATATCATCTCTTGCAGTCAAAAATATTACAGGAATATTCGTGAAGCTTCTTAGTGCATTCATAAGCTCAAAGCCGTTTCCGTCAGGAAGCATAACATCTAATATAGCAATATCCGGTTTTTCCTGTTGACAGATTTCCAAAGCTGATTTTACACAGTCGGCGGTAACAATATTAAAAAAATTTTCATCTTCTAATATGGTAATAAGCATATTTCTTAAACATTCTTCATCATCAACTAGCAATATTTTTTTGGATTTTAAGTAGGTATCGTTCATTTGTTTGCCACGCTCTCTTTATATTTTTCTTTATCCCATTATAACATTTTGAAAAAAGTTGAACAGTCATTTTCTCATTTGTAAGGTAAATGTAAGGTAGCAAGAATGTTGCTGTAAGGTAAGTGTTTTATATTATAAGTAACGAGAAAGGAGTTAAAAATTATGAAAAACATGATTGAAACGAAAAATTTGACAAAAAAATACAAGGAGTTTATTGCAGTGGACCATGTATCTTTACACATTAAGAAGGGCAGTATTTACGGATTTCTCGGTCCAAACGGTGCGGGGAAATCTACAACCATGAAAATGCTTTTGGGTTTGACCGCACCTACGGATGGAGAGTTTCAAATTGATAATATGACTTTTCCAAATGACCGTGTTCGTATTTTGAAAAAAGTCGGTTCGTTTATTGAGTCTCCGTCATTTTATCCAAATTTAACGGGGAGAGAGAATCTCGATATTATTCGCAGGATTTTAGGGCTTCCGGCGTCAAATATTGATGAAGTGTTAGAATTAGTAGGATTATCTGAATTTGGTAATCGTTTGGCAAAGAAATATTCCTTAGGAATGAAACAGCGTTTAGGTCTTGCCTCTGCTTTGCTTGGCGAGCCATCGGTTTTAATTTTAGATGAACCAACAAATGGTTTAGATCCGACAGGCATTCACGAAATCCGCAATCTTATTAAATCACTTCCAAAAAGATATGATTGTACGGTTCTAATTTCGTCACATCTGTTGTCAGAAATTGAATTGTTAGCGGATGATATTGGCATTTTAAATCACGGAAGATTGCTGTTTGAAGGGAGCCTTGACGATTTGAAATTGACCGCACATCAAGCAGGATTTGAAAATGACAACTTGGAAGAAATGTTTTTGTCTATGATTGATAAGGATAATGCGAACAGAAAGCAGAGGTTAAAATTATGAGAGATTTAACCATAGAATTAAAAAAATGTAAACGCACCGGAATATTAGAAGTTTTACCGATTGTGGGACTTCTTGGCGCATTATATGCTTTTGCGAATTTTATAGTTCGTAAAGAGGCTTTGTTGAGTTTACCGCTTCCACCCATGGACGTTTTGCTGACACAGCTTTACGGAATGATGTTGGTTCTTAATATGTTTGGCATTATTGTGGCAACAACTTTAACGTACAATATGGAGTTTCAAGGAAATGCAATGAAAAAGATGTATATGCTTCCTTTTAAGACATCTTCTATTTTCAAAAATAAATTTTGTATACTAGTTGCTTTACTTGTATTTTGTATCGTCTTGCAAAACGGAGCATTGTGTATAATTGGAAAGCTCTTTTTGCCTGACGGAACTTTTGAAGTATTAACACTGGTTAAATATACGGGATATTGCTTTGTGTCAACTTTACCTGTATTGGCATTTATGCTTCTGGTGTCATCACGATGTGAAAATATATGGTTTACATTAGGGATTGGAGTGGCAGGATTTTTTAGCGGCATGGCAATGTCCCTTTCAGAGATATCGTTATTTCTTGTTAATCCATTTGTACTGATGATAAAACCTGCGGTAGCTTCTACGGCAAATATTGATATGAATATTTTGATTTTGGGACTCATTGAAACAGTTATATTCTTTGTGATTGGCCGGTATCTTGGCAAAATAAAGCATTACGAATAAAGGAGGCAATCATATATGTCAATCATTGAATTGTTAAAAATAGAATTTATGAAGGTAAAAAGGTCTATGATTTTACCTTTACTTTTCATTCCGCCTATTCTGGTTGTGATTTCCGGTATATCCAGTATTAGCATGTATATGACGCCGGAATATACAGATGCTTGGTCGGCAATGTTTATTCAAAGTGCATTACTTTTTGGATATTATTTACTTCCGTTTTCAATGGTAGTTGTTTGCGTTATGATTGCAAACAGGGAAACAAAGAATAATGGTATATTAAAAATGCTTGCTTTGCCTGTCAGTAAAGGAAAGCTTGCATTGGCAAAATTTTTTGTACTATTGAGCTTTTTGATAATTGAGCTGCTTATCTTTTTCGGCTCATTTATGATTGCAGGTGTTATCGCTACTAAGATAATGAATATAACAGAAGCTATTCCTGTTTTTTATTTACTGACATGGACAATAAAATTATTTGTCACAATGGTTCCGGCTATTTCTTGTATGTGGGCAATTACGATACTGTTTGAAAAACCATTATTATCTATGGGGTTAAATTTACTCTTGATAATTCCCGGTATTTTAGTTGCCAATACGTCTTTATGGTTGGTGTATCCGTATTGTTATAGCGGATATGTCGTATCAGATGCCTTACATACTGTAACAGCCACAGGCACAGGAAGTACAATAGCACTGTTTCCGTTTATCCCGTGTGCTGTAAGTATATCAGCGCTTGCACTATTTATTTCAGTTAAATGTTTTGGCAGAAAAGAAATGCAGTAGCAAGAGCCCTAAAATGGCGAAAACTTCTGTTACTATTTCAGAGGAAATTTAACAGTAAAGGTAGCACCGCCACCAGCAGTATCATTGATAGTTATTGCACCGTTCAGCATTTGGGTTAATTCTTTGGCGATACTTAGTCCCAGTCCAAAATTCGATTTGTTCGTATGGGACTTATCGCCACTATAAAAGCGGTCAAAGATATAGTGCTTATCTTCATCGGAAATGCCTTGTCCGTGGTCTGCCACAGAAAAAGCAATATTCTTTTCGGTGGCGATTACTTCTATCTCTATCAAAGAATTATTTTTGGAATGTTGAATGGCATTATCCATAAAGACACACAAGATTTGAAACAGTCGGTCTTTGTCAGTAAGCATGGCAGGATAACTTTCTTCGGATAAATGCAGCTTTAGTTCTAAATTCTGCTTCATGCAGACGGGTTCGTAGGTTTCATATAACGTAATGAGCAAGGTATCTACATTGATTGTGCTTTTATGCAAGATCCATGTTTTTGCGTCAGAAGAAGCTAAAAGTAACATATCTTTGACTAAACGGGATAACTGCATACATTCAAAATCTATGGTCTGTACGGCTTGCCTTGTCTGTTCGTTTAAGGAAACATTATCAAGAAGCATATCCGTGCTGGAAATTATAACAGCAAGTGGAGATTTTAATTCATGGGACGCTGTTGCAACAAAATCTTTTTGGCTTTGCAATATTCGTTCCGTTGGAGCAAACGATTTTTTCAGCAGATAGCGGGTTAGTACGATAACAACGATACAAGCAAAAAGCCAGACGAGAAGATATATGGGCAATGTCTTTTGTAAAATATCCGTCAAGCCGGTTGTCTGATAAAGAAAGGTTGCATGATACACGGTATCATTTGCTGTTCTGATTGTAGCAGGAATAATAAAATAGGTGTCATGCTGCTTTCCTTTTGTTTCAAATAAACCGTCTTGTGAAGTTGTATTGCGTTCTGCCTGTGATAATGGCTGTGTAGAAATTTGCTTTTCTACATCATGCAACAGCTTGTCCGCAGGAGTCGGAAATGGAAAATTACTCTGATAAATGGTATTTCCTCTTGTATCGCTAATCAAGGAAAAAATTTGATAACTTTCCTCATAGGCTTTCAGTTCCTTATTCATATCCGAAGAAGCACTTTCCACTTGATAAATCAGCAAGGTTGTCAATCTTTGAAACAAGGTGCTTTCGTTGATTTTCTCTCTATGAACTGTGTTCGCAACAACAAAAGCAATTACAAGGGTGATAATCAGCATAACAGAACTTGCAAACAGAATATGAAGTTTTCGGTATAAGTTATTTAACATGTTTCTTTCTCCAGTTTGTACCCTGCGCCATAGACCGTTGTTATTTTACAGGAACTTTTTAACTCTTTCAGGCGTTTTCGCAGAAAAGAAATGTAGCTGTCTACATTGCCAGTTTCTACCTCGGAAGAACTGCCCCAGATTTTAAGGATTAGCTGTTCACGGGAAAATAGCGTTTCCGGGTTCTGCATCAATACAAAAGTCAATTCGGTTTCCTTTGAAGTTAATAAAATAGAATGGACGGGTGTAGATAAGGTTCGGCTGTCTTTATCGAAAGTTAAATCTCCATATTGTAATTTAGGCGATAACTGGATATTGGCAGGCCGCCTTGTCAATGCCCGGACCCTTGCAAGCAATTCTTTGATATGAAATGGTTTTACTAAATAATCATCAGCACCGCCGTCTAAACCCTCAACCCGATTATCAAGGGTACTCATGGCAGTAATGATGAGGATGGGAATAGATATTCCTTTTCTACGCATAGATTTTATGATTGTTAAGCCGTCAATAATCGGTAACATACGGTCTACAATGGCAAGGTCATAAGCATAGTCTGTATTTAAGGCATACAGCATAGCAGTTTCCCCGTCATTGCAGCAGTCAACCATATAGTTTTCTTTTTCCAGAGAAATTTTTATATTTTTACATAATTCTAAATCATCTTCCAGAAGAAGTATTTTCATAATGTATCAATCCTTTTCTATATATCATCTTGGACAAAGCAGTTCAAGAAGCTTTAATTATAGACAGTATAACAGAAAAGTCTGTAAAAATCCTCTAAAAAATAATGATGATTTTCTTGCTTTTTTACAGGATTTTTAGAATGGTTTGCTTTTACAATAGGGGCATATCGAACAAGAAAGGTGGAATACAAAATGAAAAAAACAAACATCAGTAAATTTGCAGCAGTTGGATTATGTATCTGCGCATTGACGGGGTGTGGTGCAAGTCCGGATGAGAAACCAGATACGTCTAATCCTGTTGTCAATTCTAATATGAATGAAGAAAATACAAATGGTTCTTCAGAAAATAAAGGCGACGTATTAGAGTCTGCTAATTTGATAGGAGATGTTTTGGAATTTACAGAGGATGGTTGTTTGCTAAATCAAGCAAAAGAAACAGATGGTGGAGCCGGTCTGCAAATGGAAGTACCGGGAATGGAAAATAAAGACAATGCTGTTTCTGTAACCTATAATCCGGATTGTGAATTTGTTATTGCAACACTAAGTAAACAGTCAGGTTCTGTTACGAATGTAACAACGGGTTCTGTATCTGATGTAAAGAAACAATCAAGTGTATATCTTTATGGAGAGTTTACAGACATAAATCATTTCAATGCAACAAAGGTTGTCATAGCCCGTTGGGAATAGAGGTGTGAAGTATGAAGTTTTATCAACTTGGTTTCCGCTATTTACATAGAAAAAAAGGAAAAACCATTCTTCTGTTGATTGTCTTGATACTTGTAAACAGTATGATTTTAGGTACAAGCATGATTTTAAGGACTACAAATGAGTCCAAACAAGCCATGCAGGAAAAGACAAACTCTAAGATTGTAGCTGAAATTACAAGTAAGGACAGCAAGATAACCGAGAATGAAGTAAACAAGATGAAACCGTTGGAAGATGTTTCAGCTATCAACCGTATCGGCAGACAAGAGGTATTTCCGAATAATTTTGCCCCCGTTACGCTCAACACTTCTACCAATGAGGAAAATTTGAAAATAGCACTGCTTTCCTATGATGATTTGGAAAAAGACAGTCCTTTTGCAGAAATGCAGTACCGCTTAACTTCCGGCGATTATATCAAACAAGAGAAAAAAGGTGCTGTTATCAATGCGAACCTTGCAAATCAGAATGAACTCAAGGTTGGAGATACCATTGAACTAGGTACGGAAAACGGAGCAAAAGTATCTGTTTCGATTATTGGGATTTTCAAGTCCGCAGGAAATGCGGAAAAAGACCAGCCGTCAGAAACTACCGCAGTCAATCGAATAGAAAATCAAATCTTTATTGATAACAGCACTTACAAAGAATTGTTCAAAGAAGCTGAATTTGAAAAACTCTGCGTTTATTCAAAAAGACCGGAAAAATTAGATGTGCTGGAAAACAGTCTGCAAAAGATATTAGGAAATGATGTAGAACTTAGCACTTCCGACACGCTTTATCAACAGATGTCTGCCCCATTAGAACAAATCAGTAAGGTTGCAAATCTTATGCTGACACTTACATTGGTAACCGGTACGGTTGTTGTTTCCCTGCTGTTATGTATGTGGATGCGGACAAGACAAAAAGAGGTGGCAATTTTTATGAGCCTCGGAAAGACAAAAAGTGAAATTTTCCTGCAAACTTTATTAGAAGCAGGCAGTGTATTTACACTTTCGGTTTTAGGGGCAACGGTGATTGGTAAATTGTTCTCCGGCGTTTTGCAAAACATCATTACCGGTTCAGAAAGTGTAACAGAAAATCTGAAAGTGGTTTTGCAGATACAAGATATTGGAATGTTGTTCCTTTTAGGCGGTGCAGTTATTTTGGTGGCATTGTGTTGCTCCATTCTTCCCATATTACGGGCAAACCCAAAAGATATATTAGCAAAAATGGAGGGATAGTACATGAATTTTTTTGGATTGGCAAGGCGTTCTGTGTTCAGAAAGCCCGTAAAAAGTATTCTCTTATTGTTGATTGTTTTTGCAATCAGTACCCTGCTTCTTGCAGGTGTGGCGAGCAAAAATGCCAGTATTGAGGTGCAGGACAAAACCAGACAAGCCATAGGTGCAGGCTTTCTTGTAGAAAGAAATGCAGAGTACCGAACAAAACGAGTTCGTGAATACTCAGAAAAGATTGGTAATAAGGAAGGTAGTTTTGGAGGGTATCATCAAAAGAAAGTAGTTGTTAATGGTGTGGAGTCTTGGCAAGGCTGGACAACAAATGAATTTGAAACCTTAGATATAAAGGATATTGAAAAACTGACAAAAGTAAAAGGAATTGTTGATTACAATCTTACAACAGCAATCACAGCCGTAAACCCTGTAAACTTTCAAAGAATTGAAGATAAAGATGTAGACCAAAGTGCAGATGCTGGCGGTGTAAGCTTAATTGGAAACAAAGATATGAAACTTGACAGAAATGTTTTATCCGGAAACCTGCATATCAAAGAGGGACGAATGATAACTCCGGAGGATAAAGATATGTGCGTCATTTCAGAGGAACTGGCAAAACAAAATAATCTGAAAATCGGCGATAAGATTTCTTTTAATGATTACCACGATACTGAAAATTCAAAGGTATCAGAAGCCGAGATTGTTGGAATTTATCAAGTGGATCAAAAGATGTCCCCACTTATGCAGGGAGATACTTACCGTTCGGAAAATGTGATATTTACAGATTTGAGATTTCCAGAAAAAGCAGAGGGTGAAACAAGTCCATTATATGAAAGAGCCTATTTCAAAGTAGAAGATGTGGAAGCTTACGACGAAGTAAAAGAAAATCTGCAAAAAGTAGACATCAACTGGGAGCAGTATGATTTGATTGACAATAACGGAAATTCCGAAACCATGTCCTCAAACTTCAATGATTTAGCAAAAGTAAGCGAAATGATGATATTGGTAATCTCCATTGCAAGTTTTGTTATCCTTGTTTTCGTATTTCTGTTCTGGCTGAAAAATCGAGTACAGGAAGTCGGTATTTTCTTATCTCTCGGTGTTCCGAAATTTAGAATTATCGGACAAATTTGGAGCGAAGCGATTATGATTGCGGTTCTTTCCCTTATATTATCCTTTGCTGTCGCTCCTGCTGTTTCCAAAGTAACGGCGAACTATCTAGTATCACAGCAGGTTCATCAAATGCAGGAGGAAGAAAAGAAGAACGAGGGAAAAGTATCCACAGAATACGTTGCACCAAAGCAGGACGTGCAGAGTATCAGCGTAGAGGTTACGCCAGAAATGTATCTGCTTGACGGGGTCAGTGTTCTTGTGTTAATAACGGCTTCTGTTCTGGTATCTGGAATTGTAATACTAAAGAGAAACCCGAAAGATATTTTATCGGAAATGAGTTAGGAGGATGACAAAAATGTTAGAAGTAAAGAATGTAAGCTATGCTTACAAAACAAAAAAAGGTAAAACCATTTTGAATAATGTATCAGCTACTTTTGAGGAGGGTGTCTTTTACACCATTATCGGTCCCAGTGGTGCAGGAAAAACAACGCTCTTATCACTCTTAGCAGGCTTAGATACAGCAGTAAAAGGGACTGTCCTTTGCAATGGCGAAGATATTACAAAAAAGGGGCTGAATTACCACAGAAAGCATAATATCTCATTGGTATTTCAAAATTATAATCTGATTGATTATTTGACAACGGTTGAAAACGTCAAATTAGGCGGTAGTGGAAATGCTGAAAAATTATTGGAAGAAGTTGGTATTGGCAAAGAATACTGGCAGAGAAATGTACTGCAATTATCTGGCGGACAGCAACAGCGTGTAGCGATTGCAAGAGCTTTAGCCAGCGACGCTCATGTACTTTTGGCAGATGAACCCACGGGAAATCTTGATGAAACTACCGCTGATGAAATCATTGCTTTGCTGAAAAAGACTGCACATGAATTAGGAAAATGTGTTGTTGTGGTTACACACAGTAAGCATTTGGCAGAAGAAGCCGACAAAATTTTAGAAATTAAAAACGGTAAAATTTTTTCTGTCTGAATAAAAAAGAATAGTGCCGTGCGGATAGCTTAGATGAAGCAGCGAACCGATATGTATAAAAAATATGAGATGTACATAGAATAAAAACAGGTATGGTTGGTCCTTGATAGAAGAGTTTGTTGAGAATATACTGTACCCAAATAATAAAGAAAATATGAAAAATCAGGCAGGATATGTTTCCGTAAAAAGGAAGGCATTCTGCCTTTTTTGGTTGCAGAAAAGGAGAATTTTATATAGGGGATTTTATACAGCAGAGGCAGTAACCGACTGAACAACAAGAATAATTCTGTAAAGGATTTTCCAGTGAAAAATTTTGTTATTTGTGATATAATTACTTGAAGAAATTATAAAAAGCGAAGATAAAAACGCAACGCATATAGATTTATGCCAGAGCCGGTAGGTAGCCCGGCCGTTCTGCTTGTCAGAGTAAGTAACCTGCCCCTCCGGGTTGTCCGTTCTTTGCTCATTTCAATTATTTAGGAGGGATTGTCATGAGTATAAGGACATGTAAATTGACAGTATTTTTTGAGAAGCCATTTTGGGTAGGAGTTTTTGAACGAACGGAAGATGGAAAACTTTCTGTTTCTAAAGTGACATTTGGGACAGAACCGAAGGAGTATGAGGTCAATGAATTTGTTGTAAAACACTATGATAGTTTATGCTTTAGTCCGGCAGTGGAGGATACTATAAAAGAAAAAACGAGAAATCCGAAGAAACTTCAGCGTGAAATTCATAAGCAGATGTCTGAGAATGGTATTGGAACGAAGTCCCAGCAAGCTTTAAAATTGCAGCAGGAACAAAGAAAAAAGCAACGAAAAGCGAAAAGCAAGGAAGAAAAATTAGTGAAGGAACGGCAAAGATTTGAGTTGAAGGAGAAAAAGAAAAAAGAGAAACACAGGGGGCGTTAAGAAATTGCAAAAGGAGGTGTCGCATGAATTTCACAGATGAAAAAGACTATCTTATGCGTATGATTAAGGAAATGGTAAGCGTCTTGTT
>UMFB01040445.1_pt1 | contig 11753 bp, 7 predicted proteins | sample 1964921 | NCBI WGS metagenome assembly UMFB01 (sample SAMEA4836037, study PRJEB28245) | human gut metagenome | biome: gut microbiome; material: fecal sample | place: Denmark | collected 2008
GCTGAGAGACGGGGAAGGACATTAGAAATCCTGTTTCATCCGGGACAGGTGTTAAAGACAGAAATTACGCCGGAATTCAGTCAGGAAGAAGCGATAGCTTTTCATGTGTCGGATGACAGAAAAGTGGAAAAGCAGGCAGTTATGGGGATGTAAAAAAATAGGGAGAGTGTGAGGATGAAAGGTCAAAAGACAAAATATGTTTTTCTGACGGTAGGAGCTCTTATTATCTTATGGAGTATTGTCAGGATGATAATACCTGAAAAGTCATGGAGCTTTAAGGCGGAGGACTTGAAGCTGGAAGGTGAGGCAATCTGGTTTGAAGAGAATGTGATTAATGAAAATAAGGCGGGCTGGTATATTGATAACAGTATGGAATATGGGGATGCGTTTGCAAGAACTCCCAAGATTGATTTGCCCATAGGGAGTTATGATGTAACAATCAGTTATCAGACTCAGGGAAGCAGTTCTTTTTACAGCTTTGAAAGTGATCAGCAGGATTATAGGGTAATGCTGGGGAGAACTGATGAAAGACTGGAAGAAGGAAAAGCAGATAAGACGCTGGAAGTAAATTATTGGAACAGGATGCCGGGATTTTCTGTAAAGACATCTTATAAAGGAGAAGGATATTTTATCATAAATAGTATAGAGATTCAGCAAACAAGAAGGATGGAGAGAATGCTGATTTTCTGTGTACTGGTATTAGGATTATGTTTTGCGGTCTATAATAGGAATATGGATAGGGAGGCATTCAGAGCAGTAGTATTTGGGGCAATTGCATCCGCTGGAATTTCAATCATACCTCTTTTAAGTCCATATTTGACAGACGGTTTCGATTTGACATTTCATCTTTTAAGAATAGAAGGATTGTCAGAAGGTTTTAGAGAAGGGGAACTACCGGTACGAATGCAATCTGTATGGATGAATGATCATGGATATCCGGTATCTATTTTTTATGGGGACTTAATGTTGAGTATTGCGGCAATATTAAGGTGTATAGGGTTTTCCTTGCAAGGATCATATAAGATTTATGTGTTTTTTGTAGGAATTCTAACATGCTGCATTGGATGGTATTCGTTTAACCGGTTGATGAAGGACTGGAAGATTGCTCTTGTAGGGGCGTTTATTTATACCATAGCACCATATAGATTGATGAGTATTTATGGGGGACGAGTTGGGGCATATTCGGCATTGGTATTTTTTCCGCTGGTTTTTGTGGGAGCATATGAGATTTTGATTTGTGAAAAGAGTGACAGAAAGAACAGCTGGCTTCTTTTAGCACTTGGAATGACTGGTATATTACAAAATCACATATTGAGTACAGAAATTGTTGGTTTGGTATTAGGAATTACTTGCTTGGTTTTTTGGAAAAGGACATTTGAAAAATCGAGATTTCTGGATTTGATAAAAGCAACGGGAAGTGCGATAATAATTAATCTAATTTTTTTGGTTCCTTTTTTAGATTATATGAGGGAAGATTTAAAGGTAAGCGGAAGAGGATATAATGGACATATTCAGACAAACGGAGCCTTTATCAGTCAGATACTATCTTTTATTCCGAGAGAGGGAATAAGTTTGTCTGTAGTTGACGGACTTAAAAATCAGGAAAATATATATGCTATAGGAAGTTTTTTTGTTGTTGGACTCTTGGTATATTGTTGGATAAGAAGAAGTATTAAAAAAGAAGAAATTTGGAGAAAAGTAGGAAATTATTGTAGTATTGCTGGAACAGTTCTTTTATTCATGTGCACATCATGGTTCCCGTGGGATAATCTTTATGATTTAAATGCTGTTTTTGCAATGCTTATTTCAAGGCTGCAGTTTCCTTGGCGCTTAATGGGAGCGGCCACCTTAATGCTTACAGTAATGGTATGTATTGTGTTAAAATTATGGAAAATAAAAAGAACAAAGCCAGAACAATATATATTAACAACTGTTTTATTAGGAACAAGTATATTGACGGCAGGAATTTTTTTGACGAATGTATCAGCAGAAGAAAGACATGTTTATATTCCAGATAGAGAAGCATTTAGCAGTTTTGATATTGGATGGGGAGAATATGTACCTCAGGGGACAGACCCATCAGAGGCGTTAATGCCTGAAGGAAAAATCTGGCATAATGATCTGGTCAAGATTCACGATACGAAAAAGGAAGGAACTACTTATACCTTGTCAGTATCTAATACATCTCCGGAGGTTCAGACAGTAGAATTGCCTATGACATATTATAAATATTATCAGGCAGAGGATATTCATACCGGCGGAGAGGTTTTAGTGGGCGCCGGGGAAAATGGAAGAATCCGGGTGTCTTTGGCAGGTAATTATGAAGGTATCGTGCAAGTAAGTTTTAAAGAGCCGATGCTATGGCGTATATCGGAATGTATTTCTCTGATTGGCGCAATTGGTATAGTTTGTTATATTTTGAAACAGAAAAAAGGGACTGTTTTAATGGCATTAGCAAAGGAGAACAAGTAAAATGGATAAAATCGCAGTACTGATTCCTTGTTATAATGAGGAAAAAACAATTGAAAAGGTCATCCGTGATGCAAAGGAAGCACTTCCCGAGGCAGTAATTTATGTATATAACAACAATTCTACTGACCGGACAGCGGAGCTTGCTCAAAAAGCAGGAGCTGTTGTGCGTAACGAGTACAAGCAGGGAAAAGGAAACGTAATCCGGAGGATGTTTCAGGAGATAGATGCCGAATGCTACATTATGGTAGACGGTGATGACACCTATCCCATGGAAAATGCCGGTGAGATGGCAAAACTGGTGTTGGAGAAAAATTCGGATATGGTGGTAGGCGACAGGCTCTCTTCCACCTATTTTGAAGAGAATAAACGTCCGTTTCACAATATGGGAAACAGTCTGGTGCGTGCTTCGATAAATGCGCTCTTTAAATCAAATATCAGGGATATTATGACGGGATATAGAGCGTTTTCCTATCGATTTGTCAAGACGTTTCCGGTATTGTCAAGAGGTTTTGAGATTGAAACGGAAATGACGATTCATGCGGTTTACAACAATATGCAAGTGGATAATGTAGTGATCACTTATCGTGACAGACCGGAAGGAAGCGAATCAAAGCTGAATACTTATTCTGATGGCTTTAAAGTGCTGGGGACGATTTTCAGAATGTTCCGACAGTATCGCCCTTTTGCATTTTTTGGTCTTATGGCGCTTTTATTGTTTTTGATTGCAGTTGTATTTTTTATTCCGGTAGGGATTGAATTTGTGAAAACGGGACTTGTCCCGAAATTCCCCACATTGATCGTATGTGGATTTGCAGCATTGGCGGCGATTCAATCATTGTTTGCAGGGTTGATTTTGCATAATCTGGGCATGAAAGACAGAAGGGATTTTGAATTCCGGCTTCAGATTGTGGAAAAAATGGAAAAGAGATGAGATTACTGAAAGAAAAAGAAGTCAATAGGAAAGAAAATATCTGGCCATGGTACTGGAAAAAAAACAAGGGATTTTCTGTAGTAATAGCATTTGTGGCAGCCCTTATCTGCGTACAGATTTTTAAAGCAGCAGGAGTGATAAGCTTTGAATTTTTATTTCCCTATCTCGTTTTAATCTTTTTTATGTATGGTTTTTTGCATAAATACTGGGTAGTCGGTATCTGTAAAAAATGGCTGCATTCAGAGGAAAAGAGCTTAAAGCTTGTCGCTGCTGTAGTGGCTGCGGCAGCGGTTCAGGGAGTGTTTGCAGAAGGGGTTATTAAAATCGAAAGTTCAGCAGCACTTATTTCGGCAATTATATTGATACTGGTCTTATACTTATATATCTGGTTTATCTTAAAATATCGGGTGGATTCAGGGAGATACTGTTTTAAGGAGAACTATGCGGTTTATTTGTTTGCATTATTGTTAGCAGTGTTTACTGCGACCGGGAAGAAAGATATTTTTGCGATGCAGGGATGGAGCGGTTGGTTTCGTGTACTGGTCGGGGAGTATATATTGCTCTATCTGACGTTGAATTGTTGTCTGGAGATTTTTGAGAATATACAGATAATGGGACAAGTCAGAGAAGGAACTGAAAGAGAATACGGTGGTATTAAAAAGCTTCTGCACAGCAGGCCATTTCAATGGGGAGCGGTAATTTTTGTGATGACCTGTCTTGTGGATGCAGTATTTCTGTTGGCGTTTTTCCCAGGGGTTATGGAATATGATTCATTTGTGCAGATGTGTCAGGTATATGGAGCGGATTACAGCAATCATCATCCTTGGCTTCACACAATGCTGATCAAGCTTATTTATGATACGGGTTATGTATTGCTGGGGAGCTATAACAGGGCATTTGCACTTTACTGTATATTTCAGATTTTAATTTTAGCTTTTGCTTTCGCATGTGTGGTTGGTTATTTGGCCCAAAAGGGAGTAAAGTCAGCGTATCTGGTTTTGATTGGGGCAATTTACATTTTATCACCGATCAATCAAATGTATTCTATCACGATGTGGAAGGATATCCCTTTTGGCGTTGCGGTCGTTTTGTTTACGCTGCTGCTCTGTGTGATGCGGGATAATTTAAAGACGGGAATTTCAAATCGCATATACTGGATATTGTTTGTGCCGGTAAGTTTTGGACTGTGTTTTTTCAGAAGTAATGGGTTGTATGTTTTCCTGGGGATGATTCCGTTTCTGATCTGGGCATTTTGGAAACAGTGGAAGGCTGCGGTTGGCGCAGTTGCAATGGTACTGATATTAGGGATTATTTATAAAGGACCGGTATTTTCTTATTTTCATGTATCAGAACCGGATATGATAGAATCTCTTTCCATCCCGGCTCAGCAGATTGCGGCGGTGATTTCTTACGACGGAAAAATTTCAGAAGAGCAAAAGAAATTGCTGGCAGAGGTGATAGAGCTGGAAAAGGTTCCTGAGGCATATTTGGGCTCTACGACCTGCTCTGATGCGATTAAAAATCTTGTCAGAGAGACAGACAGGCAGGAATATATCGGGGAGCATGCCGGAGAATTTCTGAAGACATGGATATCGTTGTTTTTTGATAATCCGAGGATTTATGTAGAAGCTTTTATTGATGAGACAAAAGGCTACTGGTATCATAATACAAAATTCCCGTTTATATGGGCGACCTACATTCAGGAGAATGGCATGGGAATCGACCGTGCAAGCCAATTGCCGGAAGGAATGGTTCAGGGGATACGGGGATATCTGGATGCATATAAAAAGCATTTTGATGAATATCTGAGTGTGGGACTGTTTATCTATTTGTTCTTTGTGTGTTTGATGTGTGGGATTCACAAGAAGAGTGCTCATCTTATCGCGTATCTTCCGGCATTGGGGATATGGGGAACGTTATTGATTGCAACTCCGGTATTTGCGGACTTGCGGTATGCCTATGCGATTTATCTGTCGGTGCCGTTTTTGACATGTTTGACGGTGGTGGATTGTAATCGGAATGTATAGGGAATAATAAAAATTGTACACACATTGAAACTTTTATTTTTAAGGGGAGAAGAATAATCATATAGAATACTGTAAACAAATATTCTGAGAGGATAACCTAAATCCCGCAGCCGGAAATTTAACGGCTGCGGGATTTAGGTTATCTATATGTAGAAATCTTGAAATCCAGCCTTGTATCCCCCCTCCGAAATGTAGTATCATAGAACCATCCAATACGACCGACACTTACTATCAGATTCAGGAAAGGATCATTCAGATATGCTTTTAGAACTTCAATACCCTTTTGACAGTGAATTCATTTTAAAAAAATCAAAGAGCTTAAAGCGCCGCCTCATGGAGGAGAACACAGCGCGCATCAAAAAAAAGATAGCGGTTCTGGGCGGCTCGACAACGCACGACGTGGTCAGGATTCTGGAGCTGTTTTTATTGAATCAGGGCATAGAACCGGAATTTTATGAGTCCGAGTACGGGATGTACTGGGAAGATGCGATGTTTGGCAACGAGGAGCTGAATGCGTTCGCACCGGACATGATATATATCCATACGAGTCTCCGCAATCTGAGGAGCTTTCCGGAGCCGTCCGATTCCAGAGAAGCGGTGGAGGAGAAGCTTGCGGCAGAATACGGGCGTTTTGAGACGATGTGGGAAAAGCTGGCGCAGGAACGTCAGTGTCCGGTGATACAGAATAATTTTGAATATCCGTATTTCCGGCTGATGGGCAATCAGGATGGAGCGGATATACACGGGCGGACATATTATGTGAATGAGATGAACCGCCGGTTTGCGGCATATGCGCAGGAGCATCAGAACTTTTTTATCAATGATATCAACTATCAGTCGGCAGTTTACGGACTGGACGAGTGGTCTGCGCCGGAATACTGGCATATGTATAAATACAGCCTCTGCCTGAAGGCAATCCCGTGGCTGGCGCATAATGTTGCGAATATCGTGAAGTCTATTTTCGGTAAAAATAAAAAATCCCTCGTGCTTGATTTGGACAACACGCTGTGGGGCGGCATCGTGGGCGACGACGGTCCTGAAAATCTGGAGATAGGGCAGGAGACGAACATGGGGCAAGTATTTGCCGAATTTCAGTCCTATGTGAAGCTGTTGAAGGATTATGGCGTGATGTTAAATGTGGCGTCCAAAAATGAAGAGGAAAATGCGCTGGCGGGATTAAATCATCCTGCGGGCGTTCTGCGTCCGGACGATTTCCTTTTGATAAAGGCGAACTGGGAGCCGAAGAGCCTGAATATCGAACAGATAGCGCAGCAGCTGAATATCCTGCCGGACAGTCTTGTATTTGCGGATGACAATCCGGCGGAGAGGGAGATAGTCCGGCAGCAGACAGCGGGCGTGACGGCTCCCGAGATAGGACGTCCGGAGGATTATATCCGCGTATTGGATCGTGGCGGATATTTTGAAGTAACGTCTCTTTCGGACGATGACCGTAAGCGAAACGAGATGTATCAGGCGAATTTAAAGCGGGAGCAGCAGCAGGCTTCCTTTGCGGATTATGCGGACTATCTGCGTTCTTTGGAGATGACGGGCGTAGTCAGGCCGTTTGAACCGGTATATATGGGGCGTATCGCGCAGCTTACCAATAAGAGCAATCAGTTTAATCTGACGACACAGCGTTTTACACAGGCGCAGATAGAGCAGATGGCGGCGGACGAAAAATACATTACGCTGTACGGGAAGCTGGCGGATAAATTTGGGGACAATGGCGTCGTTTCGGTGGTGATAGCAGAAAAAGATGGCGACTGCGCCCATATCCGTCTGTGGCTGATGAGCTGCCGGGTGTTAAAGCGTGACATGGAGCTTGCGATGCTGGACGGGCTGGCGGAACGCTGCCTGGCGGAAGGCATCGGTACGTTGTACGGCTATTATTATCCGACGGCCAAAAATAATATGGTCCGGGAATTTTACGGACAGCTCGGCTTTGAACGGATTTCGGAGGATGAAGCGGGCAATACGGGCTGGAAACTTTCTCTTACGGGATATGAAAACAAAAATCATGTGATCGAAGTGGAGAATTAACATGCTGTTTCAATCTTATGTGTTTATTCTGCTGTTTTTCCCGCTTTGTCTGGCAGGTTTTTGGATGCTTTCGCAAAGAGGGAAAACGGCTTTGGCGCAGCTTTGGCTGATCGGTTTTTCCATATGGTTTTATGCGTGGGCGAATCCGGTAAGCCTGGCAGTGTTGGCGGGAAGTATCGCCGTCAACTACGGACTGTGCCGGAAGCTGGGAAATACAGGGGAAAAGGCGGATGCAAACGCAGAAACCGGGAAAAAAATTCCGGCGGACAGGAGAAAGCTCCTTTTGTGGACTGGAATCGGGGTTAACGCAGCGCTTTTATTTTATTTTAAATATTTTGATTTTTTTGTGGACAATCTGAATGCAGTGTTTCGGACGGACTGGACTTTTTCAGCGCTGCTCTGGCCATTGGGCATCAGCTTTTTTACGTTTCAGCAGATCGCTTATCTGGTGGACGTATACAGGGAGGAGGAAATTTGCTGCAGTCTGCGGGAATATGCCTTGTTTGTTTCCTGCTTTGCCTATGTTTCCTCGGGACCTATTGTGACAGCGGGCGAGATGCTTCCCGGGTACCGTGCGATAGGGAAAGAGAGATTCGATGCAGAAAAGTTCACGGGCGGTCTGTATCTGTTTACGCTGGGTCTTGCCAAAAAAGTGCTTCTTGCGGATATGTTCGGGAAGGCGGTGGATTTTGGATATGCCAATGTGGCGGCGCTTTCCGGAACGGATGCGCTGCTTGTCATGCTGTTTTATACGCTGCAGCTTTATTTTGATTTCAGCGGTTATTGCGATATGGGGCGCGGTATCGCGCATATGCTCGGCTTTGAGTTGCCGGTAAATTTTGATTCCCCTTACAGGTCGTCGAATCTGGTAGAGTTCTGGAGAAGATGGCATATCACACTGAACCGTTTTTTCCTGAAATATATTTATATACCGTTGGGAGGCAGCAGACGGGGAAGTGCGCGCACATATGCAAATCTGTTTCTGATATTTCTCATCAGCGGCATCTGGCATGGCGCTGGCTGGAATTTTATCGTCTGGGGCGCGCTTCACGGGGCGGTCTATGTGCTTACGAAGGCGTGGCTGAAATATCGGGAAGGGCATAAAAAGGGAGCGGCAGAAAATGTGCGGGCAGGATGTGGCAGGATTTTGAGCAGGACAGGACATGCGGCGGGCGTGTTCGGCACCTTTTTATTTGTGAACATCTGCTGGATATTTTTCAGGGCGGCAAATCTGTCTGAGGCGGGAGCGATGCTCGGACGGATTTTAAAGGGCGGTTTTGGAATGCCGTCTACCGGTGTGACCGCGCCCTTTAATCTGGAAGAATTCTGGTATGTAATGAAGATATTTCATTTGGACCGGCTTGCGGGGAGCGGGATGTATCTGTGCGCCGGTATTACGCTGACTGCGCTCGGGCTCGTTTTTTTCCATAAAAATGCCGGAGAGATGGAGAAAAAGTTTAAGCCGGGGACATGGAATATGATATTGACGGCAGGACTGTTTTTGTGGTGCGTACTGTCTCTTGGAAGTGTGAGCAGCTTTGTGTATTTCCAGTTTTAAAGGTTGGAGAGAAAATGAAAAAATATAAAAGATGGCTGGCAGGATTTTGCGGGATCGTGCTGGCGGGATTTTTGGGCGCCGGGGCGCTGGTCATCTGGGTCGATCCTTTTTTTCAGTATCACAGACCGTTGGAGAATTTTCCATATCTGGTCGACAATCAGGTCAATCAGAATCCGGGGCTTGCCAAAAATATGGATTATGAAGGAATCCTGATAGGTTCATCGATGACTGCCAGTTTTAATACAGACTGGTTTGAGGAGCTTTTGGGTATGAAAACACAGAAGCTTTCCTATAACGGCTCTTATCCGAAGGACCTTTCCAATATTATGGAGCTGGCATTTCGCGCAAAAGGAGACGGGATAAAAGCGGTGTTTATGGCGGCAGATCAGGGAACTTTTTCGGCAGGGACGGAGGAAGTAAAGTTTCCTGTGACAAAATATCTGTATGACGACAATGTTTTGAATGATGTCCAGTACCTGTTTAACAAGGATGTGATACTGAATTATATCCTGCGTCCGCTGGCAGACCCGAAGGACGCCTCCGACTGGTCGGAGCTGTATAAGCCATGGTGGACGGATGAGTATTATACAAAGGCAAATGTGCTCATGTATTATGAGCAGGCGGAGGAAAAAGAAGAGGCCCTTGCGGCGGACTATTTTAACGAGGCGGTCGAGAAGAACCTTGAGGTCAATATCATTCCTTATATAGAGGCGCATCCGGAAACGGAATTTTACATTTTTTACCCGCCTTACAGCATTTTGTTCTGGAACGATGCGGTGCGTCAGAAGGAGCTGGATGCGGTCATAGGGCGGCTGGAGTATATGACGGAACGGCTTTTGCCCTATGAAAATGTGCATATATTCAGTTTTCTGGGAGAAGAGGATATCATCCATAATCTGAACAATTATGCGGACTATATCCATTACCATAAAAATGTATGCCGCTACATTACGGAATGCTTTGCGGACGGGGACTGTGAGCTGACAGAGCATGATTATCGGGAAAAATTTGCCGATTTAAAAAGGATGGCGCAGGAGCACGATTATGAGTCGATATGGGACGACTGGTATGATGCGCCTCCCAGATACGGGACGGAGGAAGAATAACAATGCTGCATAAAATTTTAGGGGGGCTGTTTGTATTCGGTCTGGTGCCGCTGGGACTGGGAACGGTATGGACAAAAGGAATGAAGCAGAAAAAGGACAAGCTTGCCCATATTTATCTGGCGGGATTTTTGAGCGAGCTGGCGATTTTTCAGGTCATTGCGGTTCCGGTAATGCTGACGCAGCCTTATGGTATGGAATTTCTGGTAAAGCTGGCGACGGCGGTGCTGGCGCTGCTTTCTGCCGCGGGGCTTGTGTGGACGGCGGTACGGGAAAAGGCGTTTTTCAAAAAAGGAGTGTGTATCAGAGAAGCTTTCAAAAAAAGGGAGCTGAGGATATCAAAGGAATGCATCCTTTTTTGGATACTGTTTGCGGCAACGCTCCTGTTTCAGCTTTATATGGCGTACAGCTATGCTTATTTTGACGGGGACGATGCTTATTATGTGGTGGAATCGGTGCTGGCGGACCAGACCGGCGTATTGAACCGTATCCGTCCGTATACGGGATTGTCCACGAATCCGGATATGCGTCACACCCTGGCGGCATTCCCGCTCTGGATAGCCTATGTGGCTCGCATGACGGGAATCCATGCGGCAATCGTGGCACATACGGTGCTGCCGCTCGTGCTTATTCCGCTTACTTATTATGTGTTTTTCCTGATAGGAAGAAAGCTTTTGGGAGCGTATTCCGTGAAGCTGCCGATTTTTATGACGCTCGTTTCTCTGATGCAGATTTGGGGGAACAGCTCGATATACACGAATGCGACATTCTTTCTGACGCGTACCTGGCAGGGAAAATCAGTGCTGGCAAATCTCATCCTGTTGGTGGATTTCTGGCTTTTGCTGGAGATTTTTGACGGGTTTCATGCAAAAAGGAAAGGGTATTGGGCGCTTCTTGCGGTCGCAAATGTGACGGCGGCGATGATGACGAGCATGGGGGCGTTTTTGACGGCGCTTGTGATCGGTATCACGGGGATTGTGGCAGCGATACGTTTCAAAAGTCTTTCCGTGCTCTGGAAGCTGGCGCTGTGCTGTATCCCTAATGTGATTTATCTGGCGCTGCTTTTGTTTTTTCGCTGAAAAGCCTTGTATGAAAAGTGCCGTTTCGACGGCGGAATGAGAGGAAGATATGCAGGATATTTTAACGGTTTTTCGGGATTACTGCGGATCGGGGCTGTATCCCGTGCTGTTTTTGACAGCGCTTATTTATCTGCTCGTGACGGAAAAAAGGCGCGGTGTGAGGATCGTTCTGGCAGAATCGGCTCTTGTCATCACAGTATTGTTTTTTCTTCCGTTTACCCGATGGACGATGGAGCTTTTGGGGGAAGGCGAGACCTATTATCGTCTGCTGTGGCTTTTGCCGATGGCAGTCGTTATCGCCTATGCGGGAGTAAAGATGGTCGGCAGACATTACCGGATAGGCTTTGCAGCGCTGGCAGCCGTGGTGATATTGACCGGAAGCTATGTTTATAAAGGGCCGTTTCTTTCAAAGGCACAGAACCGGTATCACATCCCGAATTCGGTGATAGCCATCTGTAATGAAATCATGCCCAAAGAGGATGAGGAGCGGGTGTGGGCGGTATTTCCGGAGGAGCTCATCTATTATGTGCGTCAGTACACGTC
>UMFB01013606.1_pt1:2500-11741 | contig 11741 bp, 8 predicted proteins | sample 1964921 | NCBI WGS metagenome assembly UMFB01 (sample SAMEA4836037, study PRJEB28245) | human gut metagenome | biome: gut microbiome; material: fecal sample | place: Denmark | collected 2008
GCCCTTTTCTTTCTTGCAACATGGCATCCCTTGCTTAGTTCTGCAAGCTCCTTTCTTTGTTGAGCTCTGTCATACCGCTCTTCTATCTCTTTTATTGGCGCAATCTTCTTTGAATTAAATATGAAATTTAGTTTAATTAAATTTATAGCTATGAATACGAAAATAGTAGTTGGATTAATCTAAAAAGTATATTACTTTTCAGTAAGGAAGTCTCCGAAAGGACGGTAAACAGGAGTTAATGGCAGGCGCAATAGAAAGGCACTTGGAGGCAGGCGATAGGGAAGTGCGATAGGCTTAGATCAGATGCAAGCAAGCTCAGTCTCAATATGTGCATTAGAGAAGGGGGGAAGGGCCTATCCCACCTAGCTGAAATAGCTCTTTCGAAGTGAGAGGTTAGAAGCGACCAATAGGGAGAGGAGGGGCTTGCTGTACGTATTCTCAATTCTTTCTCTAAGGCAAAGATCACATTCCTGTGAACTAAGACTGGTAATTGCCTCAATGAGGCAGGCAACCTAAATAATATAAGTTATTCAGCTAGGGAATGCGTTAAAGAGCCGTTATGTAGCATCTGAGAACAAGCAAGAAAGAAAGCAGACATGCACACGAAATTGCAACAGTAAGGTAAGGCTTGACCCGCCACTCCGTCAAATAGGCTTCATGCCTTAACCCTAAAGGAGTAATCCTAAAGAATCTATCATCTGGAAACAGATATTTTAGAAATGCATGGGATCTTCCTGACAAGAGCAGAGCAGGGAAGGACTGGTATTACCTGTTGGTTGAGGAAGAGAAATAGAGAAATCTTATGCTAGTCTTTTCTTTCGCCTTTGCTATTGAATTTGAATCAGCTGTTGATCCGCTGTTACTCTTACTGCCCTCCTTTGAGCTCTTGGTCTTACCGGTACTAGTCTTGTCTGTTTTAGCCGTAACTGCAGTTGTCTTTCTGTTTGAAATTGAATCACTAACCACAGTTGGAGGGTGCTATTGACTCAAAGCTGTAGATGGGATTCATACTAAGGCAAGCTCTTGAAATGAAACCCAAACAATTGGGAAGGGATAAGAGGGAGGACACTCATCTCATATTCATGTCCAGACTCCACTTTTCTCGTATAGGATCCTATTTCATCAGATGTGGGACTTGAGGACAAGGAATGCCCTTTGCCACGTGAATCAGACTAGCTTTATCTCAGAAGCAATTACCAATGTCACGATTTTTTTTAGGTTCAGGAAGCTGTGGCACTTCTTACTTGACTGTTGATGAGGACGACGCAAGCATTGATGCATCGAATGCGTCTCTTTTTTCCCCTGTTAGCACTTTCCTGAATCGTCTTTGTCGGAGCAGCCTATCTGCCCTATCCATTGTGATGGGTCAACTCGCCTACTTCAAGTGCCATGATTGATCTGTCTCGAATCCCTCTCCCTTGTGAACAGGCCGTCAAGCAGGTCCTCTGGCGCCCCGAAGCTGCCTGCCCCTATCTACTTGATTTTTTATAACAGGTCCTCATCGAAGCCAAGGCACCCCTGCGTGATCTAATCTATCATCTCTTTCTGAACTTCTATTTCCACCCCAGGCATCCCGTGCCCCTATCTTTGGAGGGCAGGTCGCCATTTCGTCATTTTCCGACCAATGGGTTGCTTCCTGTTCGTCTTCGTTTTCTCATCTGCTGTGACCTCCCTTCTCCCTTTTTCTGGGAGCCAATTCAGAGGGCTCTCATCTTTGTTTGGCTAAGCTGGCAGGCCTATCCTACTTCTTGTCCCACATCGTTCATTCCTTTTTGGGTAAGCAAGAACTTATGCTTATCCATATGCAGGTACCCGCGCATATTCGGATTTCGACCTAGTCTCACTGATCCAATTTGAGTACCTCTACAGGATAGACCTCAACTGAAAACTGAAGAGTAACGGCAGCAAGTGATTGAGTTCACTAGTTCCTCATATAAAATTATTGACTGACGAGATATAGTAATATTGATAAGAGATAATTCTTTCAAGCACCAACAGAACCAGAAGCGCCCCTTTTTTACTTCCCAGGCCCTGGGAGACTGAGCTCATCAATAGATAGCTTTAAAAGTCTGCTCCCCGGAGGGCTCCATATGCCGGATTCTTGCTTTGTATTTGAAGTTCCGGGATAGGACTTCTCCGGATCAGATGATCGTGAGGATAGATAATGTAATGTTTATAAGGATATTTTTATGGACTATATCTCAATCTTAGGACCGTTTAGGTGTCATTACACACATGGGTCTGTAAAGGTGATAAATCTGTCTTATTTTTTTGATAGTCTGTATCGACTACTTTATTAAGGGTCTTAAAGCTGATAAGGGATCCTCTCAAGGCCATACCCATCCGTCCCGAAGTAAGCGCTATCCGACTTACATTTGACAAAAGCCAGGTGGCGTGCCATCGGTCACAAACCTGCTCGCTGCACCAACGGTCTCCGCCGGTCTCAACCTCGCTTGCTTCCGCCCTTAGGTTTGTGAGTACCCCTTGTCTCGCAAGTGCTATGTGCGCGCATACCAACTCTTTTGAATCCCATCTTTTTGTTTGGCCTCGAAGTGGCGGTCCTAATGGGGTTTCAGTTCCTATAAGTTCGAGGAGATTCCAAGCTGGTCATTCGACAGCTCACTTGTGAATGACGGGTACCAAGTTGGAAGGTATCCCTGTGCCAAAGAAAGTACCAATCCCAGCGTTGGACGAAGATCGGAGTCGGTAACAGAACTCTATTTAGCTGAACCGAATCTACCGTATAAGGAATTCATAAGGATCTTGTAAACAAAGGATAATGAGTCATTACCTGCTTCACAATGGTTGGTCGGTCCATCCAGTCTATTCTTTTTGGGTTGCCTTCATCAAGTGTAAGTTCGATTATATCTAGTTGTAAGCCATGCATAAAGAAGGGCAAAAGAAAGCCTGTAGAAGTCCTTTGCCCCGCGAGACCCATTGTATGAGTCATAGTCTCAGTCTATTACTAGTGGCATTGTCTCACGAGTTGTAGTTCCTCCAGTAGGGCTGGGAATAAGTCGTATATATAGACTATGTCTTTGATTTTATAGGTATGGGCTTTTGCTTTTATAATCCAGCATAGCTCGCAGACGAGCACGCTAATGAGGCTCGGAATGATAATGCCCTTGGTTGGGGAGGAAATCTGTACGCGCTTTTCCACCTGGCGAGAAAGAACTCCAGGCGATCCATTAGTGAGGAGTGAGTACGATTCCGTTGTTTGGCGTGGCGGTTTTAATTTATCAGCAAAGCAGCACAGTCTAATTACAAATAATCGTTTGCAAGGCATGGGCTATCTAATAGGGCATCATAATCCGCTAACTTCGATCAGTAAGTGCAAGTGTCTCCGTTGACCCCACACACAACTAAGGCAAATGAAGAACAGTAGTTCGCAACAAGCTAAGCCAATCCTCCAATCGAGCAGTGACGCCAACCGTTGCTTGCGTTCAAGCCGGATCCAACTGATCCAAGCCGGAAGAATACGACGATATCACTGCCTCGTTTCCGAGCGAAGAAGCAGGAACCCGAAGAAAGGTTTGAAAGAGTCCTGTTTATGAACTCACTCCCCGTCGGTTTTTCCCACTTTCTTGTCGAAGGGGACTAACTAACAGCATCTTTGCGGAAAGCGTTCAGACTTTTCCTTGCGCTGCTTGTAACGTTATTAGTCTAGTCTGGTTGTCATGACTTTGCGTCTGTGTCAGACACTTTATGAACTAACAGAGAACAAGGCGGCTACAGGAGACGGGAGCTACCCACGTGAGCCCACCATCTTCGTTCTGAAGCTTAAGAAGGATATCGAATGTATCGAATTTAACTAATTGCTTATCTTATAAAGGTCTTGGCACTGAATAAAGATCGGATTGAGCGAGAAACCTTTCAGATTCCCCTGCCCTATAGGCTTTCATAGGATTTCGAAACCTTTCCTATTCCTGCCCCCAGGAGTGCGCCTCTTACTATATCTGGCTTTCTGCCTGCACGCTACCATTTCCTCACTATGCGAAGTCTCGGAGCCCTTGACTTCAAATCATAATGCGACCTATAGCTTCGGGTTCCACATGACCTTTAGGACAAAAAATCGGATCAAGAAAGTTTCACTCATGGCGAGCCTTCTCAAGCAGCAGCTTATACTCCTTCATATTAACTACTAATGGTAGCAACATAGTGTGGATGCTTTTCACATTCGATCAACTTATTCTGCCTGCGTTCGATCACTCTCAGCATTCCCAAACACAACGAGCTCCTCTGTTGCGACAGCAGCAGCTGTGAAACCTATTCGTGAGAGATCGGATCTTATTACGCCAGCCAATGCGTCTGATAGTTCCCTCTTACTTAGGCATAATTCATGCCATCATATTATGAAAGAGCCATATTCTGCACCCCCCGCCAATCTTGAAGGACATAAAACAGCAGACTATGTGGATCATCGGATGTGGACTATTCGTTCGAAACCCCACCAAAGCATATGGATTGGGACGAAACTTTCGTTAGTCACTATAAACCACGGGAACGGATGGCTTTCTGGTTGCACCTGTCCCAAGCTTACTGTCCCTCTTTCCTGCTCTTCCCCTGTAGTAAAGTCGAAAAGACCCATTTTGTCTTGGGGTGTTAAGCTTCATCCGGCTCCAAGCCCAGGGGCTTCAAATCAACGTAAAACGCTTCAGAAGTGGCAGCAGTAAGCCAACTACATTATCTCATTAGCGAAGAAAGAGTACATGACTACACTATTTGTTTTCTTAGTAAGAAAACTTTATCTCTCCTTCAAACTTCACTCCTTAGAGGAAGGGATATGATTAAGGCCAAGGAAAGCTGTCCAATCGCTTCAATCACTCCTATGTAAATTTTGCTGAGATCTTGCTACCTTTCCCTCTCCTGCACCTGGGACTCTATTTACTGCGCTTTGATCTGCCGATGATGATTTAGCCAAGTGCTTTGCTGCCACTTCTGAAGCGTTAGACCTAACCTCTTCTTTGAAGACCCAGTATTGCTTGTCTTTGTTGGCGGTGTACACTAGTTTACTGAAAGCGAATAGTGCGCTACGCACCTTCGACGCTGGGGAAGGCAAGGAACTTATTTACCATTTCCAAAGGCCGACGACAGAGGAAGTGCAGCGGCCTTTTTAGTTTACCTTAGGTATCAGGAGACGTAAGGACACCCAAACTCAAGCTTTCTGCATAGTCTCTCGTCCTCTGAGTAGAGGTCTATAAGATTGATGCTAGCTCAGATTGGAGGATTGGGAACAGAACGTGGTTAGAAGAGTTCGTCGTGGACATCTAAAACTATAGGCCTCGAGGTTTCTGATGATAACGTTGGAGCGGTTGGCGTTGGCCTTTGAAAGGCAAAGCGCATTCCCGGCCTTGAAACAGCAGATGGCACTCTTGGATGTCATGCCGGCATAATAAATCTTACGGATTTTGAGGGAAGAGATGATCGAGCATAATATAATTATGCAAATTACGAAATAAGCTCCGCTTTCACCGAGTCTTTTTTTTCTCAGGGGTAAGAAAGCTCGCCCGGCTGCTCAAGGCTATGTTCCTCAGATACCGATTCGACTTCAGCGTATGCCAATTCAAGAGATGCCGAGGTGTAAGGAATACCTGTTATGGCACTTACCGGTCAAGGGAAAGCCAAATCCCAACCAGGTCATCCTCGAACCATCATTCTCTTTCTTTTATTTTAGGATGTTCGTGTTAGCAGCGAAACTTGTCTTGATCTTAAATCTGACTTCTTCACTTTCGGGTATCCATGGGGGGCTAGCTGTCGAAAACAGGGGATTTTAACCGGGGAAAAAATAAAGTTTTCAACTCTCCTCTTTCTTTTCTCATCAATTCGTCGAATTGCAATTGATTGTATAGCTAGGGGCCGGTACGGAAATCCATCGTTTGGTATGTCTGATGTGGTCCTTCTTTGTAATCTATAGGTTATAAACGAGAGAAAAATACGCGCTTCCGTAAGCTTTTAGCGAGGATTTTGATCTGAGGAAGAGTTGGAAATAGATGTTTAGCTTGTTCTGACCAAATCGGGTATCAACAAGAACTCAAACAGAAAGACTCTCCCAAGGGCCTTTCTTTCAGAACCTCTCCTTCTGTTCTGATAGTTGAGCAAGTGACTTCCCTCCGGGGCCCTCCCACGGTACTCTACCGAATTCCTACTCGGCCTCCCATAATGCCTTATTTCTAACTAACCAAGCGATCGGTATAGATCGATTGACCCAACTCAATCCCGATCAGCAGCTGCCATCCCGGCCAGATCGAGAAGAAAGGGGAAGGTGGTTTACGCACAAGGCCCTGGTCGGGAAAAGAAGTACTACTTGGGGGGCGTGGAAGGAAGTGAAAGGAGACAAAACCGGAGTGGATCCGCGACCGCATTCCGAATCCTTATTTATAAGACTATGCATTTCGGCCTTGAAAAAAGGATTAAACCCTGTTTATCAAACTTCATCCCCGGTGCACATAAGTTTATCGAACTTCATTGCTTGGCCTACACAAGGCATGGTCCCCCTTCCACCATACACACAGGCCCCTTCGATTCTTTCGAGTAGGAAATTCCATCATGCTATGAGCCGAAGAAATGGGAAGATATTAAACCGGAATGAGATATTATCCCTGTTGGCTTCGCTTCGTGGACAAATAGGAATGGTACACTTGACCGCCTATTCTTTTAAATTGAAATTGAAAATACTAAGACTAATACAAGGCTGGTTCCAAAGCAGATTCATTCTGGGACCTAGTAAGGCGGGCCACATCTCATTACGTAGAACTTTCAAAAAAGGTAATTTCCTCTTATTATGGATCGGTCGAATTTAAACCTCTCCCAAAGGTCGAGCTACTTCGTGCCTCTCGGACACAAAACAAAGAATTTTGGTTTTGGAAGTTCGCGTGCTTGGTCTTCCGTTCTGCACGAGTGAGCACTAAATGAAAAGGGGTGTTTCCGTTCCTCCGGTGTGGGATAGTTGTTCCCTAGTCCGGTCCTATAAGAAAAGTTCTCTAGACATCAACTCATGGTACTCTCCGCCCTAACAACAGAACTCCTAGGCTAGCTACAGCAGTTCTTGCATCAACTTATCGAGGGAAGACCCTCTCATTCGAAAGTGGCATTTTAGCCCCTTTTCGTGGAACAGATCGGAGATCAGGTCTTATCGATTCATACGATTTTTTTACGTCTTTTTCCCACATTAATAAGTACCCCTGTTTTCTTTAACATGCTAGTGCCCGGATCTCGTTCTCCTATCTTTTCCTTAACGGTCGCTTTAAAGGACATGTAACGTGCTGTTCCACAATTAAACTTTAGGTATCCCCCCCTCACCTAATACCCGCTACTCAGGGTTGAAAGTAGCTAAATCGCCTGTATAACAGATCTACGAATAGCCGGGGGGTTAGGGCGGTTCCTTAGTCACCTTCACATCTACATCTACTTATAACAAGCACGTACACACAAGCAAGCTTGAATCCTGTTATCTTAACAGAGAATGCCGTTACTTATAGCCTTTTAACGGCAGCTACACCGAGACTCACACGACAGTCGAGACTCAGGATTTCGTTTAGCTAAGTGGCCTGTAGACTAGAAAGTAAACCTTACCCTAATTTAACATCTGCTTGAACTCCCGATCGACTTTTAAACAAAAAAACATTTCGAGCTGGATTAGAAGATTAGTAGATGAATTCCCTGGCCTGGTTACTTTCTTTCCAAAGCCCCACATGAGCAAGCCAAGCTACTCATGCCAAGCAGCTAACTTCGAGACAACTAAGGGCAAACTTCGAGCTAGAAGTAATGTAATGGATTAGCATTAATAGTAAGGGGGGGATTTCTTTCCTTTTTAGCCAACCTGGGAGCTTTTCCTGAGACTGCTGTCCCATGAGAAAGAGAGGCTAGAGCGAGGGATGAGAGCGAAGCGGCAAGGTCACTCTTTCTTTTCGCCCCTCTTTACTATGTTAGGGAGAAGAGGGCGCGAGAGGGTTTCCGGATGGAAGCAAAAAAAGAGGTGTATTAATTACGCGAGCTCTCTGTCCAAAGATATTTTTCCATCAGTAAAGGGGGTAGGATTCAAGATCAGGTCCCAGGTTCTCGTTATCCTAATAGGTGTCTTCAAGCCATTTCATAGGCGCATAGGTCGTGTAAGAAGTCACGTCTTGCCTTTTGCCTTTAGGCGTCTTTGGACTCATTGAACCGAACCTTCCAATTGAGGGAAAAAGCGCTTTCTCTTTCTCCTTGATTAGGGCGAAGTCAATAACTCTTAGTCCCTTTCCTCTGATCCCACTCAACCAACCGCCCTTGCTTTCTTTGGCTAGCTTGGCTTACTTTCTAAGCCCACCTACCTAACCGATCCAACATCCTCAGCCCCCCAATCAGCCTAAGCAGTTCACATATCATCATCTTCATGCGGATCTTCGCTTTCTTTTCTGCGGGATCAAGGGCTTCTAGGGCGAGTTGAGGAAATAAATAAAGGTTGATTTGGCTCAAGCAAGTGCGGACACGGACACCATAGATAGCATAGGTTGGCTTGTCTGACTTCTCTTAATGAGTCGGTCCATTCGAGCAGTCTGTCGGAAATGGTTCTAAATTCAATATTATAAATCTTAAGAAAATCTCTATCTGCCGTCAAGGCCACAATCAATGGTTGTTCCAGGGGTGCCGCGCCTCCAGCTCCAGAGTTCAGATAGATTGGGGAGAGAACTCATCTGCGGCTTTGACTGACATTCCCAAGACTTTGACTTAGATTCCGAGGATCCCAGCAAAAGAAGAAAAGATTTCGAGCTAAGATAAGCTATTAAAAAAATGGAAAAGTACTGAATTGCAAAGAGAGGGAGTTCCTTGAACCATTATTTAGACCTTCTTCTAAGAAGTACAGAAATAAGTCTCATTCAAGTAAGTAAAAAAGAAAGGACTACAGCCGCGGAAGACTTACTATCTTCTGTCCAATCCTATTGATGGTGTCTTTTTTCTTTGGGGATTTCCTGGAATAGAAGAGTCGCATCTTTCTACGATTCCAAAGAGATTCAGTCCATCAGAATATAAGTTTTTGGTCTTTTTTCTCATCGTGCCCTGAAGGAAAGAAGAGGCCAGGGGATAATTCTGCTTAGAGTTATTGGCTCGAATAGGAAAGCGAAAGCTCGCGAGAGGAAGAAAGAAAGCCAGCAGACGGTTTTTTTTTTTTCGGGTTGTCCAGTTCGACTCTCAGGGGTCTGTAATCCTTTCCTGGAGAGCTCTTCCCTTCCAAGAACCGCCGGGGTTAGGAGTTGTAGCTGTC
>UMFB01001466.1_pt1 | contig 11699 bp, 10 predicted proteins | sample 1964921 | NCBI WGS metagenome assembly UMFB01 (sample SAMEA4836037, study PRJEB28245) | human gut metagenome | biome: gut microbiome; material: fecal sample | place: Denmark | collected 2008
CGACGTCAAGATCATTCTGGAACGCCGCCTGTAAGCTTACATGGTTTCATAACCGAGCGGCCCTGGAATCCTTGGATTTCAGGGCCGCTCGGTTATCCGGCTCTTCACCGGAGGCTCCCGCCTGCCAGAACAAAGAAGGTATGGGGAACGGGCCGTCTTTGCCTCTCTCCCCCGCTTCCCGTCTTACGAAAAATCTTTCCACACCTGTACGCCGGTATAGCATTCCACGGCGACAAGAATGATCAGAAGGACATTGATAGCCCCGTGGATGAGGGGCAGGATCTTCCGCTTCTTCTTGTAGCGGTTCATGATGTACCCGGTGATCAGCCCAAGGATGGCCAGCCCGATGATCGGCCACGCCAGTTCGGCGTGCAGTCCGGTAATGTGCGTGCTGCCGAACAAATCCAGCGTCACATAAAAACCGAGCGCCCCAAGAATCCATAAAACGAGGGCCAACGTCCCAAGCTTTACATGCTGCTTCCACGGGAAAAGCGTCTTCTTGCCAAGCAGCATCGCTACCCGCTTCAGCCCCTGCCACATGGCCCATATCCCAAGGACGGCGGCGCATACCTGCATCAACGGGTGCACCCACAACAGAATCTCACTCATGCCTGCTCCTCTCTAAACCGCCTATTCGGAAACGGTATTTAGTAATAATTACTGACAGCGGAGTATTAGATCATTTATTTCCGAGAAGCAAGGCTTTTTTCAACAAGGCTTATGCCAGACAGACAGGCCATACGCGCATCCCTGAAAACGTCCACGGTACCCATAAAAAAGTCCTCCCGATCGACCGATCGGGAGGACGAAAAACAGATATGCGAAAAACCTATTCGTACATGGGCAGATAGTGCAGCACAAAAAGGATATGGCATACGGCGGTGATGCAGCCGTATACAAGTAGGACATAAATGGTCAAAGAGCCGCCCGGGGCGCTATAGGCCGCCGCCGGGAACTTCTTGCGGCTGGCCCGCAGCATGAGGGCCGGGACGATGACCGACCAGATGGTTGCGGCGAGGCCCGCCCATCCGATTGCGGCGAGGAAGCCGTCCGGCTTGATGAGCCCGCCGAGCAGAGGCGGCAGGAAGGTCACGAGGGTCGTTTTGGCCCTGCCCATGACGGAGTCATCGAACTTGCACAGGTCGGCCATGTAGTCGAAAAGCCCGAGCCCCGCGCCAAGGAACGAGGTCGCCACCGCGAAGAAGGAAAACGCCTCCAACATACGGAGGATGAAGCTGCTGTCGATACCGGAACCGGCTGCACGGATGAGGTCCCCGACATTGCCGCCCGCAGCGATGACGGCCTTGAACTGCTCGCGTGAGATGATCCCGTCGGCGGCCACAATCCACGCCACATAACAGACAAAGGCAATCAGCGTACCATAGCGCAGGCACTTGTTGATGTCGGCCGGCCTTTTGCCGAAATACTTGACCAGACTGGGCACGGAGGCGTGGAAACAGAACGAGGTGAGGTAGGTGGAAAGCGCACACCAAATGAAAATGACCGCCCCGCCGCCGGAGCCGTTTTCCCCCAGATCAAGCAGTACGGGCAAACGGATCTGCGACAGCATACCGGTCATGGACAGGATGAAGGTCAATACCATGCCGCCCATCAGGACAACCGAAAGCCGGTCCACGAACCGGGTACTCCACCAGACACAGGCCATAAGGATCAGCGAGAAAAACAGGCTTGAGCTCATCATCCCGGGATCGCTGCCCGTCACTGCCATAATGGTCTGCTGCACGGTGGACCCGCCGCCGCTGACATAGGCATACACCAGAATATACAGGACGAAGGCCACGGCAAGCCCGTTGATCGTGCTCCAGACTGGACCGAGCGTATCCTGAACGAGCGTGTGGAAGCTGCTGCCCGGCTCGTAATGCAGATTCACTTCCAGAATCGCCTGGCTCGCACGCAGCATCAACATCCACGTAAGGACCATCAGCAACAGGGACCAGTAAATCCACATGCCCGCCGAAATCATCGGCAGCGCCAGCATCCCGGCGCCGATAGCCGTCCCGGCGATGATCATCGTGCCGCCCAAAACATTGCCTTGAGAACCCATGCCTTCTCCCGTTTGTTCCTGCATCACGGCAGGTTTTGGGGTGAAATTTCTCCGGCGGTATCGGATCTCCATACCGCACGGACTGCTTTCCCCTGTGGGGCATCCCGGTTACAAAAACGATAGAGGGGAGCGAGTATCCTCTAAAACAGGCGATAGGTCCATATACGCAGCAGGCCCGCCGTCCGCCAAAGCTGGCGGGGATCTTCCAACCATGCGCCGCCACAACACTTGCCGCGCCAAAAAACATTCAACCCACCGTAGGGTATCGCCAACCCTCGCCAAAGGCACAGAAAAAAGGGCCCGCCGCCCCCATCCGGCATCCCCACGTATGCCTCGCTCCATACGTACGAAAGAATCAGGTTGGGTGCCGCCTTGGGCGTGTAGGATTTACTGGTTTTCCCTACGCGAAAGCATCTTCACCCATCGTATGCAGCCAATGGAGTGCGGCGCGGTTTGCCTTACACCAAAGGGCCTTCCCCTTCTCCTCCGAACCGTGCTTCGGCTCCGGGCCATTCCCGGATTCACGGGGAAAAGGGGCGCATTCCCCAGGCACCACCCCCCTCCAGAAGGAGAACGGAAGCGATAAGAAGAGGCTACAGAACCTCCCGGAACAGCTTGAAGACAACATCTTTTCTCGCTATGTAAGAGGGATACAAACGAAAGCGAGCATATTTCCGAACCATCGGACGCCCACAGCGCGAACGGTGAAGACAAGGCAGCGTGCGTTATGACCTTTTCCTTACACAAACTGGTTGGACTGCCTGCCATCGCGGCGGCCGCCTTTTTTATGCAGGCACTGGACGCCACCATTCTTAACACGGCACTCCCCGCCGTGGCGCGCAGCCTCAACCGTTCCCCGCTGGCCATGCAGCTCGCCGTGGTGGGCTATACCCTCACCGTCGCCATGCTCATCCCCGTGAGCGGCTGGCTGGCCGACCGGTTCGGGACACGGCGCGTCTTCATCTCCGCCGTAAGCTTCTTTATTCTGGGTTCCCTGCTCTGCGCCCTGTCCACCTCGCTTCCCATGCTCGTCGCCTCGCGGGTGCTGCAGGGTATCGGGGGAGCCATGATGATGCCTGTGGCGCGCCTTTCCGTGCTGCGGGCCTACCCGCGCACTGAGCTGGTCGCCGTACTCAACTTCATCAGCATTCCCGGCCTCGTCGGCCCCGTGGTGGGCCCTCTGCTCGGCGGCTGGCTGGTGACGTATGCCACATGGCACTGGATCTTCCTGATCAACATCCCCATCGGGCTCATCGGCATTCTCTACGCCTACCACATCATGCCGGATTTCACGGCTCCGCGCCGCCCCTTCGACTGGATGGGCTTTTTCCTGTTCGGCCTGAGCCTCGTTTCCTTTTCCAGCGGCCTTGAAGTCTTCGGCGACAGGGTCGGCCCCGATTTTCTCCCTCCCGTACTGCTCATCAGCGGCATAGCCCTGCTCGGACTGTACATCCGCCATGCCCGGCGGCATCCCTCCCCGCTTATCAGGCTGTCGGTTTTCCGCACGCGCACCTTCTCCGTGGGCATCGGCGGGAATATCGTATCCCGCCTCGGTACGGGCTGCGTACCGTTCCTCATGCCGCTCATGCTTCAGGTCGGGCTCGGGTACCCCGCGCTGGTGGCCGGGGCCATGATGGCTCCCACGGCCATAGGTTCCATCACCGCAAAAACTTTCGCCATGAAGATCCTCAACCGGTTCGGCTACCGGGTGACCCTCACGGGCGTCACCATCTGCATCGGCCTCATGATTGCCCAGTTCGCCCTCCAGACGCCCACCCTGCCCCTGTGGATGCTCATTCTCCCCCTGTTCATGCTCGGCATGGCCATGTCCACCCAATTCACGGCCATGAACAGCATCACCCTCGGAGACCTTTCCACCGAAGACGCCAGCACCGGAAACGGCTTGCTCTCCGTAACCCAGCAGCTTTCCATCAGCTTCGGCGTGGCGAGCAGCACCGTGGTGCTCCGGTTCTACAACTCGTTCGCCTCGGGGACGCTGCTCGATCATTTCCACTATACGTTCATCACCATCGGCGGGATCACCATGATGGCCGCCTTCGTTTTCATGCTCCTCCGCAAGGATGACGGCGACAGCCTGCTTCCCGGACGCAAGAAACCCGTCTTCGAGACGACAAGCAACCCCACACCCCGCGCACCCCATAACCATCCACGTTGAACGGAAAGCCGCCGGGACAAGACACGAACCGTGCTGACGGATCAGCCCGTACCTCGCGGTATGCAGAGGCGACGTGTTTGCCGGGGACCGGAGCCGAACCCCGCTTATACCATCGGCCGCAAAAAGAAGGCGCCCCCGTCCGTTCACGGAGAGCGCCTTCAGCAGGGAGTGGGAGGCAATGGTTACAGTGTGTCGGCGTACAGCTCGATGGTGTGCCTGACCCGTACGCGGTCGCCGTTCCGTGCCAGCATGTCGGACAGCTGCATCATGCACGCCGGGCACCCTGTGGCGACGACGTCGGCCCCTGTGGCAACGATGCTGTCACGCTTCTTCTGGCCGATCTGCTGCGAAATGTCGTAGTGGGTCAGCGTGAAGCTGCCGCCGCAACCGCAGCAGCGATCAGGCTCCACCATCTCCACCAGTTCACAGTTCTTGTTCATGCTGATAAGCTCGCGCGGCTGCTTGCTGACGCCGAGGGATTTCTTCAGATGGCAAGATTCGTGATACGTCACCTTCAGGCCACCCTTGGCGGGCTCTTCGGGGTGCACGCCCAATACGTCCACGAGGAACGCATTGACGTCGATGGCTTTGGCGCCAAACTTCTTGGCGGTTTCCTGCACCGAAGCGGGCAAATTCCGCGACATCTCGGGCCAATATTCCTTGATGGTCATCGTGCAGGACGAGCACGGCGTCACAATGTAGTCGAAGTGGGTCCGCGAAAGGATGCCGAGGTTATGCTCGATCATCTTTTCGACGCCCTCGCGGTCGCCGGACACCAACGCAGGGATACCGCAGCAGGCAAAGTTGTCGGACAGGAACACCCCGACACCGTGGTGCTCAAAAACCTTGAGGCAGGCTTCCGACACACCGGTATAAATCTTGTCGCCCATACAGCCGGGGAAGAACGCGACGCGCAGGCCGCTCTTTCCGGCGGGCCTGTCCACCTTCCCAACCTTGGAACGCAAGGGCTTGTCCGCCAGCAGCGGCATGTGCCGATCCCCGAACAGGCTCTTGAGCAGCGGCGCGCAGGCGGTCTTCTGGGGATTTTGCTCATCTTTCAAGAGCAGTTTCTGGAACGGCGAACCGGCGCGCAGGAGCGTATCCACTACGCGCGGGTTGGGAAGAAGCTTTCTGAAAATGGCCTTCTTGACCGGAGACAATCCCAGATAGGCCGTGACGATGGCCCGCGCTTCCATAAAGATTTCCAGGGTCGGCACGCCGGAAGGACAGCTGAACTGGCACCCGCCGCACAGCAGGCAGCGGGACAGTTTTTCGTTCACCGCTTCCGGGTCCTGAATGATGAGATGCGCCAGATTCTCGACCAGCGCGATTTTGCCGCGGGTCACGTCCCCTTCCTTCCCGGTGGTGTCGAAAACCGGGCAGAAGGCCTGACAGAAACCGCATTTCATACAGGAAGCCAGTTTGTCGTCCAGAACCATCAACGACTTGGCAAGACATGAAATCTCATCCATGAATCAGTCCCTTTCCCGGACGCCCGCCGGGGTGGTCGCCCGCTTCCTTCAAGGCGCGGGCGGTTCTGTGCCGGATTCGGAAAGTTGACCGGAGAGGAAACGGCAGGGACCCCTGTCATTGGCCACGGAGCAGCGAAAGCGCCGTTCGGCCACCCCTTCATGCCGCCTCCCCTGCCGTTCGAATCCTTTGAGGGACGGGCCGGGAGAAGCCCGCTTTCCAACGCCCTCCTCCCGTTCCCTTCCTACAGCTAGTCCCCGAATCCCACGATCTTGCTCGGGTTGAACAACCCCTTCGGGTCAAACGCCTTGCGCAGGCGCCGCGAGAACATGATCGTCCCGTGGGAGGTTTCCTGCTCCAGCCATTTGATTTTGGCGGTGCCGATGCCGTGCTCGCCGGACAGCGTGCCGCCAAGCTCCAACGCGGCGTTGAAGAGGTCGTCCACAGCCCGTTCCACGCGCGCGAACTCTTCCTTGTCGCGGCGGTCGCAGAGGATGGACGGATGCAGATTGCCGTCACCGGCATGGCCGAAGGTGGCGATGGTGACGTTGTGGCGGGCGGCGATCTCGTCGAGGGCCTTGATCATGGCCGGGATCTTGGAGCGCGGCACTGTGGCGTCTTCCAGCATCAGCGTGGGACGGCAGCGGGCCAGCGCGGGAATGGCCACGCGGCGGGCTTCCCAAATCCGGCTCTTTTCCACGGCATCGCGGGCGACCACGATTTCCGTGGCGCTGTTGTCGCGCAGCACCTTTTCCACGATCACGGCTTCGTCCTCGACCTGCGCGGGGTGGCCGTCCACCTCGATGAGCAGCATGGCCCCGGCATCACGGGGGAGGCCGATTTTCACGTAGTCTTCAATGTAGTTGATCGAGGCATGGTCAAGAAATTCCAGCGTACAGGGCACCACATGGGCCGCGATGATCCCGGCGACGGCCTGTGACGCGCCGTCCATATCCTTGAACAGGGCCATCATGGCCTTGGAAGCCTTCGGCGGCGGAATGAGCTTGAGCGTAACCTTGCTCGTGACCGCGAGGGTGCCTTCGGAACCCACCAGCAGCGGCGCAATGTTGTAGCCCGTGGCGCATTTCACGGTGCGGGAGCCCGTCTTCACCAGATCACCGGTGTTGGCGAAGACTTCCATGCCCATGACGTAATCTTTGGTCGTGCCGTACTTGAGGCCGCGCAGACCGCCGGAGCTTTCCGCCACGTTGCCGCCGATGGTGGACACGGACATGGAGCCGGGATCCGGAGGATAGAACAAGCCCTTGGCGGCCACGGCGGCGGCGAATTTCGCCGTGATCACGCCGGGCTGCACGGTGGCGTACAGATCCTCCGTGTTGATTTCAAGGATCTTGTTCAATCCCGTCGTCAGGATGACGATGGTGTCGGAACAGTCCGGGATGGTGCCGCCGGTAAGGTTCGTGCCAGAACCACGAACGGTCATGGGGATGCCTTCCTCGTAGCAGCGTTTCACCACCTGCCCGAGCTGTTCCACCTCGGTGGGGCGCACCACGAGGCTGGGGATCATGGGCTTCAAAACCGCCGCGTCATACGCGTAACTCTGGCGATCCGCCTCGCTGCTGAAGACGTTTTCCTTGCCGACAAGCTGTTCAAATTCCTTTATGAGAGAAGCGCTAGGCATTGATGGACTCCAAAGGTTGAACGTAAAGGAAAGGGTTCAGGCCGGTTACGACAGGCGCTTGCGGAGGTTTTCCGCCACGGACTGCGGGTCTACGGGATTACGGGCGATGCCGCTTTCGATGGCGGCCCGCGCCGTGGCAGCGGCAACGGCGGGCGCGACGTCGGGATCCGTCGCGGACGGGATGATGTAGTCGGGGCTGAGCTTTTCGGGCGTGACCAGATCCGCGATGGCGTGGGCGGCGGCGATCTTCATGGCGTCGTTGATGTCGGTGGCGCGTACGTCAATGGCGCCGCGGAAGATGCCGGGGAAGGCCAGCACGTTGTTGATCTGATTCTTGATGTCGGAACGGCCCGTGGCCACAACCTTCGCTCCGGCCTGCGTCGCGCGCTCAATGGGCCAGATTTCCGGAATGGGGTTGGCCTGCGCGAAGATGATGGGGTCTTTCGCCATACTGCGGATCATGTCCTCATTCAGGGAATCCGGCACGGAAACGCCGATGAACACGTCCGCGCCCTTGATGGCGTCGGCAAGCGTGCCCTTCACCTTGTCGGGATTGGTCGCCTTGGCGATGGCTTCCTTGTACTTGTTCATGCCCTCGGGGCGGCCTTCCCAGATGGGGCCCCTGGAGTCGCACATAATGACGTTCTTGAGGCCGACGGCCATGAGCAGCTTGATGATCGCCGTTCCGGCAGCACCCGCGCCGCTGGTCACGACTTTGATGTCCTCAATGTTCTTGCCCACAATCTTGAGGGCGTTGAGGAGGCCCGCAAGCGTCACCACGGCGGTCCCGTGCTGGTCGTCATGAAAGATAGGGCCTTTGAAGACGCCGCGCGCCTTCAGGCTGTCCTCAATCTCAAAGCATTCTGGGGCCTTGATGTCCTCAAGGTTCACGCCGCCGAACGTGGGGGCCACAAGCTCCACCAGTTCGACAATCTTGGCGGTATCCTTGGTGTCCACGCACAGCGGGAAGGCGTCCACGTCGCCAAACCGTTTGAACAGCAAAGATTTGCCTTCCATGACCGGCATGGCGGCACCCGCGCCGATGTCGCCGAGCCCGAGCACGGCGGTCCCGTTGGACACCACGCACACGAAATTCGAATGGTTGGTGTAGACGTCGAGCATGGCGGGATCTTTGTTGATTTCCTTACACGGCTCGGCCACGCCCGGCGAATAGGCGAGCGTCAGGTCATCGTTGTCGCGCGCGGGAACCTTGATCCGGATGTCGATCTTGCCGACGTTGTCCTTATGCAGGGCCAGAGCTTCTTCACGGAGATTTTTGATACGTGACATGGGAGCCTCTTCATTAGGGTAACGGCGGAGCGCCGAAAAAAGGGTACGACAACAGAGCACCGTCCCCCACGGCGTTACACCTTTGTGTTCGGAGAGCGGATCTCCCGTACAGGGCATGATCCGAGATCTTGAAAAATAAGGGAGCAATTCCGCCGCCCTTTCCGATCCTGCCGGAAAGCGCGAACGCATCAGGGAGTCATGAACAGAGGAAACGGACTGTCGCTGTGAACCGGCCTTGACGGTATGAAGAGACGTTCCGGGAATCCGGCGCAGTCCCGAAGGAGGCCCCCACCTCCCCGGAAAAACACCTGCTTCCGGAGGCGGCCCATCCCTGCACGCGAAGGTGCCGGAACGGGCAAACCCGCTTGTCGCGCCGCAACGCCCAAAACGTCCTTTCAAACCGTCAAGGGGCGGGGCATGTCCGACGGACATGCCCCGCGTAACAACCTATTTCTTTACCTTGGCGTCGATTTCGGCCTGAGCGGCCAAAATGTCCTTCGCGTTGAGATACACCGGGGTATCGACCATCTTGCCGAGGTAGGAAACGGCGGCCTTGCCCTTGGCGAGGCCTTCTTCCTCAAACACCTTCACAACGCCGTTGGCCCATTCCACGTCGGCGGGATCGGGAGCGTAGAGGCGGTTGGAGGGTTCCACCTGGCTGGGATGGATGATCATGCGGCCTTCATAGCCCATCTGCTTGCCTTCCATCACGTTGCGTTCGAAGGCCGGGATGTCCTGATAGGCCACGAACGGGGCGTCGATGGCGACGATGCCGGCGGCGCGGGCGGCGATGGCCATCTTGGCGCGGCCCCACATCTGTTCGACGGCTTCGGAGGTCAGCTTCACGCGCATGTCGCGGCAGTAGTCCACGGCGCCGAAGATGGCGTTCACGTTGCGGGAGCTGGCCATGCAGCATTCATAGGCGTTCATGATGCCCTTGGCGGTTTCGAGCAGCATGGAGATCTTCACGGTCCCGACCGGGATACCGCGGCGGCGTTCCAGTTCTTCGAGCTTCCAGTCAAGACGCTTGACGTCATCCGGATGACCGGTCTTGGCGAGGGTCACGCCATCAAGGCCTTCCCATACCACGGCTTCGAGGTCGTCGTTGGTCATTTCGGTTTCCCAGTTGTTGATGCGGACGTACACCTGAGCGCCGCCGGAACCGGCGTATTTAAGCTTTTCGGCAACGAGCTTGCGGGCCGCTTCCTTTTCGGACGGGGGCACGGAGTCTTCGAGGTCGAGGGTAATGATGTCGGCGGGGATGCTGGGAGCTTTTTCAACCATCTTGGGGTTATTGCCGGGAACATACATGATAGAACGCATAACGGCCATGGGAATTCTCCTTTGAGGAAAAAAGTTGGTTGAAAAGATACCAATCGGACCGAAGCTATTTCTTCAATTTCTCGTGCAGGATGACCGGGATGTCGGTAGGCGTCATGGCGACGTACCCCCCGGCTTTCGTGATCGCGTCCATTTTGCTCTTGGCCGAACCGCGACCGCGCTCCACGATATTGGATGCATGGGAGAAGCGCTGGCCTTCGGGGGCCCATGCGCCGGAAACGTACACCACAAAAGGCTTGGTGAACTTTCCGGAGGCGATGACCTCGGCGCACTCCTCTTCCTGCGAACCACCTATTTCGGCATAAACCGCCACGCCTTCGGTTTCGGGATCTTCCTCGAACAGCGGAAGCAGATCCGCCATCGAGGTGCCGAGAACCGGTTCCGTGCCGGTATGGATGACCGTGCTCACGCCGAAGCCGCCTTCACGGAGTACCCACGGGATGGTTCCCGACTGGCCGCCGCTGCGCGAGAACACGCCGATGGACCCTCTTTTGAAGAAGGTATTGGCCCATTCCACATTGCCGCCGAGCCAGCCGACCACGGCTTCTCCCGGCGTGATGATCCCGATGGAGCCGGGCCCGAGCAGGCGGGTGCCCTTGGCCTTGCAGTAGGCGATCATCTCCATGATGTCGTGGATGGGGGTACCTTCCACGCAGGGGATCACGTTCTTGACGCCCGCATCCGCCGCCTCCATGACCGCAGTCTTGAGCACATGCCCGGGCACGAAGATGACGCTGAAGTCGATCTCGCCGTGTTCGCGGGCGATTTCCTTCACCGTATTGTAGACCGGGACGCCGTGAACGTCGGAGCCCTTCTTGCCGGGGCTGGTGCCGCCGACGACATGGGTCCCGTAGCTTTTCATGTATTTCGTGCGCACGGACCCTTCACGGCCCGTGATGCCCTGAACGACCACTTTCGTATTCTTGTTGATCAGTATGCCCATACCCCAATCCTTTTGGTCAAAGATGGTTGCCCGACCCGACGCGAGGCGTCAGGCCAATCCGCGCTTGGCCAGATATTCCGGCAGCCCGGCGACAGGGACATCAATGGTGATGGCCTTGTTGCCGTGGAAGGTACAGGCGAATTCACAGGCAAGGCATTCCGTGCCGAGACGGAGCACTTCTTCCGCCGTCAGATGCTCGACCGAGGGCACGCCGTCCTTCAATTCAAGGATGCCCCGCGCATATTTTTTACAGGCGGCGACGCACGCCTTGGTCTCGCAGGAGAGGCACTTGCTGACATCGATCGAGACAGTCGAGGATTTTTCTTTGATTTCCAAGGATCTACCCTGCCTTCTGAGACGTTTTCTCAGCGCTGTATTCCTTGCACAGAGCAAGCAGCCGTTCGCCGATGAACTTCGTGTCCGTGACGTGTTCCCGCCCGTAGATCTCGATGCGCCTGCCGATGCCGTCCGGGGTCATCATGTCGGCGAGGCCGGTACGCAGGATCTCGAGGGATTCGTCTTCACGGTTGCCGCACAGCAGCAGCACGCAGGGGAAGCCGGGCTTCTTGGGCAGCATCTCGCGCAGCACCTTGACCAGCGCGTGGGCGTGGTGCCACTGCTCCTGATTCGCCATCATGAAGCCGCCGAGCAGGTACCCTTCGATGTTGGGCTGGGAGAGGGTCGCCTTGGCGACGCGGTAAATCTTGGCAGCAACGGGGTTGCCGCTGGTGTCGGCGTAGTTGGCGGCCTTGAGGCCCACGGCGTTCAGCGC